>Ga0187893_10002300_pt1 | contig 42482 bp, 31 predicted proteins | sample MA1701074metaG_FD_139574 | JGI IMG/M metagenome (GOLD analysis project Ga0187893, IMG submission 139574) | White microbial mat communities from a basaltic lava cave in the Kipuka Kanohina Cave System on the Island of Hawaii, USA - MA170107-4 metaG ... | reverse complement strand
TGACGTTCTGCTGTCCGAGCTGCCGTGGTCCGGTGACGCTGGACGCGGTGGCCTACCACTGCCGCGGATGCCAGCGCCGCTATCCGATCGTATGTGGGATCCCCGACTTCCGCCTCTCGCCGGATCCGTATATCTCGTTCGAGGACGAATACGACAAGGCCCGGCGTCTCTCGGACGAGGCCGAGCGGTGCTCCTTCGAGGCTCTCCTGCACTTCTATTGGACGATCACCCCCGACGTCCCGCGTCCGATGGCGGAGCGGTTCATCCGCTACGCGCTCACCGCCGAGGAGCGGGCCGATCCCTGCCTGGCGACCATGGATGAGCGAGCAGGAGATGCTCGAGCGGGCAGGCAGTGGACGGGCGCGCGGTGCCTCGAGGTGGGATGCGGCACCGGTGGCTTCCTGATGGCGACCCGCAAGCGATTCGGCGCGCTGGTGGGCGCGGACATCGCCCTGCGCTGGCTGGTCATCGCCAGGAAGAGACTCGAGGGCGCCGACAGCAACCTCACCCTCGTCTGCTGCTCCGCCGAAGCACTACCGTTTGCAGACGGGGCATTCGATGCCGTCGTCGGACTGCATCTGCTGGAGCACGCGTCCGATCCACAGGCGGTCCTGTCCGATACCGTCCGCATACTCGCGGCAAACGGCTGGTGCTATTTCTCAACTCCGAACCGGTTCAGCCTCGGGCCGGAGCCGAACGTGCGAGTTTGGGGGGTCGGCTTTGTTCCCAGGTCTGTTGCGAGCCGATACGTGATGCTCTGGAAAGGGATTGCCTACCGCAACATCCGGCTCCTGTCGAGCGCCGAGCTGGAGCGGATGCTCTCCCGATCCGGTTTGCGAACCTGGTCGATGTCTCCGGCTCCCCTGGCGAAGTGCGAGCAACAGACCTTGCCCGGTCCGGTCCAAAGGATCGTGCGACTGTACCATCGGCTGCGCGAAGTCCCGATCGTCCGGCATCTGCTGCTGGCGATAGGCCCGCTTCTGCAGGTGGTGGCGCGAAAGACTGCATGACCATGCTACCTGAGCAGCCTCGTCCAGAGCTCGAACTGGGCCACGGCGAACAGCCGGTCCGAGACATCGATCTCCCCCCGCCGGTGTGCCTCGAGATCCTGGAGAATGGCGGGGACATCGTAGATCCCGCGCTCGCGCGTCTCGCGGCTCTCGAGCAAGTCGCGCATCGGTCCGTACAGCTCCCGCCCCAGCCATTTACCCGCAGGCGTCGGGAAGCCCATCTTGTCCTTGCGGACTCGCACAGACTCCGGGATTCGCTGCCGCATGGCCTCGCGCAGCAGAAACTTGTTGGCCCCTCCGCGCATCTTCCACTCTGCCTCCAGCCCGAGCGCCAGTGACACGAGCCGGTAGTCGAGAAAGGGCAGCCGTGCCTCGATGGAGTGCGCCATTGAATTCCGGTCCTCGATCCGCAGGTATAGCGGGAGCGGCGACGCCGATACCGACTGCTTCAGGGCCGCGTTGAGGCCGCTAGCAGTCCTCACGGAGGCCGGGGATGTCCGGCCGGCGAGATCCGCTAGAAACCACCGGTCTCGCTCCAAGTTCCGCTGTCGCCACGAATGGCTAAGGCGCCGGTACGCCGGCATCCGTCCGAGTTGCCACCAGCACAGATTCTGCAGGGCGGCGAGCGTCAGCCTCGAGGGGTCTCTGTCGTGGGCGGCCGCGTAGTCCCGAATTTCGCCCCAGGCTGTCACGAGACGGCCTCCTGCCAGCAGCTCCCGCCAATAGTCCATGAAATAGCTGAAGTATCCACCGATCGTCTCGTCGGCCCCTTGCCCGTTGAGGATGACCCTGATGCCATGGGAGGCGGCCAGCCGCATGAGCTCGAACCCGACGACCGCCGTCAGCGAGTGAACCGGCTCATCCTGGTACCGCAGCACCTCCGGCAGGCGCTCCCACAGCAGGCCCGGACTCGTCTCGAGGCGCTTGACCTGCGCACCCGTCTGCTTCAAGATCTCGTCGATATACTTCGCCTCATCGAACTCCGGAGCCATGTAGGAGAAGGCCAGCAGCGGCTTCTGGTCGGGCTCGTCGGCTTGTTGCTTCAAGCGCGCCGTCGCGCAGATGATGGAGCTGGAGTCGAGCCCCCCGGATAGAGACACGCCGAGCGCCACGTCACTGCGCATCCGCAGCCTGACCGAATCTTCGAAAAGGTCGCGAAACGACGCGATCGGGTCCCGGGTGTCGATCGCGGGGAGCTGATCCAGCGACCAGTACCTCCAATCGCTGGTGCGGCCCTCGCCGTTCACCTCAAACGCCGTCCCCGCCGGGATCTGCGTGATCCCGGCGTAGAAGCTACTCTCCCGGTCGTCGAGCCGGCTTTGGTGCAGGAAGTTGGCCGCCGTCTCCCAGTCGATGGCCCCGGTATACGCGCCGCAGGCGCGGATCGCCTTGATCTCCGAGGCCCAGAAGAGCGACGGGCCGTTCCGGTAGCGATAGAGCGGCTTGACGCCGAAACGATCGCGCGCGCCGAAGAGCACGCCACGTCTGCGGTCATGAATCAGGAAGGCCCACATCCCGTTCAGCTTCGGAAGGCAGTCTCGGCCCCACTCCCGGTAGGCTCGCAGCAAGACCTCGGTGTCGCCGGTGGAGCGGAACCGGTGCCCGCGGCTCGTGAGCTCTTCCCGCAGCTCGATGTAGTTGAAGATTTCCCCATTGAAGATCAGCACGAGGTCGCCGTCTTCGCTTGCCATCGGCTGGCGCGCTGCGGGAGAGAGGTCGAGGATAGAGAGCCGGCGGAACCCGAGGCCGACTGGCCCGGATATGTAGGTCCGGCCCTCGTCCGGACCCCGATGGACCAGGCTGGCCGTCATCCGCTCCAGGACCGGCTGCTCGACCGGTCGGCCGTCCAAGCTCAGGATCGCGGCGATACCGCACACTTAGGGGCGCCTCGCTCGGTTCCGATCCATCAGCTAGTTGCCGCGATCCGTCGGTACACGCGAACGGTCACCTGCTCGGCCTCACTGGCGGGGATCCACGGGTCCTCAGTGCGGGCATACTCTGGCGACACGTAGATCTGGTAGCTCCGAACCAGCCGGTACTCGCGCTCGAGCAGGCCATCTGGATCGTCGAACTTGAAGGCGATCACGATGACCTCGGGCCTCACCGTCGGCCACCGGCTGCCGAGGATGCTCCGGTAGGGGAGGGCGTTGTCGTTGAACAGCCCCTCGGCGTTCGCGGTGCCGATGTCCCGGTTAGAGCCGGCCAGCAACACACCGAGGTCACGTGAGGCCTCCCGCATCGAGAAGTGCGGATGCAGATAGCCCGGGGCGAGCTGGACGAGGCCGAGCGTCACGTACCCGACGGCCGCCGCTACGATCCCCACCGCGCCGGCGTGCCGCCCCCAGCGGTGCCGGGTCTCCAGCAGGAGCCAGGTGGCGGCCGCCGCGGCCGCAAGCAGGGCGGGCCACCAGACAGTTTGCGCACCGAGCGGCGAGGCCGGCCAGAAAAATGGAGGCGAGGTGGTGAGCCGCTGGATGAGAAGCCAAGCGAAACCGCCAACCACCGGAAAGAGCACAAAGAAGGACAGCCGACGGCCGCGGCGTAACTGGTGATGCAGCAGCAACATGATGGAAGGCAGCGCGACAAGTAAGCACGTGAGCTTCACGCGCAGCCGGACGGGGTCGGCGACCAGCACTGTCCCGGCGACGGCCAGCAGGGGCGCCACCAGGGCGGCCGTGGGCAGGGCAAGGAGCAGGAGGGCCCCCAGCCGCCGACTCCCGCGGAGCGCAGCAAGCCAAGCGTCGACCGCGCTAAGTCCTCCGCCCTGGATTCGGCTCATCCCGACTGCGATGATCACCGCCAGCGGGATCAGGATGTGCACCTTGTAGCGGGACGGGAAGTACTCGAGCAGGAGCATGACGGCACCGTACAGGGCCGCCCAGATCGTGGCCGAGGCGAGGAACCGCCGCGAGTGGACCTCAGAGTGATCTGGCGGGATCGCGAGCCAGCCCAGAAGTACGAGCCAGGCCCCTAGCGCCCAGATCGCGAGGACGGGTGCCAGGTCGGCGTCGAAGGGGAAGCTCAGGATCATGTGGGGGGTGGCGAGACCCACAAAGGAGCTCACCGCTCGTAGCGTCACTCCCAGCCCTGCCGGCTCACGGTAGCAACAGCCGAAGAACACCACCCCGGCAACGAGCAGGGGCAGGCCGAGACCGGAGACAAAGGAGGTGAGGGCCCGGCGACGTGACAGTTCGTCCGGCGGAGCAGCGGGACGGAGGAGCAGAATGACGGCGAAGATGCCCACCACGGGGAGCGCCGTGGCTTTCATCCCGACGGCGGCGGCCATCAGCAGTCCGGCCAGGAAGAGCCGCCGCGACGATCCTCGCTCCGTGGCGATGAGGACGTAGGCGGCCAGCTCGAGGAGCATGACCGCCATCTCAGGCACCGCGAGCCGGCTGAGCACCACCAGGTCCGTCTCGACGGCCAGCATGCCGAGCGCCAGTAGGAGCGCCTCGGGGCTCACCGAGCGGCGGAGCGAGGCCCAGAAGATCACGAGCAGCGCACTGCCACACAGTCCGGTGAAGAGCCGGGAGGTCAGCAGGCTCACACCGAGGAGCTCGAACACCACGTAGCTGACCGCCTGGAAGAGCGGGGCCAACAGGAGGTGCAGGATCCAGCCCACCGAGGAGGGGCTCTGGAAGAGGACCATCGCCCGGGCGTGAGCGATCCAGCGTCCCTCGTCTGTGATATACCCGTTCCACGAATAGTAGTGGGGATCGGCGTCCAGGTAGAGGAAACGGAGCGCGATCCCGCCGCCCAGAACGGCGACCGCGAGGAATCGGCTCAGCCGTCCGAGGCCGTCCGTCTCAGGCGGAGTCTGCATCCGATCAGGTAAGCCGCGTCGGTGCCACAATGATAACTCTAGCACGGGCCACACATTCGTCCGCGAGCGCAGGGATCACCGACCAGAGGGCTGCGGTAGGGACTCCGGCGCGTACCGGAAAGCCCAGACGTCCCTCAAGGAAATGATGTCCTTCAGCAGAAACACATGGTGGTACGTGTCGTAGACGAGCCGGTTGCCGGAGGCGGTCGTCGACGGTACCGGGGCCTTGTAGGGCAGTGGGCTCCAGGTGTCCTTGGCGGCATCATAGACCCACATGTCGCTCAGGGATTCGCCGGAAGCCCCGCCCACGAGCAGGATGACGCCGGTGTCCCGGTCGAACGCCATGTTGCCGGCGTAACGTGGGGGCGGAGAGACCGCCGGATTGCGCTTGCGCCACTGGCGCGGACCAGCGTCGAAGGTCCAGGTCTCACCCGACCGACCGCCCCCGAACATCACGAAGAGGCGATTGCGGCCGTCGTACACGAGAGCCGGCGCGGCGCGGTCTGATGGACTGCCCGGCACCTCGGTCCAGATATTCTTGTCCGGCTCGTACAGCCAGGCCGGGCCGCGGGTGGTCAGCATCACACCCCGATCGGGGTCGAAGGCGCTGGCCACGCTCTCGGTCAGCCTCGGCTCGACGGGCGGCGTCATACGCCTGCCGCGTCCGGCGCGAAGGTCGTAGATGTAAGTCTGGTATCCCGTGTTCCCGTGCAGGGTCATGTTCCCGCGGGTGATGTACCAGTCGCGACGTGGGTCGACCACCACGTTGCCCTGATCGTGCCCCACCCCCGGGAGGAATTCGCTCCAGGCCGCCTCGGTGATCTCGAGCACGTCCCAGCGGTTCGAGGAGAAGTCGTAGCCGAGGAGCGCGTTCTGGTCCTCACCGCCGCCGAGCTCCCTGGCGTGGTACTTGCCGAACACGACGGCTCTCCTGAGCCCCGGCGAGTAGACGAAGGTGCTGTAGCCCTCGTCTCCGACACCGGTCCCGGTGGCCACGCCGCCCGCCTGCAGGTTGACCCAGGTGTTCGGGGGCAGGGTCCGCGCGGCCGGTGACTGCTGGGCCCGGCCCGGAGCGAGGGCGGCGAGGACCGCGAGGCAGACCGCGCCGCCGACCGCGATGAGCCTACCGCGGGACATCACGGAAGTGGCCTCCCGTAAACCTGCTTCATCGCCGGAGGTGGATTCTTCTCCGCCCAGGCCAGGAAAGCGCCCTGAGGACCTGCACCCAGGGCGGGGGTATCGGCCGCTCCCGCCTCACGGTCCGCATTGAGAGGCCCCATGGGCGCGCTCCATCCGGCCGGTCCCAGCCATCGCGAATAGAGCCGGCCGCGCTGTCCTGGCACTCCCTCGGTCCAGGCGAGCCACACGCGGGAGCCGTCGGACGCCAGGGCCGGGCGTCCCGCCTCGCCACGGTCCGCATCCACGTTGAGGCTTGCCGTCGTCGGGGTCCAGGTGCTCCCGTCCCAGCTCTTGACATGGATCCGGGTGTTCCCGGTCGCGCTGCGCTCCTGCCAGGCGAGATGGAGCACGTTCCCAGCCCCGGCCAGGGCGAGGAGATTCGCGAATCCATCGCGCGAGACGTTGAGCGATCGACCGATCCGGGTCCAATCCGTGCCGTTCCACTGCGCGACATGTACCAGCGGGCGTCCGTTCCCCGGCGCCACTTCCGACCACGCGACATGGGGCACCCCGCCCACGTCAACCAGGGCCACGTCGAGCATTCGCGTATAGTCCGACGACTCGGCCCGGAGATCTCGACCGGCCCGCAGCCACTGTCCGCCCACCAGACGCTTCACGACCACGACGTTATGAGCTCCCCGCTCGGGAACGCGCCGCACCTCGATCCATGCGGCGTGGAGGGTGCCACCTACTGCGGCGAGCGCCGGCGTCCGCGCCGCGGCCTCAGGATCGGTGTTCAGCGCTCCGTTGGGCATCGCGGGATTGGCGTCGAGGGTCCACTGCCTGCCGTCCCAATGCGCCACGAAGACAACGGAGCGGATGGCTTGGCCGTCGATCGTTCCCCAGCCGTACCCGCCCCCTTCGTACCAGGTCACGTAAGGGGTGCCGTCCAGGACTGCGAGTCGGGGCGCATAGCCTTCGGCCCATTTGGCTCCCGGGTCTTTGGTGGTGTGCCCGATACGCCCGCCGAGACTCTGCCACGCGCCGTTGACCCACCGCTTCACATAGGTGCCCACGTATTGCCAGTTCTCCGGTTTTGTGTGTTGGGACCACGCGACGTAGACCGCTCCGTCTCTCCCGACGGCCACGGCTGGGTGGAACGCCCAGCCCTGCGGATCGGCGCTCAGAGTGCCCCCCAGAGGTGCCGCGGGCGAGTCCGCCGGAGCGACTCGGCCCGGCCAATACGGGGCGACGATCGTAACCGCGATGATCCCCAGAAAGAGGGCAGCCGAACGTCTCACGGCAGGATGGCCAAAGCTTGGTTGAGCTGCTGAATGGCTCGGCTCATGTCGTCGGCGGACCGCTGAAGATACTCGGCCCGCGGAATGCCCAGGCTGCTCGACAGATCGACCGTGGTCCGGGACAGGTTCCACGCATTGTCGACACGCCTGAACGCGAGATCCTTGATGGGATCGGGAAGTATTCCCTTTTTCCCCTCGTTCCACTCCCTCTCCAGCTCGAAGCCGTGACGGCCGGCCCGGATCAGCGCGTAGGTGTCCCGGGCTCTTCTGAGGAGGACCGGGTCGATGGGGGCGGAGTCATCGGTCGGGGCGGCCCGCAGCCTCGCCAGGACGTCGCTGCCGAGGGTAACGGCGAGCTTGAGCTGACTCTTGATCACGGCGGTGTCCCGACTCGCGACGAGCATGCTGGCCGGCACACCTTGCGCGCGGGCCGGTACCGCGGCCCCAACCAAGAACCCCAGCGTGACCAGCCACAGACCCACTCTTGAACGGCATGCACGAGCCATGAACCCCTCCCCGGTATCAGGCCCCACGCCCACCGGCCGAAGCAGCAGCGCTCGGACGGGGCAAGGAGCCGGTCACCAGCTCCTCCAGGCGAGGCAGGAGCGTATTCCAGTTGTGGTTTTGTTCCACGCAGGCCCGGCCGGCCGCCGCGTAGACCTCTCGGGTGGCCGGCTCTCGCAGCAGCCGGAGCACTGCCTGGCTGAAGGCCTCGGGACTCTCGGCTACCAGCAGGTCACGGTCGGGCACGGCCGTGATGCCCTGGTACGCGGCCTCACTCGCCACCACCGGGACGCGCATCGCCATGGCTTCGAGGACTTTGTTCTGCAGGCCGCGGGCGACGCGGAGCGGCACGACGGCCGCGGCGGCCTCCTCGAAGTATGGCCGCACGTCGTCGACCCGCCCGGTGACAATGATGCGGGCACCGTCGGCAAGCCTCCGCACGGCAGGGGCGGGATCCATGCCGACGATGCAGAGCTCCACGTCGGGAAAGTGCCGGCGCACCTTCGGAAGGATGTTCGCCACCAGATGAACGACCGCGTCCACGTTCGGCCGGTAGGACATGTTGCCGGTGAAGACCAGCCGGTGTGGGACATAGGAGCGATTCGTCGGCCGGCGCGACTGGAAATAGTCGAGATCCACCCCGTTGGGGATGACGTGGATCGGGGTCGGCACGTAGGCGCGCAGCACGTCGCGCTCGCGTGGGGCGTTGACCGAGCAAGCGTCGAAATGCGCGCCGAGCCAGCCCTCGTAGCGCCGCACCTTGTGCCCTTCGAGGCGGAAGGCCAGGGACAGAGGCCACGGAGCGGTCCGGCCGTACTCGAACCACTTCTCCGAGTCCGCGTCGCCGAAGTCCATGATCTTCCGGCATCCACGATGGCCAGCGACGTAGGGCCCCATGGACGAGCAGTGCACCACGACCGCGTCGAAACGCTTGGTGGCGAGCAGCCTCGACACGGTTCTCGCCAGCTCGGATGAGTAGAAGTAGCCAAAGGTGGCCGGGTAGCCGGTGACCGCGCCGTGCAAGGCGAAGCGTCCCCAGCCCACCGGCGCGGGCATTCGCGCCACGTGGAGCTCTTGGCAGTAACCGCCGAGCTCGCGGCCCTCGGCCAGCTCGGCCGTCGTCCGGGCCAGCGTTGCCACTGTTACCTCGTGGCTCCGGGCAAGGTGCCGGATCATGTTGAACGGCCGGATCTTGCCGCCCCGCTTCGGCGGGTAGGGTAATCGATGACACAGGAACAGGACCTTCATCGGCCCTGGAACGGGGTTCCGAGGGCCCCGTAGCGCAGCCCGCGGATTCCCCCGAACTGGCGGGGCTCGAACAGGCCGCAGCTATCGAACACGAAGGCCGGGGGCCGGAGCCGACGGGCCAGCTCGGGGATTCCCGCGCTCGCGTATCCGGGGTGGTCGTTCATGACGATCACGCCGTCGGCGCCCTCGAAGCCCTCCTCGAGCGTGCAGGCGCGCGCCCCGAGCCCGGCGATCACTTTGTCGGACGTAACGAAATCATGCCCCCAGACTTCGACGCCCGCGTCCTGGAGCCGCGCCATGAGCGGGATGGCGGCCGAGCCGCGCACATCCTCGGTGGCGGGCCGCCCCTTGAAGGCGAAGCCCGTGACGAGCACTCGCGCGGAGGCGCCCGGCCTCCGGCTACGGCGAATCTGCTGCAGGATCCGCTCGGCGACGTAGTCGGGGAGAGCCTGATTGATCCGCCGCGCTTCCTCGATGACCCGCGGCCGGAAGTCGATCTGGCGAAGGCTGTCGATGAAGATGAGCGCGTCCTTCTCGAGACACGGCCCGCCAACGAACCCCGGCCGCGCCACGCTGGACCGCGGATAGTCCACGTTCGCGGCATGGATCATCTCGCGTGCCGACAGCCCCATACGCTCCGCGATGAGCGCGATCTCATTCGCGAAGGCGAAGGTCAGGTCGCGATACGTGTTGTTGATCAGCTTGATCATCTCCGCGGCTTCGAGGGATGAGACCCGCACGATCTTGGGGGTGACCAGCCGGAACAGTCGCTCCGAGCGCTCGACGCTCTCCTCGTCCAGGCCGCCGATGATCTGGGGCAGGGACCGCATCTCGGGGATGGCCTTGCCCTCGATGGTCCGCTCCGGGCAGAAGGCGAGCCCGAACCGCTCGCGATGCCGGTGAATCTCCGGCAGGACGATACTCCGGGTGGTGCCGATGCTCACCGTGCTCCGGAGTATCACCAACGGGTTCGGTCCGAAGCCGGGCGCGATCCGCTGGACGGCGACACGGATGCGGTCGAGGTTCGGGCGGTCGGTTCCTGACTCCAGCGGGGTCCCTACGGTGATGACATAGGCGTCCTGGTCTGCCGGGGGCGTCGAGGTGAGCGTCAGGCTCCGGTGGAGATGGGTCCGGAGCAGCTCGTCGAGCCCTTCTTCCCGGAAGTCCACCGTGCCGGCGGTGTTGACCCGGCTGATGAAATCTTCGTTGGTATCGTAGCCGGTGACCTGAAATCCGGCGTCGGCGAGCACGGCGGCCAGCGGCAAGCCGATGTGGCCGGTTCCGACGACACAGATCTTCATGGCATCGCTCATGGTCAGCTCCTGGCGCTCAGTAGTTGTTCGACAAGATCCCGGCCGACTCGGGACTCGACCGGCCGGAACTTGCCGGACGGGACGCGGGGAAGCTCGCGGCTCTGGACGAGCTCGACGCGCATCTCGGGCCCCAGGAGGATACGGAACTTCCCCCGGAGACCGTCGATCTCGGCCTGGGTCATGGGTCGTGTGGGAACGAGGTAAACGACCAATCGGCTCAGCTCTTCCTGTACGACGCGCGACTCGCGGACCACCGGGATTTCCCGGAGGATGTGCATGACCGATGTCGGGTGCAGGATACGGCCATGCGGCGTGACCACGAAGTCGAGCAACCGGCCCTCCACCGGTTTGATCTTCGGCAGGCCTCGCCCGCAGGCGCAGGGCGTGGGGTCCAGGCTGCCGATATCGCCCGTCCGGTATCTGATCGTAGGAAAGGCCAGCGAGTCGAGACAGGTGAGGACGATCTCTCCGCGACCGGCGGTGTCGGGATCCATGATTTCCAGGTACGAGCCCTCGGCGAAGGTGTGCAGCCCGCCCTCGGGGCACTCGAAGGCCGCGAGGCCGCCGTCCCGGCAGCCGTACTCCTCGGCCACGTGGCAGCCGAAGGCGGCCCGGATCGTCTCCCGCTGGAAACCGTGAAGTGGCTCTGCGGTCGTGAAGACCACGCGGAGCTCCGGAGGACCCGGGATCCGCTCGCGTTGGAAGTACCGGGCCAAGAGATAGATCGCGTTTGCATAGCCATAGATCAGGCGCGGGCGATAGCGCCGGGTGGCGCGCGCGTGCGACGGCAACGTGTCCGGCCCCATGTCGAAGGCGTCGAGCATCCGGGAGTTCATGAGGAAATCCCGCACCTGCCGAATGCGGTCCTGCCGGGTGATCTCAAGCGGCGAGCCCCACACGAGCACCTCACGGGCACCGGGATCCACTCCGTACCAGCGGTGGGCCCGGAAACGTGCCGCTTCCTGAATGCCCATGCGTCCCATGTCGACGAGGATCTTGACCGGCGAGCCGGTGGAGCCCCCGGATGACCGCGCGTGCACTCCGACGAGCCGTGCGCGGGCGCGCAGGTGGTCGAAGCGGTCCTTGAGGTGCTCGCGTGTGAGATAGGGAATGCGGTGGAAGTCGTCGTAGGATTGGATGCGGCTCGGGACGAGGTCGTGGTCGTCCAGGAGAGTCCGGTAGTAGGGCGTGTTGGCGTAGGCCCACTCCACCAGGGCGCGCATGCGCTGGAGCTGGTATTCGCGGAGCGCCGTGGGCGGGAGCCACTGGGTCCGCTCCAGCTCCTTGAGCCAGGGGAAAGTGGGCTTGCCCTTGATCCTCTCATGAAGAGGGAAGAGAATTCTCCCAACGACCCATTGATTCATGGCTCTACCTTCAGAGCCTGGTAGAGCTCTTCGAGAGCCTCCTCCACTGCGTCCGCCCAATCGAATTCCCGGGCTCGACGGACCAGGGCCTCGCGGTCCCAGGGCAGGGCCAGCGCGGTCTCCAGGGCCGCCCGGAGCGCCGGGAGGTCACCGTAGGGGGCCAGCAGGCCGTCCACGCCCGACCGGATGATCTCCGGGACGCCGCCGACGTCGGTGGCCACGACCGGGACCCCGCAGGCCAGGGACTCGAGAAGGACGTTCGGACAGCCCTCGGACCGCGTGGCCAGCACGGAGAGGTTCGCGGCATTGAACCATTGCCCGAGGTCGGCGTGTCGCTGCGGCCCTGCGAAGCGAACGTGATCCTCGAGCCCGAGCTCGGCGATACGGCGGCGCAGGGCAGGGACGTAAGAGGTCTCCTCGGCCCGCGTCGCACCGACCATGACGTAGAGCAGGTCAGGATACCGCTCCCGGAGCGCCGGCAGCGTCTCCAGCACCAGGTGCTGACCCTTCCAGGCGTAGATCGCCGCCACCGTGAGGAGGACCGTACGGTCGACGGGAAGTCCACAGGCCCGCCTGGCCTGAGCTTGCTCGCCGACCGTGAAGCGTCCCACGTCGACGCCGTTGGGGATGACGCGGATCCGCTCGCCGGGAATTCCGATCCCGACCGCGACGCGCCGGAGACAGTCCGCCACCGCGGTAACCCGCTGGGCACGCCTCAGGGCCCAGCGGATCTGGGGTCGATGGAGCCGGTAGGTCGAGAGCCGCACGATGCTGCCGCGCAGCGTGATGATCACCGGGCAGCGGAACAGACGGCCCAGCAGCACAGCCGCCACCCCATCCGGAAAGGCGAAGTGGGCGTCAATGACCTCGAAGGCGAAACGGCGGCGCAGCCGCACCAGAAAGGGAACCAAGGACAGGGCGTAGAACAAGGCGTCGAGGAACTTCCCGTAGCGCGGGAGCGAAAAAAACCGCGGGTGGTACACCGTGAGGCCGTTCTGGTTCTCCACGCGCGCCGCGCCCGCCCGGTCCGTGCGAATCCAGCGGTTGAGCGGAAACCACGGAATCGGCGACACCACGACCACGTCGCAGCGCTGGGCGAGACGGCTGATCCGCTCGCGGACGAACACGCCCCGGTTGGGCTGGCGGGAATTGGGGAAGGTCGAGCTGAGCACGAGGACGCGCATCACGCCGCTCCACGGTAGACCGGCAGATACCCCGCGACGATGCGATCCCACGTGCGCTCGCGCTCGACGAAGCGGCGGGCGTTGTCGACCACGCGGCGACGGAGATCCGGCTGGCCGGCCAGTCGTGAAGCCTGCTCCACGAGCGAGTCCCGGCTCTCGGCCTTGAACAGAACCCCGGTCTCCCCGTCGTCGATCAGCTCGCTGTGGCCGCCGATGTCGCTCGCCAGCACCGCGGTGCCCGCCGCCATGGCCTCGAGCGGCTTCAAGGGGGTGACCATCTCGGTGAGGCGAATCCGCCGTCTAGGCAGCACCAGGACGTCAAGAAGCGTGTAGAGATCGCGGACCTGGTCTTGCGGGATGCGGCCGGTGAGCACCACCGATGGACCCGCGCGACGAACGATCTCCCGAAGCTGGGACTCGTCGCGCCCGCCGCCGACGATGAGGAGCCGTGACCCCGGGAAGCGCTCGAGGAACTCGGGAGCGGCCTCCACGAGGAAGGAGAGGCCTTCATAGTGGCTAAAGGAGCCCACGTATCCGAAGACGGGCCCCTGGCCGAGGCCGAAGCGCGTGGCCAACGTCTCCGCCCGCGCCCGGCGCTCGAGCCACTCCGGATCCACCCCGTTCGGGACGACGGCCACCCGCCCGGCCGCGACGCCACGGGACAGCACCTCGGTTCGGATACCGCCGCAGATCGCCACCACCGCGTCCGCGCGCTTGAGGAGATACGACTCGAGCGCGCGGCTGATGCGGTATCGCGGTGAGCCCTCGGCGAAGGTCCCGTGGTTGACGGCCGCATCCTCCCAGAACGTGCGGACTTCGTAGACGACCCGAACCCCCAAGCGCCGAGCGGCCCAGAGAGCTGGAAGTCCGTTGAGGAGGGGAGAATGGGCGTGGATGACCGAGACCTGCTCTTCCCGCGCGACCTGCGCGATCCGCCGGGCGAGCCGCGCCATGAGACGGACCTCGCGGACAAACGGAAGGCGTCCGCCCGCCCGGCCCGTGCGGTAGTGGGCAATGCCGTCCCGCACCTCGCGGTCGTCGCGTGGACCGCCTTGCTTGGGAGAAGTCAAGATCACCGGCTCCAGGCCAAGCCGCTTCTGAAAGACCGCGATGCTGCGGCTCCGGTAGCTATAGCCACTGGCCACCGGGAGAGAATGGTCGAGGACGTGGAGGACCTTCACGCGGACAGCTCCTGATGCCACCCCGCGCGCCCGCCGAGCGCCCGTACATAGAGCTGCTCATACGCTCCGATCATCCGTTCCAGGCTGAATTCGGATTCGGCCCGCTCCCGGGCGGCGCGGCCGTGGCGCGCGAGGAGCGCCGGACTTTCCAAGTAGCGGCGTATGGCGGCGGTCAGCGCAGCGGGGGATCGGGGCTCGACCAGGAAGCCGGTGGTCCCGTCGACCACCAGCTCCGGATTGCCTCCCACACGGGTGGCCACCACGGCCAATCCCGTGGCCATCGCCTCCAGGATCGTGTTCGAGATCCCCTCGCCCAGCGAGGAAAGGACGAACACGTCCAGTGCCGCCAGCACCCGGGGAACGTCGTTGCGCTCTCCGAGCAAGCGGACACGCCCGCCGAGGCCGAGTGACGAGACGGCCGACTCCAGCTCCTGGCGGCAGGGCCCGTCGCCCGCAATCAGCAGCACCAGCCGTGGGTCATGGGCCACGGCCGCGAAGGCGCGCACGAGACCGACCTGGTCCTTCACGGGGTCCAGGCGTCCAACCGTGCCGATCACGACGTGTCCGGCGGTGATGCTGAGCGCGGTGCGGGCGGCCTCGCGCTGGCCCGGGGCAAAGCGGCGGATGTCGACGCCGTTGCAGATCGAGGACACCTTGCGGGCCGGAATTCCGACGTCCTCCACGAGCCAGCGCGCCAGGTCACGGGAGACCGTGACGAACTGGGTGACCATGGGCGAGAGCAAGCGCCGCCCGATCCGGCGTAGGGCATTGCGGCCTTCCGGGTCCGTGGCATCACGTCCGTGCTCCCCGTGAATCACGATCGGGACACCGGCCAGCCGCGCCCCGATGATGGCGTCCACGCAGCTCCAGTTCCGGCTGTGCACGATGTCTGGACGCAACGAGCGGAACAAGCGGGCCATACGCAGAGCATTCCAGCGGTCCGGCGGGTGCTGCTCACCCATAGCGATGACCGATACGGCTTCGGAAAATCGTCCTCTCATCGGACCATCGCCGCCGGGCGTGACGACAACATGCTTCATCTCCGGCGCCAGCCGGTCGGTGAGGCGCGCGACCACGCTCTCGAGGCCTCCGAGCCGTAGCGTGGGAATCACGTGGAGGATCCGTGGTCTTGGTGATCCCGGCTTCCACATCGGCGAGCGCGCGTCGAGCGGGAAGACACCGCGGCTACTCATCCCTTGGTCCCCACGAGCCAGAACGCATGGGCGCCGATCGTACGGATGCCCGGCGTGCGGCCCAGGATGCCCTGAAGCCAGGGCCGGCCCAGTGGGTCCGCGAGACCGGGCAGGGACTTGGGGGGCAGCAGCACGCCGATCCGCTCGGTGGGCTGCACCCCATGTGCCACGAGCGCGCGCGCGACGGTACCGGGGGCACTGTACCGGAGATGCGTCGGGCGTCCCTGGGTGAACGCGGTCAGGCGCCGCACCACCGCCATCGGGTTCCACGGATTGAGGGTCTCTACCAGCAAAGTACCCCCGGACGCGAGCACCCGCGTCATCTCGGCGATGGCCGCCTCGGGTTGGGCCAGGACCTGCAGTACACCGACGCAGGTGACCCCGTCGAACGCCCCGGAAGGAAAGGGTAGCGCGTAGCCGCTACCGGCCACGTAGTGGCCGAGGCGACCCGGATCGGCGGCGGCGGCACGGCACAGGCTCGGCAGCGAATAGTCCAGCCCGACGACCGGGTGTCCCCTCTTGCGGAGGAGCCTGACATAGGTGCCGGCCCCGCAGCCGAGCTCCAGCACGCGACCGCCCCGGGCCAGCACTCCACGATCCAGGAGCCGCTCGAAGAGCATCGTGCGCTGCCGAAGGCCGGCCAGCGACCACCCGGAGACCTGATGGTCCGCCTGGTGGCGAATCGCGAACCTCTCGAAGCGGCGCTGCCACTGCTCCTCGAAATCGCTCATGGTGCGTCCACGTAGCCGCGGTGCCAGAGCTCGAGCACCATCAAGGCCCAGATGTGGGCCGCGTGGTTCCGGGACCGCTGCTGGTGGGCGTCCCAAATGCGCTTGACCGCCTCCGGCCGCACGTAGCCGCGGCCGGTCGCCTGCCGAGAGAACAGTAAGTCGAGAGCCATTTCGCGAAGGTCACCGCGCAGCCAGTCCGCGAGCGGCAGCTCAAAGCCCTGTTTCGGCCGATCCACCGTCGCCTGGGGGACCCGACCCGCCAGATGGCGCTTGAGAAGATACTTGGATACCCGGCCCCGATACTTGAGAGACGCGGGCAGTCGCGCCGCGAACTCCACGATCTTGTGATCGAGCAGCGGAGCCCGCACTTCCAACGAGCAGGCCATGCTCATCCGGTCCACCTTCACCAGGATGTCGTTGGCGAGCCAGGTCTTGAAGTCCACATACAGCACGCGTGAGAGAGGGTCGGCGTCCCGCACTCGCTCGAAGTGGCGTGAAAAGGCGCTGAAGGGATCGTGCTCTCGCACCTGATCGAGCAGCTCGGGGCTATAGAGAGCCTCGCGCTCCTCGTCGAGGAACAGTGACATATCCCGGAAGTACGCCCGCTCGAAGGACCGCCCGAGATTGCTCAAGACCAGCTTGAGTCGGAGCGGGCGCGGGATACGCTCGGAACGCGGGTAGATCCGAGCCAGCGGGGCGAGCACGCCACGCCGCACGGGGCCGGGGATCAGCGTGCGCAAGCGGTTCTCGAGTCGATGGATCCCGTAGCGGCGCTGATATCCGGCGAAGAGCTCATCGCCGCCATCGCCCGAGAGCGCGACCGTCACCCGCTCCCGCGCGGCCCGCGACACGTAGTAGGTGGGCAAAGCAGAGGAATCAGCGAAGGGCTGATCCAGATGCCAGACGAGCCGCGGCAGGTCGGCCACCGCGTCGGGTCTCACCAATAGCTCGTGATGATCACTGCCCACGGCCCCGGCCACCGCCCGCGCGTGCGCGAGCTCGCTGTGGGTGCGCTCCACGAACCCGACGCTGGTGGTCACGACCGGCCGCCGCGACTGGCCGGCCATGGAGGCTACCACCGCGGACGAGTCTACGCCCCCGCTCAGGAAGGCCCCGAGCGGGACGTCCGCCACCATGCGGATCCGCACGGCCTCGTCGAAGAGTGCCGAGAACTCCTCCAATGCCTCCTCGGGGCGGGCCGGCCCTGTCGGATCGAAGATGACATCCCAGTACTCCTGCAGCCGGACGGCGCCGCGCTCCCAGACCAGGATGTGCGCCGGTGGGATCTGGTGGATGTCCTGAAACACGGTGCCCGGGCTCGGGATGCACCCGAACGCGAAATAGTCGTCGAGGGCTTCGACACTCACGCGCCGCTTGATGCCCGCGTCCTGGAGAAGGCCCTTGATCTCCGAGGCGAACACGAGGCGCTCTCCGTCGGCGTGGTAGTAGAGCGGTTTCTTACCCACCCGGTCACGGGCGAGCACCAGTCGGCGGTTGGTGTCGTCCCAGAGAGCGAAGGCGAACATGCCGCGGAGGCGCGTCACGAACTCGAGGCCGAACTGCTCGTAGGCATGGACGATCGTCTCGGTGTCGGAGCGCGTGGTGAAGACGTGTCCGGCCGCCTCGAGCTCCCGGGCGAGCTCGGCGAAGTTGTAGATCTCGCCGTTGAAGACGATGGCGATGGTGCGGGCCTCGTTGTAGATCGGCTGGTCCCCGGTAGAGAGATCGATGATGCTGAGCCGCCGGTGCCCAAGTCCGACTCCCGGGCCGAGGTGGAAGCCGTCCGCATCCGGCCCACGGTGACGGATGACGCCCGTCATCCGGACGAGCAGTCCCCGGTCTACCGGGTGGCGGGGATCGCTGAAGACGATGCCGGCGATTCCGCACATGTCAGGCGTTCTCGCGCCGGGACGCACCGGCCCACTGGCGCATCCACAGCTCGAAGCAGACCAACGCCCACAGACGAGCGGAGCAATCACGCCGACCCGAGTCGTGGACTCGGAGCACTCGCTCAACCTCCTCCGTACGGAAGACCCCCCGCTGTCGCGCCGCCGGGGAGAGGAGGATGTCCCGAGTCATGTCGCGCAGCTCGCCACTGAACCACGTCCCCAGGGGCACGCCGAACCCCATCTTCGCGCGACCGAGAATCTCCGCCGGGAGCGAGCGGCCCATGACCCGCTTGAGCAGGTGCTTTCCGACGCCGTTTCTGAGCTTGAAGGACGACGGGATCGTCGCCACGAATTCCATGAGGGCGTGGTCCAGCAGCGGCACCCGGGCTTCGAGGGAAACCGCCATGCTGGTGCGGTCCACCTTGCTGAGGATGTCATCCGGAAGGTACGTGTGAATGTCGATGTGCTGGAGCGTCGAGAGGTAGTCCGGAGTGGTGCCGTCAGAGGCCAACCTCTGGAATGCGGACGGATCTCCAGCCGCGCGCGCCGCGGAGGCGAGCTCATCGGAGAGCAGCCGGCGGACGGTGTCCCGTCGCTCGTAGGCCACGAGACGGTGGTAGCGCTCCACGGCAGATGCGCCCAGCAGCCCCGCATAGGCCCGGCCGGGCACCTCCCGGGGCAGCATCCGACCGGCCAGGGCCAGGAGTGGCCGAGCGAGACGGCCGGGGCCCCGGTCGAGACTCTCGTGGAGCTGGGCGGCTCGCGCATAGCGCCGGTAACCGGCGAAATTCTCGTCGCCGCCGTCTCCGGAGAGCGCGACCGTGACGTGCTCCCGCGTGATCTTCGAAACGTAGTACGTCGGAATCGCCGATGAGTCGGCGAAGGGCTCGTCAAAGTGCCAAGCCAGCTTGGGCAAGACGTCGAGCGCGTTGGGCTTGACCACGAGCTCATAGTGGTCCGTGCCGTAGCGCGTGGCCACTTGCCGGGCGAAGGCGAGCTCGTCGAAGTCCGCCTCGGCGAATCCGATGGAGAATGTGCGAATCGGCGTCGATGACGATTGCGCCATCAGCGCCACCACGGTGCTCGAGTCCACCCCGCCGCTGAGGAAGGCGCCGATGGGCACATCGCTGACCATGTGACTCTTGACCGCATCGGCCAGATGTGCCTGAAGCCGCTCGAGCCACTCCGACTCCCCGATCCGGTGGTCCGGGGCGAAGCGCAGATGCCAGTAGCGGGACACGACCGGAGTGCCCCCATCCAGCGGCAGGGTAAGCGTGGAAGCCGGCGGGAGCTTTCGGATCGCCCGGAAGATCGTCCTCGGTGCGGGCACGTAGTGATAGGTCAGGTACTCGCCGAGCGCCTCCGGGTCGATCTCCCGAGACACCTCGGAGGCTTCGAGGATACCCTTGATCTCGGACGCGAACAGCAGCCGAGGACCATCCCAGGCGTAGACCAGGGGCTTGATGCCCACCCGGTCGCGGGCCAGGAACACGCGGCGGGCCCGCTCGTCCAGGATGGCGAACGCAAACATCCCGCGGAGGCGCTCCACACAGGCCGGACCGTGGGCCTCGTACGCGCGCAGAATCACTTCGGTGTCCGATGCGGTGTGGAACCGAGCGCCGTGGGCTTCCAGCTCGGACCGGAGCTCGCGGTAGTTGTAGATCTCCCCATTGAAGACCAGCCACACCGCCCCGTCGTCGCTCGCCATGGGCTGCTCGCCGGTCACGAGGTCGATGATGGCGAGCCGTCGATGCCCGAGACCCACCCCCCCGCGACAGGCGAAGCCCTCTCCGTCCGGACCCCGATGAGCTTGAACGCTGGTCATCGCCCGAAGCAGATCCACATCGACCGGCCGGCCGGTGACGTCGACAATCCCCGCGATCCCGCACATCTCAGCCCGCCTTTGCCGGGCTCATCTGAGCTCTTCCCACTGATGAGGGTAGTACACGTGACCGCTCGTCTCCCGAGAGGAGGCTCGCTGCCCATCCACCAGCAGCCGCGCCACCCTCCGCTTGATCTCGTAGTAGCGCTTGGTCACCGGATCCATGACCTGGACGTTCAACGTATACACGCCCTTGTTGAGGATCAGCGGGTCCAGCCGGAGCCGCACCACGCCGCGCTCGACCGCGCCGGTGATCTTCAACGAGTCCGGGTCGGTCGATACACCCCCGAGGGGATAGCCCTGCACGTCCTGGATGGACACCAGGAATACCGCCCCCGGCATAGCTTGCGAAGCCGAGTATGTGAGGTCGATGAGCACCGCGTCACCCCGATCGAAGCGGGTCTGGGGACGTTCGCACGCGTCCGCGAGCGTCACGTCCAGGATGGCGATCGGCTTGCCCGCCTCGCGTCGGGACGAGCCGGCGGCGAGCTCATCCTCGCCGTCCTTCTCCTCGGTGAGGTCCTCGAGGAAGGCATCGACCACGGTGTCCGGCTCGCCCATCATGCGCACCGTTCCGTGGTCGAGCCAGAGCACCCGCTTGGAATGCTCCGTGATGGTGCTGAGGTTGTGCGAGACGAGAATGATCGTCTTGTCCTCTTCCTTCAGCTCCGCGAGCTTGTTGAGGCACTTTGCCTGGAAAGACGCATCTCCCACCGCGAGAATCTCGTCGATCAGCAAGATATCGGGATCCGTGTGCGCGGCGACGGCGAAGCCCAGCCGCATCTGCATTCCGGAGGAGTAGTGCTTGATGGGCGTGTCGATGAACCGCTCGACCTCGGCGAACCCGACGATCCGATCGAACTTGCCCTGCACCTCCCGCCGGGTCATCCCCATGATGGCCCCGTTGAGGAAAATGTTCTCCCGACCACTCAGCTCGGGATGGAAGCCCGCGCCGATCTCGATGAGGGCTCCGAGGCGTCCCCGCGCTGCGAAAGAGCCCCGGGTCGGGACGGTGACCTTGGAGAGGATCTTGAGGAGCGTGCTCTTACCGGCACCGTTCATGCCGATCAGGCCCAGGATCTCGCCCCGCTCGAGCGAGAAGGTGACGTCACGAAGCGCCCAGAACTCGTCGCGCGCCTCTACCGACCGGCCCAGCAGACGGGACCCGAGCCGGACGATCTCGTCCCCCAAAGAGGTGACGTGCCAGCCGCGCCGGAGGCGGTAGCGCTTGGCAACGCCGTTCAAGTCGACGACGGTATCAGCCATTTGGTATCGGCCTCAAATCACGTCCGCGAACGTCCGCTCGGCGTGCTTGAAGATCGGCAGTGCCAATGCCAGAACCCCCACCGTGATCACGGCACTCACGGCCAAGGCGTACAGGTCAGGCGCGGTGCCGAGGAGCACCGCCCGGCGATAGCCGTCGATGATCGCGGCCATGGGATTGAGCATATAGAAAGGCTGGAGCCAGGCCGGAATGACGCTGATCGGGTACCCGACCGGACTGGCGAACATCCAGAGCTGGAGGATCAGGGGCAGGGCGTGGCCGATGTCACGGAAGTTGACGTGAGCCGCCGCGGTGAGCCCGGTGAACCCCAGCGCCAGCAGGACCTGCAATATCACCAACGGTATCACCCACAGGACGGCGGCGGTGATCGCGATCTTGTAGTAGAAGAGCATGGCGGCGAAGAGAAGACAGGCGATCGCGAGGTCCAGGCAGCCCGCGAGTACGACCGAGGTCAGCAGGGTCTCGCGCGGGAAGTAGATCTTCCTGATCAGGGTCGCGTTGGCCACCATCGACACCGTGCCGGTGCTGATGGTGTTGGAGAAAAAGGTCCAGAAGATGAGTCCGCTGTAGGCGAAGATCGGGTAGGGCGCGCCATCGCTCGGTACCTTCGCGAAGACCGAGAAGACGAGCGTGAAGACGACCATCATCGACAAGGGCTGGAGCAGAGCCCAGGCGACCCCGAGGGCGGTCTGCTTGTAGCGCGCCTTGATGTCGCGCAGCGCGAAGCTCACGATCAGGTCCCAGTGATTCCAGGTACTGGCGATGGCGTCAAGCATGTCGTGGCCTCGGACTCCGCGGGGGAGGGGTGGCGGTCAGCGGACGCCGAGGAGCCGTCGCCGGCACGATGGCCTGCGTCGCCGCGGTGGCTCCGGCGGTGGCTTCCGCCTCCTGCGACAGCCTTCCGAGGAGGACCCCGCCCGCGATCAAGAGGAAGTATAGATCGAAGTAGGCGACCCCGATGAAAGCCCCAGCGATCAGGAACGGGTAGATAGCCAGTTGCGTCATCTCCGCGTAGCGTGACAGGTACCCATGCTCCGGGTCGTTGCGCCAGCGCTTCCGGACTTTTCGGAGCGTGGAGAGCGTGCTCAAGAGAATCCCGAGATAGATGAACAGGCCGAGCATACCGTGTTCGCTGAGGATCTCGAAGTAGAGGCTGTGGACATCCCGCACCGCCAGATAGTCGTTCCCGTAGTATGTGTTCCAGATGCTGGTGTTCCAGAGCGCCTTGAAACCCTCTCCGAACAAGGGGTGCGCGACCGCGATGCCCCACGCGGTCTGCCACGCCTCGATACGGCCGGTCGTAGACGTATCCCGTGTCTGGGCCGACTCCTGGTCGGAGATGGAGCCGATGCGATCCTTGAGCTGACTTGGGATCAGGGGCGCGGCGATGAATGTGGTCACGAGGACGACCGTCGCGAAGCGCAGACGCCACGGCGACCGCCACACCACGACCCCCATGACGACGGCGAGCGCGAGGAATGCGCCGCGGGAATAGGTGAAGAGGACCGCAATGATCGTGAAGGCGAACATCGCCTTCATGAGTCGCTTCAGCCAGGGCCGGGGCTCGTCGCGCGAAAGATAGAGCAGCAGCGGCAGGACCATGGCCAAGGCGAGCCCGTACGTATTGTTGTCCGCGAAGAAGCTCTTGTCAGGGCCCCACAGGCGACTGCCTCCGCCGGTACGCAGGACCCAGATGCCGCCTTTGAGCCCGTAGAAGCCGAGGCCGAGCGCGGGGACCAGGTACAGGTACCGGAGTCGAGCCCGCTCCTGGAACAGGCAGAGAGTCACGAGGGTCATGAGCATGATCTTGCTGACCCAGTTCCATTTTGCCCAGGCGAGGTCCGGGTTGAAGGACAGTGCCGAGGAAAGGGTGATGTGCGCGCAGAAGAGCAGGATGAGCAAGACCGTCCCGGACCGGGGAAGCGGCTTGCGATCCTTCGTGAAGAGGAAGCCAACCAGCGTGGCTCCGCCCACCACGGCCGCCAACGGCAGACTTCGGCCGAAGCCCCAGGTGAGCGAGTGCGGTACCATGTACGCAATCCAGAACCAGCCAAGGACACCGACCCACGGCCGAAACAGACTGGCGGGGACAAGCCCTCCCAGTACGGCCAGCAGAACGTAGTCGCGTATGCCGCTCATGCGCCGGGCCCCTATTCCACCGTCACGCTCTTGGCCAGATTGCGCGGCTGATCCACGTCGCATCCGCGGAGGACCGCCATGTGGTAGGCCAGGAGCTGCAGGGGAACTACCGTGATCAGTGGAGACAGGAGATCGGCCGCCGCCGGCACCTCCAGCCGGTAATCCGCTCGGCGGGCCATCTCGCCGTCACCGTGATGGCAGACCGCGATCACCCGGCCGCCTCGCGCCTTGACTTCCTCGACATTGCCGACCATCCGATCGTAGGAGCTGTCCCGAGGCGTCAAGACGACCACGGGCATCCGCTCGTCGATGAGCGCGATGGGCCCGTGCTTCATCTCTCCCGCGGCATAGCCCTCGGCATGCGCGTACGAGATCTCCTTCAGCTTCAGGGCGCCCTCGAGGGCGATCGGAAATTGCATGCCGCGGCCAAGGAAGAGGAAGTTGCCAAATTGGGTGAGCTCCCGGGCCAGCTCCGCGGCGGACCCCTGACCAGCGAGGGCGTCGGCCATGAGGGCGGGAATCTCCTGCAGCTCGGCGATGCGCTTCTGTGCGTCACGCCCGGTGAGAAAGCCCTTGCCGAGACCGAGAGCCAAACCGAGGAGATAGCAGGCGGTGAGCGTCGCCGTGAACGTCTTGGTGGAGGCCACCCCGATTTCGGGCCCCGCGTGTGTATAGATCACACCAGTGGCCTCCCGCGCCAAGGCCGAGCCGACCACGTTGGTGATCGCCAGAACCGGGGACCCCTGCTGTCGGGCCACCCGGGCGGCCCCGAGGGTGTCGGCCGTTTCTCCGGACTGGGAGATGGCGACCACGAGGGTGTCCGGGCCGAGCACGGCGTCGCGATAGCGGAACTCGGAGGCGATCTCCACTTCCGCGCGGACCCCGGCCAGCCGCTCGATCATGAGGCGGCCACTCAGCGCGGCATGGTAGGAGGTGCCGCAGGAGACGAGGACCACGCGGTGGAGCCGCCCGATCAGGTCCGGGGTCAGATTGGCCTCGGGCAGGACAACAGAGCCCGCATCCGGCTCGACGCGGCCGTGAAACGTCACCGCGACGGCCTCGGGCTGCTCGTGGATCTCCTTGAGCATGAAGTGCGGATATCCGCCCTTCTCCGCCATCGCCGCGTCCCACGTGATGAGCGAGGGCGTCCGCTCGATCGCTCTGCCGTCGAGGGTAGACACGGCGACGCGCTCGCGGGTGAGCTCCGCCACCTCGTTGTCTTCCAGGATCAGGATCGTCCGGGTGTGCGGGAGCAGCGCCGGGATGTCGGATGCCACAAAGGTCTCGCCATCGCCGAGGCCAACCACTACGGCTCCCGCCCCCCGCTTGGCCACGATGATGAGGCCGGGACGATCCGCCGAAAGGACGCCCAGCGCATACGCGCCACGGATCTGCCCGATCGCCCAGCGAACTGCCGCGGGCAGATCTTGCCCCTTGGTGAGGGCACACTCGATGAGATGGGCCATCACCTCCGTATCTGTCTCCGACCGGAACCGATGTCCTTCCCTCTCGAGCGCCGTCTTCAGCTCGAGGTAGTTCTCGAGGATTCCGTTATGAACCACGACCAGCCGACCGGTGCAGTCGGCGTGGGGATGGGCATTGCCGTCGGAGGGGCGTCCGTGGGTCGCCCACCGCGTATGGCCCAGGCCGGTCGTACCGGTCACGGAGGCGTTGTCGATGATCCGCCCGAGCCGGTCGATCTTGCCTACGCTCCGGCGCACGTCGAGACCCGTGGGGCTCTGGACGGCGATCCCCGCGGAGTCGTAGCCGCGGTACTCCAGACGGCGAAGTCCGTCCAGGAGGATACCAACCGCATCCTGTTGACCGATGTAGCCGACGATGCCGCACATCGACTGCCTCCTTGCTCAGGCGCCGCTCTGCTGGTACCGAGCCAGCTTGAGCGCATACGTCGGTAGATGACGCTCCCAGGGTCCGCCCCGGCGGAGCTCCAGGAGCGGCGTGCTCGATGTGTTCAAGCCGCGCCGGGTGGTCACGGCGCAGGCGAATCCCGCCTCCCCAACCAGGCGCACCGTGAGCCCGTTGACATCTTCCGCCCCGCCGTTCGGATAGGCGAAGGCGCGAGGCGGCGTGCCCAGCGCCCGCTGGATCGCGAGCTTCGACTCATTGATCTCGCGCCACGCTTCCGCAGGCGACAGACGCGCTAGGATCGGGTGGCTGACCGTGTGAGCTCCCACGGAGAAACCCAGGCCCCGGAGCACCTCCACCTCGTCCCAGCTGAGCATCAGGCGTTTGGGATCATCACGGGGACCGCTATCCAGGTCGCACAGGAGCTGCTCCAAGGTCTCCCGCCGCTCGGCATCCGGCAGACCCTTCAGGAATCGCAGCGCGGCCTGAACTGCCTCCAGACGGTCCGCCGTCGAGGCGAGACGGAGGACGGATCCGTCCGCCAGCCGCATGTGGGTCTGGCGGGTCGTCTTGAGGGCAAGGGCCAAACGGTCGAACCACAGGATCTCACGAGTGCCGATGCAGCCGGTCGTGAGGAAGATGGTAGCCGCCAAACCGTAGCGGGCCAAGATGGGCGCGGCATGCGTCAAGTTGTCCCGGTACCCGTCATCGAACGTCAGCGCCAGCGCCTTGCCGGGCACCCGGCCCCGCTGGACGCGGTCGGCGAGCTCTTCGACGCTGAGTACGGTGTAGTGCCTGGCGATGTGCTCCATTCGGGCCGCGAAGACACTGGTAGGGAGCGCGGGCATGAACGGATCGTCGTCGTCGTTGATCCGGTGGAAGGCGAGAACGGCAAAGCCCCTCGCACGCCGAACGTAGCCAACGGCGGTACTCATGGGTCCGAGCAGACCGCTCTCGTACAGCAGGGTGGAGAACAGGCGGGTCGCCCCGGACTTCACCCTCACCGCAAGTCTCCGTGTTGCCGGTGCCACAGCTCGAGCATCAGAACCGTCCACAGCACGTCGCCGTAGTACGGCGTGTGGTCTTCCGCGTGGAGGCGGAATAGCGACTCGAGCGCCCCGGGAGCAAAATAGCTCCGGTCGTGGCAACGACTCGACAGAAGAGTGTCTCGAAGCAGCTCGCGAAAGCCGGTATGCGTCTTGAGCCATTCCCCGACCGGGAGGCCGAAGCCGTGCTTGACCTTGGTAAGGATCTCGGTGGGAAGAAGCGAGCCGAAGGCTCGCTTGAAGAGATACCGTTTCTCGGTACCCCGGACCTTGTCCCGTGCCGGAAGCGATCCGGTGAATTCGACGAGGGCGAGGTCGAGCAGCGGAAACCGTATCCCCACCCCCGCGAGCTCGGCCGTACGTGTCACCTTGAGCAGGTCGTTGTCGCCGAGGGTGACCTTCAGGTCGACGTACATGAGCCGGTTGAGCTCCGCCGAGGCCTGGGCGCGGTGGTAGTGAGCGCGCGCGACATCCAGCGGCGAGTTGCTCCGGATGGCGGTCAGGAAGTCCGGGTGTAGCAGACGCGCCCGCTCCCGAGCCACGAAGAACTCGCTGCTGTAGAACCGATCGGGATTCGCAAGGGACGCCCGCTCGACGTAGCGCTGGGCCTTGCCGAGAGGGCTCAGACCTCCTGCCGGCAGATGCCGAAGCAGCGGCTCGATCACGGTGTGCCGCAGCGGAGCCGGGATCAATGAATAGCGGGCGAGGATCTGCTCCCGACGGTAGCGCTCATTGCCTCCGAAGATCTCATCGCCGCCGTCGCCGGCCAGAAGGAGACGGACCCCCGCCTCGCGGGCCATGCGGGCGCAGAGGTACGTCGGGATGCTCGAGTTGTTCCCGAAGGGCTCGTCGTAGGCGCTTACCAGATCAGGCACGCAAGCGAAGGCATCGTCGGCGGTGACGAGCCGCGTGTAGTGAGCGGCGCCGACACGGTGGGCGGCGAGCTCCGCGTATGCGAGTTCGTTGTAGCGCTCTTCCCGAAAGCCGATGGAGAAGGCCTGGACCCGCTCCCCGGTGAGGCCGCTCATCAGGCCGACCACTGTACTGCTGTCCGTTCCGCCGCTCAGAAACGCCCCGGTGTGCTTGATCTCGGTCCCGAGGAGCGCGCGCCGCACCGCTTCCTCGGCGTGGCGCCTCAATTCGGACGCGGCGGTGCCCTCGGGCCGCGGCTGCTCGTCGTAGGTCATGTCCCAGTACGGCTGGACATCGAGCTCACCGTCCTGCCACACGAGCACCTGGCCGGGGGGCAATCGGCGCACCGAACGATAGGGGGTCTGCGGGGCGGGGATCGTCCCGAAGTTGAGGTAGGAGTAAATGGCGTCCGGCGCTACCTCGGAGCCGGTCCCGGGCAGCGCCAGCGGGCCACGGACGCGGGAGCTGAAGGCCACGCCGTCAGCGGTCGCGGCGTAGTAAAGGCGCTTCAGGCCGAAATGGTCGGCGGCCAGGACAAGGCGGCGCGAGCCGGGAATCCAGAGGGCGACGCTCACGGCTCCCCGGAGGCGCGCCGGGAAGGCCGGCCCGGCCTGGTCGTAGAGGCGCCGGATCATCTGGCCACGGGAGCGAGTCCCGGTCAGCGCCTCCAGCTCGTCGCCGTTGCTCAAGTCCAGGGCGGCGACGGTCTGGCTGTCGGTCGTCTGCTCGGCGCACGCCTCGCCCAGGGCGATGAGGAGAGATCCCGGGCCGCTGAGCCGCTCCGGACAATCGCCCATGGGAGCCCCCGCGGCGAGCGCGGGCACGATCCGGTCGTCAACCGGGCGGCTTGGATCGCGAAAGATCAGGCCGGCGATCCCGCTCATCACGAGACGCCCTTGCCCAGGAGCCAACGGAGGGCCGGCACCGCTCGGGTCTCAAGGCCGCGAAGCATGGCACCGTAAAACCCGCGGGCGAAGACTCGCAGATGCATCGTCTCGCGCGCACCCGTGGCCCAGCGGTCCTTATACGGATTCTCCCCCGGACCCATGTCGTACTCGTGGACCCCGTCACGCCCGAACAGAGTCCGGAGAATCTCGCTGCTCAGGTGGCTGCCGGGGGAGATCTCCTCCGGCAGACTGGCGTCGAAGTCCGCCCGTAGCGCGTGCACCCGCCCGTCGGCTTCGAGCTGGTATTCGGTCGCCACCGCGCGTCCGTCCAATCGCAGGATCCAGACCCGAAGCCAGCCCCTCCGGCTGGCACGATCGGTGAGAACCCGAAAGAACCCGGGCATGCCGGGCATCGTGGTGATGGCAACACCTTGCAGGGCCTTCCAGCTCCGCCCGGACACGTCGAGCAGCTCGGCGAACACGCCCGAGTCGGGAGCGACCTGGCGATACTCGTCGATCGATACCCTGCCGGCCTTGGCCAGGCGGTTCCGGACGCTCCGGATCGTCTTCTTGAATCGCTGACTCTTGGCCGCCCAGTACGTCTCCCATGTCCCGGCGATCGTCACGTGGGGCGACCGAAGGATCCCCCGCCGCTGCCATCCGAATCGGCCGGGCAGACACATCTCGATCGCCTTCACCGTTGGTGACTCGACCGGCAGCGCGTTCAGGTCGAGGGCGTCCCAGTCCGCCCAGCGGGTCAGCTCCTCCAGTACCACGTCGACGACCGGCTCCGGTCGGCCGGTGATCAGCCAGTCCGCGAACGGTGTGTCCGGCGCCGTGAGCATGCCCAGGAAGCGAACCGGGCTCCCGTGCAACGCGCCACGCCAGCGAACGAGGGGCACCAACGCCAGGGGACCGGCCGCGTCCTCCACGAGGAGCACCTCCGGCCGCCGCGACGGCGCTCCAAAGTCCCAGCAACACGTGAACCAGTCGTGGCTCAGGAAAGGGGACGTGTGACCACTCTCACGCGCGACGTCGGCCCAGACCGGCGCCAGGTCCGCAAAGTCCTGGCGGCTATCGATGCGGCGCACCTTCATAGTCGGACTCGGGCCACCGGCTCTTGAGCGGCTTCCGACGCGGGTGCCGGAGGCCGGCTGATGCCACCGACCACCTGGAGGAACTGCGCCGCCATGTGATTCCAGGAATGGTGCTCGACCACGAAGCTCCGGGCGCGCGACCCGATCTCGGCCCGCAGCGCGTCGCTCCCGAAGAGACGAACGATCTTGAGGGCAAAGTCCTTCGGGTCGTCCGCCACGAGCAGCTCGCGCCCGGGGTTGACGGCGAGCCGTTGAAGCACCCCGGAAGTCGCCACGACCGGCAGCATCGCCGCCATGGGCTCGAGGATGGTTCGCTGGACCTCCGTGCTGTGCCGAAGAGGCGCGACCGCCACCGTCGACTGGCGCAGCACGGGGCCGGGATCCGGAATTCCCGTGGCCAGGACCGCGCCGGCCAACGCGGCGCGGAGCCGCGGGTTCTCCATGGGCTCCCGGCTAAGAATGACGAGCCGGGCGCCGGGAACTCGCTCGCAAACGATCGGCATCACGGTACGCTGGAACTCGATCGCGTCGGCCACCTCCGTGTCCCCGCCGAGCGAGGTATTAAGGACTACGGTCGGGGTCTTCGAGCGCACGGGTGACGAGCCCAGAGCGTCGACGTCCACGCCGTTTGGGATCACGATCATGGGGACTTCCGGGGCAAACTGTTTGACGATACCCGCCGCTTCGGTGCTGGACGCGAGGCATCGCACGGCGCGCCGGGCGGCGGCCGCCTCCGCGGCGCGCAGGCGGGCAGCCTCCGTCCGGAAGAAGCGAGTGCTCGGGAAGGATCCTCGGAGGGCTCGCTGCAACCACCACTCCGAGTCGATCTCGGCGAAGTCCACCATCAAGGGAATGGTCTTGTCAACGTCCAGGACGTACTGGATCATGCTGGACGAGGAGACGCAGACTAGGTCATACCGGGTGCGGCGAAGCCGGTCGCTCAGACGCGTGCGCAGAGCTTCGGAGCGGAAGTAGGAGAGTGTACACGACTCGCCGGTCGCGAGACTGAGGGCGCCGGTCAGGGACTTCCACGCGCGCGGGACAGCCGCAAACTCCAGATCCTGGAACTCCGAACGGAGCGTCGAGATGGCCCCGGCGGTGTCGGGATTGTCCGTGACGAAGGCCAAGGTGAGGCGGTGAACGCGCGCCAGATGCCGAGCAAACTGGTACTCGCGCATGGCCCGCACCGGGCGGCGAGGTGGCGGCAACCAGCGTCCGAGCATCAAGATGTTCATGGCAGGTACCTGGTCAGCGCCGGCCCGACCAGCTTGGTCAGGGACAGGGGCATGCGCTTCCACGCCCTTACGGCAAGACGCACCTTCGGGTTCGACGGGCTCAGGTCTGGCATACGGCCACCCTTGAGCAGCACGTACTGATACGGCAGGGGAACCGGCTCGAATCCCCAGTGACGCTTGAAGTTGTACGCGCCGGTGCCCTCACGACTCCGGCCGAAGTCGAAGGAACGATAACCGGCTTTCGCCGCGTGACAGAGAAGTTCCCAGTACATGAAGTCGTTAACCCCAAGCGGCAAAGCCTCCGGGCGAGCGCCTCCGTAGTAGGGCAGCGCCTGGTCCTCGAAGAGAATCGTCAGCACCCCGGAGACGGGTGTGGAGTCCTTCCAGATGGTCAACAGCACACATTCCTTGCCAAACTCCTGCCTGATCGCGTGAAACAGCCGCCTCGGGAACACCGGCGAGCCCAGGGACTGGACGCTGTGGGCATAGATGTCGTAGAAGCGGTCGAGGTGGCGCATCCCAAAATCCGGGCGGAGCCCGTGCTTGGCTCCCTGGCGCGTCATCCGCCGCTGCTTGCGGGGAATCGCGCTCAGGTTCTCCTCTTCCGTCGGGGCGATGGGCCGCGAGAAGGTCACGTAGAGCGACTTCGTGGGTAGATCCACCTCCTGCCCGGTCCGGTGCCGCAACTCCACGTAGTCAGCCTTGGTGCGGAGTGCCAGCTGCCTCGCCCCGTCAACGAGTGCCTCGCGGGCCGCCGTGCTGCTCGCGCAGATGCCGCCATAGACCCCGTATGGGACCGATACCAGGCCACGCCCTCCGAAAAGGCCGCGCACCTCGAACAGCGGGAGCACGCCCTCCAGCCCGCCGGCCCTCTCTGCGATCAGGTAGTGCGGCCGGTGGCCAAACGTGCCTTCGACCACTCGCTTCCACGCCAGAAGATGAAACGGACTACCACCCGGCGTGGTGCGGACGAACGCGTCCCAGTCGACCGCCTCGGTCGTCAGCGGACAAACGTTCACCGGATTCTCCTACCGCCCCAAACCCAGCAGGACTCGCACCACGCGGCCCGCCGCTTTACCGTCCCAGAGCTCCGGCAGCTCCCCCACCGGCCAGCGGCCTTCAGCGACCGTCCGCCAGCTCTCGTAGATCGCGTCCTGACCGGTCCCCACGATCCGATTGCTGCCACGAGTCACGGTGATCGGCCGTTCGGTGTTGCTCCGCAAGGTCAAGCACGGGATGCGGAGCGCGGTGGTCTCTTCCTGAATTCCCCCGGAGTCGGTCAGGACGCAGCGTGCGTTGGCCATGAGCTGAACGAAGTCGAGGTACGGCAGCGGGTCCGCAACGCGAAGTCCTGGCATCGGCGGAAGCACCGGAGCGAGGGAATCGAGCCGCTCTCGCGTACGAGGATGCACCGGGAAGACCACCGGGATCTCGGCCTGAATGCGCGCGATCGCTCCGAGCAGCATCGCGAGCGTGCCCTCGTCGTCGACATTGCTGGGGCGATGAAGCGTGAGCGTCGCATACGCGCCAGGCTCGAGACGGAGACGCTCGAGTACGTCCGATTCTCTGGCTCGCTCGCGGTAGCGAAAGAGGGTGTCGATCATCACGTTCCCGACGAAATGGATTCGTTCCGGCGGAATGCCCTCACGGGCCAGGTTCTCCTGGGCCACCGGCTCCGTCGTGAACAGGACCTCCGACACCGCGTCGGTGAGGACGCGATTGACTTCCTCCGGCATGCTCCGGTCGAAACTCCGCAAACCCGCCTCAACGTGCGCGACCGGACACCCCACTTTCACGGCGGTGACGGCCGCCGCCAACGTCGAGGTTACGTCGCCAACGACTACGACCAAGTCCGGCCGCTTGCTTGTAAGGACCGCCTCGAAACGCGTCATGATCTCAGCCATCTGCGCGACCGCCCCGACGGCCTTCACGTTTAGGTTTACGTCGGGGCTCGGAATCTCCAGATTCTCGAAGAACGCATCCGACATCCGCGAGTCGTAGTGCTGACCCGTATGGACGAGCGTGGTGGAGAAATACGGGTACTCCCGCAGCTCGGCGAGGATGGGCGCAATCTTGACGAAATTGGGCCGGGCCCCGACGACCGCGACGATCTTCACGCGACCTTGCTCGCGGGCAGTGCTCGCGGACCCGCCAGGATGTCGCGCACCGGGGCGAAGTGGAAGTCCCGCACCAACCGGCTCAGCCTTCGCTGGGTGACACCGCTGTTGACCGAATGCCGGAACTGCGCGATTCGACCTATCGGCAGCCGCGGTTGCCCCGGATCGAGCTCCCATGGGTGCAAATAGACAACGGCCGGCTGTGTTTCTCGCTCGTTGAGATCGCGCATCGCCCACCGCGTGAACTGGTAGGGAAACAGCCGGAAGTACCCCCCTCCCGCAACCGGAAAGCGCCAACCGAACCGCGACACGGTGGAGAGAGGAAACTCGGCGATCTCCAGGCCCGGCCCGACGGTCACCCGATGCGGAAAGCGGCCCGCATCCGGGATCCCATAGCGATCGTGAACGATCGGGAAAATGCTCGAGTCGTACCGGAACCCGCATTCGACCAGAATCTCGAGGCTCCAGAGAGTCTCGCGTACCACCGAAAACGTCGGAGCGCGGTAGCCGATCACCGAGACGCCCGCCGTATCCTCCAGCGTCTTTTTAGCCCGGCGAACGTCCTCGGCGAACTGAGTGCGGGTCTGCCGCGTGATCATCTGGTGACCGTAGCCGTGGCAGGCGACCTCATGGCCGCCGTCGCAAATTGCCCGCACGAGCGACGGGTGGCGGGTGGCCACCCAGCCCAGCACGAAGAAGGTGGCCAAAGTTCCTGCCTCCGCCAGTAACTCCAGGAGACGTCCAGTGCTCTCCACCACGCGGCTCTCGAGGCCCGGCCACTCCTCCGGGCGGACCACCTCAGCGAACACCTCCGCATGGAAGTACTCCTCGACGTCAAACGTGAGAGCATTAATCATCGAGACTGGCTCGGGCAAAAGCGTTCGCCTCGGCGTACTCGAGTTCGTTCAACGACCGGATGGTGCGTGCAAGTCCGGTGATCAAGGGAACGCGAGGCGTGAAGTCGAGCAGCTCGGCCGCCAGCGTGGTCTGCGCGTAGACCTGGCGCGGCTCGACCTCAGAATTGCGCGGCAAGGCGGGGAACGACACGGTCCGCAAGAGATCTCTCAAGATGTCCAGCACCTCGTTGATGGGGACCATCGCGCCCGAGCCTACGTTGATGACGTGGCCGCCGGCGCGGGGGGCCCGCGCCGCCGCCAGCGTGGCGCTCACCGCATCGTCGACGTACAAGACATCCACGGCGGTGCGGTTGCCCCGTTCCGCGAAGGGTTGCCGCTGACGCACGGCATCCAGTAGCCGCGCGATCAGAGCTCCTTCACCTGTCGCCTTCTGACGAGGTCCGTACACGCCAAAGTAGCGGAGCGTGACCGTGTCGAGCTGATGCCTTACATGGAAGGCTCGCGCGTATGTTTCAGCCGCCGCCTTCGAGGCGCCAAACAGGGTATCCGGCCGCACCGGCATGTCCTCGGACAGCGGGTTCCGCTCCGAATTCCCGTACACCGCAGCCGACGAGCCGATCACCAGGCGCCAGACGCCCTCGGTGAGGGCACCTTGGAGGACGTTCAGCGTACCCTCCACGTTAACCGCGTGCATCTCGCCGGGACTTGTGGCCGGGACGGCACTGGGCGGTAGCCCGGCCAGATGGAAGACGTACTTGACGTTGCGAAGAGCCGTACGCAGCAGCTCGCGGTCACGAACATCACCGATGATCACTTCCAGCCGACTCCCGTTCGAGATGCCACTGGATCCATCGGCGATCCGTGAATGCCGCTGCGCCGCCGCGTGGAGATTCTCCAGGGACCCGGCCGATAGATTGTCGAATACTCGAACCGAGGCGCCCTCCTCCAGGAGGTGGTCAACCAGATGCGAGCCGATGAAGCCCGCGCCGCCCGTGACGAGAACTGTCCGCATAGTCTTCTCTCAGAGGGTGACGATAGAGGTCCGCGAGTTCCGATGCGCCTTCAAAGCGTTCCGCGTGTCTACGATCAGCCGCGCACGGTCGGCGATCATCGCGTAGTCGAATGCCGAGTGGCTCGTGAGAATCAAGACACAGTCGGCCGCCCCTACCGAATCGGGCGTGAGGTCGACCGCGGCTAGCTTCGCGCGTCCGCTCGTCAACTGAGCGGTGAATGGGTCCGCGTACGAGATCTGGGCGCCCTTCTCGGTGAGGAGCTCAATGATCTCCAGAGCGGGGGACTCCCTAATGTCGTTGACGTCGGCCTTGTACGTCACGCCCAGCACCAACACCGAGGCCCCGCGGACGGCGCGCCCGCGGTCATTCAGAGCGCCGGTCACTAGGTTCACCACATGCTCCGGCATGGCGCGGTTGACCTGGTCCGCCAGCGCGATGAACTGCGCCTCGTATCCCGTGAGCCGGACCTTCCAGGATAGGTAAAGAGGGTCGACGGGAATACAGTGACCGCCGATCCCGGGACCGGGATAGAAAGGCATGAACCCGAACGGCTTCGTCGCCGCCGCCTCGATGACCTCCCAAGGATCGACGCCGATCTTTCGGCACGCGAAGGCCAACTCATTGGCTAGAGCGATATTGACGCTGCGAAAGGTGTTTTCGAGGAGCTTCGCCGTCTCCGCGACCCGCGGGTTCGAGGCCTCGAAAACCGTCTGCGTGACGCGCCGATACAGCGTAGCGGCGAGCTTCGTACAGGCCGGGGTTACACCACCCACGACCTTCGGGATCGTCGCCGTCGTGAACTTCTTGTTCCCGGGATCCACCCGCTCCGGGGAAAAGGCCAAAAAGAAGTCCTGTCCGACCACGAGGCCACCGGCCTCGATCCTAGGCTGCAGCACTTCCTCCGTCGTCCCAGGGAACGTCGTGCTCTCCAGGACCATCAGCTGTCCACCGCGTAGATACGGCAGCAGACTTTCCAGCGCGGAGAGGATAAAAGAGATGTCGGGCTCCTTGCTCTTGCGCAACGGAGTCGGTACGCAGATGATCAAGACGTCGGCGTTACCCGCCTCGTCAAAGGCCGTGGACGCCCTCAGGCGGCCGTCGGCTACGAGCGGACGCAGCGTGTCCGCCGGAACGTCCACCAGATACGACTGCCCTCGATTGAGGAGGTTCACCCGCTCGAGGTCGAGATCGACTCCCCGAACCGTCAGCCCCGCCTTGGCGAGCTCCACGGCCAGGCTCAATCCGACATAACCGAGCCCGATCACGGCAATGCGTGCGCTGCCCGTCTCAAGCCTATCCTGAAGAGTTGTCGTCCACACGGGTGCAAGTGCTCCTAACGTTCCTACGGGTTGAAAATCGGATTTACGCACTGTAGTAGGCCTTGTACTGCTTGTAGTAGGCATTCAGCTGCGCGATCGGCGTCCGATTCATCACTACGCCCACGATCGGTGTGCCCGCGCGTTCGAGCAGCTCCTTGGTCCGGATGAGGTCGCGTGGTCGCGTAGTTCCGACGCTCACCACCAAGACAATTCCATCGGCGGCCGCCGCCATGTAGAGATTGTCCGGAATCAGCAAGATTGGGGACGAATCCATCAAGACGTAGTCGGTTTCTTCCGACATCGCCGAAAGGATCTGCGGTAGGCGGTTACCGAGGCCGGTCCGGGCGGGCGCCGTGAGGGACCCGCCCCGGGGCGCGAGCCACACGTGCTCCGTGATGGGCATGATGGTCTCGGTGACATTGGTCGTCCCGGCCAGCAGGTCAGTGAATCCCTTGCGGGAGGTGTTGTTGGCGAGGCGATGAAGCGTCGGCCGATGGAAGTCCGCGTCAGCGATGATCACTCGTTTACCCACCTCTCCGAAGGCGAGGCCGAGGTTGAACGTGACGGTGGATTTCCCCTCGAAGGGGAGCGCGCTGGCCACGAGAATACGCCGTAGCGGCATCTCGTCACTGAGCATCTGAAGCTCCACGCGAAGCCGCCGAAAGGCGTCTACAAACAGGTGATAGTTCTCCTGGTTCGCCTGGTCCGGACGGCCGTTGAGTCCGAGCACTGCTCCGGAAGTCCGGACGTCGGGTACCGCGGCCAGAATCGGTAGCCCGGTCACGTGCCGCACATCGGCCGCACTCATGATCGGGCGATTGAAATACTCGGCGGTAGCGGGCGCCCCCAAGCCGATTACGAGACACAGGACAAGAGCCAGTCCCAGGAACTGCATGCGGCGCTGGTTGGGCGCCGTGGTTGGAAAGCTGGGAGGGTCGATCACCTTGACCACGTTCATCTCGCCCTGCTCCCGAATCCGTGCGGCGCCCAGCTTGTCCGAGAGGAGGGTACCCAGCTTGCGATTGCTCTCCACCTCAGAGGCTAGACGCCGGAACTCCAGCTCGTCCTTCGACAAACCTGACAGATCGCGGCGCGCGGCCGCGAGCTGCTCCTTCAGGGCATTCTCCTGCGCGGTCAGAGAAACCAGCGTGGTATCCAGCGTCGCGACCATCTCCGCGAAAGCGGCTCGGTCGTCGGCTGGGAGAGCGCTGCTGGCCGGACTAGCAACCGTTGAATCCCGGATTGTGTCGCCCAGCTCTCTCTGGACCTCGCCAATCTGCTGGGCCAGAAATCGGACGCGGACGTGATCGTCAGCGTACCGGCTCTTCGCCTCGACCATCTGCGCTTCCAGGCTGGAAAGCTTGCTGCGTAGGCGACCGGCGTTCGCCGGATTCACGGTGGGCGCTACAACGGGCTTCGCGACCGTGGGAACTTGGCTAACCGGCATGGCCTCGACCTTCGCCTTCATCGTCGCCAGGCGGGTCTGGCTGATGCTCTTGTTCGCCTGCACCTCCACCAGCGTGGCCTCGAGCTGAGACAACCTCTGGGCTGTCTCCGCGCTCTTAGCCGGGATCTGGACACCGCCCCGAGCCATCGTGAAGGCGCGAAGGGCATTTTCGCTTCGGGTGAGGGCATCGGCGACCTGGGCACTCTGCTGCGACAGATACTCGCGCGTACTCCTGGCATCGTCGACGTTGAAGGACCGCGTACGTGCCAAGAGCACCTCGATGTAGGTATTGGCGATGTCTAGGGCGATCTGTGGCTGCGACGCTTCCGCCTGAATCTCCACGATCCCCGAGGTGCCCGGCTGAGGGACAAAGCGGACCCGGTCACCCTGCAGCTCGGACACGGCCCGCCGCTGCGGATTCAAGACCGGCGTCTTCTCGATGCCGCGGCGCCGCTGGATCCAGTCCTGAAGCTCTCCCCAGTAGTCGCGGCCGTAGGGCTTGTTGACGAGGTCCTCGACGGCCGCTTTGGGCAGGGCCTCCACGACAGACGCCGCCAGAAGCCGGCTCTGGAGAATCGCCAGCTGCACGGGCAGGGGCCGGGTAGGTGAGAATTCCTGGAAAACCGGAGCGCGGTCGGCTTTGTTCTCGATGAGGACTGTCGCCACCGTTCGATGACGCGGCGGCTCCTTCGAGAGCAGATACGCCGCCGGCACCAAGAGGGCGAGGGACGTTAGCATGGTCAAAGCTATCCACTTCTTCCGCCGCGCAAACAGGGAGCGTGCGAGCTGCAGAAGCAGTGTCCGGGTGTCCATCAGCTAATTGTCTCCTTGGTCACGTGGCTGTAGCGCGCCGTCATACTCAACGACCCCGCGCAAATAGGACCACCTGGACCGTGTTGAGTAGGATCAGCAGATCGAGAAACAAAGAGAGGTTCTTGATGTAGTAGAGGTCGTACTGCAGCTTCTCGACCGTATCCTCGACTGATGCGCCGTAGGTGTAGCTGACCTGGGCCCATCCGGTGATGCCGGGCTTCACGGCGAGCCGCTCCATGTAGTAAGGGATCTTCTTCTGTAGCTCTTCGACGAATTCGGGGCGTTCCGGCCGCGGACCGATGAAGCTCATGTGCCCGACCAGCACATTGAGAAGCTGCGGCAGCTCATCGAGTCGCGTCCGCCGCAGGAACGCGCCGACCCGGGTGATGCGGGGGTCACGCGTCTGTGTCCACACCGGCCCGGTCTCCTTCTCCGCGTCCTGACGCATGGACCGAAACTTGTTCAGGATGAACACACAACCGTTTCGCCCCAAGCGGGGCTGACGATACAGAACGGGCCCGGCGGACTCGAGCTGGACCGCTATGGCGATGAGAATCATCGCGGGAAGCGACAAGGCCAGACCGGCCAGGGAGACGATGATGTCGAAGAGGCGCTTGATGATCTCCGTCCGCGGCGTCTTGACAAAGCCGTCGGAAAAGATCAGCCAGCTGGGCCTTACCGCGGTCACCAGGATCTTGCCGGTCGCCTTCTCGTAGAAAGTGGGCCAGTCTTCGACCCGGATTCCGCGGAGCCGGCATTCCAGCAGGGCTTTCGTGGGGAAACATCCGCGCCGATCGACCTGAGCGACAACCACGATGTCTGGGCGAGTCTCTTCGACGAGGACGTCCAGATCCCGGACCTTGCCGAGGAGTAGGTGCTTCTCCGGAAGCATGTCGGCGGCGTCGAGGCTATCGTCTAGAAAGCCGATGATGCGGTATGGCCGCGCGCTGGTGCCTTCCAGCTCGGTGATCGACCGTCCGACCTGGCCTGCCCCCAGCACGAGCACGCGCGCCGCCATCTGCTGCTTCGACCAAGCCAGCAACAGGGTTACCCGCCAGACCATGAGCCCGAGCGTGGTCAGGACCGTGGTCTGGAGAAACGCGGAACGGCCCAGGCGGAGCGACGGCACGGCGAAGCCGATGGCGGCGATCATCAGCCCGGAGGCGGCCTGACAAATCAGGAGCCGGGCGAGCAACTCGCGCGGGCCTATGGCCAGGCGGACTTCGTAGAGGTCGCCTAGGTGGAGCACGAAAACCATGAGGGCACTGACTTCGATGAAGCGTGTGACGAATGGCGCGGACCCGACCCAAGCCGCGGACAGCTCGGTCAAGGCAAAGCAGCCCAGGATGATGAGCAGGTCCCCGATGAGGAGGACGAATGCCAATCCTGATACGTAGTGTCTGAAGATGCGAAGCATGGCGAGTCCTGACCCCGAGAGAGAGCAAAGCCGGTGCCAGGGTGGCGCTGGAGGGATACGCCTAACCTCTTGTTTTCTTGGGGAACTTGGCTCGCCCGCCGGAGAAGTCGACTCCTCTGATTGGGCAATCAACTTCCCCCCGTATTCAAATGTGCACGGGCGGCTCCCCACCACTAATCAGATAGCAAAGTTTCGTAACGAAACCCGGATGTTAGCGCGCGCGAGATCAATGCAAGCTTTGCGGGGGGGTGGAACCGAAGGAGGAGAAGAAGCTCGGGGCTAGAACGTGGCGAATAGGCTCAGAATCGCTCGATTCTCGGTGAAGCTGCCACTGGTATCGAGGGTCGTGCTGCTGCTGCCCTGGCCAAAGGCGGCCTGACCAGTGCCCCTTGTATGAATGTACTGGAGGCTGGCAACCAGCCACCGCAGCACCTGCCAGTTCAGAGTGGCGCCATAGGTGAGGCTCGTCTGCGTCCCGGCGCCTTGGACATTGCCGGTCCCGGTCGGGTCGTTCTCGCTATAAGTCACGCTGAGAGTGGTATTGATGAACGGCGTCAGCTGGTACAGGAAGCTCCCGAAGTAGGACCGGCTTCGTACTGTACCGAAGTTCTGACCTTGCTGGCCGGTCTGTTGAAAGTCCTGGAACACACCGACGGAAGCCACGGCTCTGGCGAACCGGTAGCTCGCGCTGGCGTTCACGGATACAGTTCCCGAGCTATCCTCGGTGTCGCTCTGTAGAATGCTGTAGCCGACGGCGGCCGAAAGAGACAGCCCGGTCGGCAGCCCATACGCTCCGAAGAGCGACGCGTTGTAGATCCTGGTGCTGTTCAGGGTCTGGAATTGAGCCGTAGTCGACACGCCACCACTCGCGTAGAGACCAAAACTCCTCGAGACCGCCCCGAACACGGTATGGCTGCTCGTATCACCGCTCGTATCGTCATCCGCGCTGCTCGATGTTCCACCTATGGTGTCGGTACGGGAGAATTCGTATCCAGCCCGCACAAGGTAGTCTGTGGCGACTCGTTTCGTGGCGTTGAGGCCGAGGATATGTGTGACGGAGTCACTCTGGCTCGTTCCGCCCGACGTGCCGCCGGTTCGGGTACCGTTGCTGTCTTCGTTGAAGAACAGCACGTTCCGGTAGTACGCCTGGGTCGCGATCTGGTCCAGCAGCCAGTCGACCGTCAGACTCGCGGCGTTCGTGTTCGACGTCTGCCGTCCGCGGCGGATCCCGGCTCCGCTTCTATCGAGACTGCTGGAGGAATCGTTTCGAACAAAGGTGTCGCTCAACGTGAGGCTCAACCTGGGCGTGAGAGCGTACCGAACTGTCGCGTTCAGGCTAGGAAAGACCTTCACCGAGTCTCCGCTGTTCTCCACCGTGTCGTGGACGAGGTCGACAGTCGCGGAGACCGTCCCAAACGTACGGGCCCCTCTCAACAGCATGAGGAACCCGGGGCCCAAGGTCGATCGAAAATTCTCCTCGCTGCGGCTCGTCGTCTGGAAGAAGTTATCCGAGTACTCCTCGGACACGCGGAGGGTCGGGTGAAACTCGAGCGTCGCGCCGCCGAGGGTCGCCACCGTTGGCGCGAACGCGCCCGGAAGCGTCAGCCCGCCCGGCACTCCCACGAACCCGGGCGCGCCCGGCGTGGCAAAGGGGAATGGAGCGGGGATGTTAGTTTGCGACGGCGGCGGGGCCACCGGCGGCGTCCAAGGCGGGATCGTTGTGCTAGGTGGCGTACCGGGAGTGAGCGGCGGCCGGCCTGGCTGCTGGATCGGGTACTGCTGCAGGGGAACCTGTTGTGGCTCGGTCGGGACCGCTGGGGTCTGCTGTGGTTGCTCTGGCTGTGTCTCGGACGGTTGCCGCGGACCCGGCTGCTGACTCGGATCAGACGGGGGCGTGGCTGGTGTCTGTAGCGTCTGCGCCCAGGTCGTGCTCGCGGACGCACCGCCCACGACAACTAGGAAGGCACCAACCAGAAAGACCCAGCCAAGCGAGCGCGTGACGCGCCCGCCCGCTTCGCGACCGACTTCGCTCTCAGAAGAGCCGTTGTGGGACAAAGATGATGTCGTTCGGTTGTAGCCGGATATCTGGATTCTCGTCCGGCGACCGCATCATCTTATCAACATCCACTCGAATCCGTTCCTTCTTTTCGGCGCCCCCCCGCAGGATGTCCACACGGCCCCCGGAGGCCAAGGGTGTCAGGCCCCCGACTTGAGTAATGGCCCTCAAAATGGTCAAATCTCCCGAATACTTAACCGCGCCGGGCGCCTTTACCTCACCGTTGACGTAAACGGCATCGGCGAGCGGAACCACCACCGAATCGCCGGGCTCCAGCTTCGCATTCTGGGTCAAATCGCCCCGTTGCACGAGGCGATTGAAGTCGATCGGTATCCGCCTGTCGCCTCTGAGAAGGAACCCCTTTTCGCCGTCGGCATTTGCAATCACTCCACCCACGATGGAGATCGCCTGGAGCAGCGTGAGATCCCGCGTGAGCTGCATCACACCTGGCTTGCCGAATCCGCCGATGAAATACACCGGCCGACTCCTGATCTCCCTGACAATGACCGTGACAACCGCGCCCCTCACGGTCTTCTCGTAGACATTGGTGAGGTGGTCCTGGAGCTGCTGAACAGACTTGCCAGCTACGCCGATCTCCCCAACCAGGGGCAGTGATGTGCGGCCGTCGGGCCGCACGAAGACGGTTTGGTTGAGCTCCTTGTTACCCCAGACCTGGATTTCGAGGATGTCCTCGGACCCGATGATGTAATCCTTGTCCTGCGGTGGTTGGGGCGGGGACGTTTGCGCCACCGCCGGCAGCGACGGCAGCAGAATCAGCAGGAGGAGCGATGACCACCTGATACCTCGTCTCATCTTCACACTCCTAACGGGTGCTGGCTCTCCGGAACTCGGTTGAACTGAGCGAGCGGCTCGAGCCCGCCCTGGCGATACGCCTTGAGCTTGTACTGCAGGCACCGGAGGCTGACCCCGAGCAGCCGCGCCGCCTGCGTGCGGTTGCCGCCCACCCCGTCCAGCGTCTGGAGGATGTACTGCTGCTCCAGGTCCCGCAGCGTCAGCCCCGCGGGCAAGGCTAGCTTGACCGGCTCCGCGGCGCGCCTGCCCCCCTCTTCCCTCAGCGGCAGCACGTCAACCTCGATCGTATCATGCTCACTCAGGACCACCGCCTGCTCGATGCAGTTCTCCAGCTGCCGCACATTGCCCGGCCACTCCGCCCCCAGCAGCAGCTCCTGCGCCCGCGCCGTCAGCCGCGGCACCCGCTTGTGGTGCGCCCCCG
>Ga0187893_10002299_pt1 | contig 42485 bp, 31 predicted proteins | sample MA1701074metaG_FD_139574 | JGI IMG/M metagenome (GOLD analysis project Ga0187893, IMG submission 139574) | White microbial mat communities from a basaltic lava cave in the Kipuka Kanohina Cave System on the Island of Hawaii, USA - MA170107-4 metaG ... | reverse complement strand
GGCCTCCCCGCCCGCTGATGCTTGGTTTTCCACATACCCCAAGTCAGCGGCTCGGAGGCCGTCTTTCTTCAGTGCCTGACCGTCACGCTCCGGCGCTCAAAAACGGCAGAAGTCGAGCTGAGAGCCTCTCCGAATACCTTCGCAGGCTCCGTCCGGCTTCGCGGGCTGACGCGGGGGCTTTCCGCTAGGCGCTATGCGCCGTACTCTTCGAGCTTGCGGTAGAGCGTGCGGACGCCGATCCCGAGCAGCTTGGCCGCCAGGGTCTTGTTCCCCCCCGCCTTGCGCATCGTCTCCAGGATCAGGTCCTTCTCCGTCTGGGCGAGACTGGTCCCCACCGGGATGCGCAGCACCTCCTGGGGCCCCTTGTCGCCTGTGACCTCCTCCGGCAAGTCCTCCGCACCGATGGAGGTGCCTTTCGCGAGGACGACCGCCTGCTCCACCACGTTCTCCAGCTCGCGCACGTTGCCGGGCCAGGCATAGGCTTGGAGGCGCTCCAGCGCGGCCGGGGAGAACGCCGCGACTTTGCGGCCGTTCCGCTCGTTCGCGAGCGCGAGGAAGTGCGTCGCGAGTTCGGGGACATCTTCGCTGCGCTCGCGCAGGGGCGGCACCTTGAGCACGATCACCTTGATCCTGTAGTAGAGATCCTCGCGGAACTGCTGGTCGCGCACCATCGCCTCGAGATCGCGGTGGGTGGCGCAGACCAGCCTCACGTCGATGCGCACCGGCCCCTCGCCCCCCACCGGCTCGACCTCGCGCTCCTGGAGGACACGGAGCAGCTTCACCTGGATACCGAGGGGGATCTCGCCGATCTCGTCCAAGAAGAGCGTGCCGCCCTCCGCCAGCTCGAACTTGCCCTTTTTCGCGCGCACGGCACCGGTGAAGGCGCCCTTCACATGCCCGAACAGCTCGCTTTCGATGATCGACTCGGTGAGCCCCGCGCAGTTGACCGCGACGAACGGCCCGCGGACCCGCAGGGATTCGCGGTGCAGGAGGCGCGCGACGAGCTCCTTCCCGGTCCCGCTCTCCCCCTGGATGAGGATCGTCGCGTTCGTCTTGGCGACCCGCTTGCTCTGGTCGATCGCCCGCCGCATGAGGGGGCTCTGGCCGGCCAGGAGCGATTTGCGGTCCTCGCGCAGCCGGGCGCGGACGGCGCGGTTCTCCGGCTCACCCCGCCGCTCCTCCACCGCCCCGCGCACGAGCGCCCGCAGGGCGCCGAGGTCCAGGGGCTTTTCGAGGAAGTCGTACGCGCCGTCCTTCATCGCCTGCACGGCCCGCTCGATCGAGCCGTAGGCCGTCATGACGATCACGGGGGGGGCTGCGGGGGCGGCGACAAACTCGCGCAGGAGGGTCAGCCCATCCACGTCGGGCATGACGACATCGGTCAGCACCGCGTCGTAGGAGCCGTCGCGATACGCTTGGCGCGCCTCGCCCCCGGTGCGCGCCCAGCGAACGTCGTAGCCGTCGCTCGAGAACGCGGTCTTGAGCGCCTCGCCCGCGCCGGAGTCATCTTCCGCCACCAAGAGACGCGGGCCGCCCATGCCTACTCCCCTTCCCCCGCGCCCACGGGGACCGCGGTCGGTCCCGCTTCCCGGGGGGGCGGCGGGCCGTCGTAGGGCAGGAACATGGCGAAGGTGGCGCCCTGCCCGGGCCGGCTCGCGACCGCCATGCGGCCTCCATGCTCCTCGACGATCCGGTTCGCGAGCGGGAGACCGAGACCGGTCCCGCCGGGCTTGGTGGTGTAGAACAGGTCGAAGAGGTGGGGCGTCTTCACGAGGTCGAGTCCGGGGCCGTTGTCGGTGAACTCCAGGAGGCAGCGCTCGTTCTCGTCACGGCTGCGGCACACCAGGGAGCCTCCGGCGGGCAGCGCCTGCACCGCATTGAGGAGGACGTTGTAGATCGCCCGTTGGAGCCGGTCGGGATCCATCCGGACCGGTCGCGCGGACTGCAGGTCGATCTCGACGGCGAGCCGCCTCTCTCGGATCTGCGCATCGAGGAGATCGAGGGCGGCGCGCACGACGCGATTCACCGAGCCGGGAGCCAAGTGGAGCGCCGGCGGCCTCGAGTACTGCACGAAGTCGCGCACGACCCGGTCGAGGCGCTTGATCTCGCGCTGCACGATCGCGGCGATACGGTCCAGTTCCCCCCGGGGGGGGCGGCCCGACGCGAGCCCTTCCCGCAGGAGCTGCACGTTCATGTGGATGGAGTTGAGCGGGTTGCGGATTTCGTGGGCGACGCTGTCCCCCAGGTTCGCGATGGCCTGGGTGCGCGCCTGGCGCAGGAGATGGTCCTCCAGCCGCACCGCCTCGCTGACATCCTCGACGGTCAGGAGCCCGAACGCCCCCTCCCCGGGAAGCAGCTGGACCGGCCCCAACGCGACATCCACCTGGATGCCGCCGGGGAGGGGATGCCGGCCGAGGCGGGTCGTGCGCTCGCGCTCCACCGCGTGTTGCGCGGCGCGGGCCCAGTCGATCTCGCCACCGACGCCGGGAAGGGCCGTGCCGAGCGGCTCGCCGACCAGCCCTGTTCCCTCGCGCTGGAAGAGCTCCCCGAGACGGCGGTTGGCCAGGAGGACGCAGCCTTCGCTGTCCACCACCGCCACGCCCACGTCGAGGGCATCGAGCAGACTGCGCAGGTGTCCGGCGTCGAACCGCCGCGCGCTCATCGAACGGGCTCCGCCCCTTCCCCCTGCACCTGGAGGAATTCGGCCCACTCCCGCACCGCCTGCTCCCTGCGCGCAGGCGGGTCGTCCGCCCTGAATCCCAGATAGACATTGAACAGCGCGCGGAGGGCGGCGATGGCGGCGGCTCGTGTGGCCTCCTGGGGATCGCGCAGCATCGCCTGGAGCTGCGGCGCGTGCTCCTTGAGGCCGCGCTCCGCCACCGCACGCGCGGCTGCGATGCGCACCGGCGCGTAGGGGGAGGCGAGCGCCGTCCCCAGCCGAGGGGGAGGCAACCGGCTGAGGATGGGCGCCAGGACGATCCGGGTCACGCTCACGCTGTGGCCCGGCAGGAGCTCCTTGCTGACGTCGCCGAAATAGCCCAGGTAGGGCACGGCGGGCTCCCCGGTCTCGACCAACTGGCGGCAGGCGGCGGTGTAGACGCCGAAGTCGGAAGACCAGAGTCGCGCGATTGCCGAGACGATCTCCTGCTCCGTGGCGAGATCCGGCCGCTCAAGATGCAGCGGGAAGACCACATCCAGCACCGGCACCCCGCGTACGGGAGGGTCCTGGGCCATGGTTGGCCCGCCGCGACCTCCTCTGCCGCCCCCGACGGGAGCCGCGCAGGAGGCCACTGCCGCCAAAAGAACGAGACAACACTTCATGCGGGCGCCGAACGCTGTCGGACATCATGCATCGTAGGTCCCGTCCGTCGCAAGTCAATGCTACGGTGCGGGTTAGGCCGGATGGCACCCAGCGATTCGGCGCCGTGTGGCGCGACGGAGCTCAACCGCGAAGGGGAGCCGGCTCGCGAGGGGGTGCGCCGGAAGGGCGCAGAGCGGCCACCTGCGCGAGGATCCGGGTCACATTCGCGTCCCAGGTGTAGGGGTATTCGGCGATGAGGCGCTGGCCCGCCTCGGCGATCTCCTGGCGAAGGCGAAGATCGCGCACAAGGCGGAGTACCCCCTCGTGGAAGCTCGCATCGGATCCCGGATCGAACAGCCAACCGGTCCTGCCATGCTGCACGACCTCCCTCAGATTCGGTTGGTCGGGAGCGATGGTCGCCCGTCCGGCGGCGAGGTAGTCGAAGAGCTTGAGGGGGGAGGCGTAGACGTTGATGGCGGGGATGAGGGCCACGTCGAAGGCCGCGACGACGCCGGGGATCTCCTCGCCGGTGACCCGGCCCGGGAACAGCACGCGCTTCTCCACGCCCAGATCGCGGGCGAGCGCCTCGGTCTCGGCCCTGGCGGGTCCATCCCCGACGCTGACGCAAAAGGCGTTGGGAAGTTCCGGCAGGCAACGGACGACGCGATCGAGACGGTGCCACGGGCGATAGAAGCCGACGAAGCCGAGCACGACCGCGCCTTCAGGGATCCCCCAGCGCGATCGCCAGACCGCCGGGTACGCGCGGCGCGCATAGCGATGGGGATCGATCCCGTTGGGGGTCACGAAGAGCCGCTCGCGCGGCGCGCCGAGACCCACCAGGATCTCCCCCAGGGCCTGGGTCACCACGGCGATGCGGTCTGCTCCCTGGAAGATGGAGCGTTCCACCCGCTCCGCGAGCCCGCGGAAGTAGATCCTCCGCGTCGCGGCCATCTCCTGCACCAGGGGGGAGTTCACCTCCAGCACCAAGGGGACGCCGGTGGCACGGGCGGCACGCACGCCCGCGGTGTTTCCGAGGGCGTACCGTTCCTAGATGAAATCCGGGGCGAACGAGAGGACCTCACGCGTGAGACGACGGCCTCCGAACCAGCCGTAGAGCACCTCCAGGAGTTCGGTGATGAATCGGGGCATGCGGGTGGCAAGCCCGAAGAGGGCAGATTCGAACAGGGCCACCGGCCCCCTGCGGTGGGGGGCGCTCCCCGCGGGAGCACCCGTCCGCCGCACCAGCGCCAGCTCGCGCACCTCGTGGCTCGCGCGACGGAACGCCTCCAGCAACTCGCGGATAGGGACCGCTTGGCCGTCGTCCGCCCGGGTCCGGTGGTGCTAGAGGATTCGCACGGTCGAACTCATCCTGGCGCGCGCCGGGCGCGCTAATCCCCATCCTCCCATCGGCACCTCGCAACCGAGCCTGCAGCGGGAAGGATGGGGGCGCCGGCCCTTCCCGGGGTATCCTCGCTGAATGCCCCCCGCCTCCCGGCTGCCCGCCCCGACGGGAACGTTCAGCAAGGCCGAACGGATCCGCACCACCGGGGAGTTCAAACGCGTCTATCTGCGCGGTTGGCACGTCGCCGGGGAGCGGTTCGTCTGCTACGTCCTCCCGAACGGAGCTGCGCGGTCGCGCCTCGGCATCTCCGTATCGCGCAAGTACGGGGACAGCCCCCGGCGCAACCGCCTGAAGAGGGTGGTGCGGGAGGCGTTTCGCCAGGTGCGGGACGGGGTGCCGCGGCCCGCCGATCTCGTGATCGTGGCGCGCACCGCGGCGCGCGGCGCAAGCCGCCCCCAGGTCGCGGAGGATCTGGAGCGCCTCGTCGCGCAGGCCTTCGCCACGCGCCGGAGGAGAGGATGAGGCGGCACGTGGTCGCCATGATCGACGCCTACCGGCGCCACGTCTCCCCGCTCCTGCCGCCCCTCTGCCGGTTCCACCCCTCCTGCAGCGCGTATGCCCGCGAGGCGGTGCAGGTCCACGGGGCCGCGAAAGGGGCGCTTCTCGCGCTCCTGCGCCTCGTGCGCTGCAACCCCGCCTGCCGCGGGGGCGACAACCCGGTTCCCGTGCCGGGGCGCTGGCGTGCCTAGGCCGGGGCTACTGCGCCGACTCCCGCGCTTTCAGCTCCTCCTCGATGCGACTCTGCATGCTCTCGGCGAATCGCATGTCGAAGCGAGTGCGCAAGCCGGCGAAGTTCTTCGCCCACCAGTCCTCCTCCTCCCGGCGGGAGGAGGATCGGATGCCGCTCCCGGTCGTCTGGACCTCCTCCTCCGGCATCTCGGCCCCCGAAATCGGCGCGCGCTCGAGGAGAAGCACGAGATAGGCGGTCCCGGGATCGTCCGCGCCGGTCCGGGCATGCACGAGCACATCGAAGAAGCTGCCGGCCTGGAGCTTGTTGTCGGCACGGTCCCGCTTGAGGGGTAGGTCCAGTTCGCGGCGCAGGAAGTGGCGGTCCCGCAGGCGGAGGTACTCCGCCGGCCAGTAGAGCGCCTTGAGAGGCTCCTGGCGGAAGACAGTGGAGGGCTCGAGGCTCTCCCCCGCCTGGACGCGACAGCCCGCCTTCGCAGCCTCCTCGGCGAAGGCCCCGGTGGAGAGGCGCCCCTCGGCGAACTCCTTGCGCAGCGCCTCGAGGCGCTCCTTGGCCCGCGCGCGGGCCTTGACCGGGAGGTAGAACTCGGCCTTGAGCGTTTCCCGTTCCGCCGGAGAGAGCTCCTCGTAGGTCTTGGGGCTCTCTTTCCAGAAGCCGGTGCCGCGGAAAATGAGTCGGCCGTGGCCCGCTTCCCCGAAGGTGTCTGCCTTCGCGCCCACCAGGGGAAGCGTCTCGTAGTTTTCGCGCACGATGCGGTTGGTGAAGTTGATCGTGAACTTCATGCCGCCGTCTTCCAGCTCCGAAAGCTGCTCGGCCGAAAGCGGATCATTGAAGACGCGGTAGACGAGGATGCCCTTGCCCGGCTCCTCCGAGCAGACGGGCGCGACGGGATCGTCCTGCGCCCGCAACCGGTCGAACAGGACGCGGAGGGACTGCTGGGCGTCCTTGGCCGCCTCGTCCCGTAGGAACTGGTAGATCCCGCGCAGGCGCAGCTCGTTGGTCGCCTGTACATGGACGATCTCGCGCGCCTTGACGACACGCTCCTCCTCCAGTTTCTTGAGGCGCTCCGCTTCGGCCGCCTCCGCGGCCGAATCGGCGGGCTTGTCGCCCTCCGCGGGGATATCGCCTTCGGCAGGTTTTTCGCCCTCCGCGGGCTTCGCGCCCTCCTCGGGCTTCGCGCCCTCCTCGGGCTTCTTCTCCTCCCCGCCCCCCTCCCCGGGCTTGTCTTGCGCGACGAGACTCTCCCACTTGGTCCCTTCCTGCTCCAGCAGCCGGTCGCGGTAGAGGCTGAAGTAGGCGTCCAGTTCGGTCTCGCTCGGGTCGAGCCGGGAGAGGTCCAGCTCCGGGTAGGCGCGCCCGAAGACCTCCTCCACCCGCTTCCAGTCCGCCTCCTCCAGCATGCGGGCGTGGATGGTGTACATGAGTTCGAAGGCGTAGCGGCGGGGGTGCCGGAACCGCACGAACTCTCCGCGCACGGCGGGATCGTTGACGAAGAACTCCTGGAGCTCCTTGTCGGGATCGGCCTTGGCCGCCAGTTCCGCCTGTGCGTCGGCGAGCGTGGTGGTCGCCTCGAGGGCGGCGAAGGTGACCTGCACCGTCTCCTCGCCGCGCGCGGTGAAGCGCCCGATCACCTCCTCGCGGGATGCAGGAGGGGCGAATTCGAAAGACTGCCGGTAGACTTCGCGAAACCGCGCGGTGCGGAGGAGGTCGCGGAAGCACTCTTCGTAGGCGGTCGCGGTGATGTTGAAGAGATTCCGGATGATCTCCTTGTAGCGCGCCTTGTCCTCGAAGTACTCCGGCGGCCAGAAGCGGCGCAGCTCCGTCACGAGCTCCTCGTTGGAGACCTCGATCCCCTCCCGGCGAGCGGCCTCCAGGAGAACGATGTAGGTCCAGACCTCGGTGTCGGACACCTTCTGCTGGTCGCGGCGTCCGGAGGAGAAACCGGTCGCGATCTGGTACCGGCGCTTCGCCTGCTCGTACCGGTCCCAGCTGTAATGGAAAGTGACCCCGGCGAGGAGGGAGAAGGAGCCGGCCTCCTCCGCTCCGCGCGTGTCCTCGGGCCCGGCCCTCCCCGACGGCACGATGATGTCGATCACCGTGAAGATGACCAGGAGGAGGATGACCAGCCCGAGCATGAACCAGCGCTCGAACTTCTTGATGGTGCGACGGAGTTTCTTCATGGGGTGCCCCAGGGGCGGAAACAGCCTATTGTGGTGCCTCCTGCCGCCCAGTCAATGCGCGGGCGCCGGACGCGGCTCGCGCCTCTCCGGGGACCGGCGGGCGGGACGCCACCCCGTGGGTGGCGCGCGGCGGGGACGGTCGGGCGTCCGATGGGAGCGTCCCGGGCTTTGCGCGTCAGATCTCGAGGGAGGCGGGCAGCTCCTTGGCGTCCTTTAGGCCGAACCGGTCCAGGAACACCCGGGTCGTGCCGTAAAGCAGCGCACGACCGAGCCCATCCTCGCGCCCGGTGACGCGCACCAGCTCGAGGTCCAGGAGGTGCCGCAGGACCGGCCCGACGGCGACGCCCCGGATCCGCTCGATCTCCGCTCGGCTCGTCGGCTGCTTGTAGGCGATGATCGCCAGGGTCTCCAGAGCCGCGGGGCTGAGCCTCTCCTTGTCGGGGCGGCCCCGGAGCGCGGCCACGGCGTCGGCGTACTGCGGGTTGGTCAGCATCCGCCATCCCCCGGAAATCTCCACCAGGTGGACCCCCCGCTCGGGTCCCGCGTAGCGCTCCCGCAGCCGGCCGAGCTCCTCCTCGACCGCCTGCGCCTCCGCCCCGAGCAGCTCCGCGAGGCGTCGCGTAGCGAGCGAATCGGTGGCGCAGAAGAGGGCAGCCTCCAGGCGCGCTCCCAGGGAGTCTCCGGGCACCGGGGAAGGGATCTGGATCATGGATTCTCCCGCGGAGGCGGGGCGGCCAGAAAGCCGTGCCGCAAGAAGACCCGCCGCCGCCAGCGCTCATATTCTCCCACGGGCACCGGACGCGCCTCAAGATCGCGCTCCACCGCTGCCGCGATCGCGTCGGGGGCGCCCGCCACCGGGGGATGGATCGCCTCGAGGCGGTAGAACGCGAAAGCGCCGCTCTCCCCCGCGCGGCTCATCGCGGGTGCGAGCCACTGCCCCGGCCGGGCGAGGAAGAGGCGGCGTGCCAGCCCCTCGTCGCCGAGGTCCTCGCGCAGGAGTGGGAACTCCAGTCTCCCTCCCGCCGCCGCGGTGGCGTGCGTGGAGTGGCGTCGCGCGAGCGCGCCGAACTCTTCACCGCCGGCAAGGAGGGAGTCAACCTCCTTCGCCTTGGCCTCCCCCTCCACGACGAGGAGGGAGACCTCCGCCCTCTCGCTGACGAGGAGCTCGCGGCGCAGGAGGCGGTCCTGGAGCATCTCCACTTCGGTGTGGCGCCGCACCAGCGCCCGGAATTCCTCGGGGCCGAGGCCCGCCACGGTGCGGAGCCAGAGGGCGGAGTCGGTCCCGCGCCCGGTCTCCCGCCGTGCTGCCTCCTGCAGCCGCACTTCCCACTCTCGGAGACGGCGGGTGGTCTCGCGGGCGAGCAGCGCGGCAGGCACCGTGACTCCGAGGCGGGTCGCCTCCGAGCGCGCCAGGCGCTCGAGGAGCACCCCCTCCAGGGTGCGGGCGAAGAGATCGGGGTCCTTGCTCCGCAGGTGGCGGGCGATCTCGTCGTAGGTGACGGGGCGCCCCTCCAGCCAGCCGGCCGGCTCGGAGGAGGGGAGCGTGGGCCCGGGGGCGGGGTCGCCGCGGGAGACGGCGCAGCCGCACGCCGCGAGGAGCAGCGTGGCCGCGGCGCGCCGCATCAACGCCGCATCTTGTCGATGTGCTCGCGCCACTTCTTCTGCTTGGCGCTCCGGTCGCTGCGCGAGGCGTTGGGGTCGTAGAGGAAGGTGGCGGTGTAGGTCGCCTCGAGGCAGCGGAACGCGATCTGGCGCATGTGGAGGTGGTCGTGCATGAGCGCATCCACCATGGTCTTGCTCGCCCGGAACCGGTCCTCTTTCACGGTACGGTTCAAGACGGCGGACTGAAACCGCACCTTGAACGCGTCGGGGAGCAGCAGGAGGGTGCCGAAATCCTCCTGGCGCGGCGTTTCCACCTGGACCGCCTTCCACTTCTCGAAGATCTCCTCGGCGACATAGGCCGCCGTGAGCTTTTTCCCCTCGTACTCCGCGCGCCCTTCGCGGTAGTAGAGGACCAGCTTCTCCTCCCGCGACTTGGCCGCGAACTCCTCCGCCTTGCGCAATTCGTCGATGCGCGCCGTGTATTCGGAAAGGAGGCGGTCGATCCGGACGAACCCGGGGGTGGAGGGCGGCCGTGCCGATGCCAGCCCCCCCAACATGAGGAGACAGGCGGCGGAGGCGACGAGGCGCATGATCAGCGGAACTGTACCACCCGGAAAAAGGTCGCGACGTAGCAGGTCTGGCAGCGGTCGAACCACGGGATGATCCCGTCCGGGGTCGTCTGGCTCTGGGATGTGTAGCCCTTGCCCAGGCAGGTGGGGCAGGTCTCCTCCTTCGGTTCGAGCAACTCCACCATCCCGCTCTTCTCGGCCCAGAAGGCGTAGAGGAAGTCGCGAAGGTCGGTCGTCTTTTTCGCCGCGACCTTCTCCTTCCACCACTCCTCGGGGTTCTTCATGGCGTGGGGCTTGGGAGCGGGGGCCGGCTTGCCGCTCCCGCTCTTCCCGCCCCCCTTGGAGGAGGGCCCGGGCTTGGGAGGCGTCACCTTGGCCAGGGGATCTTTGATGTTTTGCAGCACCACGAAGGTGCCATCGCGATAGAAGGCGCGCTGGATGGGACGCCGGGGGCGCTGGTTCCAGTGGTCCAGGGCCTCTTTGGGGTCGAGCTTGAGACGCTCGGCGACATTGGCGAGGGTCTTGGCCGACGCGGTGTCTGCCGCGCTCACCTGGCCGCCAGCGAAGCGCAGCGCCTCGGAGAGGGCCAGATCCTTGGTCTTGAGCTTCTCGGCGAGCACATCCTTCATCTCGCCCAGATAGAGGCGCGGGATCTGCCCGATGTACCACGCCTTCCGGCGCTCCGCCGACTCCTCCTCGAGCTCCTTGGCGTCGTTGAGGAGGTCCTCGTCGGTGTACTTCTGGCGGAAGGCGGCGATCAGCTGGGCCGCCTGCTCGAAGCGGTTGTAGACGATTGCCTGCTTGACCGCACGCAAGGCGCCTTCCGCCTCACGCTGGCTGATGCGCTTCTCCACCCGCTCCAGGAGGCGGCGGATGGCGTCGGCGTTGTACTTCGAGTCGCCCGCGTCGAGAAGCGCCTGGTAGTGCGTCCGGGCGTGCTCGTGGGCGCCGATCTTGCGGCAGAACTCCGCCGTGCGGAAGTGCTCCTCGGGCGAGGCCGGCGCGCCGCCCTTGATCCGCCGCTGGTAGAGCTCCTCCGGGGTGTAGACCTGGAGCGAGTCCACCTCCACCGGCGTCGGGCCCTCCACGACGTCGCCGACCTGGATGCGCCTCTCGCCGTCGGCGGTCTTCAGGCGGTACTCGCCGTCGGTCTTGGCGGTCGCTTCGTTCAGGAGCTTGCCGATGAAGATGCTGCCGGCGCGGTTGCGGATCTCGGAGGCCTCCGTGGTGAGCGCCCCCGCCAGGTCCTCCACCTCGAAGCCGAGGCGGACGCGCAGGTCCTTCGCCAGGGAGGGGTCCACCCGGGCCCAGGGGATCACTTTCTTGCCCTGGGTGCGCATGTCGCGCAGCACGAGCACCTCGTCGGTGCACTCGGTCTCCACGAGGAATCCATGCATGCGCGTCCCGTCGTCGAGCGGGATCTCGATCACTTCGTCGTCGGCGCGTGCCGGAAGCAGCGCCACGCAGAGGGCGAACAGGGTCAGGAGGCGGATCGACATGGGGCCCTCCTCATCGTCACCGCGGCCGGCCCGATGTGCCGCGCGCCTTCTCCTCGTCGCGCGCCTTGAGGGAAGGGCTGTTCAGGAAGGCCTGGACCGGGGTTCCGGACCGGGTGAAGATGATCTTGTCGGTGTAGGCGGGGTCATCCTTGACGCCGGGGAGCCCCCAGATGCGGACATTCACCGCGACGCTGGAGTCGCCGGTCCCCACCGGGTTGCGCTCGAAGACCAACTCGTACTTGCAGCCGGGGAAGCGGCGCGCGGCGAGCTGCACCTGCGGGTCGGGATCCTGGCGCGCCTTGTCGATGTCGCGCAGATCCACCAGGATGCTGGGGGGCACCGGGGGCTGGCCCTTGGGGACGTTGGACGGCTCGTAGGTGTTGAAGGCGACCTCGGCGTGGGCGATGGCGAAATTGATGATGTCCGCCACGCGGTTGTTCTCGACCCGCCGCGACTGCCAGTCCACCGCCACGACGAAGATGCCCAGGATCGAGGTGGCCCCGATGACCAGGATCGACATCGCGATCATGATCTCGAGGAGGGTGAAGCCTTCCTGACGGGCGCTGCGGGGCATGGGCGTCCTCCCCATTATGCACCTAATTGTTGTCGTCGCGGAACGCGGGGATGGAGACCGCGAAATCGAACATGCGCCCGAAATAGACGGGGGTGCCCTCTCCGTGGACCAATTCGGACGTTCCCAGCGCCCCGCGGCTCTCGATCCGGAAACGATCCCGGGCCTGAGGATCGCGCCCCTGGAGGAGGACCCACTCGAGCCCGATCCGCATCGGCTTGGAGAAGAGTTCGCCTCGCCCCGTGGCGAAATCCGTGGCCTCCACGACGAAGTCGCGCTCCCCGGCAGAGAAGCCCCGGGCGAGCACGGTTTCGTCCTCGACCAGGGAGAACTCGACCCGCACCCGGCGCGGCCAGATGTCGTCTCCCGCGAAGGTGAACGAATTGGGCTTGGCGAGGAGGAACTCCTTGTCGGACAGGAGCCCGCGCGTGGAATCCCAGGTTCGGGAGGGGCCGCAGGCCGCCCGCAGTTTCGCCTCGCTCTCCGTCGCGGGGCGCTTCACCACCCGCGGTTCGCCTTCGCGCCACTCCCAGGTCGTGGTGTACTGCGTCCAGAAAAGCAGGTCCCAGCGGAGCACGCCGGTGAAGATGGGCGTGGCCTTGACCTTCTCGCGCAACCGCTCGAGGGTGTCGTGGTTCTTGGGGTCGAGCAGGCTGTCCGGGCCGCCGATCGGCGTGCGGTAGGCGCGGTGTACCGCCCCCACCCCCGGCTTGCGCTCGTCCGGCAGCCAGATCCAGAGCACCTCGACCTCGCCGCCGGAGGCGAGGTGACGCCCGTTCTTGTGCTCCTCCTCGTCGTCCTTGCCGTCGATGACCGCGTCCGCCTTCGGGTTGGTGCCCGCGCGGAGGAGGAAGGAGTCCAGTTCGCGAAGTCCCGCGACGTCGCGCACGAAGGCGAGCCAGCGGCAGGAGACCTCCTCCCGCCCGATCTTGTACTTGTGGACGCCGCTCAGGAAGCGGTTCTCCGGAGGCAGGCGCTCGGGCTCCTTCTCCGGATCGGGATTCTTGCTGTCGAACGGGATCCGGTCGCGCATGGAGGGGAGGCGCATCATGCGCAGATCCTCCTCCAGGCGCGGCAGGCTCAGCTCGAGCCGGTCCTCCTGCTGCGCCACCATGTTGCCGCCCAGGTACATCTCCACGCCGCTCTTCATGAGGGTCACGACGGCGTACCCCAAGAGCGTGAAGAGGGACATGGCGACCAGCACCTCGAGGAGGGTGAAGCCCCGGCTGCTCCGTTTCATTCGCCTGGACTCCTCACGAAGATCTCGCCGCTCAGGGAGACGTGCACGATGCGCACCGGCCCCTCGCCGTCCGCCCCGATGAGCTTGAACCGGAGGTCCACCGGCTTGTCGTGCTCCCGCCCGTCGAGGCCGCGGTTGAGGAAGTGGACCTTGGCCACCTTCTCCACCGGCTTGTTCGCCTCGTCGATCCAGGTCACGCTCGGGGAGACGTCGAGACGGTTCTCGTCCTTCTCGAAGATGCCGGAGATCACGAAGCTGTCGAACCCGCCCTGGTAGCCGCCGCCGATCCGGAACGGCTCGTCGGAGCGGACCAGCCGCTGGTGGCGGTCGCTGCGCACGGCGCGGAGCTTCTCGTCCACGAAGATCGAGAGGGTGTCGCGATCGTAAGCGACGCGGAGATCCTGCCAGCGCCCGGGGAGCACAGGCCCCTGCCACTCCGGCACGGATTCCGGGCCACGGAATCCGGTCTTGAGGCGGTGCGCGCCGCCGTCCTTGCCTTCCGGATCCGGTTCGAGCGTCACCTCCACTTCGACGTCGAACCCGCCCAGGGAGGCGGGGAGCAGGCGCACGGCGAACGCGGTCCCTTTCTGGAAGAGCGTCATGGAGCTGCCGGTGCGGACCCCCGGGCGGATGCGGCACCGGAGCCCGAACCCGTCGCGCATCTGGAGCCATCCGGGATTGCCCAAGGAGACGCTTCCGGTTCCCTCGAAGAGCACATGGCGCCCCTCGCGGCTGGAGCTGTCGTTGTCCACCGTCTTCACCCCCCCCTCCACGGAGAGGATGTCGTCCTCGGAGGCGCGCACGAGATCCTCGCAGGCCCAGTGGAAGACCTGCTGGTTGACGAAGGCGCGGACCGTGGCCCCGCCCCCGGGGATCGGCTCCAGCGCGAGGTAGGCCCGGTCGTTCCCGATGGAGCTGTTGCTCGCCATCGAGAGCAGACCGGAGACCCGATTGGCGGTGTCGATCAGCTCGTTGCCGCGGCCCGCCCCGGCGATGAACCCGATCGACAGGCCCATGAGAACGCCGAGGAGGCCCAGGACCACCAGGATCTCGACGAGGGTGAAACCGTGCTGCCGTCGCTTCAAGGTCTACTTCCCTGTGACGGTGAAGTTGCAGATGTCATCATACTTCGTCAGGTCGCCGGTGGCGTCGTCCTGCGCCTGGTTGGGGCCCAGGGAGATGAGCTGGAACTTGTCGGCGTTGTAGTACATCCCGTCCGGTTTGCGGACCGCGACCACCTCGATGTCCGTGCCGTCGGACAGCCGGATCTTGACCGGCTTGTCGTAGTGGTTCTTGTCGATGTAGATGATCGGGTTGCCCCAGGCGTCGAGGATCTCGCGCGCGTCGGGGTCGTTCGCGCCGGGGGGCGCCTTGTTGAACATGTCCTCGTCCGTGTTGCCGATGGGATTCTCCCCCGGCAGGCGCGACGGATCGAACCGGGCGCTCAGATCGGGGTGGCGCAGCGCGATGAACAGCACCTCGCAGCACTCGTTGATCCCGTTCGGCTGCGCGAAGGCCATTCCCTCGTAGTACTTGGACGCCTTCGCCAGAGAGTCGAGGGCCATGGGCGGGAGACGGCGCAGGGCCGGATCGGCGAGATAGCGCTCCACCGCGGTATCGAGCTCCGTGATGCGCGTGCGGGTGATGAATTTGGCCTGCTCCTGCTGAGACTTGGGAATGAGCAGGGTGACCAGCCCCATCAGGACCCCCAGGATCGCGACGACCACGAGGATTTCGATGAGCGTGAAACCCCGCTCGGAAGGGCTGCGATAGTTCATGGCTCGCCTCACTTGCGTTTCACCAAAGAGACCTTGTCGAGGAAGATCTTTTCGAAGCGTTCCCCCTCGTTGCCTTCGACCCACGCCACGAGGGAGAGGGGGCGGCTGCTGCGCCCGCGTCCGAAGAGCGCACAGCGCTCGCTGTCACGGCCGATCCCTCCGGCCTCGAACAGGTTCGTGCTCGCGCCGCTCCCGTCCTCCAGCCAGACGCGGATGAGGCCCTGTTCGCGGTCGGTGACTTCGATCGTGATCTTGAATCTGCCGGGCTTCCAGCGCACGCTGCCCAAGAGCACGTACTGATCGATGCGCTTGAAGGTCTCGCTGTCGCCGCCCTCCAGGCGCACGGCGACGGTGCCGTCCCGGCGGTCGTAGCGCACCTGGATGCCGGCGGGGCCGGTCTTCTGGCCCGACGCTCCTACCACGCCGACGCCGAACTCCGCACCGGGGTTCTCGGGCAACTCGCCCTCGAACACCGCTTTGTAGACGTTGGCCCCCACCACCTGATCCTTGTACTGCAGCGAGCAGAACTGCAGGACGGTGTCGGGATTGCGCGGGCTGCCCTGGAGGCTCACCTCCCCCTGGAACTCCGCCCGGGGGGGGTCGCGGCGCGCCGTGATCTTCATGGGGTCGCGGGCGCTGCGCACCCAGTCGCGGGGGGTCTGGGCGAACGTCCACTCCTCGACCTCCTTGAGGAGCGTCTCCTGGATGAGCTTCAGGCAGGTGTCGGCATAAACGAAGGCGGGATGCTTCTCCGCCTCGGCCGAGCCGCCCGGCCGGGAGTACTGCGGAAGGCGCTTGATCGCCTCGAGCACGCTCTGGAAGGCTCCGATCGCCTTGGACTCCTCGCGCTCCGGGTCGCGATAGGTGACCACGGCACGCCCGCACTGCGCCCAGGTGGGGAGATCCGGCTCCTGGGAGGGAGCCGCGAGCTTCGCCACCGCATCGAAGAGCGCATCCGCAGCACGGTCGTCCTCGTGGGTCCAGAGGAGGAAGCGCGCCAGGATGTAGGAGAGCGGCGCGTCCGCCGGGTTGAGCTCCACCGCCTTCTGGAGATTCACCACCGCCTCGGTGATCGCCTCCTCGCCCCCGGCTCCCGCCTCCTCCGCGAGCCTGGCCCGCACGAGCCCGAGGCGCGCGATCACGAACCGGCAGCGGTGGTTGTCGTTGAGGATCGCCGCGTACATCGTCGCGGCATCGGGCGCGCGGCCCGACCGCTCCAAGGCGTAGGCGTGGAGGTACCGCACCCAGACGTCGTTCGGGTTGCCCTCCTCCAGGGTGCGCAGGGTGTCGAGGGCGCCGGCCACGTCCTGGGCGGCCAATTTGAGGAAGGCGCGGCCCAACTCGGGCGCCACGGCGTTATAGATGGAGTCGAGCTGCAGGGCGCGATCGAAGCAGGCGCGGGCGTCGGCATCCTTGCCCTGCACCGCCAGCGCCATGCCGAGGTCGCTGAACGCCGTGGAGCGCGAGGGGTCGAGCTGCGCCGCCCTAAGGAAGAGCGCCTCCGCTTGGGCAGGCCGTCCGCGGGCGTACTCCACGCAGCCGAGGATCTGGTTGGCGAGGGAGGCGAAGCTCCCGCTGGAATGCCCCCGCGCGCGCTCCTCGGCGCGCACCAGGTCCCCGGTGGCGAGGGAGAGGCGCGCGTCGAGCAGATCCACCTCGGGGCCCGAGCCCGCGACGCGGCGCTCGAGGATGGACTTCGCCTCCTCGTATCGTCCTAGCCCCATCAGGATCGTGGCGCGGGCGCGCTGGGCGTCCGCGTTCTGCCGCGCCTGCGCATACCACGCCTCCGCCTGGCGCGAGAGCCCGAAGGAACGGCTGTCGAGAAGGCCCCCGACATAGGCGAGCACCTGGTCGTCCCCGGGAAACTGGCCCAAGAACTCGAAGGCGAGCTGCAAGACCAGCTCCTGCCGGTTGAGGCGGTTGCTCACCTCCAAGGCGAGCTGCAGGATCTCGCGGAGCGCGGTCGGGTTCTGGCCCGGCACGAGGTCGCGAGCCTCGGTGAGCATAACGAAGGCCCACTCCAGGGCATGGCGGTCGCCGCTCGCCTTCCCCCTCTGCAGCAGTTCCGCGCCCTTGTTGCGCCGGTCGCCGTAGCTCTGGGGCGGGAGCCGGAGGTAGTCCTTGAAGGCGTCGAAGTACGCCCTTTCCTTCCCCGTTTCGCACACCTGGAACCCCTGCGCCTCCGAGGGGAAGTTCATGCGGTTGACCGCGCCCACCTTGAACTTGAGCTCGAGGGAGGTGACGCCCAAGCCCGCGGCCTGGGCCGGATCGACCTCGAGGAGGCAGAGCAGCTTCTCGAACTCGCCCGCGGCTGCCCCGTACCCCAGCTGCGCCGAAGCGCGGAGCGCGACGCGCCCCTTGAAGATGGTCTGGACCTGGCCGCTCTGGCGCGCGCCGACGTTGTTGTTGGTCGTCCAGGTGTCGACGCGCGGACCGGAGTCCGCGCCGCCGCTCGCGCCGCCCTCCGTGGGCAGAGCGGGGAGCGCGACGGAAGCGGGGGCCCCCGACGGGGCGGCCGTCGCGCGGCGAAGCAGCCCCTGGCGCTGCAACTCGACGGTCATCGAGGTGGGCGGCCAGAGGTTCGGCAACTCCACCGAACGCGGAAGCGGGAGCTCCTCGCGCGGGTGCGGACGGCGCGTGCTGAATTCGATGAAGGCGCGGGAGTCGCCGAGCACGATCGACCGCGCCTCGGTGCCCAGCACCTCGCGCAGGACGGCGTCCTGCGAGCCGGGTCGCTGCTCGCGTTCCGGACGGGCGGGATCCCGCAGGGCGCCGACATAGAGCGCGACGATCCCCACGACGGCGGCGAGGAGGATTCTCTCCCGATTCATCCCTGACTCCCCTCGGATTTCGCGTAGCTGGCCTGCGGCTGCACCGCAGTGGCGCAGAGCTCCAGGATGATCTCAAGCCCGCCGCGCTGCCGCTCGCGCCGCTGGTGGGCGATCCGCCTCACCGGCGGATCCGGCACGACCGACTGGAGCCGATTGAGCACCTCGTTCGCCGCGCGCTCGGAACCGAAAAGTCGGAAAAAGACCGGGTACTCCTGGAGGAAATCCGGATTGGCGCCCGGAAGCACCTCGTTGACCGCAGTCTCGATCCGGATCTCCTCGACGGCGCCCATGCGCGCATCGATGGAATAGCGGATCACCCGCGCCACGAGTTCGAGCTGGAGCAGGTACTTCGGCAACTCCCCCGCCTCGATGTTGGTCACCGACTCGAAGCCGGTCTTCTCGATGCGGACGTTGCGCTCCGACGCCTCTTCCAGGAGCTCGTCGCGCAGCATGCCCTTGAGCTGGCCGAAGCCGCCGTTCAAGTCTTCGCGAAGCGCGTCGAGGGAAGCGCGTGCTTCGGCGCGCAGCACGGCCGGATCCGCGCCCTCGTTGCGGCGGAGGTAGGAGAGCGTCTGCTGGAGCAGCGTCAGCTCGAGATCCCCCGCCGAACTGTCGTGGCCGATTTGCGCGGCGAGCTTCTTGGAGTTGTCGCGGAGCGACTTCGCGCGCGCCTCGAGCTCGGAGATGGTGTTGAGCGGCAGGAGCCGCGCGGCCTTGATCTTCCTGCTCGAGACCTCGTTCGCGCCCTGGAGCTGCTTCAGCTCGTCGCCGAACACGATCCCGCGCGCGATGAGCGCGACCAGGAAGACGCCGAACCCGGCGAGCACCTTGAGGACGAATTCCTTGTGTTGGGCCCAGAAGTCCACGGCTAGCTCCCTTTCTCCGGCGAAGCCAGACGGAACTTCAGGCGGAACCGCCGCGGCTTCCCGCTGTCGAGGGATTCCGTCTCCAGGTCGACCGCGCGCCCCTCCACGGTCGGGAGCGCCGCTTTCAGGTTCCGGATGTATTCGAGGCAGAGGTCGTCCGGGGAAGGCGCGGTGTCCTGCACCACGCCGACCACCTCGCAGAGCGGCCAGACTACCTGCTCCGGGAGCCGTTCCCCGGTGGTGTCGGTTCCCCGCGCGTCGGTGGGCTGGCCGTCGAGATTGAAGGCCACCTTCTGGGTCGTGAAGTCGACGGTCTCCAGGTAGACATGCTCCTTGGGGTGCTTGGCGTGGAGCAGGGAAAGCACCGAGCGCGAGAAGATCCCCGGGAGCTTGCGCATGCGGAGCAGCATTTCCTTCTTCCGCTCCTCGCGCTCAGCGCTGGCCGCCGCATCCCCGCGGCGACCCACCTGCTGCGCGTCGGTGGCGCGCCGTTCGAGCAGCGCGTTGGCCTCCCGGTAGGTCTTGAGATCGTCCGAGCGCGTTGTGAAGAGCATGATGACGAGCACGGCGGCGGCCGCCGCCGCACCCAGCGCCCAGAGCGTGCGCTCCATGAACCGCCGCGTCTTTTTCGCCTTCTCCGTGAGGATCTCGAGCTTGAAGCTCTGCGGCTGGAGAAGCGTCTCCGCGAGGCCCACGGCGACGGCGAAATCCAGGGGCGCCTCCCCCAGCTCCTCGGCGTCCTGCGGCGGCAGCGCGGAGGCGTCCAGCCCCTCCACGGGGTCGAAGATCTCGACCGGGACGCTCATGCTCGCCTGGAAGTACTCGCGGATCCCCTTCATGCGCGCGCCACCACCGGTGAGCACGAGGCGGTCGATCGAGAGGTCGGTCATCTTCGTCTGGGCGCGGCAGACCATCACGCTCGACTGGACCATGGAGACCAACTGCCCCGCCGGCCCCTGCATCGCGTTCGCCAGCTTCTCCGCGGTGGCATCGGGGTAGCGCGCCGTCCCTTTGGGGGTCAGGTCGCCCTTGGCGAGCTTGTTGCTCTCCGCCTTGCCCTCCTTGAGGCCGAACGCCTGCATGATGGCGTCGGTGAACATCTTGCCGCCGCCGGCGATGTTGCGCGCGAAGAGCAGCTCCCCGTCGCGCAGGATCGCCATGTCGATGTTTTCGCGGCCTAGGTTGACCAGGTAGACCGACTCCCCGGCGTGGGCGGGGCCGTGGGCGCGGTAGGCATTGAAGACCGCGACGGAGTTGGCACAGCCTCCGGTCGCCTTGATTCCGGCGCCGCGCCCGGCGTCCAGCCTCGGCTGGAGCCAGGTGTTGCGGGTGAGCGCGACGAGGACCGTGTCCTCCCCCGACTCGAGGGGAAGCTTGAGCCGCCGGAAGTCCGCGGCCACCTCGCCTCCCGACTGCCCCGAAACCTCGTTGATCTCGAACTGCATGAGGAGCTGCAGGCGCCAGTCCGGGACGATGGGCAGGTGGGTGTAGCGAATGATCAGATCGCGCCCCGTCACCCCGATCAGGGCGCGTGAGCCGCTCACCCCGGCGCGGGCCAGGGCGCCCTGCACGCGTACCATGTCGGTGTCGCCGAGGACCGGGGCGCGGAAGAGCCGCACCGCCTTCGTCGTGGCGCCCTTCTTCTGGAGGACCGCGATCTTGATCGCGTGGGTCCCGATGTCGACGCCGATCGCCTGGCTTGCCATCGCTCAGTTCCCGCCCTTCCGGATGCCCTCGAGGACCTTCCCGAGGTAGGGATGGCTCGCTTCGATTTTCTTCAATTCCGCGGCCGCCTCCGCCGCCTTGTCGCAGAGCGGGAGGTAGAGGACCACATGCGCGAAGAAGACCGCGGCGGAATTCACCTCCCCCTGCTTCAGGTGGAATTTCGCGCGCCCCATGATCCAGGACGCCTGTTCGTTCTGGCGCTTCCGGTCCGCATCCGCGCGGCGCGACGTGACCTCGGCGTCGAGGCGGCTCATCAGCGCGCCCCACTCGCCGACGCCGGGCGCCACCTGGAATCGGTCGCGCATCGCGTCGAGGGCGGCCTGCGCCTCGTCCAGACTCGCCAGATCGTGGAAAGTGTCGTAGGACTTCACGGCCTCTTGCGCCTCGCGGGCACGCTGGTTGAACTCGCGCAGCGCCTCGTCCCGCTTCTCGCGCAGGCTCCGCCGACGTTCCGCGTCGGCGAAGGGGAATTCCCCGAGGGTCTCCTGCGCCTGGCGGATGAATTCGCCCAACCGCCCGATCTGCCAGTTGTTGAGCGCTGTGGCGATCTGCTTGTTGGCTTCGTTCGCTTCCGAGACGAGGCCCGTCTTGATGCGGAACCGGAAGGTGCCCTCCGACGCCGCGGCACCCTGGAGCGTGAAGACCAGCTTGCCCCCGTCGCGGCGCACGGAAGCCTGCAGCCGTTCCTCGTCGCTGGCTCCCAGGAGGGCGAAGGCGCGGCCGGGCGGCCCGAGGAGCATTTTCCGGATGCCGGTGATGGGGGTCTTGTTGCCGGGGATCTCGCTCTGGAAGAAAGGCTCGCCCTGCGCGTCCGAGCCGAAGGCGCGGAAATCCCGGGCCAAGAAGCCGTTCACGTCCTCCCACTCCATCCCCGCCCTGCCGCCGGATGCCTGGATGGTCACCAGGACATGGTCTCCGTCCTGCACTTCCAGGGTGATCGACGTGCCCGGCCCCGCGGGCAGCAGGGCGCTGTGGGCGAGGATGGGCGCGGGACCATAGAGCAGGTCGAACGCCGCGCCGTCGGTGGCGACGAGGCGGAAATTGTTCTGGGAGATTTCCTGCTCCGCGGCCTCGCCGGAGGGAAGGAGCGCCACGTCGTCCAGGAGGGCGGTGGTCCCCGCGTCGAGCTGGATGCCGAGGCGCACATTGGAAGCCCAGGGAGGCGCGCTCGCCTTGAACTCGAGGGTCGTGAAGGACTTGCCGCCGCCGGAGAACGCCTGCGGGCCGCTCCAGCGCGAAAGTCCCCGCCCGCTCCAGAGCAGTCCGAGGCGCGCGCTTCCGGAAGGGACCGCGATCTTGGCCGTGACGCGGTAGGCGACGCCCTTGGCGCCGAACGAGCGGTCGTAGAGCAGGGCGCCCGCGACCTGCTTCGCCTTGACCTCGAGGCAGGAGGCCCCGCTCGAAGCCGCCGCCCTGGTCGCCATCCCCTCCAGAGCCCCGGCCGGCTCGCTGAACCACTCGGCGGCGGAATCGGCGCTCTCGAAGGAGTAGGGCAGGTGCAAGTTCCCCGCCGGAGCCGCGGGCCCCGCGGCCCCCTGCCCCGGCTTGAGGGTCATCAGGTAGGCGCCGCCGCCCAAGAGCGCGAGGAAGAGCACGGAGTAGACGATCGCCGCCGGCCTGCGCTTGCGCACCGCCGCGAGATCGAGCTCCCGCATCATGCCCCACTCGGGCTCGTCGTCGTCGACCCCGGCCAACTCCAGGTCGATCTCGGACATGGCCGGATCCTGGAAGACGAACCGGCTGTTCCCGATGCGGATCTTCGCCCCGTGGGTCAGCTGCGCCTCGGTGACCATCTCGCCGTTGACGAGGGTCCCGTTGGTGGAGCCGAGATCGCGCATGGTGTAGCCGTTGAGGTCGCGGACCACCTCACAGTGGTAGGAGGAGGCGACCACGTCGTCCAGGCAGAGGGTGTTGGTCTCCTTCCGCCCGATGGTCGTGCGCTGGGCGGAGAGGGCGACTTTGGTGCCCTTCCGCGCCCCGCGGGAAAAGACCAGGGAGCAGACCTGGGCATCCCCGGGGGGAGGGCCCCCCGCCTCGGGATCGTGGTACTGGATCTCCGCCACGCCGATGCGGATCACATCGCCGTGGTAGAGCTTCTTCTTCTTGACCAACTGGCCGTTCACGGTGGTCCCGTTCGTCGAACCGAGATCCGTCATCTCGTAGCCCGACTGGACCTTGATGACCGTGCAGTGGCGGCGCGAGGCCTGGGTGTCGTCGATGGGAAGGTCGCACTCCGGGGACCTCCCGATGGTCGCGGAGCCGCTCGCATCGAGCCGGACTTCCCGGGTGCTTCCGTCCGCATTGCGCAGAATCAGTTTGGCCATTACGGGATCCTGGACCTGGCTCCATGCTCTTGGCGGGCGCCCACCCCCGCCTTGCCGAGCGCGCTAACGTGCTGTGACCGCGAGGCTTCCGTCGCCGGTCTGAAAGAGGCGGGATTATAGGGCACGCGCCGAGCCCTGCGCAACTGTTATTCCTTTCGGCGGGCGCGCGTAACCCCGGCCCTGGCAGGCAATTGGGGCGGGCCGCTTCGCGTCTCCGTCTTACAGGGGTGGCAACGAGGTGTTCGCGCGGAGCTCGCGGACGAGGATCACTCGGGCTCCTTCAGTCCGTAGCGCTCGATCTTCTTGCGCAATCCGAGACGGCTGAGCCCGAGCAGCGCGGCGGTGCGGGTCTTGTTCCCCTTCAGGCGCCGCAGGGTGTCGACGATCATCCGCCGCTCCATGCTCTCCACCATCTCCTTGAGCCCGCCCGGAGGCAGCGCTGCCGGGGAGGTCGCTCCCGGGTCCCCGCTGTAGACCTGGAAGGAGAGAAGATCCGGCGTGATCGTCCCGCGCCTCAGGAGGAGGAGCCGTTGCACTTCGTTGCGCAGTTCGCGCACGTTGCCCGGCCAGGGATAGGCCTGCATTCGATCGAGCACCTCGGGGGATACGGAGGGACGCGTCAACCCCTGTTCCGCGACAAAGCCGTCGAGGAAGTGCTCGAAGAGCAACGGCGTGTCCTCCGGCCGCTCGCGCAGCGGCGGCAACGGGACCACGGCACCCGCCAGCCGGTAGTAGAGGTCCTCCCGGAACCCTCCCTCCTTCGTGAGGGCGAGGAGATCCTTGCGCGTGGCCGCCACGGTCCGCACCGACACATGGCGGACCTCCGACCCCCCCACCCGGCGCACCTCCCCGTTTTCCAGGGCGCGAAGGAGCTTCCCCTGCGCTTCGAGGGGTAGATCGCCCACGTCGTCGAGGAAAAGGGTGCCGCCGTCGGCCTGCTCAAAGAGCCCCTCCCGGGCCTTGGACGCCCCGGTGTAGGCGCCCGCTTCGTGGCCGAAGAGTTCGGTCTCCACGAGCTCGGTCGGGATCGCGGCGCAAGGGACGCAGACGAACCGTCCCGCGCGTCGCGAGCCGTTGGCGTGCAGCGTGCGGGCCGCCAGCTCCTTCCCAGTTCCGCTCTCGCCGACCAGGAGCACCGGCAGGTCCGACTCCACCAGCCGGTCCACGAGGGTCAGCGCCCCCTGCAGGGCGGCGCTCCGCCCGATGATCCCCCGGAAATCGTGGCGAAGCGCCTCCGCCTGCGCGGTGTCCTCGCCCCGCCCGGTCGGGCGTCGCAGCGGCTTGCCGAGGAGGGAGCGCAGGCGCTCGCTGAGTCTTGCGACGCGGTCCCGGGCGAGCCGCAGCTGCTCATCCCGCGTGCGCAGGGTCGCGGAGGTGCGCGCCGCGGAGAGCGCGATGGCCGACAGATCGGCAAGGGCGGTGGCGAGGGGAAGGTCTTTGGACTCGAAGTGCGACATCGTGCGCCGGTCCTCGAGATAGAGCGCCCCGATGGGGCCGTCGGGGACCTTCAAGGGGACGCACACCACCGAGCGCAGCTTGAGGAAGGCGATCGAACTCCAGCCCGCGAAGCGCGAGTCCCCCTCGGCGTCGTCGGTGATCACCGGCCGCCCCGACTCCAGCGCTTGACGCGCGATGGAGCGGCTGATCATTTCAGCCGGCCGCTCGACATCGTTCCCGTTGCCGTCCCGCGCGGCCCGGAAATCGAGCCCCTGCAGCGTCACCAGGAACAGGAACCCGCGCTCCGCCCCCATCAGGCCGATCGCGCCGTCGAGGATGCGGCGCAGGAGGGTCTCCTCGTTCCTCTCCCGGGCGAGCGCCTTGATCAGTTCGAGGAGCTCCCGCAACCGCGGCCCCTCCCGCTCGGACGCGCCGGGAGGCGCGGGAGGCTTCTTGCGCTTCGGTTCCGGGACGAGTCCCGACTCCCACTCGACGCTGAGCGGCGTGCCCCCGATCATCACGGTGTCGCCGGCGCTCAGGAGGTGCCGCCGGGTCGGCACGCCGTTGACGAAGGTCCCGTTGCGGCTCTCGAGATCCTCCACCACGATCCCTTCCGGCGTGCGGATGATCCGGCAGTGGTGGCGCGAGAGCCTGTTGTCCTCGAGGGGCAGGTCGTTGTCGGGGTCGCGCCCGATGGTGACAGGGAGGGCGCGGAACTTGTGTTCGGAGCCGTCGCAGACGATCCGGATCATGCGTAGTAGCACCCGATCCCGCGGACAAGCCGGGGTCGCTCCCCCGTGAAAACGTCGCTCCCCCCGCGGGGGGTTCCGTCCGCGGGGCGCCGCAGGGAAGCGCCGTGGCTCATCGCATTTCATCGACGAGGCGCCGGACCTCATCAACTGCCGGCTCCCCGCCGCGGCCGAGGCGTTCCATGGTTTCCAGGTAACGGCGGTACCAGACCAGCGCCACGACGGGATCTTTCTTCACGCGGCTCAAGTGGCCGAGCTCGAGGCTGGCGCCCGCCGCGAGTTCCCCCTCCTGCTCCTGGTTGGCGACGCGCTCGAACTGCGTGCGCGCTTCGTCGAGGTTCCCGCCGCGGAGGAGGGCCAGGCCGAGGTTGAACCGGATTTCCGGCACCTCCGGGAAGAGGCGCAACGCCTCGCGGAAGGAGATCTGGGCGTCGATCCAGCGCCGCTCCTCGAACGCCGCGAGCCCTTCGCGGTAGTGCCGCTCGGCGCGCTGGCGGTCCGGGACGATCTCTTCGGGGGCGATCTCACGCAACCGCTCCCGCACCGACTCGTTCTCGGGATCGTCCGGCCACGCCTCGAGGGCCTTTTTCCACGCCTCCGCGGCGAGCTGGCGCGCCCGCTCCTTCCGCGTTTCGTCCCGGATGGCGAGGAAGGCGAGGTAGTAGCTGAAGCCGCGGAACCGCTGGAACTGCGCGTGCAGCGCCGGGAGCTCGGGATCGTTCTGGGCCGCATTCTCGAGGGCGGCCAGCTGCGCCTCCGCGGCGGCGAAGAGTTCATCCGGCTTCTTCCCCATCTCCCGCCCGAAGTTGGGGCTCAGGAGGAGGCGCAGTCGCTCCTTGATCACGCCGGGCAGCGCCGGCGCCTGCTCTTCCGCGCGGGCCAGGATCGCCTCGGCCTCCTTGAGCTTGCCCATGGTGCGCGCCTCCTGCGCGATCTTGAGGCAGAGGGCGGCGTACTCGCGCCGCGGATCGGGGCTGCGCGGGTTGATCGCGATGGCGCGGCGGTACCACTTGATGGCGAGCCCGTACGCCTGGGAGCGATCGGTGCGCGCGGCTTCGCTCCGGTCGAAGAGCAGGTGGTAGACGTTGCCGAGTTCGTAGAGCGCGTCGAAGTAGTTCGGGTCGAGGAGGAGCGCCTGCTGGAGCCGCTCGATGGCGGTCTCCAGGTTGCGCTCGTCGCCGCCGCGCACGTAGGTGAGCCGGCACAGCGCGGCCTGGTTGAAGAGCACCTCCTTGTTGCCGGGATCCTTCTTCGCCACGTGGTCGAAGTCGGCGTGCGCCTGCAAGAGATCCTCGGGACTCCCCAGGGCGAAGTGTGCCGCACCGCGGGCGAGTCGGACCATGAGAAACGCACCGTCCTGTTCCACGAGGGCCGTGAAGAGCGCGATGGCGCGGCCCAGCAGCACGCGGCCCTGGGCGACCCGCTCGGGATTGGCGATCTGCTCGCCGGTGCGGAGCCAGGCGCCTCCCTCCCGGGCCAACACCTGCCCGAGTCGGAAGCGCGCCCAGAGGTCGTCGGGGTGCCGGCCCAGGATCTCGTTCAGATCGTCCTCGGCGCCACGGAGCTGCAGGCCGCCGAAGCCGCGCGCCAACGCGCGCAGCCGGAGCAGGAGAATCCTCTCCGCGGCATCCGGGTTTTCCTCCAGGCGCCGCGCTGCGATCTCCTCCGCCCGCCTCAGGTCCCCCGCCACCGCCGCGGCGGCGAGGAGAAGGCACGCTTCCGACGCGACCTCGCGCAGCTCCGCGATCTCTCCCTGGAGCGGGGCGGCCCCCGCCTCGATCTGCTGCGGGTTCGCCTGAAGCGCCGACGCCATGGCGGCGGCCGCGGTCGCGCGCGCCTCCGCGGTCAGCAGCGCGTAGGCCTTGAGGGCGTAGGCGCGCGCCACCGCGTCCCGGTAGGCGGGCCGATCGCGCAAGACGTCCGACGCCTTGCGGTAGCAGCGGATCGCGTCGTCGAACCGTCCCGCCTCGAGGTAGATGTTGCCGAGGCCGTAGACGGTCTCGGGCTTGTCCGCGCCGCCGGCCAGGGCCGCGTCGGCCGCCGCGAGCGCCTCGTCGCGCTCGCCGCGTCGGGAGAGATAGAGCGCGCGCTCCGCCTCGACCCAAGAGGCGAGTTGGACGCGGGCGGCGCTTCCCTCGGGGAGCCGCTCCAGTTCGCTGCGCGCCCGGACGTAGTCCGGCGAGGAGCCCCAGAGCCGGAATTCGACCCAGGACTCGGCCACCGCCGGGGAGAGCGGAGCGCGGCGCGCGGCCTCCTCCAGTTCGCGCTCCCACGCGGTACGGTCCTGCAGATTCTTGTAGAGCTCCGCCAAGAGGAGGCAGGCGCGGATCGAGACGCGGTCGAGGGCGCGTGCCCCCTCGAGGGCCTCTTTGGCGTGCTGGAGCTTCCCCAGGCGCAAGGCGGCCCTCCCCAGCTCGAAAAGGTGGTTCTCGCGACGCCAGAGCGAGGCCGCCTCGGCGAAGTCGCGCAGCGCGTCCTGATGCCGCGACACCGCCGACCACGCCAGGCCGCGATGGTAGAGGATGCCCGCGCGCAGCCGCACGGCGTCGGGCGCGACGCGACCCTCGAGCAGGGTGAGCGCCCCGTCCGCGTGGGTGAAGGAAAGCACCCAGTCACCCTGCAGGATCGCGCACTCCTGGAGGCCGGCACGCGCCTTGATGCGATGCTCGTCGAGGGTCGCGCGCAGGAGTCCCGCCTCGAAGTCCGCGGCAGCGGAGGCAAGCAACTGCGGGTGCGGCGGCACGGCCGCTTTCGCGCGGGAGAACCGATCGGTCCCGCGGTTGATCCACGCCACGGCGGAGCCGTCCTGCGAGGAAAGCGTGCGCGTCCAGAGCTCCTCGTTGCTCGCGAACCGGCCCGAGGAGAGGATCGAGAGGAAGGCGTAGACCACGGCCAGTCCCCCCGCGGCCAAAGGGCCGTAGAAGAGGCGGCGGATGCCCCAGACCGCGGTGGCGGAGACCAGGAGCAGAGGCAGATAGAGATAGCGGTCGGCGCGGGCGACCGTGGTGGCGGGGAAGACGCTGTTGAACGGGGCGAGGGCGACGAGGAACGCCAGGATGCCGAAGGCCACCCAGGGCGCGCGCCGCCGGAGCAGCACGAGCGCCGCGAACGCGCCGGCGAGCGCGGCCAGAGGCAGCGCGGCGGCGGCCCAAGAGGGGTTGTGCGCGCCGGGGTAATCGAGAGCGAGACCCAGGGGCGCGACGCTCGCCCAGAGCGAGCTGCCGAACGACGCGGCACCCGTGAGCAGGCGCGCCGCCAGGGGCCCTCCCGGCGCGACGACCCCCTCCGCCGCGCCCACCGCGATGTGCACCACGGCGGGAATCAGCGCCGCGCAGCATAGCGGGACGCAGCGCAGGGCGGCTTCCCGGCGCGCCCCCTCGTAGCGTGGCAGGAGCCACGCGGCCGCGAGGAGCAGCCCCGGAAGGACGATGGCCGACGGCTTGGAGAAGCACGCGATCAGGAAGAAGAGCACCGCGAACGCCCCCGCCCCCCTGCGCCCCTCTTCTCCGCGGAGATGGAAGAGCCAGGCTACGAAGAGGAAAAAGGCGGAGAGCGGCTCCTTGCGCCCGGCGATCCAACTCACCGACTCGACGTGGGCCGGATGGAGGAGGAAGAGCAGCGCCGCACCGAAGGCCGCGCGCCGATCCCCCGCCAGCAGCGTCAGGAGCAGGAAGAGGGCATCGGCGGCGGCGGCGTGCCAGAGCGCGTTCGAGACCCGAAAGCCCGCGGGACGCGCGCCGAAGGCCAGGGCGTCGAACCTGTAGCTGAGCCCGTAGAACGGCAGGTAGGCGTGGAAGTACCGCTCCGTGAAAAAGGAGGGGACCGAGCGCTCCAGCGCCCCGCGCTCACCGAGGATTAGATCGGGATCGTCCTGACTGGTGAACTCCCCCTGCAGCGCGGGGAGGACCATGAGGAGGGCCGCGACGAGCAGCGTCCCCAACACGAGCAGCCGGGAACCCCTGGAGCCGAACTCTACGGGGCGTCGAGGAAGGTCCTGCACCAGATCTCCAGGAAGCAGACGGCGTAAAGCCCCCTATCGTACTGCCCATGCCGAGCGAGCGCCGACTCCACCCCCTTGGGATCGACCATTCCGCGCGCCTTCGTGCGGGGGTCGAGAAGCAGATCGCGGGCAAAGGGGCGCCAGGGGCCCGCGAACCAGTCGCCCAGGGGGAGGGGAAACCCCATCTTGTCGCCGCGACTTCTCACCGAGGGCGGGAGGAGCGGATCGGCCGCGTCGCGATAGAGCGCCTTCAATCGTCCCGCCCCATCGACCCGCGCGCCGGCGGGCATGCGGGTAGCGCAGCGCAGGAGGCGGCGGTCGAGGAGCGGCACGCGCCCCTCCAGGCCGAACGCCATGGTGGTCCGGTCTTCCACATGGAGTAGCGCGGGGAGCGTGATCCGCGCCTCCATGCGCGCCGCGGCGGTTTCCGGCGGTAGCCCCCCGCTCGCGAAGGCGTCGAGGAACTCCTGGTCGGGGGCGGGGTGCTCGGCCAGGAACTCGGGCCGGTAAAGCGTCGGCTCGTTCCGGTCGAGAAGCGCGAGGGCGCGCTCCGCCGGGGCGAGACCGCGCACCCGCGCGAAAAGCGGCGCGTAGCCGGCGAGCGACGCGGGCGGGTCGTCGCGCAAGAGCGCCGCGGCACGGGCGTAGCCGCCGAAGAGTTCGTCGCCGCCGCAGCCGGTGAGGAGCACCTTCTCGTCGCGGGACGCACGTTCGCAGACGAGCCACTGCCCGAGCGCGCCCGGCCCCGCCCCCGGCTCCTCCATCGCGCGCACGAGGCGCGGGAACGCGTCGAGGCACGCCTGCGCGGTGATCGGGATCTCCACGAGGGGCAGGCGCAGTTCCGCCGCCGCCGCGCGGGCGTGAGGCGATTCGTCGAAGCCGGCCGCATCCACGCGGCCGTGGTAAGCGGCCGCGGCCCCGCCGGCGAGCGCCGCGACGAGCGCGGAATCCACGCCGCCGGAGAGCGTGACGCCGTAGCGCGAGGAGGGTGCCGCGTCCGCCACCGCGCGCCGCAGCACCTTGCCGAACCGCTCGGGGGTCAGCGACGGGTTGGGCGCGCCGAACTCCAGGACCGGATCGCCCGCGCGCACGATCCGCCCCTGCGGCAGCGCGACCAAGCCTCCGGGAGGGACGCGCAGCACGCCGCGAAACATCGTCTCCGTGCCGTAGGCCCAGTGGAAGCGGAGCCAGCGCGCGAGAGCCGCCCCATGGAGCGCGCGATCGCCGTCCAGGAGCGGCGTGATCTCCGACGCGAAGCGCGCACCCTCCTTGTCAAGACGGTAGTAGAGCGGCTTGATGCCCGCGGGATCCCGCGCCAGCCAGACCTGCGCGCCGTCGTCCCAGGCGAGCGCGTACATCCCGTTGAGGCGGTCCACCGCGGCGGGGCCGTAGACGTCGAGGAGCGCCCCCACTACCGCCGTGTCGCTCTCCTCCCCCACCGCGCGACCGTGCCACGCCAGGTCCTTCACCAGTTCGCCGACGTTGGCGATTTCGCCGTTGAAGACCAGGAGCCCGCGCGCGGTGCGCAGGGGCTGGTCGCCCGCCGCGCCCCCGCGGATGGAGAGGCGCGTGCAGCCGAGCCGCGCCGCCCCGCCGTCGGCCGCCCCCGCGCCGTCGGGCCCGCGGTGGCGCAGGGCGGCGAGCATCGCCTCGACTCGTGCCGGCCGCGCGCGCGGATCTTCGCCCACGACTCCCGCGATGCCGCACACTAGACCGAGGCCTCGACGTAGTAGCCGAGGGAGAGGGGATCGAGCCGGATCCGGCTCGTGCGCACGAAGGGACGAAACAACTCCCGCAGGTCGGAGCGTGTAAAGTCGCGCAGGTGGCCCGGGGCCTGCCCATCGTGGAGCGCCCCGAGCCCGAACCCGAGCCGCCTTGCGGACCGCTTCAGGAAGACCACGACCTTGTCCCAAGGGACGTAGGCCACGATCCGTCCGCCCGGGCGCAAGACGCGCGCCGCCTCCCGCACCGCCGCCGACGGATCGGGCAGGTGCTCCAGGATCGCGCTGAGCACGACCAGGTCGAAGGAGGCGTCGGCCAGCGGCAGGCGCATCGCGTCCGCGGTGACGCCCCGCTCCCCGGCGGCGCGCAGGAGGCGCGGATCGAGATCGAGGAGGAGGGTGTAGCGCCCCGCCCGGCGCCATGCCGCGGCGAGCGATCCGTCTTCCGAGCCGAGATCGAGGGCGCGGTCGAACGGGTGGCGCGCCGCGAGGGCCGCCACCGCGCGCCGCCGGCGCGCCTCGATGGCCCGCACCACGGAACTGCCGTGCGCGCGCAGGTTCTCCATGGCATAGCGCCGGTTGAGCGCACGGTTCCAGGCGGCGGCGCCGCCCGGGCAGTCCAGATCGAACCGCTCCTGCGTGCCGGGGATCGTGACGACCCTCACGGCGAAGGGTGTACCGTCGGGGCGGTCATCGGGAGGTCACGGAGCAACCGAAGGTGCGCGCGGATCGTGCGCAGGATCCGCATCTTGCTCGACCCCGCGCGCCGCGCGCGCAGCACCGCGGGCACCTCCGCGACGCGCAACCCGAGGGAGAGGGCGCGCGCGAGAAGGAACGCCGCCGCGGTGAAGTCGGCCGGGGCGGGCAGGAGCGCGTGCGCCTCGGGGAGGCGGTAGGCGCGCACCGCGCAGGTGAAGGTGAAGATCCCGCTGCCGAGCCGGCGGCGGTAGAGCGCGGAGGCGGAGCGGCTGAGGAAGAGACGGAGGCGACCCACGCCCTCCACGCCCCCGTCGGGATGATAGGGGCTTAGGGTGGAGAGTTCCGCGCCGGAGAGCGCCTCCACGAGGGGTGCGAGGCAGGAGACCGGGTAGGCCTCGTCGGGATCGTAGACCAGCGCGGCGTCGCCGGTGGCGCGCAGCAGCCCGGTCGCCATGGCCGCGCCCACGCCCCGGTTGGTTTCGTGGCGGATGGTCTCCAGCCCGCGGATCGCGGCGAGCCCCGCCGCCGTCCCGTCGGTGGAGCCGTCGTCGACGGCCAGGGGCGTCACGGCGTGGCCCGGCAGCGCGTCGGCGATCCGGTCGAGCAGGCCCGGGAGCGCGGGCAGGAGGGCCTCCTCGTTGTAGAGGGGCAAAATGACCGTGAGCTTCACGGGAAGGTGAAGCGCGCGCGCAGCTGCTCCACGAGCTTCCCGAGATCGTCCACGATGAAATCCGGGGCGTGGGCGCCGCGCGCCTCGGCGTGCTTGCCCGCACCGCGGCGCAGGCAGGTGAGGAGCCCCGCCTCGTGGGCAGGATCGACGTCTTTCACGGAGTCGTCGCCGACGTAGAGCGCCTCGCCCGGCGGAATCCCGAGCGCCTCGCAGGCGAGCAGGAAGACGCGCGGATGCGGCTTGGCCACGCCGATCTCCTCGCTGATGAAAAAGGCGCCGGGGCTGAACGCGTGCTGGAGCCCCAACCGCACCAGCTTCTCCGCCTGCTTCACGGTGAATCCGTTGGAGATCACCCCCAGGATCAGCTCGCTCGTGCCGAGATCGGCCAGGGCCCGCACGGCGTCGGGGAAGGGCTCCAGGCGCGCCGTCATCGTGTGGTAGGCCACCACCCCGGCGGCCACCACGAGGGCCGGGTGGACCCCGGGTCGCAGGTGCTGGTGGAGACGCAGGATCAGCTTGTCGTAGTGGTGTCCGTAGTTGCTCGTGAACTCCCGAACGACCTGCTCCAGCTCCGCGTACGCCTGATCCGCCGAGACCTCCAGGCCCGCCTCGACCATCGCCTCCACGGCGCTTCGCCGGGCTCGGACCGCGAAGCTCGAGCTCGAGAAGAGCGTGTCGTCGATGTCGAAGAATACGGCGGAAAGTCGCACGGGCTGCAATCCTCCGGGAGAGGGTACCTCAGACCCGGCGGGACCGCAGCCCGTGCATGGCGCGTGAGCTTCCGGCGCTTACCCGCGCATCCGGTCCGACTGCTCCTGCAGGTCGGTGATCGTCGCCGTCACGATGATCATCAGGTGCTCCACCTCCTCGCTCTTCCCCTGGCGGGAGAAGAGGAAGCCGAGGATCGGGAGGTTGCCCAGGATCGGGGCCGTCGACTTCTTGTCGACGCTGCGGATGTCCTTGAGGCCGCCCAGGAGGATCGAACCGCGGTCCGGGATGCGGACCGTGCTCTCCGCGACGCGGAGGTCGATCTCCGGCAGCTGGATGGTCACCGGCGACTGGGCGCTGAACGCGCCGATCGAGGCGCCGAGCAGGGTCTGGAAGGTGGCGATCGGGGTGACGAGGTTGGCCACCGTAGGCCGGAGTTCCAGCGTCACGTAGCGGCGGTCGTTGCTCACCGTGGGCCGGACGTCGAGGGTCAGGCCGTCCTGGATGACGCCGATGACCGGGTCGGCGATGAACGCGGTCTGCGCGACCTCGACGTCGAAGTCCTGCACGAAGCTGATCTGGTTCACCACCGTGAGGTTGGCCCGCTGGGTGTTGTAGACGGTGAGCGAGGGCGCGGTCAGTTCGCGTACCCGGGCCGATTTCTCCACCAGGCGCAGCACCGCGGAGAGGCTGAAGTCGTCGAGGAAGCTCACCTGGAAGGTGCCGCCGCCCAGGGAGGAGAGGAGCTGGCCGAGGGGCGACGTGAAGATGTTTTCGGTGCGGCCACGGAAGTCGCCGTCGCCGCCGTCGTTGAAGAACATGCCCGACGAGGGGGGGGCCGCGGCGGCCGCGGGTAGGCCTGCGCCGGAGTTGTCGCGACCGGCGCTGGCGTTGTCATCGAGACCGGAGGTCACGTCGTCGAGCACCGCGAGGGGGCCGCCGTTGGTGCCGCCCAGCCCGCGGAAGTCCACGCCCACGTCGCGCAGGAACGCGTCGTTCACCGTCAGGAAGCGCGACTCGATGGTGACGACGATTCCGGCGAACGCGCGCAGATCGTCGAGGAACTGCGTGACCTTCCCCTGCACCTCGGGGGTGTTGTAGATGACGAGGGTCTTGCCCTGCACCGTGCGGGTGGCCGGGGCGTCCCACTGGTCCGGCTCGACGGACGAGCCCACCAACTCCATGAGCTCTTCGATGGTGCCGAACTGGGTCGGCGCCTCTTCCGACTGGCCGCCGAAGAGCGGCTTGTCGGAGTCGTCGCTCACCCCCACCTGGGTGATCTGGGGCGGGATGAAATCGGTGAGCGGCAGCACCAAGTCGGCCACCGCATGGATCTGCAGGACCATGTGCCGCTTCTGGTGCTCCTTTTTGATGAAGCGGATCACGTTTCCGGTGATCTCGTAGACGACGGTCTTCTCCGGCGCCGCCTGGAGCATGATCAGCTTGAGGGCGTCCTCGACGGTGATCCGGTTGGCGATGAGGGAGATCTCGGCCGCCTCGAGGTCGTCCTTGGCCCGCGCATCGATGACGAAGTTGATGCCGCTCGCGGCGGTGAGGTATTCGCGCACCTGGGGGAAGGGCTGCTTCTCGAAGGGCAGGTCGATGATGCGCGTGCGAAGCTGGTTCAAGACGTTCTGCTCCTCGGGGCTCATCTCGCGGCCGGTCGTACCGACGGCGCGCACTGCGCGGAGCTGGGTGATCTTGTCCCAGAAGCTCTGGGCGGGCCACTTGAGGATCTGGGAGGAGGGGACCTTGGTCTCCTCGATGTCTTTCTGCCACTGGCGGTAGGACTCCTTCATCTCCTGGAGCAGGCGCCGGTTCAGGTTGGTGTGGCGCGCGCGCCGGGAGTTCTCCACGAGCTCCCGCGCGAGGGTGTTGTCGGGCTCCTCGGCCAGGACCTGTTGCGCGTACTCCTGGGCGGTGTCGAAGTCCTCGCGGTTGAAGTGGTCGACGGCGGCGCTGAGCAACTTCGCGCGCCGGCCGCGCGCCTCGAGGACCGCCTTCTCTTCCTGCGCGGCGATCTCCTTCAGGGCCACCTCGGTGTCGCGCCGCGCCTGGTCGCGCTGCGCTTCCGCCCGCATGCGCTCGAGCGCCTTGAGGCCGTCCCGGGCTCGCGAGCCGAGGTCGGTGAGCTCGCGGTCGCCGCTGTAGGGGTTGGTGTTGACGATGAAGAGGGCGTCCTCGTAGGAACGCCTTGCCCCTTCCCAGTCCCGCGCGGCGATCGCGGCATCCGCCGAGCCCAGGTGGCTCTTGATGGAGACCTTCTGCTCCTCCATCCGCACCTGCTCCTGCTCGGAGAGATCCGTGATCATCGAACGGCCCTCGCCGCGACGGATCCCCAGCTGGCGCTGGAGCTCGTCCTGCAGCGTCAACGCCTCCTGCTCCGTCGGCTTGTAGCGCAACGCGTCTTCCACGGCGTCCAGCGCCCTGCGCAACTCCATCGAGCCGCGATAGGCGCGCGCCTGGGCCATGCGCTGGCGGTACATCACCTCGCCGAACTCGCGCTCGCGCTGATCCCGCTCCTCGGCGGACTCCACCGCCTCGCGCGCCGCGGAATCGCCCCCGCGATCCGGCGGCGCGTCCTCCGTCTTCTTCTTGCCCTGGGCGCAAGCCGGGACGAGGAGCGGGAGCGCCATCATGAGGAGCAGGGTCCAGGAGCTGTTGCGTCGAGCCATGTTCGTTCTCTTGCCCTTCCGCCGCGCATCCCGCGCGGCGATTGTTCCACAAGGCACCGGGGTCCGAACCCATCCGCCCCGGGGCCGTCCTTGCCGAAAAATGCCCTACACTTCGCCCGCGACTTCCGCCCGAGACGCCGCAGGAGCGGCGAACAGTACCCGATCGGCCGGCGCCGTTCAATAGGCCTTGTCCGCCGCCGGAACGATGACACCGCCCCGCTGTCACGGCCCGGTCACGACAGCCCGGGAAGATGGCGGGCGACCCGCGGAACTTCAGCCGAGGAGCCGCTCCAGCTCCTCCAGGATCGCAGCGGGAACCAGCCCGCGCGCCCCCGCCAGGCATCGGCGCGCCCCCTCGGGATCGGAGGCCCGGAGATGCGCCGCGATCCGGAGACGGAGCAGGTCAGGCGCGACGTAGCCGAGATCCCACGCCCGCTCCAGGGCGCGGGCCGCCAAGGCGGGCTCCTCGAGGAGCAGGAGGGCTCGCCCCAGTTCGAGGGGCAGGGCGGGGTTTCCTGCATCGGCCCGGGCGAGCTCCTCGACCGCCCCCATCGCCTCCCGCACCGCCTCGCGCTCCCGCGTGGCCACCCCGGCCCGGAGGCGGTAGAGCGCCGGCAGGTCCGCAAGGCCGGTGACCACGTCCCGGAGAGCGCGGTTGCGGACCGGCGGAAGGAATCCCTCGTCGGGGCGGCGCAGGGAGCCGTAGGGCGTCGGGTTCTCCACGTCGCCCCCCGCCCCCCCTTCGCCTCTCCGCGCGCGGTAGGCGTCCAGGGCACGCTCGAGGCGCTCCTCCCCGGGGTCCCCCGCGGTGCGCCGCAGCGCCTCCCGCTCCTGCGGATCGCGCCTCAAGTCGAAAACTTCCAGGCGCGGTCCCGCGTCCACGAGGCTGCGCTCCCCGTCGAACACCGCCGAGACCTGGGCCCAACCGTAAAGCCGGTGGGCATAGAGGCTCTCCCCCGGGATCACCCGCGGCACATCCGGCGAAAGGAGGTCTTGTCCGTCGCCGCCGCGCTCCGGGAGGCTGCAGAGGCGGCGGAGCGTCGGCGCGACATCCACCAGGGAGCAGGCGCGCGCATCCTCCAGCGTGGCGGGGACGCCGGGACCGGCGAGGAGGAGCGGGATGTCCATGGTGCAGCCGTAGCAGAGGTGGCCGTGGGTCGCTTCGCCGTGCTCCCCGAGGGATTCGCCGTGGTCGGCGGCCACCAGCACCACCGTGCGCGCGGGATCGATCCCGGCCAGGAGCCTTTCCAGGGCGGCATCGACCCTCCGCACCTCGCCGGCATAGAGCTCGCGGGCGCTGTCGGTGGCGGCGGCGGTGGCGGGCCGGCGGTCGTCCCCGTCGAACTGCCGGTAGTCGTCGTGGGGATCGAAAAAGTGCACCCAGAGAAAGAAGGGCTTCTCCTTCGGGCGCGCCGCGAGCCAGCGCAGCGCGCGGTCCGCTTGCTCCGGGGCGTGGATCTCCGCGAAGCGGGGCTCGCCGCCCGTGGGGGACGGCGGACCCTCGTAGCGTGAAAAGCCGGCGTCGAGCCCGTAGCGCCGGTCCAAGACGTTGCTCGCCACGAAGGCGGCGGTGGCGTACCCGGCCTGCGCGAACTCCTCCGCGAGGAGCGTGAAGCCGCGCCGGCTGGCGGCGGGCAGCGGCGGCGCGGTGTTGTCGCGCAGGCCGTGGCCCGGCGGCAGGAGCCCGGTGAGCAGGGAGGCGTGGGCGGGAAGCGTGAGGGGGATCGGGGTCCGCGCGCGCAGGAAGCGCACGCCGCGCCGCGCCCAGGAGGCGAGGAAGGGGGTGTCGCTCCCCAGCGCGTCCGCGCGCATCGTGTCGATCGTGATCACGATCACGCCGGGGTGCTCGACCGTGCGACGCGTCGCGAGCCAGAGGGCGGCGCAGCCCAGGAGGAGGAGGAGCGCGAAACGAAGCGGGCGGCCCCCTCGGGCCGCCCGTGTGATCTCCGGATCGATGCGGGTCAGGACTTTATCCGCCGCCCACGTAGTTGCTGGAAGGGTAGCGCAGGTAGTCGAGCTGGCGCTGTTCGGCCGTGGGAAGCGCCGTGCCGTAGAAGTCCACCTTGTCCAGGCTCAGCATGGCGAACCGGTTCAGGACCGCCACGATGTACTTGTGCGGGACCTTGTGGCCCCCTTTGATCTCACCCAGGAGCTTCATGTCGGGGTTGCCGGCGGCGAGGTTTTTCTGCGCAGCCATCCAGCCCGTGAGCTCCTCGATGTCGTCGGTCTCCTGGTCGCCGAAACGGAAGCGGAACCGCTCCGGCATCATGACGTTTTGCCTGGCGTGGGACGGCCCGTACTCCCTCTGCGTTTCGTTCCTCGCCACGATGTGGACGCTGATCTTGAACTCCGCGATGGGGTCCTGCGGCGTGGGGTTGAGCCCCTTGTCGGTCGGCAGGAACGCTTGCAGTTTCCCTTCGAGGGTCTTGAAGGGGAGGCAGATGAAGAAAATGATCAGCAGGAACGATATGTCGATGATGGGCGTCATGTCCATCTGGTCCTTGGACTTGCGAAGCTCGGCGATGATTCTGCTCTGTGCCATGGCCGCCTCCTAGCCCTTCGTCGCCAGGACTTCGTCCTTGGTCTTGCCGCCGAGCTGCTTCTCGGAGGGCACCCTGAAGGAGCCGTCGGGGTTCTGGTAGAAGCCGTCGAGGTACTTCTTGGTGCCGAACTGCAGCTTGTAGATCTTCGCCTCGGACATGATGGTCATGATGTATTGGATGTGCTGCCAGGGGGTGTCCTTGTCGGCGCGGAGGAGCACGAAGAGCTTGGAGACCTTCTGGCCCGCCTTCTCCTCGGAGCCCTCCTTCCCCAGCAGCGCCTGGCGCGTGTCGTAGCTCCGCTTGGCTGACTCGAGGAACGTCGCGAGGGCGTCGAGGGACTTCTTCTCGTTCTTGACGAGGATCACCCCGTCCTTGCTGATGTTGACGATGAGCCGGTCGTCGGGATCCTTGCCGTCGTCGTCCTGCGACATGTGGGCCAGCGGCAGCGTCAACTCCGCGAGGTCCTTCTGGTTGATGTCGGTGACGAGCATGAAGAAGATGACCAGGTTGAACACGATGTCGATCATCGGCGTCATGTCCATCTTGCCCTCGTCTTCTTGGGCGAGTTCCTTGGCTTTGCTCATGGCGATCTCCCGGTCGAAGGGTTCGCGCGCATTCGATTCGAGGGGTTACTTCCCGCGGAAGCGCTCCACCAGTTCGTCGGCAATGGCGCTGATCTCGAGGGACACCCGGATCACGCGGCTGCGGACGATGAAATAGAAAACCATGCTCGGGATGGCGACGCCGAGACCGAGGAACGTGGTCACGAGCGCCACCGAGATGCCCTTCGCGAGGTGCGAGGGCGTCACCGCGGATCCCATGGCCGTGATGATGTTGAAGGCCTGGATCATGCCGGTGACCGTGCCGAAGAGGCCGAGCATCGGCGCCGTGGTGCCGATGAGCGAGAGCCAGGAGATCTTCTGCTGGAGCTTCACGGCCTCCTCGTCGTTGGCCGCGGCCATGGCTTCCTTCATCTCCGCGAAGCCGTGGTTCATCTTGGGCAGCGCGGCCGCCAGCATGTTCGTCAGGTAATTCGGTTCCGCCTCGCAGAGCTCGAGCGCCTCCTGGTACTCCTCGTTCTCGAACATCCCCTCGATCTCGTCCACGATCTGCGGCGGGACGATCTTGTCGCGCTTGATGTTCATCATGTTTTCGATGACCAGCGCGAGACTGGCGAACGAGCAGGCGACGATGATCCAGCCGACCCATCCTCCGGCGGCGATGTACTGGTCGAACCAGCTGGTCGGCTCCCCCGTCGTCGCGTCCTGCGCGAGCACGGGGGCCGCCAGGAACCCCACCGCCACCACCACGAACAAGAGTCTGCCCAACATGCGCGAGCCCCTCATGAGCCGTCCACTCCTTTCATCGTCGTCCGATCTTGCCGTCGCGGTCCTTCCGCTTCGAACCCACCAAGACTCCCGAGCGGGACTTGGGGGCGGGTCATTGTATCCAATATCCCGTCCCGACTACTTTCCAGCCGGGACCTTTTTCGCCCATGTGCTTGCCGGGAACTGCTCCAACAGATCGTTCCACCAGCGCTTCCCCTCGACGCGCACGATCTCCCCGTTTCCCCCGGCACGGTCGATCTCCTCCGCGTAGCGGGGGGCCGCCAGCCCCAGGTAGTAGAGCGAGCGCGCGACCTGCTCGGGATGCTCCCGGCCCAGCACCGCCACCCCGAGGAGGATCTTGTAGGCGCGTTGACCCTCCCCCTTCTCGTAAAGGCAGATGCCGATGCCCGCGCTGGAGCCGGTCATGAGGTACGGGTCCTCCTTGGCGGCCCCGTCCTGGAGCTGCTGGTACTTCTCGAGGGGCACGTCGAACGAAACCTTTTTCTCCTCCGCGCTCGCGAGAAGCAGGTCGGCGCCGCGCAGGAGCGCGCGGTTGGCGGCCTGGGAGACCATGTTCTGGGACCACGCCTCCTTCTGGCGCGTGACCTCCATGCGCAGGCGGTTGCCCGCGGTGCGCAAGATCCCCTCCGCAGCCTCGCTCGCCTTGCCCACCGACTCCATGTCCGCTCTCTCGAGGACCGCGGCGCAGAGCACCGCGGGGGAGAGATCGTTCTTCTTCACGAACTCGACCACCGCCTCGAACGCGGCCGCGGCCTCGGTCGTCTGCCCCAGCTCCCGCAGCAGCCGCGCCTTGTAGAGCAGCACCTCCGGCACGAGGCGACTGTCGCCCCAGGAGAAGATCTTCGCCTTGCGGACCCCTTCGACGCCGCGGTCGGTGAAGGGGACGTCGAAGTCCATCGTGCGCCCACGAGGCTTGTCGCTGCGCTGGAGAAACTGGTCCACCTCCTTCAGGCCCCGCTCGAGCCGCGCCTTGTCCCCGCCGCGCCCCACTTCGTAGTGGGTCACGATGAGATGGAACAGCGCGTACATGTTGTGCCAGGGCTCGATCGGTTCCATCTGGCCGGGGACGCCCTTCTCGGTGGAATAGGCGATGGAGGTGAAGAGCTCCTCCGCGCCGGGCACGTTGTCTTTGGTGACCAGGTTTCCCTCGGCGAGAAGCCGGTAGGCCTTGGCGAGCCGCTTCGACCAGGGGTTGCTCGCCTCGTCGTCGCCGAGGCGGTAGGCGACCACGAGGCGACTCGGGATCGTGAGCGTCTGCCGCTTGCCCCCTTCCTTGACGCGGGCGCTGAACTCCTTCAGGTCGTCCTTGGTGACGGCGAGGATCTCGGCGCTGCGGAGCCCGCCCTCCGGCATGGCGTAGGTGACGGTCTCCACGGCGGCCGCGGCGGCCGCGAACGCGCCGACGACCGCGCAGGCGGCGAGGAGAGCGAGGGGGGTGCGATGTTTCATGTCCATGGGTTTCTCCCTCCGCTCACTTCTTGGCCCGGGCCTCGAGCTCCTGGATGCGCTTCACCCGCTCGGGTCCGTCCATCTCGCGGTACTGGATGATCAGCTTCGCCGCCGCGGTGGAGGCGTTGCTCTTCGCCTTGCGTTCCATGTCGCCCGCGCCGGACTCCCCGATGGCGAGGTAGACGCGGATCCGGAGCTCGGCGCCGTCCCACCAGGTGCGGATCCACTTCTCGTCGGCGGGAAGCTGCGCCATCGGTTTCGTGAACTTGTGGAGGTAGTCGATGAGGCGCACGGCGACCCAGCGCCCGTCGGTCTCGGAGGGATTCGCCTCGGAATAGACCATCGCCGCCGTGAGGATCACGTCGGGGAACTTCTTGATGACGTCGAAGGTGGCGTTGCCCGGGTAGGTTTGCCAGTCCCCCAGGGCGCGGAGGACGGCGACCTGCTTCTCGGCCGTCTCCGGGATGAGTACGTCGGTGAAGAGGCCTCGGGTCTCGCCCAGCACCTCCAGGTACTTGGCGCGGTCGGAATCCTTCAGGGGCTGCGCGGCGAGGAACTTCATCTCCGCGGCCTTGAGCTTGTAGCCCGAGGAGCGGGAGGCGTCCTTCTCCACTTCCGCCGCCGACTGGAAGGCGTCCCCCGCCTCCTGGAAGCGCTGCGCTTCGGCATAGACGAGCCCCAGGTTGTAGAAGTGGCCGGGCTGGGGCTCCTTCACCCCCTTGATGACCTCTTCATAGAGCGCCGCGGACCGCATGGCGACTTCGGCTCTTTCCTTGCCCGTCTCCATCCCCTCATAGGCGGCCTTCAGCTTCTCGTAGATGTCGTAGTTGAGCTGGCTGAGATAGGGCATGTCGGCGCCCCGCTCCTGGACCCGCTTCATCTTCCCCAGGGTCGCCTCCGCCTTGTCCAGCTCGCCTGCGGCCAGGTGGGCGCGCGCCTTGATGTCGAGCTCGTACCCCTGAAGCTTATAGTCGTCGCTGTAGGCGGCCAGGTAGGCGTCGATCTTCTGCAGCGCCTCGGGCCAGCGCGCAGCGTCGGCGAGGGCCACCGCTTCGTAAAGGCGGCCGTACTGGAGCGCCGCCTTCGCGCCGGGGTGATCGCCGCCGTTCTGGGCCGTCGCCATCAGGTCGCGGGCGGACTTGAGGAGCTCCTCGAACAGCGGCGCCGCCTTCGCGGCGTCCTTCTCTTCCCGGGCCAGGATCCGCAGGATCTGCGGCAGGAGCCGCTGGGCGTTCCAGTAGTTCTTGGACGAGGAGGGAAGCTCGCGGAGGAGCTTGGACGCCTCGCGGAAGTTCTTCTTCTGGAGCTCGCCCATCGCGATCGTGTACTGGGTGTCGGAATTGGCGGGGTGGCCGGGGAACTGGTCGCGGAACACCTTGAGCACGCGCTCGTACTCGGCCAGGTCCGCCGGGGTCTTGGTGGCTTCCGAGATCTGCCGCAGCGAGTTCACCGCAGTGAAGCAGGCGTCCTGGGCGTACTGGCCGAAGGCGGACTGGTCGTCCATGCCCGAATTCAGGAAGGCGTCGACGACCGGGAGCGCGGCGAGCACCGCGGCCCAGTGGCGACCGTCCGCACGATACGCCGACGCCATCTTCGTCCAGGAGAGGTAGCCGATCTTCACCTTCTGCTCCGGGGTCTTGCAGGCGGCGGCCGCCTTCGCGTAGGCCGCCACGCCCTCCGAGATGCGCCGCTGCTTGGTGAGCGCCTCGCCGATGGAGAAAAAGAGCGCCGGGTCGGCGGCGGCGCCGCCGGCCTGGGCGAGCCAGGCGCTGAGGGTGTTCGTCGTATCGGCGGCCAACTTGGTCTGCCGCGCCAGGACCGCCGCCTCGAGCACGCTCCCCGCCACCTGGATGGCGCGGGCGTACTGCCCCTGCGCGGCATGGGCCCGGGCCACCTCGACCCGCGTCCG
>Ga0187893_10002298_pt1 | contig 42491 bp, 21 predicted proteins | sample MA1701074metaG_FD_139574 | JGI IMG/M metagenome (GOLD analysis project Ga0187893, IMG submission 139574) | White microbial mat communities from a basaltic lava cave in the Kipuka Kanohina Cave System on the Island of Hawaii, USA - MA170107-4 metaG ... | reverse complement strand
GCTCGAGAATCGCCGAGCCGCCCCGGGCGAGGTCCACGCGGTCCTCGAGGGCTTCGAGAACCGCTTCAGGCCGCCCCATCGCATCGCCGGGTGCGCCGCCGGCGAGATGAGCCAGCCGCAACGCGGCATCCTCGAAGTCCGGACGGCTCGCGAGCGCTCGCTCCAGAAAACGGCGGGCCGCCGCTCCACTCGCGTCGCCGAGGCTCGCGAGCGTGCGGTCGAGCTCGGCCGCAGCGGGGTCTGCCCTGCGAAAATCGGGAGCGGCTTCCTCGGCCATCGCCTCGACGGGCCGTCCGGCGCGGCGGAGGCTGGCCGCCAACCACGGGCGGATGGCCGGCGCATCGAGCGGATCCACGGTCTCGATGGAGGCGGAGAAGGCCTGCGCGGCTTCCTCCCAGCGCTCTTCCTCGAAAAGTACCCTACCCAGGAGAAAGCCGAGCGCACCGCTTGCCGGCTGAGCCTCCACCGCATCGCGTAGGGCCGCGAGCGCACCCGCGCGTGTCTTCCCCTGCGACGGCAGGCCGAACCCGGCGTCCACGAGAAGCCGCTCGGATCCCGGCTGGCTATTCATCGCGCCGGACGCCCCTCCCATCGCCCCGCCGGCGCCGATCGATTCGCCGCGCGTCAGGATCGCCCGCGTCTCGGCCGCCGCTCGGGCCAAGTATCGCTCGGCGCAGGGCATGGTCAGGTCCCCGCGCCGCGGGAAATCCGCCGCCAGACGCATCCACTCCCGCATCGGCTCGCTCGACGCCGGGCGCAGGAGCGCCGCCGCCTGGAGGTGTTCGGCCGCCCGCTCGGGCAGGCGCGACGTTCGGGCGAGGGAGGCGGCCACGAGCCGCAGCTCGAAGGAGTCCGGAGCTGATGCGAGGGTCTCTTCGGCGAGCCTCCGAGCCTCATCCCGCTCTCCGCGTCGCTCGAGCACCTGGACGCGCAGGGGAGCGAGGTCGAGACGCTCCCGGCGCGTCCGCTTGAGGAAAAGTTCGTCCTCTCCCAGTTCGACGGCGACGCGCGCGACCGCCAAGCGGTCGAGCGGAAGCTCGGCGAGGACGTCTCTCGCGCCCGGGAGCTCGGACCGAAGACCCCACTCCGCCCCGAGAAGCCGCGCGTATGAGTCGGAGGCGCGGACGAGGGCCTCCGCGGCCTCCGGCCGGAACTTTTCATCTTGGGCCGCGCGCGCCATGACGGCGAGGAGTCCTTCGCGACGAGCCCTCGCGCTCTTGGACTCTCCCGAAGCGGGATTGGAAAGGGAGGCCAGCCGCGATTCCTCGACGAGACGCTCCGCAAGGACGGCGAGGCCGCGTGGAGCGGATAGGGGAACCTCTCCGGGGGCCGGCGAGGTCTGCGTGGAGCCATCGATGGTCTGGCGGGCGCTCACCAGCCGGGTCCGAGCCTCGACGGGCAGCGCTTCGAGGTCTCGCGCCGCTTCCCCCGAGCCGGCGAGTCCATCAAGAAAAAGGAAATGAAGCCAGCGCAGCTCCCAGCGTTCCCCTTCGGTCCGCAGAGCCCTCTCGGTCTCCCCCAATCCCTCTTTCAAGATGTCCGCACGGGCCCGCGGCCACTCGTCGGCGAGGATGAGGAGCGCTCCGAGCCCTTCGATCCGCTCGGTGAGCGGCCGGAGCTTTTCGGGCCCCGTCGAGAACCCATCGAGGATCACGAGCGCCATCCATCCGGCCGCGAAGGCGACCCCGACGAAAAGCCCGGCGCCCAGGCGGCGCCAGAGCGCGGAGGACCGAGGCCCCGGATGGACGCGCCCCGGCAGCTTCCTGAGCAACGCCTCCCGCTCCGATTGCAAGGGGGCGGGAGCGGTAATCGAAGGTGAGGAAGCCGGCAACTCCGAAGCCGGCACGACCGGGGGCATCCCCGCCTCCCACGGGGGCAGGACGCGCCGGAACTGACCGGCGTCACGGAACGGATCGTCGAGGAGCCCCAGCCGCCGGAAGTGCCCGCGAAGCTCATCTTCCAGGTCGGGATGGCGCGCGTAGTACGACGCCGGATCCGTCGCCTGGCCGCGCTCGATCCGAGAGGCGACCTCATCCAGGATGCGCCGCAAGCGATCCGGCAGCGGCGGCCTGTGTTGGAAGTTCATGGCGTCTTGGTCCTGGGATGGAAGCGGCGGGATGATATCGGAACCGGCTGCGAAGTCGCCAGGCAATTTGCGAGCGCGAGCCCGAAGGTTTTGGTTCCGAACCGCTCGATAGCTAATTGACCAGCCCTATTCCGCTTTGAAAGGCAATCGATGGTGTTCGCTCCCCGCCTTCCACAACTGGTTTTCGGCAGCGGGCTCGCCTGGAGCCGGTGGGTCGAGCGCGCCCTCGCGATCCCCCGCCGATTCGCCGGCGCGGCTGCAATCCTGGCGCTGGCGGCGCTCACCTTCCTTCCGCTCCTTTCGAGACCGGATCGTTTTCCCGCGGCGGGCGATCCGCAAGCGGCCGTCCGCGCCGTCGCCGATGCGGTGGCCTCCGCGCGATGGGAGAAAGCGGCGGGCGAGGTTTCTTATCTCGACGCCGATCTCTCCGGTCGGAGCCGCGCCGCCGACCCGACATCCTTTCACGTTCACCCGCTCTACTACCTCTTGAGCCGGATCGTCCCGGCGGGACTCGCGCTCACGCTCACCGCCGTCGCCCTCGTGACGATCCTCGGACTCGGCAGCGAGAGACTGGCCCGCGGAATCGGCCTCGATCGAGGGGCCGCCTTCCTCGCAGGTACGATTGCTCTGTTCTCCGGCGGCATCGCGGTGGCGCTTGCCTCGCCGGCATCGCTCGGACCGGCATCGGCTGCGGCCCTGACTCCGCTTCTCTGCCTTACGGGGCACTCCCTGCGCCGCCGGCCGTCTCCGGCGCGAGCCGCTTTCCTGGCCCTCACGATCGCACTGGCGCTCACTGGGGGAAGCTTGACGGCGACGGCGCTGGCGCTCGCGCTCGCCGCGGCGGGCACCGCGTTCCTCCCGAGGGGTTGGGATCCCCCGGAGGGCGAGTCGTCGAGCCCGGCGGCACGATCGACCGCGGTGACCGCCGCCCTGTGGATCGCCGGATCGGTGGCGCTAGGCGCCGCCCTCGGCGCGTACAGGGGCTTTCCGCTCGCCGCGGGGAACTGGGAGGCGTTCATCGGCTGGAGCGACATCGTCTCGGGCCCGTGGTGGGGCTCCATCAAGGGACCGCTCCAGCTCCCGTTTTATCTCGGAGCGATCACCCTCGTCTGCTTGGCCGGCGCGGTAGCGCGCGTCCAGACGGATCGGCGCGCCATCCCGTTCCTGGCCGCGACGTGCGCCGTTGCCTTCCTCGCCCCTCGAGCCTATGTGCCGTTCGTTGCGATCCCGCTCGCCCTCGCGGGCGGGCTTGGCGCGGCTCAGCTTGCGGGCTTAGTACCCATCCGCGTTCCACTGGGCGCGGTCCTGGCGGCGGTCTTGACCGCAGAGGCGCTCCCCTACCATAGGACGCACCTCTCCGGCATCGGTACGGACGAAATCGCGTCCTCCGCGCAGTGGATCCGGTTCCTCGAACGGAGCGGAGCCGACGACAGAACAGCCGTCCTCGGCCCCGATCGGCAGCGCTTCTCCCTGGCGCTCGCAGCCGGCGGAATCCTCCGCTCCTCAGCGGGCGATGCCCCGGATCTCGCCGCCATGGAAGACCTTCGCTCGTTCGAGTACTTGAGCCCCTGCACGATCGTCAGCGACCTACCCGACCCGAAGCGCCGCCTGCCTTTGGCCTACGTCGACCGGACAGCGGGAAAGTACATTTACCTCAACCCGACGCGGCTCGGCCCCGTCTACTGGACGCAGCGAGTCGAACCTCTCCGCGATGACGCTGCGGAGCCCCGGGGCGCACCCCGGACCGTTCCCATGCTCCGCATCCCCCTCCAGCGCGGCGCGGTCGCGCTCGACGCTTTGCGAGCCGCCGCCGACCCTCCGGGGGAGCGCTACGGTCGCGTCAAGACCTTCCGCCGCACTGCCAACGGTTTTGAATGCCGGGTCGACCTGCCGGGTGAGGCGGTCCTTGTGGTGACGGAACCTTTCCTCCCATCGCTTTCCGCCCGAGTCGACGGACGGCCGGCCGAGATCTTCCCGGCCAATGGAAACCAGATCGGCCTGCGACTCACCGCTGGCCGTCATCATGTCGCGTGCGCACTCCGTCCTCCCGGCATAGCGACCGGAATCGCCATCAGCGCTCTCGGTGCCGCAATTGCAAGTCTGCTCCTCGCAGCACCCGCCGTCGCGCTTCTCGCCCGGAGGAACCGCCGGCCGATCCTCCGTCCGGCCGGCCTGGAGAGCGAACGGGAGAGGGAGAGTAAGGCAGCGAGCGGGGCCGAAGCGTTCCGCGCATCGTCGCCCCTGCGCTGAAGCGCATGGCCCTGACGGTCTCGTCGCTCCCGTTTGCTTGACTGCCCTCGGATCGGCTCCTATCATGCAGCCTAAGTTGTTAAGAGAAAAAAGATTAACGTTCCATTTCGCGCTTCTCCTGGCGACCGCCGTGCTCCGCCCCGCGCGAGCCGCCGATTCGTCCGCGGCGGAGATCTTTCTCCACGAGCCGCCGCCGATCCGCGCGATCTTCGATCGCGTGAGCGAGTTCCTCGCAGAGGGACGCGGCGACCAGGTCGCCGAGATCCTCGCGGAAGTCTCGAATCGCTCACTGCCCATCGCCGAGCCCCCGAGCGGAGCCGACGGAGCGGCCGCGGGCCGAATGGCAGCACCGGACTCGCGGAGGATGGCCGGCTCGGCGGTCCTCAATTCGGGCGCAAGTCTTTCAATCGGCGCCTTCGCGGCGGTGCGCGAGATCGTTGATCGTCTCCCTCCGGCCGATCGGAAGCGCTGGCGGGACCTCGTCGAGCCCGCGCTCCGGCGGGCGTGGTCGGAGAGCCTGCCGCCGGCCGACTCGGCGAGGCGCGCACTCCGTCGGCGCATCATCCGCGACTTCGCGGACTCGGCCTTCTTTCTCCCCGCCGCCGAGGAGGAGATCGACCTGGGCCTCGAGCGGGGCGAGACACGCCTCGCCCTCGAATCGTGCCGGTCGCTCATCGCGGCGGACGCAAAATCCATCCCCGCCCTCAGCCGCTGGCGAGCGGCCACGATCGCGGCGGCGATCTCCACTCTCCACGGCGACCCTTCCGGCGCCGAACGGTTTTGGAAATCGGCCCGCGAGGTTCTTGCCTCGAGCGAAGGTAAGGAGTTCGCATTCCGGGCACGTTCGCTCGAGGCTGCCCTCGGCGACATCGCCCATCGGCCCGGCCATCCGGCGGGCGGTTCCGAGGAAACTTTGAACCCGCTCAGCGGCTCTCCCGCGACCGTAACGCCCTCTCCGGTCGCTTTCGAGCTGGGGAGCGTCGTCTGGCAGTCCACGCTGGCCGACCAGGAGCTGCGCCGCTGGGTTTCGGGGCTCGGGGAGGCTCGTCGGGCCCAGCGGGAAGCCTCGCTTGCCCGCGATGTCCCGTTGCCTTTTTATCCCGTTGCGCGCGGCGATCTCATCCTCTGGCAGGAGTTCCAGAGGATCGTCGCCCTGCGCGCGTCGTCGCGGGAAGAGGCTTGGTCGCACTCCCTAGAAGGCCGCCGCGGCGAGGTCATAAACTCGATCGGCCTGCCCGCGATCGACGCCGACCTTGTCGTAGCGACGTCCCAGGATCTCATCCGGGCGCTCAACCTCTCGGATGGCGCCTTGCGGTGGGAACGCGCGGCCTATTACGACCTCAAAGCGAAGACTCTGGCGATCGCTCCGCCCCACCTGGTGCCCGCTCCGACCCCTACCGGAGGAGCCGATCCTGAAGTGGAGGCCGGCAAGAATGCCGCCGAGGACAAGGCCGAGGTTAAGGACGGCCGGGCGGTCGAGCCGCTGGATGAGAACGAGCCGGCTGAAAAAGAGGCCGACAAGAAGGACGCGGACGATCCCGGCGATCCCGATGAACCGAAGGGCGCCGAGAAGGACGCAAAAGTCGCCGCGGAAAAAGACAAGAAAAAGAACGCCGACGGCCCGCCCGTTGTTTCCCTCACGCCACCCGTCATGTCCGGCGAAGCGATCGCCTTCCTCGCCTCCGTTCGAGTGCAGGACGAGCGCCAGCTTTACGCCGTCTGCCTGGAAAGGGATGGCGCCCAGCGGTGGATCACGTCCATCGGCTCCTTCCGCACGGGAGATTACCTGGGACAGGTCGCTTCGCTTGCGCCGCCGCGGATCGAAGCGCCCCGGGTCTACATCTGCACCAACCTGGGCGTGGCGGCGGCTGTGGACCTCGCGGACGGAGCGACGCTGTGGGCCCGACGTTATCCGCGGCTGACGAGCCCGGCTCGAGCGGAGGCGATCCGAAACCGCAGCCGCTGGGCTCCGAACCCACCGTTCGTCCAGGGTGGAACAGCCCTCTTGGCGCCTCAGGACTCCGGGCTTCTGATCGCCCTCGACGGGAGCAACGGCTCGCCTCTCTGGCAAGCGCCGCGGGACCAGCACTCGACGATCCTCGGAACTGACGAGGAACTATGCTACCTCGGAGGCCCCGTCGTGAGCGCCATCCGGCTCCAGGGCCCCTTGTCCGGTACGACCGCCTGGCGCTGGCAGCCGCCATCACCATCGACGTTCACGCTCGGCCGGGGGATTCTGGTGGCGGCCCCGCCACAAGGGGCGAGAGGCGAGACCGGCAACGGGACCGCCGGCGCAATCGCAAAAGGACCAGAAACGCCACGCGAACGACAGCTTCGCGTGCTCGTCCCGGAGGACTCCGCGCTCATCCAGCTCGATGGCGCGACGGGTCAACTCTTGTCGGCCGCCCTCTGGGACTTCCACGGAGGCGGAGGGAACATCCTCCTCGCCGGCGACTGGCTCGCGGCGGCCAGCGCGGGCGAGCTGCTGCTCTACGACAGCCGCGACCGGGCCCGCCGGCGGATCGCCACGCTCCCCGACGAAGAGAGGCTTCTCGAGAGCGCCAAGCTCGACCTCAAGTTCGGCGATCTGGGTGCGGCCTTCACGGCGCTGCGCGCCTGGGCCGACTTGAAGCCCTCCCCTCCGCCGGCCAACTCCTCGCTGTTCCGCCTCCGCTTCGAGATCGCGGAGATCGCGGCCCACTGGATCGCGCGCGACCGCGGCGGCCCGGCCTCGGGCGATGCATCGCGAGCCGAACTGCACCGCTATCGCTTCTACCTCGAGCCGCTCCCCGAGCGGAAGCTGGCCGCCGCGCTCGATGCAGCGCGCGACCGCCAGGCGGCCGGCGACCTCGCCGGCGCACTGGGTCACTTGCAGGAAGCCCTCCGCCTGGAGACTCCCCCGGCGCCTTATCCCGTCAACGACTTCTTGACCCTGTCGAGCGGCGAGGTGATCCGCGACCAGATCCTCTCCGTCCGCGACGCGGGACCGTCCGGGCAGATCGCGTTCGCCGCCTTCGAGGCGCAGGCCGACGAGGCGCTCCGCGAAGCCCTGCGGCTCGGCACGCAGGCGGCGTTCCGGAGGGTCATTGAAGGGTTCCCCTTCAGTCGGGCTGCGCTGACGGCACGGCGCGAGCTGGTCGAGTACCTCCTAAACCGCCAGAACCCCGCTGAGGCCATCCGCGTCCTGGTAGAACTGCTGCAGGATTTCCCCGATGTTCCCGACTCGATCTCGCTCCGATTCCGGATCGCGGACCTTCTGGTCGAGTCCCAGAAGTATGAAGAGGCGCGCGAGGTCCTCGTTGCCCTTTCGCAAGAGCGCGGCGATGTCATCATCGGCGATCCGGCCCTTCTGCCGGATGCCGGGCCCCAGTCTCCCCGCTCCCTCACCGTACGGCAGATCGTCGATCGCCGCCTTTCCATGCGGTTCCTCTTCGGAGCTCGCGCCGCGGAACAGGGATCGGGATTGCGCTTCCCTATCCGCAAGCTCTGGCGCTCCCCGGCGAACCTGTCGGCCTCGGGACGCTCGTTTCTCCACCCCGAGGGCGATCGCCCGGCCCATCTTCAGGGGACGTTCTTCACTCGCTCCCGAGAGCTGGTCGAATGTCGCAGCGTCGAGGACGGCTTCCCCCGCTGGACGGTGGAACTTTCATTGATCCCGGGCTTCCAGGCGGCCGGCGCCGCCAGCGCGGCTTTCTTCTTCCAGGCCCCGCCGCCGATGGCGGCGCGGTTCCTGGGCGACGTGCTCCTCCTCAAGGATCCGCGCAACCTGCTCGCGATCGACACGAGATCGGGGCGGATCGCGTGGCATCGGTCGTTCGGGCGTCTGGAGGATGAAGTCGTCTCGCCGCCCGCCCCCGAAGGCGTGAACCCTGACTCCCCCGCGCCGAAGCCGATCTTCCCCGAAGCCCGGCCGAAGGGGCGCGCCCGCATCTTCCATCTCGGAGAGACGCTCGCGGGCATGACCGCCGGCGGCGAAGGGATCTTCGCGACCACCAGCATGAGGAAACTCCTTTGTCTCGGACCGGACGGGGCGGACCGCTGGAAGCGGATCCTCGACTTCGAGCCGGCCGCGGACGCTCCGCCGGAGCTTCACGCGGGCGAGCTGACGCTCTTTCAGGAGGCCCCGGTCGCGGTGCATTTCCTCGATGCCCAGGACGGCCGCCCGCTGGCGCGGATCGAGGTCCAGAGCGGCGCGGATGCCCGCCTGATCCAGAAGCCCCTCGTTCTTCCCGGCGCGAGGGTCCTTCTCGCGCTTCCCGATGGTTTCCAGGTGGTCGACCTGGCCCATCGCAAGCTCCTCGGCACCCATCGCGACGAACGGACGAACCTGCAGCGGGTGTGGTGGTTCGCGGGGCTCGAGAGTCAAGCGGTCCTCCACGCCAGCCGCGCGGGCAAGTCGCAGCTTACCGGCGTCGATCTGGCGAACGGCCGCGAGCTTTGGCGTTACGACCGCTTCGCCTCCGGCCGCACGGATATCTCGGTGCACGCCGATGGACCGCGCCTCTATGTGATCCACGGCGACGAGCGATGGAGTCTCCTCGGTCTCGAGATCGGCCCCGATGCCCTGCCGGGCCGCTTGACGCCGCGCCCCCTGTGGCCGAACGAGGTCTCCGTCGGCATGTTCTTCTCGCGGGAAGCGGAGAGGGAGGTTCTCATCTCGCAGGACGCGGTTTTCGTCCCCGACCCAGGTTCGTCTTCGGTCGCCGTACACGACAAGTTCAAGGGCTCGGTGCGGACGACGCTCGCGGCGCCGATCACCCAGTTCCTCGTCGACAAGCGCAGCCGGTTCGCCATGGAGTTAATCGATGGCGTCCTGGTCCTCCTGACCGAAGGAGGGGACTGCGGCTTCGGAGCGGCTCCTCGGGGGCTCGACGGCGCCGAACTGCGCGCTCAGACTCTCCTCGTCCGGCGCTACCTCGAGACGCCGGACGACACGGAAAACGTCGCCCGGCTCGCCCGCTGGCTTTTCATCCACGGCCAGGAGGAACGGGCGATCACGCTGCTCGACCGGGCTCTCCAGGCGGAAGAGCTTCCCAGCCGCGAGTTTCCGGACCGCCAGCAGCACCTGAACTACCTCCTCGGCGGCTTCAAGGAGGAGGCGGAATCCATCAAGGAGCGGAACGCGCGGCTCACGCTCGCTTGCCGCCGCCTGCGGGCCGCGCCGCTCATCGATGGCGAGCTGAACGACGGCTGGAACTACACGAGCCGCATCGAACTGCGCGACCTGCGCCACATCGGCTGGATCCAGGCGCCGGGGCAGCCGCAAGACGTCTGGACCGGCGAGGAGGACCTCTCCGCGACCCTCTACACCGGCTGGGACGACGAGCACTTCTATTTCGCGCTTGACGTCGAGGACGCCAATATCTACCCCTACGACAAGGAAGCGGACTCCTGGCGCGGAGACTGCCTCATCATCGGGCTCGACCCGACGGGAGACGGCGGCTTCTTCCAGCGGGGCGACGACCAGCTCCTGACGCTCGCCCTAACCATGCCGAAGCGCAAGCCGCCGGGCAAGGAAGGGAAGAAGGACGGCGAGGACGAGGACGACGAGGGGTCGAAGCCCCGCGGCCTCTTCTCCGTGAAGAAGAAAGACGACAACTCGGGGGTCATCTACGAGGTCGGCCTCCCCTGGAAGTCCTTCGGCGCGGAGGGGGGCCTCCCCGAGGAGCCGACTGCGGGGCGCGTCTTCGGACTCAGCCTCCTTTTGACCGACGACGACAGCGGCCAGGGGGCGGCTAAGACTTTGAGCCCAAACACGTGCCATCTCCTTCCCCGCGATCCGAAGCGAATCTGGAGGTACCTGATCCCCGAGTATTTCCCGAGAGTTATCCTCGAATGAAGGAATCCGCTCAGGTACCCGGGCGCTCTCGATCGCGGATGAAGCTCGCCGGGAGGGATCGTCCTTGCGATACCGCGCCGTTCCCGGGCGGCTTATCCGCTCGCCAAGGCCACGGGGATCAAGCTGACCGCCGCTGCCATCTCGGTTGCGAAGGGAGTCCACCCCGCGGCAGCTTATCGCCGCTGAACGGTTACGAATGAGAGTTCGGGCCGGACCGCTCACGATGGCCGCGCCGGAAGACGGATGTCGCGAAGACTGAGGAATCTCTCCGTAATCGCGGTCCTTTTGACCGGCTGCACCACCTTCGAAGGCAACCGCGGGATCGTTCCATTCTTCGAGGTCTTCGAGACCTCGGGCGAGCCGTACGAGACCGCCGTCACCCCGACTCCCGTGCGGCCGTCGCGGGACGATCCGCCGGAGCCGCCCTTGGTGGCGGCCTTTTTCCCCTTCATCGAGCCGCACGCGCCCCAATTGAACCGTCCGCCGGGCCGTGAGGTCGCCCTGCGGCCGCTCGGCAGCATTGCCGAAGCGGGCCCCGACTCGCACCGGCTGCTCGTCCTCTGGCCGATCCTCGACTACCAGTGGGGCGGCGGGGAGCGGCGCGGCTGGATTCTCCCTTTCTGGTTCCGCCACCAGCGGCCGGACACCGAGGGGGTCGCGACCGATCGCTGGACGATCTTCCCGTTCTTCTTCGGCGGCCGGCTGGCGGCAGGGCGCTACTTCGCGATCCTTCCCCTCGGCGGCAAGATCCGCGGCCTCCTGGCGCAGCAGGAGATCAACTTCTGGCTCTTCCCGGCCTACTGGCACCACAGGACGGGCGAGTACAACTCCGTCTACGTCGTCTTTCCCTTCTACAACCGCACGTGGGGCATGGGGCGGACCGGATGGCGCATCTGGCCGTTCTTCGGGAGGTACCGGTTCACGGCGCCCGACGGACGAGAGCGCTACGATCGCTTCTTCGTCCTCTGGCCCTTCTACCACTACCAGCGGAACGAACTGAACACGCTCCACCCGGGCCGGCTCTTCTTCATCTTTCCTTTCTACGGCGAGTACGAGAGCGACAAGACGTTCACCCGCACGATCCTCTGGCCCCTCTTTCACAGCACTCTCGACAAGCCGACGGGGCGGAAGTCGTACTTTGGCTGGGTGATCCCCTACCGCTTCGCCGAGGGCCAGTTCGACCTCTGGCCGCTCTTCGGCCTCCTGCGGACCGATACGGCCGAGCGGCCCGGCGCCGCCGGCGCCCGGGCTCCGGGCCCTCGGCTCGTCGGCTCCGGCGCGGCGGGCACGGTGCGGCGCCATCGCCACTTCTTCCTCTGGCCGATCGAGCGGTACGACTACTCCGAGGACGAAGAGCACATCACGAGCCGCTTCTGGATCCTCCCCCTCTTCTGGAGGTTCCGGGATGCGAGCAAGGTGAGCGGCGCGGAAGACTTCGAGTGGAAGCTCTGGCCGCTCGCTCGTTACCACCGGACGGTGAAGGAGAGGACGTTCTACTTCCCTTCGCCCCTCTGGTTCCGCCAGGAGGCCCCTTGGGAGCGGCTCTACGCGCGCCTCTGGCGGCTGTTCCTCTGGCGGGAGGACGAAAAGGCAAGGGGCTGGGAAGCGCTCTTCTCCCTCGTGAGTTATCGGCACGAGAAGGCTGGCGATCGGCGGACGTTCCGGGTCCTCGGCGGGCTTTTCCAGCGTTCAGTGGCCCCGGAAGGGTCTTCTTACCGATTTTTCTATTTACCATGGGAGTGAAGGAGCTAAACCTCTAGCGACATGGCCATGAGAGTGATGGTCACCACCGTCGGCGGGCTCATCTCAGAATCCGCAGCCGGCGCCGGCTACACGCTGGACCTCCTGTGGAGGTGCTGCCTCCAGCTCTGGACCGCGGCGCGGCCCCGGCAGCTCCGCGAGACGCTCCACCAGATGTTCATCTGCGGGATCGCCAGCATGCCGGTGACTCTGGTCGTCAGCATCTTCACGGGAGCGATCCTCGGCCTGAACGGAGGCATCTCCCTCGCCAAGCTGGGGCAGGAGAACCTCATCGGGGGCATCGTCGCGGTCTCGATCACCCGGGAGATGGGCCCGTTCATGACGGGTCTCATCCTCGCGGCCAGCGTCGGGGCCGCGATGGCGGCCGAGATCGGAACCATGAAAGTCTCCGAGGAGATCGACGCCCTCGAGGTCCTCGGGATCGACCCCGCGCGCTTCCTCGTGGTCCCGCGCCTCGTTGCAATGGCGGTCATGACGCCGATCGTGACGGTGTACACGAACCTCCTGGGGACCCTCGGCGGAGCGATCATCAGCTCGGCGCAGTTCGGCGTCGGCTGGGCGGCGTTCAAGAACGGAGCCCTGGACTCCCTGGAGCCGAAGGACATCTACACCGGGCTCTTCAAGGCCTTCGTCTTCGGCGGCGTCATCGCGAGCGTCGCCTGCGCGCAGGGGCTGCGCGCCCGCGGCGGGGCGATCGGCGTGGGCCAGGGCGTGCGCCGTGCCGTCGTGGTCTCGTTCCTCATGATCATCATTCTGGGCTACTTCCTGACGTACCTTTTCTACATGCTCTGACGAGGCAAGGCGGTGGCTGAAGAAAACGAAGATCCGGTCGCTGTCCTCGAAGGGGTCCACAAGGCCTTTGACGGCGGCCCCCCCGTTCTGGCCGGGCTGGACCTCGAGGTCCGCCGGCGGGAGACGCTGGTCATCATCGGCCGCAGCGGAACGGGGAAGAGCGTGATGCTGAAACACATCGTCGGGCTCCTCCAGCCCGATCGCGGCCGGGTCCGGGTCTTCGGCACGGACCTCGCCCGCGTGCGGGCGAAGGAAATGCTCGCGATCCGGCTCAAGATCGGCTACCTCTTTCAGTCCGGCGCCCTCCTCAACTGGCTCCGGGTCGATGAAAACGTCGCGCTGCCCCTCATCGAGCACCGCCGCGGCCTCCGGCGGGCCGAAGTCGATTCGAAGGTGAAGGAAAAGCTCCAGCTCGTCGAGATGGAATCGGCCGCGGCCAAGTACCCCGACGAGATCTCGGGCGGGATGAAGAAGCGCGCCGGGCTGGCGCGGGCGATCGTCCTGGAGCCCGAGATGATCCTCTACGACGAGCCCACGAGCGGCCTCGACCCCGTCATGGCGAGCACGATCAACGACCTCGTCATCCAGACGCGGGAGGCGCTGGGGGTCGCGCAGGTCGTCGTCACCCACGACATGGAGAGCGCCTTTCGGATCGCGGACCGGATCGCCATGCTCTACGAAGGTAGGATCATCGCGGGCGGGACGCCGGAGGAGTTCCGGCGCTCGAGCGATCCCGTCGTCCAGCAGTTCATCACAGGCAGCTCCCAGGGCCCCATCACCGATGGGAGCCGGGGGACGAAATAAGGAGCACGTTCGATGGCCCGTACAGCGGCATTCAGGAACTTCGTCGTCGGCCTCGTCTTCCTGGGAAGCCTCCTGGCGTTCGGTGTCGTGACGCTCAAGGTGAGCGGTCTGACATTCGGCGGCAAGGTGACCATGATCCCGGTCTACTTCGACCAGATCAGCGGCCTCCAAGAAGGGGATCTCGTCCGCTACCGGGGCCATCGGGTGGGCCAGGTGGAGCGCATCGACACGTTCTTTCAGGCCGCGCCGGGCGCAGCCGCCCCGGAGGTCCCGTTCGCGGGCCGGCCGATCCGCGTCACGATCCGCGCGAGCGGCGAGCTGCCCCTCACGCGCGATACGCAGTTCGTCGTGAAGAGCCTGTCGGCCCTGGGAGGGAGCTACGTGGCGATCGTCCCCGGCACGGGCGACCTGCGGGCCGCCGCTTCCGGATTCGAAGGCTCCGCGACGGCCGACCTCTTCGAGGAGATCGGCGAGGTGGTCCGCGAGAACCGCCAGGGGCTCCGGGAGGCAATCGCCCAGATCCGGGACGCCGTCAAGGCCATCAACGAGCGGGAAGGGGCGCTCGGCGCCCTCATCAAGGACCCGGCGACCCGCGACCGCGTCACGCGAGCGATCGAGAACATCGAGGAGATCTCGCGGGCCATCCGAGAGGGCGACGGCACCGTGGGGAAGCTCATCAACGACCCCAAGGTCTACAACGACGTCGAGAAGATCACCGGGGCCATCGCCGAGGGCGAGGGAACCTTGGGCAAGCTCGTCATGGAGAGCCAGATCCACGACGACCTCCAGGACCTGATCGCCCGCGCGCGGCGGATCGCAGCGGACGTTGAGGAAGGGGAAGGCGCGCTCGCGCTCCTCATCAAGGACAAGGAGTTCGCCCAGGACGTGCGCGAGGCCGTCGCGGAGTTCCGCGAGACGATCGCCAAGGTGAACCAGGGAGAAGGAACGGCCGGCCAGCTCGTCAATAACCGCGAGGCTTGGGACCGCCTCGTCTTCGTCCTCAGGCAAGTGCAGGAAGCCGTCGAGGACTTCCGCGAGCAGGCCCCGATCAACACGTTCGTGAACGCGATCTTCTCGGGGTTCTGAATCCCCCCGTCAGCACCCCGGAGTGCACCAGACGAGCCGGTCGTCGGTCGGATCCTCTCCGCAAGCCTCGGAGCCCGGCAGCGGCAGCGGCTCTCCCCCGAGGAAGAGCCGCTGGAGCATCACGACGGCATCGCTCAGGTTGATGACGCCATCGTCGTTCCCATCCGCCGCGTCCTGGCACGGGAAGGGGCCGCCGCCGAGGAAAAGACGATTGAGCACATCGACCGGGTCGTTGATCTCGAACCGGCCGTCGCCATCCGAGTCGCCGCGTCGCAGGCGGGCGAGCGGAGCCTCGCGGCCGTAGAGGACGACGGCTTCGGTGGACGAGAAGGCCACGATGTCGAATACCCCGTCGCCGTCCAGGTCGCCGAGGCGGTGACCCAGTAGCTGAAGGCCCACGAACTCCTCCGGCCGGCGGACGAACCCCTGGAGGCCGAAATTGAGCGCCAGAGATATCGATTGAGCGGCTCCGCAGGCGGCAGTCACCTCCGGAAAGCCGTTTCCGTCCAGGTCGGCGAGCGCGAGGGTCAGCGGGGCGCGATCGGTCGGGAGGACCTCGATCGCCTCGAACCGCCGGCCCCCCTTCCCGCGGAAAATGCGAACGCCCGTCGACTCCCTGCCGGTCACGAGGATGTCCGGGATGGAGTCGCCATCGATATCGGCGATGGCTCCATCGGTATAGACCTTCGACGGTCCTGGCTCCACGATGACCGGCTCGGAAAAGGAAACCGCGCCTCCTCCGTACTGCACCGCCGGCTCGCGAGCGGAGATCACGAGGAGGTCCACGCGGTCGTCGAGATCGAGATCCCCGAGGATGACCTTCCTCGGGTTCCGGATCGTGGGGATCGGAAGGAGATCGGCAAAACCCTTCCCGTCCTTCCCCATGAAGAAATCGATTCGATGCGAGCCCGTGCTCGGCAGGACGAGGTCCGCAACGGCGTCCCCATCGACATCCCCTACGGTGACCGTCCCGGGAAATGCACCCGCGGCCAAGGCGATCTCTTCCCGGACCTTGCCGGTCCGTTCGAGGTAGGCGATGTGCACGCTGTGGGTGGTGAAGCCGGAACCCACCAAGTCGAGGACGCCGTCGCCGTCAAGGTCGACGGCCTCGATCGAGTGATAGAGCCCCGCTACGGGAATCGTCAGCGACGGCTGAGGGGGCAGGCCCTTGCGATCCGCGAGGTAGACGTGGACCTGTTGCAGCTCGGCGGATGGCAAGAAGACGTCATCGAGCCCATCTCCGTTCAGGTCACCGAGGGCCAATGCCTTGACGGAGCCGAACCCGGTCAGCGGCCCGATCGTCTCGAGATATGGAATTTCCGGCTTGCCCCAGGCGACGATCAGCCGGCTCGAACCCCACGCGACACCGGCCAGATCGGCGAACCCGTCGCGGTCGAGGTCGTGGGCGATGATCCGGTACGCCTCCGCGGGCAAGGGAACGCTGAAGCGGCCGGTGAAACGACCGTCATTCGATCCGAGGTAGAGTTCGACCGTCTTGTGCGGGTCCCCAATCCAGAAAGTGCTACCGCCGATGGCCAGGTCCACCGCCCCATCGCGGTTGAAGTCGGCGATCGCCACCTCCTTTGAGAAGGCCTCGTCCACCAGATTGAAGGTCTTCCGGAAGGAGCCATCTCCATTGCTCAACCCCGCGAAGGCCGGTCCGCTGCTTCTGCAGGAGGCTGCAACATCGTGCCGCGCGTCCCCATCCATGTAGGCGGGGATCAACTCGCGGACGCAACCGAACCCCGAGGTTATTCTTTGGACGCGAAACGTTCCATCTCCCAGACCCCGGAGCGTGACCAGCCCCGGTCCCTCGATCCCGACGGCGAGGTCCCACACGCCGTCGTCGTCGAAGTGCAGCGCTTCGATGCATTGCATTACACCGGTCGCCGTGGGGTACCGACCCCCAAACCTCAGTTTTCCGCGGCCGTCTCCGAGGAAAACCGCCACCGCTTGCTGTTCGTGCTCCGCGGAGGCGACATCGAGGTGGCTATCCTGATTCCAGTCCCCCACGGCGAGCCCGCGGCTCGAACGGCCCTCGACCAGCGCGACCGGATCCTCGAAGGTGCCATCGCCCTTGCTCGTGAGCGTGTATGCCGTCGAGGCCAGATCGGCCACGAGGAGGTCGTCGTCCCCATCGGCATCGAGGTCGGCGGCGCGGACGACGCCCAGCTTCACGCCGACGTTCACGGACATCTGCGGACTCCACTCGCGGAATCGAATCCCATTTTGGAGGAAGATGGAGACCGTGCCCGCGGCCGCGACGACGGCCAGATCTACCGCCCCGTCGCCGTTGAAGTCGCCTGCCGCGAGGGAGGGGACGTAGTACGTCTCGGGGGACTCGATCCTGGCGGGGCCCCAGAATGTCCCGTCCCCACGGGCAAAAAGCGATGACACGAGAAGAGCGGAAAGGGCGGGAACCGCCAGCACAAGAACTCTGTGCACGCGCACCTCCCGACGGATCCACTAACTCGCCCCAGCCATCGGATCCCACGACCGACACGATATCCACGGAGCTATGAGAGCGCAAGAATCCCGAGCAGATCGTCCCTATCCGGTCCCGCATCGGCAGCCACAGCCGCAGCCGCAACCGGATCTGCTTCCGAATTCTTCCTCTGTGATCCTCTGTGTCCTCAGTGTCCTCTGTGGTAAATCGTCAGTCCGCAGCGGGAGCCGCGCCCGAAATGTTTCCCCCATCCCCGTCCTCTGCGGTTCTCGACCTGATGGCATCAGGGTCCCTTCGAGCCGCCGAGCCTGTCGAGGAACCCGGGATTGGCGATGCGAAGCTTCTCGACCGCTGTCAAGCGCAGGTGCTCCCACAGCGCACCGCCAGGCGAGGCGTCGATCTCGCCCGTGCGGATCCGCCGGGCCAGCTCACGGTTCAGCTCCTCCACGCGGCGCGGGAGGTCTTCGGGCGATCCGAGCGGCGTCGAGCAGATTTCGACGCCGAGGAGCGACTCGAGGCGGCGTCGCTCGCCTTCGAGGAGACTGCGGCCGAGGGCGGCTTCGCGCCCGAGGATCCCGAGGAGGTTGGCGGCGATCCGCGCGCGGAAGCGGAGCCTCTGATCGGGCATCGCGGGCACGGCTTCTTCCTCGATGAACCTGCGCACCGCAGCGAGCAGCTCCTCGAAGTCAGGCAGGTCTTGCACCACTTCCTCCCTGCTCGATCGCGGCGATGCGATCGAGCATCTCCAGCTCCATCTCCGCCGAACGGCGCCCGAGGCTCGCCAGCTCCACGCTCGGCTCGCTGCCGCTCCGATGCCGGTGGGCTTGCGTGAGGCAGCCGAGGGCCCAGCGGAAATTGCCCATCAATTCCCAGTACGCCATCCTCGCCCGGTCGACGGGCGGCCCGCCCGCCTCCACGTAAGCGGCGAGGAAGTCCGCACCGTCGGAAATGCCGCCGAACCGCAGTCGGTCGTTCCCGAAGCGCCAGTCGCGCACGAACGGCCAGGCGAGGTCCTCATGAGGGTCCCCCAGGCACGTGAATTCCCAGTCGAGGACCGCCCGGAGCCCCTCGGGCCCGACGACCATGTTCCCGAGCCGGAAATCGCCGTGGACGAGGACCGGCTGCGGGCAGGAGGGCGCATGGGCCTCGAGCCACGCGAGGCCGGCCTCGAGCGTTGGATGCGCCCCGCCGATCTTCTCCAGCTCGGCGCGTGATGCCTTCAGGGCCCGCCGGGCTGGACCCTCGCTCGCTTCCGGATGGGCGAGAAAGTCGAGCCCGGCTGGTTCGAGCGCGTGGATCCGCGCCAGAGCGCGCCCCATCTGAGCGGGCAGCGCCGCGCGGGCCTCCGCCAGCTCGGCCTGGGAGACGATCCGCCGGCCCACGGTCTCTCCCTCGACACGGTCCATGATGAGGAACGGACGGCCGAGCACGGCCGTGTCGCCCGAGGCCCATCGGACGCGCGGCACGGGCACACACCCAGTCCGTGCATGTGCGAGGACCGCGAACTCCGCCACGCGGTCGAGAGAGCCCTCGAAGATCTTCCCCCCGAGGTCGAGGCGCAGAACGAGCGGATGCTCGCCCGCCTCGGGACCATCGAGGACCCGCAGGTCGAACGCAATCGCAGCCCGCGAAGCGCCGCCGGCGAGCAGCCGTAGGCCATTCACCTCGACGGCGCCGCCCGTTCGCTCGGCGAGAAACGGAGCAAGGCGAGCGGCGATCGAGTCGAGGGCGAGGGGCACGGAGGGAGATTATAGAAAGCGGTGATCAGGATTTCAGCCGGGGGAGGAGGCGTCGGATGCGTAGACAGGCGCTGAGGGGGGGGTTGGGGGGGTGCATCCGCATCCGCGGCATCCGCATCCGAAAGTGAACCCAGAAAGCGCCGCTCAGCCACTCCCCCTTCTGGGCCGGGTCCCGGTACAATCTTCGCCCGAGTGCACCATGCGCACGCTTCTCTTCGTACCGGCGCTCATCTTCGCCTCCCCGACGGCTCCATTTGCTGCCGAGGAGGGCGCGACCGGCCTTCAAAAGCCCTTCCCCGCGCTTCGCCTGCCTGCGGACAATCCGGTCACGGCCGAGAAAGTCGAGCTGGGCCGGCTCCTCTTCTTCGACCGAATCCTCTCCGGCGATCATCAGAACTCCTGCGCTCACTGCCACCACCCCGATCTCGGCTTCGCCGATGGCCTTCCGCGCGCGCGCGGGTGGGCGGCTAACGGCACCGGTGCCGCCCGCCACGGCGGCGTCGAGCTGCTCCGCAACGCACCGACACTTTGGAACGCGGCTTACTCCGAGCGGTTCTTCTGGGATGGACGGGCCGGGAGCCTCGAGGAGCAGGCGCGCGGCCCCATCACGAACATGGAGGAGATGGGGAAGCCGCCCGGCCGCATCGTCGGCGATCTGGAGGCGACACCGGAGTACGCGACGCTCTTCGCGCGCGCCTTTCCGGGAGAAAAGAGCTCCCCGGTCACATTCGACAACGTCGTTCGGGCGATCGCCTCCTTCGAGCGAACGCTCGTGAGCCGCGACTCGCGCTTCGATCGCTACGCCGCGGGGGATGCGCAGGCGCTCCGTCCCGAGGAGCGCCGGGGGCTCAAGCTCTTCCTCTCGACCGAGACGCGCTGCAGCGAATGCCACGAGCTTCCGACCTTTTCCACCTCCGATTTCCACGTCATCGGTGTGCCCGATGCGCCCGATGCGGCGCCCGATGAACCCCATCCCGAGGCCGAGCCCGGCCGCGGCGGCGGTCCGCGAGGCGCGTTCAAGGTGCCGACGCTGCGAAACATCGCCCGGACGGCCCCATACATGCACAACGGGATCTTCAAGACGCTCGATGAAGTCGTCGACTTCTACCGCGACGGCGGTGGGCGCGGCCGCGGGCTCACCGTCCCCCTCCAAGACGAGAGGATCCGCAAATTCGAGCTGACCGCCGAGGAGAAGGCGGACCTCGCCGCCTTTCTCGGGGCCCTGACCGACGAGTCGGCAGCGCCATCGATCCCACAGCGCGTACCATCGGCCTTGCCGGTGGTTGCGCGAGCCGATGCATCGGGGCGGGCTTCCCCTGCCTCGCTCACACCAGAGCCGGCGCCGGAGGTCCGCGAGCGGCCCGCCGCCGTCGAGGTGCATCCGGGCGAGAGCATCGAATCCGCCGTCGAGCGCGCCGGCCGCGGAGGCACGGTGCTCGTCCACCCCGGCGTCTATCACGAGAGCATCCTCGTCGTCCACCACGGCGTGACCATCGCGGCGGTCCATCGCGGCGGCGAGCGGCCCGTCATCGACGGGCGGGGGAGGCTCAAGGACGGCATCCTTGCCCTTGGAAATCGTTTCGCTCTCGAAGGAATCGCCCTCCGCGGCTTCCGCGGCAACGCTGTGGCGGCCCGCGGCGCCCGAAGGGTCGCTTTTCGCGACCTCACCATCGAAGAGCCCGGCCTCTACGGAATTTACCCCGTGAGCTGCCAGGAAGTTTCCGTCGACCGTTGCCGCGTTTCGGGCGCCCGCGATGCGGGGATCTACGTCGGCCAGTCGGAGGATGTCCTCGTCGTCGATTGCGAGGTCAGCGGCAACGTCGTCGGAATCGAGATCGAGAATTCCCGCGCCGCCCGAGTGTTCCACAACCACGCCCACGACAACACGGGGGGGATCCTGGTCGTTCTCCTGCCGTTCCTCCCCTCGAAGGCGGCAGAAGCAACACGGGTGATCGGCAACCGCGTCGTGAACAACAACAAGCCAAACTTCGCCGACCCCGGGGCGATGGTCGCCTCCGTGCGGCAGGGGACCGGCATCCTGGTGATAGCCGCCGACCGCACCGAAGTCGCCGGCAACGAGATCCGCGGCAACGGAACGTACGGCGTCGCGGTGGCGAGCCTTCGGGGGCTCTATCCACAGAGTTTCCTTCCCGGGGGAACGCGCCTCGACGTCGAGCCCGACCCCGATGGGAACCGCGTCCACGGCAATCGGCTCTCGGAGAACGGCCGAGATCCCGACCCGCGGCACTTGAAGGAGAGCTTTCCCGGCTGCGATCTCCTCTGGGACGGCTCAGGCAGGGAGAACGGCTGGCACGAGGAGGGGGCGACGGCTTTCCCCGGGACGCTGCCGGCGCTCCCCGCCGGCTCGGCCCGATGAAGCGCTCCCCCGCATCCGACCTCGAGCGGCGCATCGGCGAGCGGCGGCGGATCTATCTCATCCGCCACGGCGCGGTGAGTTACTTCGACGGGGTGGGAAAGCCGGTGCCTCCGCTCGTCGTTCCCCTCAACGCGAGCGGGATCCGACAGGCAGAGGCCGCGCGGGACTTTCTCCTCCCCGTCGCGATCGACCGCATCGTGTCGACGGGGCTTCCGCGCACGGATCAGACGGCGGAGATCATCGCCGAAGGGCGCGGCGTTTCCATCGAGAGCCACCCCGAGCTGCAGGAGGTGCGGCCGGGGAGGCTCCTCGACCCAGCCAATCCTGACTTCGAGCGGAAATTCACGCGAGCCCTGGACGGAGGCGAGGACGGCGCGGAGATCACGCGCGCAACGCAGTTTCTCGGCGGCGAGACGTTCGGCTCCCTCCAGGACCGAGCGATCCCGGCCTTCGAGACCGTCCTCGCCGACGCGAGCTGGCGGGAGATCATCATCGTGGCCCATGGCGGCACGAACCGGATCATCTTGCTCCACGCCCTCGGCGCCGGGCTCTCGTGCCTCGGCCGCTTCGAGCAGGACGCGGGCTGCATCAACGTCATCGACGTCGACCCGGCCCGGAAATGTCTCGTGCGCCTGGTGAACCACACGCCGTCGGCCCCGGCGAAGGAGGGGCTCCGCGCGACGACGATGGAGCAGATCTTCCTCGAGCACCTGTGGCGGAGAGCCCCTTGAGCGGATCGATGGAATCGCAAGCCAATCCACGAGCGGCCGATCTTGCGCGGAGGACCGAAGAGTTCGTCCGGACGGAGATCTTCCCCCTCGAGGCCGGCCTTCACCACGGCGCTCTTGCGGATACCGAGCTGAATCGTCTCCGCAGGAAAGCGAAGGAACAGCGTCTCTGGGCGCCGCAGCTTCCCGCGGATCTGGGCGGGCAGGGGCTCGACCTCTGCGAGGCGGCCGGCGTCCTCGAGGCGGCGGGGCTGAGCCTCCTGGGCCCGCTGGCCCTCGGCTGCGCGGCTCCCGATGAGGGAAACGCCCACCTCCTCCACCGCGCCGGCAGCGCGGCGCAGAAGGCAGCGTACCTCTCGCCGCTCGCGGCCGGGGAGATCCGCTCGACGTTCTGCATGACCGAGCCCGCGCCGGGGGCGGGCTCGGACCCCACGATGATGCGCACGCGCGCCGTCCGGGGAGGCGGCGGCTGGACTCTCGACGGCGACAAGTGGTTCGCGACGGGCGCCGCGGGCGCGCGGTTCGCCATCGTGGCGGCGGTGAGCGACCCCGAGGCACCCCCCAAACGAGGCATCACGCTCTTCATTGTCGAGACGGGCACGCCGGGCTTCGAGATCGAGCGCGAGATCCAGCTCCTCGGCGGCGCGACTCCCGGCGGCCACTGCAAGATCCGCCTTCGGAGCTGCCGCGTGAGCGAGGGCGCCGTCCTCGGCGCTCCCGGCGAGGGTTTCCGTCTCATGCAGGAGCGCCTCGGTCCGGCGCGCCTCACCCACTGCATGCGCTGGCTCGGCGCGGCGCGGCGGTCCCTCGAGATCTCCGCCCGCCGCGCCACGGAGCGCGCGGCCTTCGGGAAGCCCCTCGCCGAGCATCAGGCCGTCGAGTGGATGCTCGCCGACAGCGCGATCGACATCCACGCCTCGCGCGCCCTGGTCGCGGAGGCGGCCGCGAAGATCGCCCGAGGCGGCGAGGCGCGCGTCGAGACGTCGATCTGCAAGGTCTTCGTCGCGGAGGCGGTCAACCGCGTCATCGACCGGGCGATCCAGATCTGCGGCGCCCTGGGGCTCACGACCGACCTGCCCCTCGCGCACTTCTATCAGGAGGCCCGCGCCTTCCGCATCTACGACGGCCCGTCGGAAGTCCACCGGATGGTGATCGCGCGGAGCGTGCTGAGAGGCGAACTTCACAAAGTGTAGCCCCCGTGGAGAATCGCCAGGAGGAACCGATCAATTCACCGTGCGGTGCGGCTCATTCCAGCCGCTCGATGGCGATGGCGCAGATCATCGGTTCCGCCCTCTCGGCGAGCAGGTCGAGGTCCAGGAAGCCATCCCGAACATCGACTTCGAAGGTCTTCACCTCGGGCGCGGTGAATGCCGAGCGCCAGGGGTCGTAGGCCTCCAAGACTAGCTTTCGCTCAAGGATGAGTCCAAACGTCCGGCTACCGGGTTTCTTGAGAGCAGTCTCGGCGAAGTGGAGGCTCACGGAGTAGCGGCCGGGCGGAACAGGCACGCGGTAGGCGGGGCGGATCTGCCGCTCGCCGGGGAACGTACGGGAGCTTTGGTGGAGCCGCGCATCCCCGCTCCCCGAGATAAGAGCCCTCTCGACGCGGGTGGGCTTTTCGCTTGCTCCCTTTCCCCCGAGGAAAAAGCGGTCCGATGACCAGAATGTCCCGTCCTTTCCCTCCAAGCGCGGGCCTCCGCAGTTGATGCGCACCGCCCCGCGTTCGGCGAAGTCCTCGACGGTGGAGCGAAGCTCGGCGCCGTGGCGGCTGGCCGCGGCCTCTGCGCCCGGCCAGGCGGCGAGCGCCTCGGGGAGCGGGCGGCGAAGGTCGCCGAAAGTCGCAAGCGACCATTGCGACCAGACGGCCCCGTCGTCCAGAAGCCCGCCTCGCTCGAGCGCTTCGCGGGCGAGAGCCTCGGCCCGCTCCGCCTCGCCGCGTCGCCGGCTGCACTGGATCGAGCGCACGATGGGCTCGGGGGACGCGGGATCGAGCGACGCGGCCTGGCCGTACTCGGCGAGCGCCTCTTCGATCCTCCCCGCCCGCTCGAGGATTCGTCCCCGCCGGTAGGCGGCGAGCGCGAGGTCGGGCGCGCCATCGGGTCCCTCCGCAAGGTCCTCCGTCCGCCAGGCATCGCGCTTCTCATCGGGCGCGACCACCGCCGCGAGGACGGGCAGAAGGAAGATGTAGGAATCACGCGCGTGGACGAGCCCCTGGATGGCAAGCACGTTCTTCCCCGGAACGAGGAGAGTGGAGTCGACCGCGGCGAGGAATTCCCGCCGCGGGCGCTCAATGACCCTCGAGGCCACGGCGTCGTGAGCCATCCGCTCTCCCGGCGCGCCGGCGTTCCGCCGCGCCACCTCCTTGCCGTTCAGGTAGGCGACGAAGCCGTCCTCGAAGCGCAGAGCGAGGAGGAGCTTCTCGACCCCCACGACCTTCTCGACCGTGAAGGCATGCCGCAGGTAGAGCGTGGTGAAGGACCTCCCCTGGTCTTCAAGCGTGGTCCCCGTCTCGTCGTCCCTGGCCGGCCACCCACCGAAGCCGCTCTCGCCGCGAGGCCAGGCGTCGTCGTCAAAACCTGGCTCGGTCCACTCGAGCCCTGCCGAGGGCTCCAGAAGGCCACGGAAGTACTTCCACGCGGCCCCCTCCCCCACCAGGAACTGCGGCGCGGCGAGGGCCAGGTCGATGTCCGCATAGCTCTCGATGCTCGGGCGGAAAAGTGAATGACGCTGCTCCCGGAAGAGCGGCGGCGAACGAGGGTCGTCGATGTCTTCCTGCAGCCCCAGGACTGAGCCGCCGTAGACTGCATCGACTTGGAGGGGCTCGCGACTCGGCCCGTCGCCGCGGCAGCGGAGCTCCCAGGGGAGGCCGGCGGCGGCGAGCTGCCGCTCGATGCCGCGGAGGTCCCAGAAGTGGCATCGCTGCGTATTCGACGAGGCCCCGAGGAACCCGGCGTCCAGGTCCAGAGCCAGGCCGTTCAAGGTCCGGGGGTCGGGGGCCTCGAGCTCCGTGAGCCGCCGGCCGCTCTCGACCTCGACGAGCCAGATACGGGACTCCGTCTGGGCCAGCGCCATCACCTCGCCCCGCCGATCGAACGCGATCGGCCCCGCTCCGGAGAGCCGCGCGGACCGTGGGAGCGTCCGGGCGGTTCCCCAGTCGCTCGTCCGGAGGAACAGGTACTCCAGGGGAGCGCCGACGACGAGGTAGCGGCTCTGAGGATCGAACGAGATGAGCCCGTAGATGCGCTCGAAGGTCTTCGCCTTCTTGCCGGAGTCCGCATCCCAGACCACGACATCGCCGAGCTGCTTCGACGTGCCCGCGATCCAGCGCCCGTCGGGGCTGTAGGCGATGTGCTCGAGAGGCCAGACGTTCTCCAACCTCGTCCCTGAGCCCGGCTCATCGAGGGAGAGGACGTGGCCGTGGTCGTGCAGCTGATGGATGATGGCCACTTTCCGCCCGCCGTCGCCCAGGGAATGGCGCCAGAGGTCCTCGAAAGGTCCGACGCGCAGGGGTGGACCGAGCACGGTGCGCCGTCTCCCTCCGGCAAGGCGCGAGCGTATCGGCCAGCGCTGGAGGCCGCAGTAGCCGCTCGTGATGAGATAGCCACCTCCGGTCTCAAGCTCCACCGAGAGGACGTGGCCGATGGGAAGGTGCGCGACTTCGTTCCTCGAGATCAAATCCCAGACGCGGACTCCATCCGAGCCGCAGCTCGCCGCCAGACGCCCCCCCGGTTCCAGCGCGACCATATGCGGATGCTTGTCGTTCGGCTTCTCGTGGCCGTGGAGAGTGAAGGCCGAGGGCGCAGGGGCGATCTCGATGAGTTCGTAGCCTAGTTTGGACCCGGTGACGAGCGAGCTGCCGTCCCTGCTGAAGAACACCTCTTGGCGGGGGAGAACGAAGAGGTCGCGGCCGGTCCATGCGTCCCAGGCGTGGACCTTGTTGTCCCAGCCGCCGGTGAGGAAGAAGTCGCCCCGGGGATGGAAATCCGTCCGTACGGCCTCGCCCTCGTGCCCCACCTGCGACCAGCGCAGGGAACCCGTCTCGGCGTCCCAGAGGTAGGCCCGGAAGTCGTGGCAGGCGACGGCGAGGAACCGGCCGCGCGGATCCCACGCGAACCAATTCACGCGCCCCTCGTGGTGGTAGGCGCGAAGGATCCGGCCCGAGCTCCTCTCGACGAGTTGGGCGTCCGTGCTGCCGACCAAGGTGAGAGCCACGAGGTCGCCTCCGGGGTGGATCGCGAGGCGAAACACGTCGGCGGGGAACCGCTGCTCCTTCACGGCGCGACCCGAGGGGATCTCGATCGTGCACAAGAAGCCTTCCCGGACGGCGATCAGGATCGACCCATCGCGAGGATCGAAATCGATGCCTGCGGTCCAGGCGCCGTCGTTCGCCCTCGCCACCGCCTCCTTGCGCTCGAGATCCCAGATGGTCCAGCGGTCGAAGGCTTTTTCCTTGTGGAAGCGGACGGCGAGGTGCCGGCCGTCGGGATGGAAGACCGACTGGACGTACGGGATCTCATATCCCGGACCGGGCAGGCGGACGAGCTCGCGGTCGTCGGCCAGCGAGCGGACGACGACCTCGCCGCTCCGGTCCGAAAGCGCGACGCGCCGTCGGTCGGGATCCAGCCCGACCTCGCCGCCAGCCTGCCTCGTCCACGACTTGACGAGGCGGGCGTCGTCAAGAGACAGGGCGGCAGCCGCCTCGTCGCAGAGGTCCGCGCCCCGCTCGATCTTTGAAGCTTCGACGAGGGCCTCGATGGCGCCGAAGCGCTGCCCCGGCTGGCGGCTCAGGCGCAGGTGGCGAGCCTGGGTGAAGTACGAGCGCCGGAGCTTCTCACGCCCCAGGTCGCTCTCGCGCTTGAGCTCGACCGCCGATCGCGATGAAATCACCGCCACCGCGAGGAGGAGGAGCAGCACCACGCCCCCAAGCCCGGCGAGCACCGGGTTGCGCGCACACCAGCGGGCAAACCTCCCGAACGCCGTCGACCGCCGGGCCTCCACCGGCTGTCCGTGGAGGTAGCGGTCGAGGTCCTGGGCCATCGCCTGTGCGGTCGCGTAGCGCTGGGCGGGTTCCTTGGCGCTCGCCTTGAGGACAATCGTCTCGAGATCGCGCGGGACGCCGCGGTCGAGACGCCGCAGCGCCGGCGGCTCCTCGGAGGTCACCTTGCGCAGGAGCCGGCCGCGGTCGCTCTCCAGGAAGGCCGGCCGCAGGGCCAGGAGCTCATAGAGCGTGAGGCCGAGCGAGTACACGTCGCTGCGTGGGTCGCTCCAGCCCTTGAAGCGCTCGGGCGCCATGTAGCGGAGGGTGCCGACGAAGTCCCCGCTCCGGGTCAAGTCATCGCTGTCTTCGCTTTTCGCCAGGCCGAAGTCGGCGAGCCAGACGTGCCCCGTCGGGTCAAGGAGCAGGTTCGAGGGCTTCACGTCGCGATGGAGGATGCCTTCGCGGTGCGCATGGTCGAGGGCCAGCGCCACGTCGCGCACGATGCGCGCGATGTTGTGTTGGTAGTTCTGCCGGGTGCCCGTGCTCAGGCCGCTCGCGATGGTGCCGTCAGTGCCGCCGCCGCCAGGTGCGCCCTTTCCCTCCTTGCGGAGCCGGCGCACCCCCTCGACGACGACGTCGAGACCCTGGCCTGGGATGTACTGCATCACGAAGTAATGGAGCCCGAAGTGCTCGCCGACGCCGAACACGGGCACGATGTTGGGGTGCGTGAGCCTCGCCGCGGCGCGGGCCTCTTGCCGGAATCGTTCCAGGTGCTTCGCGCCGAGGAGAGAGTGGAAGGGGAGCACCTTGATCGCCACGCGCCGTCCCAACGACTCCTGCTCCGCCTCGTAGACGATGCCCATGCCGCCGCGGCCGATCTCTCGGCGGATGCGGTACTCGCCGACTTGCTGCAGGCCCGCTACCGGGTCGACGACCGGCTCGCCGCTCGGGCTGGGCGCCGTCGGCCCCGACTCCTTCCCCAGATCCTCGATGAGGAGGAGCGTGGGGAAGACCTCGCGGATCTCCGCGGCGAGGTCCGGGCGGCGGCCGGCGTATTCCTCGATCGTGGGCCTCTCGCCCTGTCGGTGCCGAGAGAGGAACTCTTCGGCCAGGCGATCCATCTCCCGGCGTCCGTCTCCTTCAGGAACGCTGCCTATGTCTCCCTCCATCATTTCCATGAGAGCGCCGACATACCCGGGACGCGGTCGAGGATCTCCTTCAAGCGCTTGATCGCCCGGAAGTAGCGTTTCGAGGCCGCCGATTCATCGATGCCGAGCACGTGCGCGGCCTCGGCGTGCCTGAGCTCCTCGAAGTGCCGGAGCGCGATGATCTCGCGGTCTCCCGGATCCATGGATTCGAGAGCCTGCGTCAGGCACGCCTTCATCTCCGCGCGCATCGCAGCCTGGGACGGTGTCGTGAGCTTCCCCATGAGCCGGGCGGCGATCTCCGCCGAACTTGCTTCGGAGTGAGGGCCCTCGGCGATGGAGACTTCGCGGCGCGCGTCGCGTTTGCGTACGCCCAAGTGCTCGCGGCAGAGCGCCTGGAGCCGCTGGTTGGCGAGGAAGCGGAGCCAGAGGAAGAAGGGCATCGTGGGCAACTCGAGGTAACCTTCGATACGCCGCGACGCCTCGAGAAACGTGTCCTGGACGACGTCGGCCTCGTCGACGCGCCCGCGGAGGCGGCGGTCGAGCCGAAGCCGCACGGTGCGTTCAAGCCGGATGCGTTGGCCCTCGAAGAGCGCGCCCACGGCGTTTCGATCGCCCCCGCGTGCCCGCTCGAGCTGTCGAGCGATCTCTGGATCTTCCATTGGGCCTCCCAGTGCCATTCTCCTTTCGCTCACCTATCTTCTCCCCGGGTCGGCCCACGGCGCAAGAGTGCCCCGGCGGAGCGCTCAAGGGGTCTGTCCCCTTGAACGCAGACCAGGCTTCTCTCGACGGCACTAGGCTCAACTGGGAAAACCGCCCGCCGTCGGACAGGAACTCTTCGGTGGGAGCAACAAACGAAGAAACTTCATGGAATTCGTGTCCGAATCCGCTGGAGATCCCAGTTACGCTCCAAGAGCCCTGTTCCAGCGAAAATCTCGGGGGGGGGGGCCAACAAGTCGGGTCGGGTCCTGATCCAGACCACCGTCGAGGCGCTGGGACGCCGGTGGAGGCCCTACGGTCTTTTTGTCACGATCGCAGGCTCGGACGTCCAGCTCTTCGAAGGAGAAATCACGATGCGAAGCATTCTCATGCAGCTCGGCCTCAGTTCGGTCCTTCTCTGCTCGATCTCGACACTCCAAGGGAACCAGATCGTCCTTCCGGGCTCCATCCTCATCGCCGGGACGGGGAGGGACAACGACCCCTCCGCGGCCTTCAACACGGTCGACCGGACCTGGCTCGTGGTCTGGAGGGAGACGTTTGCGAACAACCCGTTCCAGAGCACCGTCCTCGGGAGGATCGTGCGGGAGGATCGGACGATCCTGACCGGGAACATCAACCTCGGCGGCGGGGAAGACGCCACACCGCCGCGCGTGGCTCACGACCCGCTGCGGAACGAGTGGATGGTGGTCTTCGGGAACCAGGTCTCCGACACCACCGGCTTCTTCTCCATCAGCGCCCGCAAGGTCACCGCCGCCGGCGCCGTGATCGACACGGGGCGGGGGATCTCGGCGGGGAACAGCGGCGAGGCCTTCCCCGACGTGGCGGCAGGTCGGGCCGATCGTAGGGGCATCGGTTTTCCGTCGGTCCCGTTCTTCCTCGCCATCTGGCAGCAGACCATTTCAGGCCAGCCGGCCATCGTCGCGCTCAACCTCTTCGACGATGCCGCGGCCCCGGGCCGCATCGGCTTCACCGGCGCTCCGTTTCGCGTCGACGTCGGGGCAGAGCTCCCTCTGGACCGCCGCTCATCGCGGCCCCGGGTCAGCGAGCGCGCTCCGCTGGGCGCTCCGAGCGGCGGCGCACTCTTCTCGGCGGAGAACCATCCCCGCATCGCCTTCGAACTCGAATCGGCGGGCCAGAAGGACATCTACCTCGCCGAGGTGAACCGGGCCACCGTCTTCGGCGTGGTGCGGGTCACCGCGACGCCCGAGAACGAGGACTCGCCCGAGGTCGCCTGGAACGAGACGTCGGACCGCACGCTCATCCTCTACCATCGGGGCGCGTCCGGCATCCGCGGCCAGCTCACCGAGCGGACCGCCGCCGCCCCCTTCCACGCGCTCGTGGGCGACGACTTCGCCGTCGCCCCCGGCAGCCAGACGACGCTGGCGGCGCAGGCCGGGAGCGACATCTTCTTCGCCTCCGCGGACAACGCCGGGAGCTTCGGCCTCGGTTGCATCGCCGGCCGGCGCGTCGTCGGCACGCCCGCGGCGGGGGCCTCGAGCGGCGGCCAGCTCTTCCTATCGCCCACGACCGCGGGTAACGTCCTCCTCGCCTTCCGGCGGCCGGACGCGACCGGGGCGACCATCGTCCGCACCTCGATCCTCATCACTCCGCCCCCCGCGCTCACCAACACCGCCCCCGCAGCCCTCGCCGGGAGCGACCTGGAGGTCGCCGAGGGCACCCTTTTCTCCCTCGACGGCTCGGCGAGCTCCGATGCCAACGGCGACCCGCTCCGCTTCCAGTGGTCCCGGACGGACGGCGGCGATCCCGGCGACTTCTTCGTCACGGCCGTCGAACGCGCCAAGGCCAACCCGCAGCTCCTGGCGCCGCCCTTGGGACCCGGTCTCACCCCCATAGCGCTCACTTTCGAGCTCCGGCTCGATGACTTCCGGACGATCCCCGCCTTCGCGTCGTCGGACACGGTGACGGTCACGGTCGTCCCCGGCACCGACCCCCGCCCGCCGGCGGCGAACGCCGGCGGCGACCTCGCCGCGGACGAGGGGGCGGGCGTCGCGCTCGACGGCTCGGCAAGCTCCGACCCCGACGGCGATCCGCTGAGCTTCAGTTGGTCCCTCATCACCGTCCAGCCGCCGCTCTTCTCCCCGGGAAGCGTCGCCCTCGCCGGGTCCGACACCGCCCGGCCGACGTTCACCGCGCCGCGCTTTGCAAACCCGGGCGGCATCGACCTCACCTTCCGGCTGACCGTGACCACGCCGCGCGGCGGACAAGGCGAGGACACCGTCGTCGTGCACGAACGCGACACGATCAACGAGCGTCCCGTCGCCGACGCGCGCGGCCCGGCGACCGCCAAGGAGGGCACTGCGTTCGCCCTGGACGGCTCCGCCTCGAGCGATCCTAACGGCGACGATCTCACGTTCTCCTGGCGGCTCGCGAGCCCGCTCGTCGTCAACGGCAGCCTCCGGGAGACTGTCTTCATCCAGGGCGCGGACACTCCAGCGCCCCAGGTGACGGCGAACGTCTTCGCGGAAAGCCAGATGACCTTCGAGCTGACCGTGCGCGACCCCGGTGGGCTCGAGAGCTCCGCCCAGGTGGCGGTGCGAGTCCAGCCCCTGCCGATGCAGGTCACCTCGATCCTGCCCCCGGCCGGCTCGCCCGGAACGCGGGTCGCCATCAACGGCGTCAGCCTCGACTCCCCAGGCATTCGCGTCTTCTTCGGCCCCGAGGACTTCACCCACTCGGCGCGCATCGAGAGCATCACCGACCGGCAGCTCGTGGTCATCGTCCCCCCCGCCGGGCCGCGGCTGCAACGCGTGCTCACCAACGGCCGCCACCTCAGGGGCATGATCGCCACGGAGTTCTTCGGCCCCGACCCGGCCCCCATCACGGTGGTGAAGGGGAGCGAGCGCTTCGTCTCGGCGCAGGAGTTCGTATCCCCCCACATGGAGATCTTCGAAGCCTGGCTGACCCAGGGGGTGGAGCTCTACTCCCTCGTCCAGGGGAAGGCGACCTTGCTCCACGTCCGCGTGCGGACGGCCGCCGGCCCGCAGACCCCGTTGCCGGGCCTCACGCTGACTCCCACCGGCACCGTCCCCCTCGGCGCTTCCTGCACGGCTTTCCCGGCCGGCGCGGCGGCCTTCCAGGTCCCGCCCGCGAACGTGCCGGCCACCGCCCTCGCCCGCACCGCCAGCGTCACAGAACTCAACCAGGCCGTGAACTTCTTCCTGACGCCATCGCAGACGCTGGCGCCGTCCTTCCGCTTCGAGGTCCACCTGTTCAACAACGGCGTCGAGGTCGCCTCGCTCAGGACCGAGGAGGATTCCCTGCCCTTCACGCGCACGCACGTGCCCCGCTTCCTCGTCCTCCACGTTGTGCCGTTCTTGAACAACGGCGTCGACCCCGCCTGGACGGCCGCCAAGCAGGCCGCACACCAGGCGAAGGTGGACGCCGCCTTCGCCGCCTTCGGCAGGATCTACCCATTCACCTCCTTCGCTGCCCAGGACCATGTGGTGTTCAACCCGAACCTCACTACCCTGTCGACGATCATCGGGGACGACGGCAAGATCCAACTGCAGGACTTCGAGCTCTCGGGCGCCTTCTTTGACCAGCTCGATGCGTTCAACACGCTCGGCCTGGTGCTCGATTCGTTCAACAGTTCACGCCCCGCAAGCCAGAAGGCGCAGTTCGTGGTGGCGATGATCGCCGATGAGCTCCGCGACCCCGCTTCCACTGTCGGCGGCGTCGCCATCCCGCCGATCCCGATGATGGCCGACATCATCCGCTTCAGCCTGGAGCAAAAAGTGGGGCCGGCCGACGACGTGGTCAACTTCGTCCTCGATCTCGTCGGCGCCGCGGTCTGCGTCGCCACCTTCGGCATCTTCTGCGAGGACCCCTTCGAGACGATCCTCAAGGCCGTCCTGGCCCTGTTCGACTTCGTCAACTTCGAGGTCGTGGGCAACATCTCCCTGGTGATCGCCGACGACGAGGCGGGAGTCTCGCTGGCGCAGGAGGTGGGCCACAACCTGGGCATGGTCAACCCGTTCGAGATTTTCCACGATGGGGCCAGCATCTCGCACTCGCGCATCAACGAGTCGACGGGGCCTTCGTTCTTCGGAGCCCCCTCCAGCTCGGGGCTGGTCTTGAACTCGGGCCCGGTCCTGAACACGGTCCAGGCCGAGGCGGCGCTCTTCCTCCCGCAGGGGCCGCTGCCGAAGTCGGTTATGGCCCGCGTCGCTGGTGTCACAAATCGCAATGGCTTCTTCGAGCCGAACCACTTCCAGAGGGTCTTCAACGCCTTCCGTGCGGACGGAGGCGGCGGGGGCGCGGCGGAGGCCGAGGCCCGAGCGGTTGCGGGAGGCGGCGCCGGGGGCGGCGGCGTCGGCTCGGCGCTCTACGTCGCGGGAATATTCTCGTTCCTCACGGGAGAGCTGCGGGTCGATGAGGCCAGGCCGGCCCTGCCGGAAGAGCCCGTGAGCCGGCAGATGACCGGGAGCCCTCTGAGCATCGCCTTCCTCGCCGCCGGGGGGGCGACCCTCGCGGAGCACCCCATCTTCTTCAACCTCTCGGTGCCGGTCCACACGCACGGGGAAGGGGCCAACGAAGGGCTCGACGACATCGCCGCCTTCTTCCGCGCGGTGGCGGAGATTCCGGTTGGGACCGCGAGCGCGGAGATCCGCTTCCAGGAGAAGGTGCTCTGGACCCGTTCGGCCCTCGGCGCGGCGCCGGAGATCGCGATCCTCGCTCCGGCCGGCGGGGAAGCCGTGGCGCCCGAGGCCGAGCTGGTCGTGCGCTGGCGGTCGGCGGATGCGGACGGCGACGAGCTCACCCACGGCGTCTTCTACTCACGGGACGGCGGCGCGACCTTCGTGCCCCTGGCGGTGAGCGTGCGCGGGAGCGAGTTCCGCTGGGCGACCGGCGCGGCCGCGGGGAGCGAGTCGGCCGTGGTGAAGGTGGTGGCTCACGATGGGTTCCACAGCGCCGAGGCGGTCTCCGCGGTCTTCGCGCTCGGGGGCGGCAGACCTGCGGCTACCATCCTTGGCCCTGTGGCCGGCGCGACCCCCATCTCTTCGCGCCCTCTCGCGCTCTCGGGGCTGGGGCATGCTCCGGGCGGCGCCGCGGTGACCAATGACGGGGCTTATCGCTGGTCCTCCTCGGTCGCCGGGGCTCTGGGCGAAGGGCGCGAGATCCTCGCCGGCCCGCTCGCGGCCGGGACGCACCGCCTGCGGCTCGAGGTCACGGTCGGCGGCGAAACGGCCAGCGCGGAGGTCGAGGTCACGGTCCTTTCCGACCGCGACGGCGATGGGACCGGCGATGCAGCCGAGATCGCCGCCGGGCTCGATCCGGACAACGCCGAGGACGTCTCTCTCGACGAGGATGAGGACGGGCTCGCCACGGGACCGGAGGTCCTCGTCTTCGCGAGCGACCCCCGTCAGGCCGACACCGACGGAGATGGCCTCCCCGATGGCCAGGAGATCCTGCAAGGCACTTCGCCCACGCAGCGCGACACGGACGGCGACGGGCGGCCCGACTCCACCGACAACTGCCCGTCCAACGCCAACCCCGACCAGGCGGACCGGGACCGCGACGGCCTCGGCGACCTCTGCGACCTGGAGGAGGCTCCCGTCTTCCACCGCGGCGATTCGAACACGGACGGCACGGTCGATATCTCGGACGCCGTGGCGGTCCTCGGATATCTCTTCCTCGGAGGGTCGCCCCTGAGGTGTCTCGAAGCCGCAAACGCGAACGACGATACGTACATCGACCTCTCCGATGGCATCTACATCCTGAATTTCCTCTTCACCGGCGGTCCGGTGCCGCCATCGCCCGGAGCTCCGCCGAATCCGTGCGGACAGGATCCGGGGAGGGCCGAGGCTTCGCATGGATGCCAGGCCTATGACCGGTGCTAACTCTTGAGTTCCTTCAGCGCCGCCGCCAGTTTCTCCTTCGTCGCGGGCGTCACCTCGCAAAGCGGCAGGCGCAGGTCGCCGCCGATCATGCCCTCCATGGCCATGATGGCCTTGACCGGGGCGGGGTTCGTCTCGACGAAGAGCGCTTTGAAAAGCGGGAAGAGCTTCAGGTGAAGCTCGCGGGCCCCTTTGAAGTCCCCGTCGCCAATCAGATCCACGAGATCGACCATCAGCTCCGGGACGATGTTCGCCGCGACTGAGATGACTCCCACCGCCCCGACCGCCATGAGGGGCAAAGTCAGCGAATCATCGCCCGAGAGGACCTTCATGTCCGAGCCCCGGAGGATCTCCGCGGTCTGGTCGATGCTGCCGCTGGCCTCCTTGATGCCGACGATCGTCTGGATCTGGCCGAGCCGGATCACCGTCTCCGGCAGCATGTTCACTCCGGTGCGCGACGGGACGTTGTAGAGGATGAGCGGCAGGTCGGTCTCCTCCGCGATCTTCGCGTAGTGGCGGTAGAGCCCCTCCTGCGTCGGCCGGTTGTAGTACGGCGTGATGAGGAGCGCCGCGTCGGCTCCGGCCTCGCGGGCGAAGCGGGTGAGCCGGATCGCCTCCGTCGTGCTGTTCGAGCCCGTGCCGGCGATCACGGGGATCCGCCCGTCGGCCGCGCCGACGACTGCGGCGATCACCTGCTCGTGCTCGTCGTGCGACAGCGTCGCCGATTCGCCCGTCGTGCCGCAGGGCACGATGCCGTTCGTGCCGGCGTCGATGTGCCACTCGACCAGCTCGCGGAGCTTGGGCAGGTCCACCATGCCGTCTCGAAACGGCGTGACGAGGGCGACGATCGATCCAGAGAACATGCTTCCCCTCCTGGAGGCTCGGAAAGCCCGTTCGCGGGCGTTTCTGCCTCGCATGAGCCGGCCAAATTATAACGGAGCGCCGCGGGGGAAGGGAACGGGGCAAGAGCCGCCTCAGTCGAGAATCGTCCACAGAGGACAGAGAGGAACACAGAGGAGGCCCTCGCCGACGACCAGAACCCCTCCGTGAGCCTCTGTGTCCTCTGTGGTTCCTATCCGTCCGTTCGTTCTCAGGTTTTGATGCTCGCCAAGATCTCCTCCCCGATCCGCTTCGCCAGCCGCTCGATTTGCCCCTTTTCCGGCCCTTCGATCATCACGCGAGCCAGCGGCTCCGTCCCCGAGTACCGCAGGACGATCCTTCCATCCCCCGACAGCTCGGCCTCGGCATCGGCCAGCGCCTTGCCGACGCGGGGAAGCTCCTCGAAGGGGACTTTCCGCGGCACCTTGTAGTTGAGGAGAACCTGCGGGTAGCGGACCATGATCCGGGCCTGGGCGGCCATGTCGAGGTTCCCTTCCTCGAGGGAGTCGATGAGCTTGAGCGCGGCGAGGATCCCGTCGCCCGTGCGCGCTTCCTCGAGGAAGATCAAGTGCCCCGACTGCTCGCCGCCGATCGGGTGGTCCCCCGCGAGCATGGCCTCGTAGACGTGCCGGTCCCCGACGGGAGTGCGCAGGAGACGGAGCCCCTCCGCCGCGAGGGCCTTCTCGAGGCCCAGGTTCGACATGACGGTGGCCACCACAGTCCCGCGGGGCAGCCGCCCCGCGCGCCGGAGGCTCTTCCCGGCGATGGCGAGGACGTGGTCGCCATCGAGGATGGCGCCGCCGCCCGCGACGGGGATCATCCGATCGCCGTCTCCGTCGAAGCTGAAGCCCGACCAGGCGCCTTGCTCCACGACGGCGCGCGCGAGCCCATCGGGATGCACGGCGCCGCAGCCGGAGTTGATGTTCCTTCCATCCGGCCGATCGCCGATCGTCACGACTTCCGCGCCGAGCGCGCGAAAGACGCGCGGAGCCGCTTCGAACGTGGCGCCGTGGGCAGTGTCGAGGACCACCTTGCGGCCGGCGAGCCGCTCCGGATGCCTCATCCGCGAAATGAGCGACTTCGAGTAACGGTCCACCGACTCCTCGTCGCTCCGGAGCGCCCCAGCCAGCCTCGCATTGGGCAATCGTTCCGACCGCCAGTAGGCGTCGGAGACCCGCCGCTCGAACTCCGGAGCGACCTTCGAACCGTCGGTGGCGAGGAATTTGATCCCGTTGTATTCGGCCGGGTTGTGCGAGGCGGAGACCACGACGCCCAGGAGGGCGTGCTTTTCGGCAGCCGTCAAGAACGCCACGCCGGGGGTAGGGATCACACCAAGGTCAACGACCGGGATCCCCGCGTATCGAAATGCGGTGTGAAGGAACTGCACGATGGTCGGACCGGACTCGCGGGTGTCGCGGCCGATGAGGACGGCGCGGCCCGCGGAATCGCCGCCTTCGGCGAGCACCCATGACGTCGCGCGGGCCAGTTTCACGATCGCGTCCGGAGCGAGATAGCCCTGGCCCGCGCGGTCCCGCACCCCGTCCGTACCGAAGATCAGCTCTCCGTGCTTCATTTCCAGATGGTCCAGCTCGTCTCAGTCGCCCCCCGCACGAGCCGGTGCGGCGATGGGAACGAGGTTGTAGGTCCAGGCTCCTCTTCCCTGCGCCTGTCGAGAGGGATGCTGGAGGATCTGGACTCGTTCCGAAAAGCCGTAGAGGAGGAGTCCATCCTCCGTGAAGGAGACGGTTTGCTCCGCTTCACCCGCTTGCTGGGGAACGAGGATCCCCAAAAAGAAGTCGGAGCTCCTTACCTTTTCTCGCAGCGAGCGGATCTCCGCCAGCGGTCCCTGGAAGCGGACAGCGATTCCCTCTTCTTCGAAACGCACGCGGTAGGGGAATCTCGCCGAGGGGACCAGGAACCGAACGGCGATCCGATCCGCATCGAAGGCATCGCTCTTGTAGTGGAACCGCGCGCTCACTCTCGTGCGCGAGGGGCCGGCGAACTTCACCGGCTCGAGAAAGGCGCGATCGACGGTTTCGGGGTGGCGGAGCTGAAGCTGGACCGTCTCCTCGATCCGGTCCATGACGACGGAGACCGAGACCTCCGCGACAACGTGGATCTGGGGAAGTACGCTGGCCGGCCCCTGGAGTTTCACCGTAGCCGGATCGGCTTTCGGGGCGTCCGCCTCCATCCCCTCGGGAATCCGCTGGAAGATCATCTCGACGGGAAACTCCTTCTCCTCGATCGAGTCCACGATCAGGGTGATCTTTTCCGGCAACACCCTCGTGAGCGACACGCCGGGCGGGAGAAATGTGAAGGCCTCCTTCGGAAGGACCACCGTCTGAGGCCGGACGCTCTTCTGAGCGCCCACCTCGACGGGGAGCTGCACCGCCTTGGGCGTGGTGAGGCTCTTGAGCTTGTCGATCTGGCGGCGGGGGCCGCTGACCTCGAGCTGGACCTGGCGGTCGAAGGGCACCGCGTTCCCGTGCCGATCGAAGTAATTCTGGCGGATGATGACCTGGTCCTTCTCTTTGGCGACGATCGTCAGGGTCGCCGTGGTGGAGTCGCTCTGCATCTCCGAGCGGAAGGCGACGAACCAGATCGTAACGGCGAAGAAGAGCGCCACGCCCTTGTTGCGCCAGTTGCCGAAGAAGAATTCTCTAAGACGATGCGCGAGCATCAGGTTCAGACTCCCGCCGCGGGTTTGGCTCGGTCCTTCTCTCTTGTCTTCTCCGAGATCGGACTCTCCCGTTCCAAAATGCTCCCGTTGGTCTCGTCATCGGCCAGCTCCTCGAGCTGGGCGTAGAACTTGAGGAGGAGGTCCTTGAGCTCCTGCGCGTTGCCGGGCCGCTCGAGGACTCCGTTGTGAGCGAAGGAGACGGTCCCCGTCTCCTCGGAGACGATCACAACGATGGCATCCGTCTCCTCGGTGATACCAAGACCGGCTCGATGGCGGGTACCGAAGAGCGTCGTCAAGTTCGGGTTGTCGCTGAGGGGAAATAGGCAGCCCGCGGCGGCGACTCGTTCCTTCTGAACGACCACCGCGCCATCGTGCAGCTCCGATCCGGGAAAGAAGATCGTCGACAGGAGCTGGCTGGTGACGAGGCCGTCGATGCGGATTCCGCGCTCGACGTAATTCTGGAGCCCCACCTCCCGCTCGAGCGCGATGAGCGCCCCCACCTTGCGCCGCGACATGCGGAAAACGGCCTTGACGATCTCATCGACCATCCCCTCCGCCTGCCGCTTGAAGAGGATTCCGAACAGGCGCGTTTGGCCGAGTCGAACGAGAGCGCGCCGCAGCTCCGGCTGGACGATCACCACCACGGCCGGGATGGCGGCGGCCCCGAAGAAATTCATGATCACCATCAGCCGGTCGAGCACCTTGAACTGCTCGGCGAGGATGTTGACGAGGATCGGCACCGTGAGGATGAGGAGCGCGATGCCCTTCAGGATTCCCTCGCCGCGAGTACCCTCCATGAAGCGGAGGAAGATATAGATACCGATGTAGATCAGGAAGATCTCGACGAGGTACTCCAGCCGCATCTGCTCGAGGTACCACTTCAACGTCGAAAGGATCTCGTCCACGCATCACTCCGCGGGGGTCCTGTCGGGGCCGGCGATGGCCCAGAGAATCCGGAGATAGTCCCTGTGGGAGCGGACCTCGTGGACCCGCAAGATCGCCGCGCCAGACTGGGCGGCGGCCCCGTGGGCGGCCAGGGTGCTCACCTCGCGCCAGTGCTCGGCCCCCCAGCTCGAATTTTCGTCCTTCGGAGGCGAGAGAAGCCGCCCCATGAAGGATTTCCGGGAAGCTCCGACCAGGACGGGCTTGCCGAGGCCGCGGAGCTCGTCGATGTCTCTCAAGAGGGACAGGTTGTGCACGACTTTCTTCCCGAACCCGATGCCCGGATCGACCACGATCCTCGCGGGATCTATCCCTTCTCGCTCGAGCGTCCGGATTCGCTCATCGAGGAATTCGTAGACCTCCCGGCTCACGTTATCGTACCTCGGGTCGATCTGCATGTCGCGTGGCCTGCCCCGGCGGTGCATCAAGATGACGGGGGCGCCGGTTTCGACGGCCACCTTCGCCATCGCGGGGTCGTCGAGTAGAGCAGAGACGTCGTTGATGACGTCCGCCCCGGCGTCGAGGGCCCTCCGGGCCACATCGGCCTTCGTCGTGTCGATGGAGATGGGGACCCCGGCCGCGCCGCGGATCCGGCGCAGGACGGGCTCAACCCGCCTCCATTCCTCTTCGGCCGAGACTCCCTCGGAGCCGGGGCGGGTCGATTCCCCTCCGATATCGATGATCGCGGCGCCGTCTTCTTCCATCTGCAGCGCGGCGGCGAGCGCCAGGCCCGGATCGATGTGGCGTCCTCCGTCGGAGAACGAGTCGGGCGTGGCGTTGATGACGCCCATGATCGCGGGCGGATCTCCCATCTCGATTCGCCGTCCGTCGCGCAGCGGAAGGGAGAAGCGGAGCCGCTTCCACGCGCTCGAAAGCCTCAGCAGGGCGCTCCGGAAGTCTTCCGGCAGAGCCGGATCGGCCGCCAACCCGTCCAGCACGCGCCGGTCGCCGGCAATGGAGGGGCGGTCGCCCCATGCGACCGCGGTAGCCCCGTGGCGGAAAGCGGCGGCGCGCAGGTCAGGGGTTAACTCCCCCAGAACCGGCCGCACGATGCGGAGTCGGTACTCGGGGCCGGTTTCCGGCGGACGCGCGCGGTGCAGCGTCAAGAGCCACTCTCCCGGGGGATCGCAGGGGACCGCCACGGTCCGTCACCGACGCCGCTCCGCGGCCGCAGCCGCGGGGCCCGAGGGACTGGCGGTTGCGGCGGCGGGGATCGAAGCGCCCGCTGCCGCCGGGACGTCGGTTGTCCGCCCCGGGGTCGGCTCGATCTGACCCCCGTCCACCAAAACCCCAACTTCATAGCCCGTGAGGGTCTCCCTGGAAAGGAGAGCGCGGGCGATCGCATCCATCTCCGGCCGGTGCCGCTTCAGGAGTTTCTCGCAGCGAAGGAACGCCTCATCGACGATCTGGCGGACCTCGTCATCGATCCGCTGGGCAGTCGCCTCGCTGTAAGGCCGGCGCAGCGTCGCTTCGCCCCCGGCGATGATCGGCTCGCCCCCCTCGGCGTAGTGGATGGGGCCCAGCGTATCGGACATCCCCCACTCGGTGATCATCCGGCGCGCCAGCTCGGTGGCCCGCTGGATGTCGTTCTGCGCTCCCGCCGTGATGTCTTCGCAGAAGAGCTTCTCCGCGACCCGTCCCGCGAAGAGAACCGTCAAGTTCGCCAGCACATGGCGCCGGGACATGTGGTAGCGGTCCCTCTCCGGAAGCTGCATCGTTGCTCCCAGGGCCATGCCGCGAGGGATGATGGTGACCTTGTGGACCGGCTCGACCTCGGGAAGGAGGTGAGCGACGAGCGCGTGGCCGGCCTCGTGGTACGCCGTGATGCGCCGGTCCTCGTCGGTCATCGCTCGGTTCGTCTTCCGGCGCCCCCAGCGGATCTTGTCTCGGGCCTCTTCGAGGTCCCGCCCGCGGACGAAAGGCTGGTCGTTCATCGCCGCCAAGATGGCGGCCTCGTTCACGAGGGCGGCCAGCTCGGCGCCGCTGAATGTGACGGTCGCGCGGGCGATCTCGTGGAAGTTCACCGCGGGGTCGAGCTTCACCTTGCGGGCATGCACGCGGAGGATCTCTTCGCGGCCCCTGAGGTCCGGTAGGTCAATGTAGATCTCCCGGTCGAACCTCCCGGGCCTGAGGAGCGCCGGATCGAGGACATCCGGCCGGTTCGTGGCGGCGATCATGATGATCCCCTCATCGGAGTTGAAGCCGTCCATCTCGACGAGGATCGCGTTCAGAGTCTGCTCGCGCTCGTCGTGGCCGCCCGCCACCCCCGAGCTGCGGCGCCGCCCCACCGCGTCCACTTCATCGAGGAAGATGATGCAAGGGGAATTCTCGCGCGCCTGCTTGAAGAGGTCCCGCACGCGCGAGGCGCCGACACCGACGAACATCTCGACGAAATCGGACCCGCAGATGCTGAAGAAAGGGACGTCCGCTTCGCCGGCTACCGCCTTGGCGAGGAGCGTCTTTCCAGTCCCCGGAGCACCCACGAGGATCATGCCCCTCGGGATGCGCCCGCCGAGCCGCTGGAACCGCGAGGGGTTCTTGAGGAACTCGACGAACTCCTGCAGCTCCCCTTTCGCCTCGTCCACACCCGCCACATCGGCGAAGGTGACCTTCGAGGATTCCTTCGTGGCGAGGCGAGCACGGCTCTTGCCGAAGGAGAGGACGCTCCCGCCCGGCCCTCCGGCCCGGAGTGGGCGGATGAAGAGGAAATAGAGGATCGCCCCGAAGAGGATCCACGGCAGGATGTCGGCCATCGCGCCGAAGAAGGTCGCGCTCGACGGGACGCGGCGCGGCCAGACGTAGCGCTGCGTCTCCTCCCCGAACTTGCGGTTGTACTTTTGAAACTCCCCGAACACGACCGGGTCCATCTGCGAACCCAACCGCAGCTCGAAGCGGCGGGGTCCGGGGTCGTGCTGGGCGCGGAGGATCCGTCCGCGGAAGGCGTGCTCCTGGTCGATGTACTCGAGCGTCCTCGGGTCCAGGCGGTCGCGATGGAGGAGGCTCGCCACGACGTCGAAATTCGTCTCCACGTCGCGATCGACCCGGTGCTCGAAGAGGAGCGCGATACAGATCAAGGCGGTGAGGATGCCGGCGACGAAGAACAGCCCCCGCGGCTTGGCAGGCCCCGCCCGGCTCTCCCCCCGATTCCTGGGCTGCCTGTTCGGTGGCGTAACTTGATCCAAGCTGTCTCCCCGCATGACCACAGTCTCGACCGGAAATGTGCTCAGAAATTCGCGTTCGGTCTCGTCCGTATGGCGAAGAATTCTAACACTTTACCCCACCGCGGGCACGCGAGGCGGGAGCTGATCCTCATCCTCTTAGTACCGCGCGTCACAAGTTCGTATCTGAAAGGCCTGTGCTGGCGCGCGGTAGGGTGTGGGGGGG
>Ga0187893_10002295_pt1 | contig 42531 bp, 32 predicted proteins | sample MA1701074metaG_FD_139574 | JGI IMG/M metagenome (GOLD analysis project Ga0187893, IMG submission 139574) | White microbial mat communities from a basaltic lava cave in the Kipuka Kanohina Cave System on the Island of Hawaii, USA - MA170107-4 metaG ... | reverse complement strand
CAAGGGACCCCCCAGGGGGTCAGCGAGCGGAGCGAGCGCAAAGGGGGTGGCTTGCCCACCCCCTTGAAGTACAGCTCGTCTTCGGGTGATTTCGAGAACCTTTTTACGACGAGCTGTACTAAGGAGGCTAAAGCCGGGAAGGCGCAAGCGATCAAGTGGCTTTATCGCAGGGACTTCCGGTCGATTTGACTCGCGAGGCGAAAATCGACATCATCCTTCAACGTTTGCTGAACCATGCCGAATGCCGGCCGAAGACCGCCGGCAGCGGGGGACCCAACGGAGGCCCGGTGAAACAGGATCGACCTGGTTTCGGGCCGGACCTCCAGGGGCTAATCCACCATCTCGGTGGACGGAGACTCAGCGCTACCGAGCCCGTCAGCTAACCTCGTAGGCGAACGCTGGAGGCACGAAGGCCCAAGTCTAGAGCGACGGGCCTCGTGAGATGCCAATGGTCCGATTCCAGACCCATTGGGACCGTGCCGCCGAGCTTTCCGCCCGGCGCGCCGGGAAAAGGTCGGCTGCAAGGTCCCCACACACCCACGCCGAGGAAGCGGCTGGACAACCTCCGGCCGGATAACCCCCCGGGAGCCGAGCCCTTGAGCCTGTAGGGCGCTTCGGCGCTCGGAGTTCGCCCGTACGTTCCCACGACGGGGACGCTCCGGCGAGACTCCAGTCCCTGCAAGTGGAGGTCGTCCCATGACAGCAATGCAGATCACCATCACCGATCTGGTTTTTTCGCCTTCGCGTACCTGGGCATTCGCTACGTCCCCAACAAGCGCATCGGCGTCGTGGAGAAGCGCTGGAGCCGCAAGGGCTCCGTCTCCTCGGGCCTCATCGTTCTTGGAGGGGAAGCCGGGTTCCAACCAGAGGTCCTCCGCGGCGGCGTTCACTGGCGCATGCCCTTTCAGTACGCGGTCCACATCATGCCCCTCGTCACCATTCCCCAAGGGAAGATCGGCATCGTCTTTGCCCGCGATGGGGTCCCGCTCCCACGGACGCAGGCGCTTGCGTCGAACTTCAAAGCGAACGACTTCGAGGACACCCGCGCCTTCCTCCGCAGCGGCGGGCAGCGAGGCCCGCAGCGGCAGATCCTTCGCGAGGGAACGTATGCGATCTTCTCTAATGGAAGGGAGTTTCCCGGGATCATTCTTCTGCCGGAGTTCATCGGGAAGGTGGTCGGGGAGGACGGCGCCCGGCGGGCGGAACCGTCCACGGGGCCCACGAACGGATCGCCGGAGAAGGGGGCGGCCCCGGAAGTGAAGGCGGCTGCGCCGCGGTCAGGCCGAGGATAGGGTCCTCCCCGGACAGAGCCGCAAATCTCGGATCCGCGGCCCTCTTCACCCGCGGAGGCGACGCCGGGATGAACCGGGAGATGCCCGGGGCGCGTCGGTCCCTTACCTGGAACATGCAGAGATCCCACGCAGTCCGCCGATAGTTTCTGGAGGACTAGGGGCAGGGTCTGAAGGGAGCCTCGGCGAGGCTCGCAGGGTAGGTGGGATGGCTGCAATCGAAAAGTACTTCGTCACGCTCTTGGGGAAAGGGGGAAGCGACCTCCACCTCTCGGCGGGGGTCCCTCCCATGGTCCGCAAGGACGGCGACCTCATCCCCATCGAGCCCGCGCCGATCTCCGACGCCGTCCTCCGGGCGATGATCCTCGAAATCCTGCCGCCCCGGAACCGCCAGGAGTACGAGGAGAAGAACGACACCGACTTCGCCTACCAGATCGAGGGTCAGGGCCGGTTCCGCGTCAACGCCTTCGTGAGCTGCCGCGGAGCGGGCGCCGTCGTGCGGGCGATCCCCGCACGCGTCCGCACCGCCGATGAACTGGGGCTTCCCGATGCGGTCCGCAAGCTCTGCGAGCTCGAGAAGGGGCTCGTCCTCGTCACCGGCCCGACGGGGAGCGGCAAATCGACGACACTCGCGGCCATGATCGACATCGTGAACTCGAACCGCGCGGGCCACATCCTCACCCTCGAGGATCCCGTCGAGTTCGTGCACGCGCCGAAGCGGTGCCTGATCAACCAGCGGGAAATCGGCGTCCATACACGGTCCTTCGCGACCGCATTGAGGGCCGCCCTGCGCGAGGACCCCAATGTCGTTCTTCTCGGCGAGCTGCGCGACCTCGAGACCACGACGATCGCGCTCGAGACGGCCGAGACGGGCCACCTCGTCTTCGGAACGCTCCACACCTGCTCGGCGGTGAGCACGATCGATCGGCTCGTCGACCAGTTCCCCGCGAACCAGCACGAGCAGGTCCGCACGATGCTCGCTTCGGCGCTCAAAGGGGTGATCGCGCAGAACCTCGTGAAGAAGATCGGCGGCGGCCGCGTCGCCGCGATGGAGATCCTCATCTCCAATCAGCCCGTTGCGGCCAACATCCGCGAGGGGAAGACCCACCAGCTCACTTCGGCCATGCAGATGGGGGCCAAGCAGGGGATGGTCCTGCTCAACGACTCGCTGCTGAAGCTCGTGATGGACAAGACGGTCGATCCGCAGATGGCGCTGCAAAAGGCGACGGAGAAGGACGACCTCCTCAAGAAGTTCCAGGCCGCCGGTTTGAGCGTGCAGGCGATCTCGCCGCCGCCGGCGGCTCCATCGGGCCCCGGCGCTTCCATGCCGGGAGCGCGCCCGGCGGGTCCAAGCGGACTGGGACTTGGGGCACGAAAGGAAATTTATGCCAGGACGCACGCGTAGCGCGGCCGGGAAAAAACCGGCCCGGGCCGCAAAGAGGGCCGGGAAGGAAAGCATCGTCGAGATCCGCGTGGGCCCTCCGCCGGGAAAGAGCCTCGAGATGCACTCGGGAAAGCCCCCCGTGCCGGGCGAAACGATCCTGGAGCTTATCCTCCCGGGAGACCTCAACCTCAAGTACGCCTACAGCCTTCGGATTCTCGGCGCCATCCTCGCGCGCATCCGTGTCACGGCCGAGGAGGAGGGGCGGATCCAGTCCTGTCTCGACGAAGGGCTGCAGAACGCGATCGTCTGGGGCTCGGCCGGCGTCCCAAAGAAGGTCGTCACGGTCCGGGCGTGGCTCGAGGACGGCGCGTGGGGACTCACGATCTCCGACCAGGGGAAAGGGTTCGGCCTCGGCTCTCTCCCCGATTACGAAAGCGAGGAGTTCCCGCTCATGGATCGGGGTCGCGGGATCTTCCGGCTGATCCACCTCGCCGGCGAAATCGCCTACTACGACGGCGGGCGGACGCTGCTCTTGAAAGGGTGAGGTGGGGCTACAGCCCGCGCAGAAACTCCAGCAGGTCCGCCATCGCCTTCGGGTCGATCGCCGCTTCGATTCCCTCGGGCATGAGCGAGCTTCCCGTGGAACCGATCTCGCGGATGCGGCTGCGGTCGATCGCCGTCTCGACGCCTTCGGCTCCGCGGAGGGTGATCGTCCGCGCCGTTTCGGCGGAGAGGATCCCGGTCGAGATCCTGCCATCGGCATCGACCACCACGTACGCCTCGTAGCCGGCGACGATCGCTCGCGCCGGATCGAGCACGGCGCCGAGGAGCTCGTCGCGGCTCTTTCGGCCGGCACCGGCCAGGTCGGGGCCGACGGCGTGGCCCACGGTCTCTCCTCGAATGGAGACTCGATGGCAGGAAGCGCAGTTCTTGCGGAAGACCTCGCCGCCGCGGGCGGCATCGCCGGCCGATGATTCCTTCCTGTAGCGCTCGACGACGTCGAGCCGGCTCGAAGGAGGCCCGCCGAGGAGAGGATCCAGCCGCGCGGCCCTCTCGGTCCCGAGCGCCCGCCGGAGGGCCTCCCGCCGCGCCGGATCGAGATCGCGAGCGCGCACTTCGCCCCGCTCGAGCGCCCCGAGGAGCTGTTCAGCCCATTCACGCCGGCCCAGGAGCGTTCGGAGCGCCTCCGCCCGGACCTGCGGCGTCGCCGAGGGCCAAGCGCGCAGGATGAGCACCGGTGCTCGTTCGGAAGGCCGCCGTCCGAGCGCCCGGACCGCGGCGACCTGGATCTCCTTGCCGATGCGCGGGTCGATGAGCGCCGCGAGCGCTCCCTCGGCTTGATCGGCCGGTGCGTGGCCCAGGATCGATGCCGCGCTCGCGCGGATCGCCGCGGGGCGGGCACCATCGGGCGCCAGAGCGGCCGCGCGAGCGAAAACCGGCCCCCAGGAGGCGCCCGGAGGCCTCTCGGAGCGAGCGATGCCGTCAAGAACGGCCTCGAGGAGGGCCCATGCTTGCCCATCGGGCTCGTTCTCGGCTCCCGAAGCCAGGAAATCCCGCACGCGGTCGATCTCCGCGATCGATGCGCTCGCTCCGGCGAGCCAGGCCGCCTCGCGGAGGAGATCGAAAGCCACCGGACGCTCCGCTGGAGCGACACAGGCCAGGAGAAACCCCGCCTCGCGACCGGACAGGCCCGATGCGACTGCGGCCTGAAACCACGGATCGGCTCCGTCCCTTCGCGCGATGGCGGCCCAGACCGGGACATCGGTCGCAAGATCGCCCAGGGCGAGCGCCGCATGAAAGCGCACGCCCGCATCGGCATCGGCCGCACAAACTTCAACCTCATGCGCGAGAGCTTCGAGGAGCTTTCGGTCCTCCCGCGCGATCCGGAGCGCGGTCTCGCGCAGTCGCGGTTCGCTCACGGAGAGAATCGGCCGGAGCAACGAGACATCAAGAAGCCCGAGCCCTCGGAGCGTCCAGAGCGCCGCGGCTCGTGTGACGGGCGGAGCGTCCCCGGCCGCGAGCGCCGAGAGATCCACTCGCACGGAGGCGTCCCCCCGCTCGGCGATGAGCCGCTGCGCCGTCCGGCGCACGGGGTCCGAGCGGCTTCTGAGCCGCTCGACCAGCTCGCCGGCGGAGAGTGCGCCGAGATCTTCGACCGGGAGGGGCGCCCTTCCTTCCGGCAGGATCCGCCAGATGCGGCCGTGGCCGTGCCCGCGCGCGAAGTCGACCCCCTTCCTCAGGGCCGGGGCGACGTAGTCCGGGTGCTCCACCATCTCTCTATAGAAATCGACGACGTAGAGCGCGCCGTCGGGCCCCGATCGGAGGTTGACCGGATGGAACCAGGGATCCGTCGATGCGAGGAACTCCGCCCCCTCCTCGCCGCGGCTCGCCCGCAGCGCGGCGCCGCTACCGGCCTCCAGCCTGTCGCGGTGGACGATCCCGACGAGCGGCTCGCAGACGTAGGCGCAATCGGCGTACGGGGGCGGGAAGAGGCCGCCGCACTCGATCGTGAGCCCGCAGCTCGCGTTGAAGTGGTCGGTCGGCTCGTTGTTGAACGTCCGCGGCGGCGGAACGAGAGAAAAAACGCGCGCTGCGTCGCCGTGGTCGGAGATCGCGGCCGCGGTCGCGGTCTTGAGGAGCCGCGAGTGGCGATCGAGGTCGCGCGGCGAGAGCATCTCCTGGCGGATGTGGACCGTGTTCCACGAGAGGAGCCTCCGCCCCCAGGCATCGAAGGCGTGGCCGAACTGCGACGGACCCGCGGTCGCCTCCGGCAGGTAACTTTCCGCGTCGAAACGGAAATCGAGCTGGCCGATGTCGATCGCCCGTTCGGGCGGATCAACCGGCCGCCGGATTCTCCCCCCCGAGCGGCCATTGGCACCATAGATGCGCCCATCGAGGCCGTAGAGGAGGCCGTTGGCTCGAAGCTGCGTGTTCCCCGGGTGAAAACCCGTCAGGACGGCGCGCTTCTGGTCGGCCGTGCCGTCCTTGTCGGAATCTTCGAGAAATAGGAGATCCGGAGCGGCAGCGACGAGGACGCCTCCTCGGTGCGGGAGGACGCTCGTCGGGAAAGGGAGCTTCTCGACGAAGACCTCGCTCCGCTCGTAGCGACCGTCTCGGTCCGCGTCCTCGAACCACTTCACCCGTCCGACGGGCTCCCCCACCGGGTAGTCCGACATCTCGACCGCCCAGAGCCGGCCGTGCTCGTCCCAGGCAATGGCGACGGGGTCCTGGACCTCGGGCTCTTCGAGGACGAGTTCGACGCGAAAGCCGGGGGCGATGCGGAAGCTCTGACGTTCACCTTCGGCGGAGAGCCCCGCGTGTGGCTTGTCCGCCGCTAGTCCATTGCCCGCGGCCGCCAGGGCGATGAAGAAACCGATGCTGCGCAGGGAGAGATGGATCGGCTCACTTCCGCTCGCAGCCAAGGGGGTCTCCGTCCTCGGTGGGGTCGACCCCGGGTGAACCCGCCGGTGCGGGCGGCGCCGCCCCGCCGCGGAAGAGGTACTCGAGGAGGAAGACCGCATCCGTCGTGTCGAGCTGCCCGCTGTCGTCGCAATCGAGGGCGTCCTCGCAGTTCGACTCGAGCCCGGCGAAGAGTACGAAGAGGACCGCGACCGCGTCGGTGAGGTCGATGGAGCCGTCGCCGTTCGCTTCTCCGCGCAGGAAGCGCGCGGGCGGCGTCGTTCCACACGCGTCGGGCCCCTGAGACTCGAAGGCGCCGATGTCTGTGAAAATCGGCGCGCCGCGCCCCGTGTTCGCCACGGTCTCGAGGTCGACCCGAGCGAGGCCCGCCGCATCGAGGGTTGGAACGCTCTCCGCGTGGTGCGGCCAAGAGAGAGGGCCGCCGAGACCGGCATCGATGGCCGGCGAGCAGTCCCTCAAGCGGAAATCGGCGCGTGCCGGGTTCGCGGGATCGGCGACGGCGGCGAGCGGCGTCTCGGCCGCGTCGATGTTCCCCTGGCCCGCGTACCCGCCCGGAACGAGACAGTTCTGGACGTCGACCGTCGAGAGCGGCCCCGTGTCGCACCAGCGGAGCCGGATCGGGACATCGCAGTCCCAGATGACGTTGTTGGCGAGGGTGCCGTTGGCCAGGGCGGGGTCGGCGATGTCGCTCGTCTCGAAGAGGACGATCCCCCAGGTGCAGCCCACGATCGTGTTGTTGGCGATGAGGGGATCGGCGCCGTTCTTGTAGCCGATCCCGTGGAAGCAGTCGTAAACGATGTTGTTCATGACGACGGGGCGGGAGCCTTCGTTGCCCGTGATGCCGCCGCCGTTCGCGCCGCTCCCGGCGACCGGGTACTGCGGGCAGTCCTCGTCGGGCTCGAAGTCCGCCGGGGGGCGGCGGCCGTGGACGAAGTTGCCGATGATGTATCCGTCGCAGTCGTCGAAGTCGATGCCGTCGTCCTCGCCGGGGAGGACCTCGTTGAACCGCACGATCGGCACCGGGCCGCCCCATTTGGTGTCCGCGAGGTCGATCGTGTCGTTGTATCCGCGGCGAGGTCCGAAGAACGAGTTCTCGAGGATGGCGCTCGAGCGGTAGCCGTTGACGGCCTCGCGGTTCTGGTCCGCGACGGGAGTGTCGAGCCCCACCCTACAGCGGTTGATGCGCAGCGCGTTGGCGCCGTTGTCCCAGTGGAAGGCGACGCTCGTCCAGGAGTCGAGCGTGCAGTCCTCGATCAGTATCTCGGAGTCGCCCGTCGCGTCGACGTCGATGAGCGTCGTGGCGTTCCGGAGCGTCGCGAAGCGGATCGTCGAGGCGCGCGGGACGCCGTCGCCGTCGTGGTCGATCAGGATCCCGTCCCAGGTTCCCGAAGCCGCCTCTCGGTCGAAGCCGATCGGCGCCTCGGCGGTTCCCTCCGCGAAGATCTGTCCCTCGACGAGGATCTCCACGCCGGAAGCCGCGCGCACCTGGACGCCCGGATCGATCCGCAAGATGGCCCCACGAGCGATCGTCAAGTCCGACGCGAGGACGTACGGGCTTCCCGCGAGCGTCCAGTGGATCTCCGTAGGCGGGGTCACCGGGCGGTTGATCGAGAGGCGCGGAACAAGAGCCAGGTCGCTGCTCGGGGGATCGTTGTTCCAGACCCCTACGGCCAGGATATTCTCGCCCTGGATGAGGGCCGGCTTCGCCTTGGCCGTCACGTCGATGAACGCCGAGAAGGTCGGCACGGCGCCGTTCGAGGACTCGTGGCTTGCGGCCTCGGTGTCGAACTCCGGCGTGTCGTTCGGCATGTTCGCTCGTGCGATCGGCACGCCGTTGATCCAGGCGACGTAGCCGTCGTCGTAGTCCGCTGCGAACCAGATGGTCTCGACGGCGGCGAGGTCCGCGATGTCGAAGCGCGCGCGCGTGTACGCGGAAAGCGCCGTGGTCGAGACCGTCGTCTGGATCATGGCGCCGGCGTCGTAGCCGACCCCGTACGTCCCGTCGGTCCAGCCCGCATCGCTGAAGCCCTGCAGCGTCCACGAAGTGCCGAGCCCGGCCGCGGTCTGGACGAGGTAGCGCATCGGGCTCTGGAAATCGACGAGCACACTCTCGGCGGCGCCGGCCGCCTGCGTGCGCGCGACAAGGGACACGAGGAGGGAGGAGACGAGGAATGAGACGGAGGTGCGGGGCCGGGAGATTCTCAAGGTTCCTCTCAAACTTGCTTCGGTCGGGATCCGACTCGCGGCGAATGGAACGATCGCCGGCCGCGAGGAGGGCTATAATGCTACCGGAGTCGCGGAGAAGCGGCAAGCCGAGCGAGGAGTCGGAGGGTTGCCGCCGAACCGCGCGCGGGTCTCGAAATGATGAGGGGTCTCTATTCACGCGGGCTGTCTTCGTTCGTCATCGGCGCACTGGCGTCCCTCTCCGCTCATCGATCGCCCGCGGCGGAGCGGCCGAGCATCATCCGCGGTCCGTACCTCCAGTCCCTCCTCGACACCTCCGTCGTCGTTATGTTCACCACGTCGGAGCCGCTCGCGGCCGCGCTCACCTGGGGGGTCGAGGGGGGCCCGGATTCGACGGTCGCGGGCGGAAATCCGACAACGGAGCACCGCTTCCGTCTGGAAGGCCTCGCACCGGGCAAAATCCACCGCTACTCGATCCACACCGGACTTCTCCCGCTCACGCAGGGGTTCACTTTCCGCACGTCGCCTCCCACCGGAGCGGGGGGAATCCGCGTTGCGGTGATCGGCGACTCCGGGAGCGGGAGCGCGGCGCAGCTCGCCGTCGCGGGGGTGATGGAGGAGATGGCGCCCGACTTCATCCTCCACGTGGGTGACATCGACTACGAGGACGACATGGATTTGACTTTCTTCCGCCCCTACCAGCGCCTCCTCGCCCGCTCGTGCATCTTCCCCGCCCAGGGCAACCACGACATCTTCCTCCCCTGGCCCTCCCTCTTCGTCCTCCCGGGGCTGGATCCGAAACGCCGGGGCATCTACTACTCCTTCGACTGGGGGAGCGCCCACTTCGCCGTCCTCGACACCGAGCGGGATTTGTTCGAGGAGCCCGAGCAGCTCGACTGGCTCGCCGCCGATCTCGAGGCGGCGCGCGCGCGGGCGATTCCGTGGCTCATCCTCTCGTTCCACCGTCCCCTCTTCACCATCGGAGCATACGCCTTCGACGAGGCGACGATCCGGGGACGGGTCGCGATCGGTCCGATCGCCGACCGCTACGGCGTCGACCTGATCCTGAGCGGCCACGACCACAACTACCAGCGGTCCCATCCGGTGCGCGGAGCCGGAGTCCGCGACGCATGGCAGGACCCGCGCTTCGATTCCCCGCGCGGAACGGTCAACCTCGTGACCGGCGGCGGCGGCACCGACTTTCTCTACCAGAAAAGTGCGGGAGCGGACGAGCGCTTCACGCGGCGGTTCATCTCGATCCAGCACGCCGTCGAGGTGGATATCAAGGTCTCCGAGATCCACGTTAGGGTCGTTTCCCACGAGAAGCAGCTCATCGACGAGTTCCGGATCACGAAGGCCCCGCGGCGGCCCGGCCCTCGGCTCGTGCGCGGAGACGTCGACTTCGACGGCGCCTTGAGCATCACCGACGGGATCGGGATCCTGCTCCATCTCTTTCAGGGCCTGCGGATCGATTGCCCCGAGGCCGCGCGAATCGAAGCGGCCGGCGGGTTCCTGTCGATCACCGACGCGGTCTACTTGCTCAACTACCTCTTCCTGGGCGGCCCGCCGCCGCGCGCGCCGTTCCCCGAATGCGCGCCGGCGCTCGGCGGCGACGACGCGTGGTGCGTGCGGGAAGCGTGCGGGGGGTGAGGAGTGATTACGCTCGCGCCAGAGCGTTGGCGCTGACGAAGAGGTTGCGCGAGCGAAAGGACGCGCAGCTCTCGAATCACACTGCCGAGGACACCAAGGGTCCTCGACTATTTGGCGCCAGCCGCTTGGTCCGCCTGCTGCTTCTTGAATTCGTCCCAGGTCACCTGGATCGATTTTGCGATTTCCGGCTTACCGTCCTTCTCGGCCTTCGCCTTCATCGTTCCGAAGGCCAGATCCCCGTACTTGACGACATCGAACTTGGCGCTGCGGCGCCTGCTGCCCATGGAATAAGATGCCTCGAACGCCCCGGGGTGGGCTTCTTCCACAAGGGAATCGAAGGAGTCCTTGTTCGCTTTGTACTCCTTGGCATCCACCTCCCAAGACATGATGGCAGCCTTGGCTTCCTTGTTGGCTTCGGATTTGGAGTAAAACATGTAGCCGAAGAAGCCGCCCACGACGATCAAGCCCAGAACAATACTGCCGGCCTTCTTACCCATGGTCCTGACCCTCCCGACGCCAACCTGAATTGGAAGAATTCATAACGGATGGGATTCTATGAAAGATTCCGCACGAACCCAACCAGGCGATCCGGTAACTGGCACCCGACGGCCCGCGACGGAGAATTCCCCTCACGCCCCGCCCGCACCGCCCACGACCATCTTCCGGATCTCCACTTCGTGGATCCTCCTCCTCCCGACCTTCTTGATCGTGTAGCGGACTCCATCGAGCGGGATCTCCTCGCCGCTTTTCGGGATGCGGCCGAGGGCCTTGATGAGGTAGCCCGAGAGCGTGTCCACGCCTTCGCTCTTGAGCGACAACCCCGTGAAACCGTTGAGCTGGTAGAGGGGGACGCTCCCCTCGGCGAGGAACGCCTCCGGGGGGCCCGGAAGCTTCACGATGGGAGGCGTCTCCTGGTCGAACTCGTCCTGGATCTCGCCGACAAGCTCTTCGAGGACGTCCTCGAGCGTCACCATGCCAATCGTGCCGCCGTACTCGTCGAGGACGAACGCCATGTGGAGCCGCGTGCGGAGGAACCGCAAGAGCATCTCCTCGATGGGCAGAGTCTCCGGGACGTAAAGCATCTCGCGCTTGTAGGCGGCGAGATGCATCGAACCCGCCCCGCCCTGGAGGCCCCAGAGGACGTCGCGGATGTTCACCATGCCGATCGTCTGGTCGAGGCTCTCTTCGCAGATCGGAAAGCGCGTGAAGCCGGACTCGCGCGCCACGCGGAGGTTCTCCTGGAGGCTCCGGCGCGTCGAGAGATACGCGATCTGCCGGCGCGGGATGATGATCTCCCGCACGGAGCGCCGGCGCAGCTCCAGGGCCCGCAGGGCGAGATTTCGGGCCAGGTGAGTGACCGACTTTTCGGGCGAACGGAGGAGGAGGAGGCGCAACTCCTCTTCGGAGTAGCCCAGCTCGTGCTCGGCCATCGGCCTGAGCCCGAGGGGCTTCATCATGAGCTGCGCCATCCGGTCGAGGAGCCAGATGGCGGGATACGTCAGCCGGTAGAAGAAGATCAGCGGCGCCGCGACCGCCAGGGAGATCCCCTCGGGGCGCTGGATGGCCAGCGACTTCGGCACCAGCTCGCCGAGGACGATGTGGAGGAACGTGATGAGGCCGAACGAGATCGCGAAGGCCACCGTGGCAATGGAGTCGTCGGAAAAGCCGAGGTTTCGCAGCGGGATCCTCACGAAGACCTCGACCGCCGGCTTCCCCACCCACCCGAGCGCGAGGCTGGTCAATGTGATCCCGAGCTGCGTCGCGGAGAGGTAGCTGTCGAGCTTCTTCACCACTGTGCGGGCCGCGCGGGCCAGGATCTTCCCTCGGCGGATGAGGGCGTCGATCTGGGTGCTCCTCACCTTGACGATGGCGAACTCGGCGGCCACGAAGAACCCGTTGAGGAGAACGAGCAAGAGGACAACGGCCGCGCCCGCCAGGAACCCGAGCCAGCTCTCCCCGAACATCCCGCTCGCTAGGCTCTCAGTTTGACCAGCATCTCGGCGAGGTTCTGCTTGACCTCGACCACGTCCGGCAGGTTCTTCTGCGGAAGACCCGCGATGGCGCCGTGGAGGACGATCCCCACGAGTGAATCGGAGCCGAACGCCGCCCGCCGGAGGTCCTCCCAGCGGCCCTGGGCCCCCTTGAGCTTCGCGCCCATGAGGTTGGCGCCCGCGAGCTGGGCCCCGCGGAGGTCGGCGCCGCTCAGGTCCGCGCCGGCCAGACGGGCGCGGGCCAGCTTGGTCCCGACCAGGTTGGCCCCGGTCAGGATCGCGCTCGAGAGGTCCGAGCCCGTGAGATCCGCCGACGAGAGATCGGCGCCGGCGAGGACCGCGCCGGCGAACGAAGAGCGCGCCAGGCGCGCCCCGCGGAAATCCGCCCCGGGCAGCCGGGCGCCCGAGAGCCGGACATCCTCCCAGCTCACGCCCGCGAACGCGGCCTTGTCGATGGCGATTCCATCGAGAGCGACGCGCTCGAGCACGATTCCCTTCTGGAGAAAGAACTCCCCCGGCACCACGCAGCCCTTCAGGCTCGCCCCCGAGAGGTTCGCGCCCTCGATGGAGGCGCCGCTCAGGTCGGCCCCCTCGAAATCGATGGAGGAGAGATTCGCCCCCTTGAGCGAAGCTCCCTTCAGCACCGCCCGCTTGAGCGATGCGCCCGAGAGGTCGGCGCCGTCGAGGACCGAGCCCTCGAGGTTGGCATCATCGAGAATGGAGTCCTTGAAGACCGTGTACTTGTTGGCCTGGACCTTCCGGAGCGACGCGCCGAGGAAGCGGGCGCGGCTCAAGTCGGTGTTCTCGAAAACGGCGGCGAGGAAGTCGGCGCCCCCGAAATCTCCCTCGCGGAACGTCGAGTTCACCGATTTGATCTCGCGGAAGTCCCCGCCGGGGACGACGGCGCGGTCGAGGTTCACCCTCGAGAAGCGGCAGCCGGAGAACACGGCCCCCGCGAGGGTGGATCCCATGAAAGAAACGAGCCGCAAGTGCGCATCGCGAAAATTGAGCCCCTCGGCCGCGATCCCCGAGAGGAGCACCGAGTCGCAGTCGGATTCGGCGAAGGTCATGCGGTCGAACCCGGACCCCTTCGTGAAGTCCACGTCGTTGAGCGTGGTATTGTCCCAGCGGGAGCCGCTCAGCTTGGCGCCCGCGAAGGTGGCCTTCTCCAGCTCGACGGCGGTGAAATCGACCCCTTCGAGGGCGGATCCGTCGAAGACGCAGTGGGCCAAGAGCGCACCGGAGAAGCTGCCGCGCTCGGCCTTCACGCCGCGCAGGCTCCCGAAGCGGAGGTCGGTCTTCTCGAAGCGGGCCTGCGAGAGGTCGGCGCCGTTCAGCTCCGCCCCCATCATCCGCGCCCGCGAAAAATCGCAGGCGGGGAAGCGGCCGCCGATCAGGATCGCTTTCTCGAGGAGACTTCCGGAGAGGTCGGCTTCGCGGATCGTCTCTCCCGATCGGACTTTCGTCAGAAGCTCCTCGGGGGTCATGGGCGGTAAATTATTCCCGCCGCGGAGGGCCGCGCAAACGGAAATGTTCGACCGCTCATGCTTGGATCGATGCCCGCGTGCTGCCGTAAGCTTCCATCGCCGCTCCGGTGATCGATCGGGCGAGGTCCGAGGCCAGGTAGACGGTCAGGCTGGCGATGTCGGCCTGCGTAACCTTTTCGCGCGGAGACGCCCCCCTGCGGTTCGCGGAGTCCGGCTCGATGGAGCCGGGACAGACCGCGTTGACGCGGATGTCGTGCTCGCGGAGGGCCGCTGCGACCGCCTGCGTCAGCCCGATGAGGCCGAATTTCGCGGCGCAGTGAGGCACGACGTCTCCTTCGGCGATCCGACCGTGGATGGACGCGATGTTGACGATCGAGCCGCCCCGCCCTTGGCGGATCATGACCTTCGCGGTCGCCTGAATCATCTGAAACGGCGCGGTGAGGTTCGTGGCGATCGTGCGGTCCCAATCCGCGGCGCTCACGTCGATCAGCTTCTTCCAGATGTAGATGCCGGCGTTGTTGACGAGGATGTCGACGCTCCCGAACTCATCGAGGGCCGCCTGGACGACCCTCTGGGGCCCGTCGGGCGCCGTGAGGTCGGCCGCGACGGCGGCCGCCGAGCCGCCGCGGGCCCGGATGGCCAGGGCGGTGGCGTTCGCCTTCTCCGCGCTGCGGGAAGCGACCAGGACGCGAGCCCCGTCGACGGCGAGCGCGCTCGCGAGCGCCGCCCCCAATCCTTGCCCCGATCCCGTGACGATGGCCGAGCGGCCGTCCAAGAGTTTTTCCATGGCACCCGCTGGATAAAGGGCGCATGAACGTAACCGCAACCCTCCTACGTCTACGTGAGCCGAGGAAGAGAATCACCGCAGAGGACGGCAGAGTTACGCAGAGGGGGGCAATCGGCTCCTCCGCGATTCTCTGCGTCCTCCGCGGTTATTCCTCGTCATTTGGGAATCCGGAGAATCCGCAGTTACCCACATGCACCTGTGGATAAAAAAGCGAAACCGGGGGACATGGTAAAGAGGCCGTGCCGGTCTGCCACCGAAAAAGAACCGGCCCGAGGGAGCCTCGGGCCGGTTGCGCGCTCTATGACGCACCTTCGGGGATTGGGAGGGACAGGTGCGTCCCTGTAGACCGATGGAGGCCCGTTCGAGCCTCGGAGCCGGTCCTGGGGAGCCTTCAGCGCGCGTTGCGCATGTTCGAGAGGAGCGAATGGAGCCGAAAAGAAAGGAAATGGTGATTGAGCCTTGCCAGGACTTGCTTTGATTCCCTCCAGGATCCGGCCTTATCGGTCCCGGGAGCCTCCGTCCGATGAGACGGGCAACTCCGGTACCGCTCCGGTGCGCACGGACGCTGATGGTCGCAAGACCAGAGGGCAAGTTCGCTTCGGGAGCGGACGGAATAACATCGCCGAACGCGGGAACCGCTTGCGCGGTGTGGAGAAAAGCTCACGGCGCGAAAAAAACGGCCGCCCGCGCCCGGCCCGGCGGCCTTCTTTCAAGGCGGAGTCACCCCGAGCGTGCGGGCCGTCTCCACGAGCCTCCCCCACGTGCCGCTTCCGACCTCCATGCCGGCCTGTCGGCCGCGTTCCTTCTGCCGCGCCTCGGCCTCGCCGGGAAGGAGGATCTCCGCAGCCCCCGGGCGGGGCGGACACGACTTGATCCAGGTCGCGAGCGATTCCACCTCGCGGGCGGTCTCTTGCGCGCTTGCGAACGCGTCGGCCCGCATCGCGAGGATGAACGCCGCGTTCCCGGACCGCATACGGCCCGGCAGCGTGCAGCCGGCCCCCGAGAGCGCGCCCGAGAGGATGTCCACCATCACCGCGATGCCGAATCCCTTGTAGCCCACGGGACCTCCCAGCGGGAGAAGCGCCCCCCTCGGCGGCCCGTAGAAGTCGTTCGGGTCCGTAGTGGGGCGCCCCTTGGCGTCGAGAAGGCAGTCGGGAGGCACCGGCTTGCCTTCGTTGCGCGCTACGCGCACTTTTCCTTCCGGCAGGACGGTGAGGGACATGTCCTGGACGAGCGGAAAGCCGGTCCGAGGCACGCCGAAGGCCAGCGCCTCGGGGCTCAGCCGTCCTTCAGCACCGCCGTGGGGCGCCATGACGGGGTTGGCCCCGTGGTTGTTCACGGCGACGAAGCTGATCATCCCCTCGGCCGCCGCCTGCTCCGAATAGGCGCCGAGCCGCCCGATGTGGGCCGAATCGCGCAGCGCCACCGCACCGAGCCCCGAGGCCCGCGCCTTCGCGATGGCGACCTCGACGGCGCGGCGGGCGTTCACCTGGCCGAAATTCCAGCCGCCTGAGCAGAGCGCGGTGACCGGCGTCTCCGAGAGAACGCGGAACGGGCCGCCGGGGACGATCTCGCCCTTCTGGATCAAATCCACGTACTGCGGGATGCGCACGGTGCCGTGCGAGGGATGACCAGCGAGGTCCGAGGTGGCGAGGTGCTCGGCGACGATGGCGGCATCCGCCGCGTTCGCGCCGGCGGCGCCGAGGACGCGGGCGAGGAAGTCCCGCAGCGTCTCGAAGGAGATCGTTTTCATCCGGGGTTCAACCGCGAAGACGGTTGCGGACCGTGTCGAGGGTTTCTTCGACCTTCACCTTCACCTGCTCCGTCGTGTCCCGGTCCCGGATCGTCACCACGCCGTCCTTGACCGACTCGCCGTCGACCGTGATGCAGTAAGGCGTGCCGATCTCGTCGTGGCGCGCGTAGCGCTTGCCGATGGCGTGCTGCTCGTCGTAGCGGGCGTTGATGCCGGCTTCGAAGAACCGCCGGATGATCTTGCGGGCCAGCTCGGGCATGCCGTCCTTCTTCACGAGCGGCAGCACGGCGGCCTTGTAGGGGGCCAGGCGGGGATGGAGCTTCAAGTAGCGGCGCATCTCGACCTCTCCCTTGGCGCTCAGCCGCGGCTTCTCCTCGATGCGGAAGGCGTCGAGGAGGAACATGAGGGTCGCCCGCGTCGCGCCGGCCGCCGGCTCGATCACGTAGGGCGTGAACCGCAGCGGCGGTTTTCCGGTCGCCGGGTCGGGGCGGTTGGCGTCGAGGTAGTTGAGGTGGACGCCCGAGTGCTTGGAGTGCTTCGAGAGGTCGTAGTCGGTGCGGCTCGCCACCCCTTCCAGCTCCCCCCAGCCCCACGGATAGAGGTACTCGATGTCGTAGCAGTCGTCGGCGTAGTGGGCGCGCTCCTTGTCCTCGTGGCGGCGCAGCCGGAGGTTCTCGGGGTGCGTCACGAACTTCTTGTACCAGCCCAGCCGCTCGTCCTTCCAGTAGTCGAGCCACTTCGCCTGCGTGCCCGGCTCCACGAAGAACTCCATCTCCATCTGCTCGAACTCGCAGGACCGGAAGATGAAGTGCTCGACGGTCACCTCGTTTCGGAAGGACTTGCCCATCTGCGCGATCCCGAAGGGGACCTTCATCGACATCGACTGCTGGACGTTGAGGAACTGGACGAACATCGCCTGCGCGGTCTCCGGGCGGAGGTAGACGGCGCTCTCGCGGATTTTCTGGTCGATGAGGCCGCGCAGCTCCTCGCGGGAGAGGTTTTTCCCGTGGATCGCCTCGACGACGTCCTGGACGACGTCCACGGGGCCGAGGTTCGTGCGGAACATCAGGTTGAAGCTCCGCTCGGCCGAGAGATCCGGCGAGCCGCACTGGGGACAGACGTAGCCGCGGGCATCGACGGTGCCTTGGAGGGTCTTCCCGCTCTTGCGCCCCCCTTCGAGGAAAGCGACCTGGGTTCCCGGAGCGGCGCGAGGGGCCTTGTCGCCCCGGAACCGCTCCTTGCAGTTGCGGCAGTCGACGAGCGGGTCGGAGAATCCTGCCAGGTGGCCCGAGGCTTCCCAGACTTTCGGGTGCATGACGATCGAAGCATCGATGCCGACGACGTCCTCGCGCTCGTAGACCATCGACCGCCACCACTCGCTCATGATGTTCCGCTTCAGCTCGGCGCCCAGGGGGCCGTAGTCGTAGGCGCTCTTGAGGCCGCCGTAGATCTCGCTCGACTGGAAGACGAACCCCCTCTGCTTCGAGAGGGAGACGATCTCCTTCATCAGGTCGATGGGCGGCGGGCCGGCGTCGGGATTCGGCATGGGGGGAAAACTCCAAAAGGCGCGATTCTAACGTCCCGAGTGGATTCGTACAGGGGCGGCGAGGGCACCAGGGTGCATGTACGTAACGGCGACGGACGTTCCCGTCCGCGATACGCCGGTGCAACCGAAAAGGATGCGGTTGCGTGAACACTCCCGGGCCCTCTCGGCGTATTCGCGGATTTTCTTGAGCCCTCAACTTTTTCGCCCCCCGGCCGATAAGGGGGATGGAAATTGCTTGAGAGGGAGGCCGACCATGAGGGTTCTTGCGATGGATCGCGTCCGCTACGAGTGCGATTGCGACCGGGTGATCGAAATGCAGGAGATGGAGATCGGGATCAAGGAGATCCTTCAGTACTCCCACGCGGTCTTCACCCGCGAGGAGGTCCAGAGCCTCATCCGCGGCCTCGAGGAGCAGATCGAGAAGGCTTCCGAGGAGTAACCGGGCGTCGAACGCTCCATTTCACGCCCGCAAGGCGCCTGCTACGGGCGTCTGCAGCGGGGATTCTTCCTTGATCGCACCGGGGCTAGCATCCGCTCTGGCACGGGGCGAGCGTGTCCGCAACCGGGTCGTCGCCGCAGTCGATCGGCCCGGGCGGCGGCAGCGGCTCTCCGCCGAGGAAGAGCCGGATCAGGAGGCGGATCGGGTCGCTCAGGCTCAACTCGCCGTCGTCGTTCGAATCGGCGGCGTCCTCACAGGTGATCGGATCGCCCCCGAGGAAGAGCGCGTTGAGCGTGAAGATCGCATCGGCGAGGTCGACGGCGCCGTCCGCGCCGGCATCGCCCCTGCGGAAGCGGCCCGGCGGCGCCCCACGGCGCTGTCCGAGAAGGATGCTCGCCGCTCCCGAGTTGAACGTCACCACATCCAGGGCGCCATCCCGGTCCATGTCCGCGAGCTGATGGCCCGCGAGGTTGTTCAACCCCGCGCGATAGTCGCTGCGGGCCGCGAAAGTCCCTCCACCAGCCCCGAGGAAGACCGAAATGACGCCGTCGCGGGCCGAAGTCACGGTCAGGTCGAGCCGCGAATCGCGATCGAGGTCTACGAGGCGCATGGAAGCGGGGCTCGCCGGCACCGTGATGGATGCGATCGAAGCGGGCGCGTCGAACTCCCGATTCCCCATTCCGCGGAGGATGAGGACCGCGGGTGCACGCGCGTCGAGGACCACGAGGTCGATCTTCCCATCCCCATCGATGTCCCCCGCGGCGAGATCGGAAAAGGTCTTCGTGCCATCCTCGATGGCGATGAGCGGATCGCCGAAACCCGCGGCGCCCTTGCCGTACTGAACGGCGACCTGCGTGCTCGAGTCGACGAGGAAATCGAGGGTGCCGTCGCCGTCGAGATCGGCGAGCGCGGTTTTCTTCGGCCTCTCGATCGTGGGGACGATCCGGGCCTCGCCGAATTCGCCGCCGCCGAGGCCGATGAAGACGGCCAGGTGGTTCGATCCCGAGCAGGGCACGGCCAGATCGATCCGACCGTCGCCATCGATGTCCCGCGCGAGGATGAGCATCGGCAGGATTCCCGCCGGAAAGATCTTCTCGCTCCGGATCGCACCGCCGGAGTCGAGGAGCGCCACAAGCGCCGCCCGGCCGGTCTGGTTCACCCCCGCAATGTCCGCGCGCCCGTCGCCGTCGAGGTCGGCCGCCACGATCGAGTTGTAGATGGTGAGGGGGGTGAGAACGAAGGATGGCACGCGAGGGGCCGAGGCTCCCGGCTTGAGATAGACGGAGATCTGGCGGCTGCCGGAGCTGGGGAAGAGGAGGTCTTCCGCCCCATCGCCGTCGAGGTCCCCGATCGCCATGTCCTTCGCCTGAGTGAAGCCCTGGACCCGGGCCGGCACCTGGAGGTAGCGGCCGCCCCCTTTTCCCCAGCAGACGGTCAGGGAGCCTGAGCCGGAGTCGGCCGAGATGACATCGGCGTACCCGTCGCCATCGAGGTCCGGCGCGGCGAGGAATGCCGGAGCCAAGCCGATCGCCGAAAAGGAGAGCGGCGTCGCGAAGGTGCCGTCGCCCTTCCCGGGATAGACGTCGAGGATGCTGGTGTCCGCGTTGTTGTGGACCAGCTCGGGAAACTGGTCCCCGTCGAGATCGCCGATGGCGAGCGAGACCACGCCCGTCGCCCGCTTGATCGAGAGAGTGTTGCGGAAGGTGCCATCGCCGAGACTGATTCCGGCGTTGGCGGCCCCTTCATCGATGCAGGCCGTGGCCAGGTCCATCTTGCCGTCGCGGTTGAAGTCCCCCACGGCGAGGGAGCGCACGCAGCCCAGCGTGACGAAGTTCCGCAGGGTCTCGAACTCTCCGTTCCCTTTGGAGCGGATCGGGATCGCGCCGACCGCCTGCACGCCGATCACGATGTCCTCGATGCCGTCGCCATCGAAATCGAGCGATTCCGCGGCATGCGGCCGCTGGGGGGCGACGACGCTCTTGAAGAACGTGAAGGTCCCATCCCCGTGCCCCCAGAAGATCATGTAGATCATGGTGTCGTAGTTGGCCGAGGCGAGGTCGAGCTTCCCATCGCCGTTCCAGTCGCCGGCGGCCGTCCAGCGCGAGCCTCGGGCCTGCGTCAAGCTGCGGACGGGCTCGAAGGTGCCGTCTCCCTTCGAGAGGATGACGTAGAGATGGAGCCCGGGGTTCGAGACGACGAGATCGTCGGCTCCATCCGAGTTGAGATCGGCGGCGCGAACGAAGAACCCGCCGACCTGCAGCGTCGCCGCCCGCCGAAAGTCGCCTCTCCCGAATCCGCTCCGGACGTAGATCGCGGTCTGGCCGGATCCGCCGACCTCGACCAGGTCGAGCCGGCCGTCCTTGTCGAAGTCCCCCGCGGCGACGCAGACGGGCGAGAGCCCCGTGGTGATCCGGAGCGGAGCCTGGAAGCTGCCGTCGCCCTGAGCGGGGAGGGCTCGTGTCCAAACGGCGGCGGCGAGAAGGACGAGACGATGGTTCAGCATCGAGAACCCCTCAACATGGCGCGAATGATACGCACCCGGAGAGGGTAAGTCAGCACTGGGGTCGCCGCATCAGGGTCGAGTTGACAAACCCTAGGTAGGCAACCGTTCACCGGGCCTGGCGGCCCGGAACGGTTACAATCTGCGCGTTCAGTCGCCACGCAGGCTCCCTGAAGAGGGCCTTCCAGGGCGAAAGACCCGTGCCAAGCGGGGATGAAGGACTCCGTGGTGAGTGCCTGGTTCGCTCCGAGAGGGTTGCGCGGTGAACGGTTACTCGGATAGACACTGGCGTGCTATGAAAGGCGTCCTCATCGGTGCGGGTTACTTCGCGCAATTCCAGATCGATGCCTGGAAGCGGATCGAGGCGCGGTTGGCCTCGGAGGGACTGGTTCCGAGCCGCCCCGAACAGGGTTCCGCCGGCAACCAACCGGCTGGCAAGCAGCAGGCCGGGCCGGCGCTCCTGGCGGCCGTCGCCGACGTCGCGCCCGGTAAGGCCGCCGCATTCGCCGCCCGCCACGGCATTCCCCGCGCCTATGATTCGGTCGAAGCGATGCTCGACGAGGAGCGACCCGACTTCGTGGACATCGCCACCCGGCCTGAATCGCATCCCGCGCTCACGCGGCTGGCCGCCGGGCGCGGCCTTCACGTCATCTGCCAGAAGCCGATGGCGCCCATCCTGGCCGACGGCATCGCGATGTGCGAGGCGTGCGAATCGGCGGGAGTGCGCCTCCTCATCCACGAGAACTGGCGCTGGCAGCCGTGGCATCGCGAGGCGAGGCGGCTGCTCGCGTGGGGCGAACTGGGAGCGTTGCGGCACGCAAGCTTCGACTGGCGCACCGGCGACGGCACCGGGAGCGAGCCGTATGCCGTGCAGCCGTATTTCCGCCGGATGCCGCGGCTCCTGGTTTACGAAAGCCTCGTCCACATCCTCGACACCTTCCGCTGTCTCGGCGGCGAACTGCGAGTGACGGCCTGCAAAACGAGGCGCGTGAACCCCATCATCGCCGGCGAGGATTGGGCGGAGATTCGCGTCGCCTTCGACGGCGGCGCGACGGGTTTCATCCATGGCGACCGCCACACCGGCGCCGTGCCTGCGCCCGTGGCGATGGGCGAACTGCGCTTGCAAGGAGCCGCCTCCACGCTGCGCGTCGCGGGCGATGGCCACATGTTCCTGAGCCGGCCCGGGGCTGCCGAGGAAAGGCTGCCTTTCACGCCTCCCGGGACCGGCTACAAGGGGGACAGCGTCCTCGCCACACAAAGCCATCTGCTCGAGTGCCTCGCGACGGGCGCTCCCTGCGAAAGCGAGGGGCGCGAATACCTGAAGACCGTGGCGCTGGTCGAAGACTGCTACCGGCTTGCCGCCGCTTCCCGCGCGCCCGGAATTGACCCCGAGGGCCCATGAAACGAACGCTGCTCGTTCCATTCCTTTGCCTCCTTTGCGGCCGGCTCCCATCGGCCGACCTCGTCCCGCCGCCGTCCCCGCCGCAGCGGGTCTCCGGCGACACGATTTTCCCCGCCGCCGAGTGGGTGGAGGCCGGCCCGGAATCGCAGGGCATGGAATCCGCAAAGTTGCGGGAGGCCGTCGCGTTTCTCGAAGCGAATGCCGGCAAGGACGGCGCGCGCGAGCTGATCGTCGTCCGGCGTGGGCGGCTTATCTGGAAGGGCGACAACGTCGACCACGTCCACGGAATCTGGTCCTGCACGAAATCCTTCACGAGCACGGTGCTGGGGCTGTTGATCGCCGGCGGCAGATGTTCGCTCGATACGCAAGCGGCGACGGTCCTGCCGGAGCTTCGGCCTGTGTACTCCGGCGTCACGCTGCGGCACTTCACGACGATGACTTCCGGCTATCGCGCCGTGGGCGACGAGACGACCGGCGGCTACACTCACGGCCCGAGCTCGACGCCCTTTCGCCCGCATCCGGAGCCCCTCTTCGCCCCCGGCTCCGCTTACGCCTACTGGGACTCGGCGATGAACGAGTTCGGCCACGCGCTCACCCGGATCGCCGGCGAACCCCTCGACATCCTCTTCAAGCGCCGCATCGCCGACCCGATCGGCATGAACCCCGCGGCATGGAAGTGGGGCGACTTCCAGGAGACGCAGGGCCTCCGCATCAACGGCGGCTCGGGCAACGCCGGTAAGCACATCCAGATCTCGGCGCGCGAGTTGGCGCGCTTCGGCCATCTATTCCTCAATGAAGGGCGATGGAACGGAGTTCAGCTCCTTCCCTCGGAATGGGTTCGTGCGGCGACTTCGGTGCAAGTCCCCGCCGCGACGAAGAATGCCTGGCCTCTGAGCGGCATCGCGGGTCCGGGGTATTACGGGTTCAACTGGTGGCGCAACGCGCCCGGACCCGACGGCAAGCTCCTGTGGCCCGAGGCGCCCGTCACGACGTTCGCCGCGCTCGGGCACAACAACAACAAGCTCATCGTCGTCCCCGACTGGGAGATGGTCATCGTGCGGCTGGGTCTCGATGAGGGGCAGAAGAAAATCTCCGACGAGGCGGTCAGCGGATTCCTCGGCAAAGTCGCCGGCGCTCTGGTCCGGGGGGCCGATTCGAACCCGGCCGCAGGCGCCGGCCCGGCGCCGGTAACGCCGCGCAAGGCCGACGGCTCGGGCGCGTTGACGCTGGGCGGCGCGTTGAAGGAGTGGCACAAGGTCACTCTCACACTCGACGGCCCGTTCGCCCACGAGCGGGACCGAGAGCCGAATCCATTCACGGACCTCGCCTTCACCGTCACCTTCACACACGAGAGCGGCACGCCGCGCCACATCGTCCCCGGTTACTTTGCGGCCGATGGCGGCGCGGCCGATACGGGGGCCGAGTCCGGAACGAAATGGCGCGCCCATCTCTCGCCCGGCAAACCGGGCCGGTGGAACTACGCGATTTCCTTCACGCGCGGCCCGAACGCCGCGCTCGACGGCGGCGGGGCTCCGCTCGCTCCGTTCGACGGCCATACCGGCGTCCTCATCATCGCGCCGACCGACAAGACCGGGCGGGACTTCCGCTCCAAAGGCCGGCTCGAATACGTCGGCAAACATCACCTGCAATTCGCCGGTTCGAAGGAATTCTTCATCAAAGCCGGCCCCGACGCGCCCGAGACGCTCCTGGCCTGCGTAGATTTCGACGGTACCGAACCGGGCCGGGCACGCCCGGCCCGGCCCGGGGAGGCTGCGCCCGCGCCGTCGCTCAAGACCTGGCAACCTCACGTTCGCGATTGGCGCCCGAACGACCCGACGTGGCAAGGCGGGAAGGGCAAGGGGCTCATCGGCGCGCTGAATTACCTCGCGGCGAAGGGGCTGAACACGTTCTCCTTCCTGCCCTATAACGCCGGCGGCGACGGCGACAACGTATGGCCCTTCGTTGCCCGCGGCGAGAAGCTCCACTACGACTGCTCGAAACTCGATCAGTGGGGCATGGTCTTCGATCACGCCACCGCGCTCGGCTTGCACCTCCATTTCAAGCTTCAGGAAACCGAGATGGACGACGAGCGGGTCGGCGATTCGGCGCGGCCCGGCGTCGTGCCGGAGGCGCTCGACGGCGGAGCGCTCGGTACGGAGCGGAAGCTCTACTGCCGGGAGCTCATCTCCCGCTTCGGCCACGCCCTCGCGCTGACCTGGAACCTCGGCGAGGAGAACACGCAGTCCGCCGCCGAGCAGCGCGCCATGGCGCAGTTCATACGGGGCACCGACCCGTACGACCATCCCATCGTCGTCCACACGTTCCCCGGCCAGCAAGAGACGGTCTATCGCCCGCTCCTCGGCGCTCAGTCGCAGCTCAACGGCGCTTCCCTGCAAAACGAATGGGATCGGGTCCACGAGCGCACCCTCGAGTGGGTCGGCGAATCCGCCAGGTCCGGCCGGCCGTGGGTCGTTTGCAACGACGAGCAAGGCCCCGCAAGCCTCGGCGTTCCGCCCGACCCCGGCTACGAAGGCCAAAGCGGCATCGCGAAGGAGAAGAACCGGAGCTACACGCTGGACGACGTTCGAAAGCTCACGCTCTGGGGCAACCTCATGGCCGGCGGCGCGGGCGTGGAATACTACTTCGGGTACCAGCTCCCGCAGAACGACCTTCGCTGCGAAGACTGGCGGAGCCGCGACCGCAGTTGGGACCATTGCCGCATCGCGCTCGAGTTTTTCCGGGCGGAGAAGGTCCCGTTCTGGGAAATGCGAAACGCCAATCCGCTCGTCGGCAACTCGGCGAACTCCAACGAGAAATTCTGCTTCGCGAAGCCGGGAGAACTCTACCTCGTCTATCTCCCGCGCGGAGGCACGACCGACCTGGACCTCGTTGGCGCGGGCGGCGACTTCGCCGTGAAATGGTTCGACCCGCGCTCGGGCGGCGCGCTGCGGGATGGTGGGGTCGCGAAGGTCCAAGGCGGCGGCAAGGTGCGGCTCGGTCGCCCGCCCGCCGACATCGACGAAGACTGGCTCATCGTGGTGGTTGCACAGGCAACCCGTCAGAAATAGGAGGAGCCGAATTCGTGGCTTCCGAACCGACGAGCGTCGAGTGGAGTCCCTACGACAGGCCGGAGCGGAGCCCGCCTCCGGATGACCAGCGCGCATCGGGGATCGATCGGCGGGCGGTCGTCCTCGCCCTCGCCGCGGCCGCAGGCGTCTGCCTCGCCGTGTGGGCGCTCTCCTCGCTGCTTGCGCCGAGGTTCATCCTCATCGATGAAGCGGTCCTCCGCGGGGAGAACGGCGTCGTGGACGAGAATACGCTCCTGGCTCCCGCGGAGCGGCTCCGCCTCGAGCTGCGGCTCCACCGCCCCGCCGCGGTCCTCGTTCTCCTCATCGAGCCGCGGGGCGAGGTCCTGGACGTCTATCCCGCGCCGGGCGGGGTCCCCCTCCTCGAAGCGGGAGAGCACAGGCTACCGCCCGGCGGGGGAGCCTGGGAGTCGGCCGGCCTCGAACAAGGACAGCACTGCCTCTGGCTCCTAGCGGGAGGAGACGCGGTCTCGGAGGACGAGCGCCACGAGGTCGTGCAGCGTTTCCGCACGATCATCCAGGCAAGCCTGCGAAATAGGCGCCTCTCGTGGGAGGAGGTCGAGGAGGCGGCAGCCCGGAGCGGGATGGAGTTCCTCCCGTTCTCTTTCCGCGTCGATCGGGCGCGCTGAGAGACGCTCTTCCCTTCCGCAGGATCCTTCCACCTTTGGGGAGAAGGAGATTCCTCGGCAGGATTCATCTCAGATGAGTGCAAGAATTTTGGGCAGGGGGATACAGACCATCCCGGCGTTGCCGTCGCGCGGACGTGAGGACGTTATTCGTGCGCTTCTCCGGACTCGCTCGTATCATGGGCCTCGATGGACCCAGACCGACAACGTGCGGTCGAGAGAAGCGGAGATCCTGTGAGCCCCGAATCGGAGACCCTTTGGACGCTCCTCGAAGCGGATCTCCGTCCTCTCCGCCAGGGCCTGGTGACGCATCCGGTGTACGGACTGATCGGCGACCTGCCGGCCCTGCGGGTCTTCATGGCATCGCACGTCTTTGCCGTCTGGGACTTCATGAGCCTCCTCAAGACGCTCCAGCGCCGGCTCACCTGCGTGGACGTTCCCTGGATACCTCCAGCGGATCCGCTCGCCGCCCGGCTCATCAACGAGATCGTCCTCGGGGAGGAGAGCGACGAGGTGGCGCCGCAACGCTACACAAGCCACTTCGATCTCTACCTGACGGCCATGGAGGAGGTCGATGCCGACGCCCGTCCGATCCGGCGCTTCCTGACGGAGTTGCGCGAGGGCCTCGCGCCCGAGGGCGTCCTCGCCTCGCTGCCCATACCGAAGACGACTTCCCGGTTCGTGATCGACACCCTCTGCACATGCGAGACCTCGACCCTGGAGGTCGCCTCCGCGTTCCTCCTCGGCCGCGAAGACCTGGTCCCCGCGATGTTTCGCTCCCTCATCGCGGAGATTGAGCGCTCTGGCACTCGATGCGCGTCCTTCCGGCTCTACCTCGACCGCCATGTCCATCTCGACGAAGAGACGCACGGGCCGCTTGCAAAGATGCTCTTCGTGAGCCTCTGTGGCGACGACCCCGCGAACTGGGCCAGGGCGAAGGCGATGGCGGCCACCGCGCTTGCTTCGAGGCGGGCTCTCTGGGACGGGGTGGTGGATGCGCTTAAGGGGGAAGGGGAGTAGGGTGGCAGGCAGGGTCCAGCCTCTGGTCCTCATCGTCGATGACGACGAGGATGCTCGGGTCACGCTTGGCGACTCAGGAGGGGAATGGACGGGGCAGGATCGGCAAAGCCGTGCTCGTTGATGATGATCTAAAAGATGCCGAAGGTTTCCCTGATTCTTCTGTTGACTACCGCCTCCGTTGCCCCGATCTCTGCCTGAACGGCTCTTTGGAAGTCTGCACCATCCTTGTGCGAAAGCAGCGCAGCCAGATTGTCTTTCTCGTCATCTGAAAGCGGTTGCCTGCGTAGTTTCTGGCGGAGAGCATCCAGTTTATCAACTAAAGCTCTGGCTTCCTTCGGGTCCACGGCTTGTTTTTTTTATTTGCTTGCGATGCGTGTCGCCAGTGAAACTTGATTGATGTCTTGTACTCTAAGCTTTGCCGCCCATTTTCTTGTCTAACTAATGCGGGGCCACCGAAAGGGATGGAGTCGTAGTGAACTCAGCACCGTTGGTGGCGTCCTACGGAAACCGCCATCTTTCGACGGTTTTTCGTCGCCGTTGGTCCGGGTGGACCAGATCCTCCACGCGCTCGAGAATCTGGGTGTGGGGCCACAGGGTGGCGGGGTTGAACCCCATGGGCCAAAGGCCTCCCGACAGAAAGGGTCGGGAAACGCCGGCCAGCGAGCGAAAGAGAGAATCTTTGAGATTCTTCAAGAATTCCTCTTGACCCTATACTTAGGTATAGGCCGTAGGATACCCCGCAGGAGAATACCGATGGCTCTCAAGATCGGCAAGGTTGCCCGGCAGGCGGGCGTGAATTTGCAAACAATCCACTACTACGAGCGCCGGGGCCTACTGCCCAAACCGCCCCGAAGCGAGTCAAACTACCGGTCGTACCCGGAGGACGCCGTGCTCCGAGTGCGCTTCATCAAGCGGGCGCAGGAGCTGGGGTTCACGCTGAAGGAGATCAAAGAACTGCTCTCGCTCCGGGCCGCGCCGCGCACTAGATGTGCCGACGTGCGTGAACGGGCCGAGGAAAAGTTGCGGGATATCGAAGACAAAATCCGAACCCTCGAGACCATGCGCAAGGCGTTGACCACCCTCATCGGCGAGTGCTCGGGACGCGGACCTGTGACGGCATGCCCGATCCTCGATGCTCTGGAAGATCAGAAAGAAAGCTGACCATCGATTCGTGGAGTGTGCGGGGGTGGTCCTCGCCACGGCACGAAAATGCCCTTGGAAAGGAGTGCATAATGCGCAGGAGAAAGTGGTTACTGACCGCGCTGCTGGCGCTGCCCCTCGCGGCCGCAGGTCTCTTGTACGGCCAGTCGCTCGTCCGCACGGGCCAGCCGCAGAAGAGCGCGGGGTACGTCTGCCCCCTAACCGGGGAGGAGCTGCCCTGCCCGAATTGCTGCCCGCTCAACGACCAGAAGTAGTCTATGAACGACGCCCCGGCGGTGTTTCCGCACCGCCGGGGCACTCGTGAGTTGCAGAAGTAAGGCCATAATGTGACTTCAAAGCGACAGGGAGCGCTTCGAGGCCTTGGAGGAGGTCGCCGCGCCCTTGCGCGCCGGGATATTCTGCTGGCGCAGACGGCGATCCATTGGAAGCTCCGCCCCGTGCCCGCCGATCGCAACTCACCCAGCCTGACACTCCCACTGGTCGCTGGGAACGTATCCACTTCTCGCACTCAAGACGTCTTCAGTACTGTCGGCTTTCGTCCGTGCAACACGTGTTTCACGGACCGCCGAGCCTCCCCAACCGATGTGGAAGCCTCGAAAACCGGCTTAGAAACCGGCGCTCTTCTGTCGGTCGCCCCCCCCTACAATTGAGACAGGTAGACCATTCTTTCACGCGGTGGAGGGCAAAAGCGATGGTTGCCCCGGAGAAGCATCACGCTTCGCCTCCGCGAATCGCATGCTTCTGTATCCGGTAAATCAGTGTCTGTCGAGAAATGCCGAGGAGGCGTGCCGCAGCTGATTGATTCCCACCCGTCTTGCGTAAGGCCTCGACGATCAGGCGCTTTTCAACCTCCTCGAGGACGATGCCCCCTTCAGGGATGTCAAGGGCCTTGGGACCATGGGTGTTATTCTCGACCTGGCCGAGGGTGATCTCTTTGACGCCGATCTCCTCTTCGTTGTTCCGGAGTATGAGCGCACGTTCGATCGTATTCTCCAGCTCGCGCACATTTCCCGGCCAGTCATGCGCCGCGAGGAGCGCCAGAGCGTTCTCCGTCACGCGGATCCCGGTAGCCCCGAGCTTCTCGAGGAAATGGTCTATAAGGAGCGGGATATCCTCACGCCGCTCCCTCAGCGGCGGCATTGTGATCGGGAACACGTTGAGGCGATAGTAGAGATCCTTGCGGAAGGCTCCCGTCTCTACCAGATGGTTCAGCGGCTGGTTCGTGGCGGCGATGACGCGCACCTCGACGGGATGAGGCGCGCGGTCTCCCACCTTGTCGATTTCCCGCTCCTGGAGGACCCGCAGCAGCTTCTTCTGCAAACCGACGTCTATGTCGCCGATCTCGTCGAGGAATACCGTGCCCCCGTCGGCAAGCTCGAACTTCCCGGTCTTTGGCCCCGTCGCCCCAGTGAAAGCGCCCTTCACGTGCCCGAAGAGCTCGCTCTCGAGGAGTTCCCGGGGAATCGCGGTGCAGTTCACGGTGACGAAATTCGCGGAGCTCCTCGGACTGTTATAGTGCAGCGCCCTGGCGACAAGCTCTTTTCCAGTCCCTGTCTCTCCCTGTATCAGCACGGTCGCATCCGTCGACGCCACGCGGGCAAGGAGCTTAGAAAGCGCTTGCATGGCAGGGCTCTTGCCGACCAGACGGGAGAGGCTGAAGCGCCCCTTGAGCTCCGTCCGGAGCTGCCTGTTCTCTTGGCGCACCGAGGCGAACTCGAGGGCCTTGCGCACCGTCATCTTCAATGCGTCTCTGTCGAAGGGCTTCGTGACGTAATCGTAGGCTCCCTTCTTCATGGCCTCCACGGCCTGCTGGATGGTCCCGTAGGCCGTAATCACGATCACCAGCGCCGCAGGATCCGCCGACCGGATGCGGCTCAGGAGGTCCATGCCGCTCATCCCCGCCATGCGCACGTCGGTGATGACTAGGTCCGGCGCATCGCTCCGGAAGAGCTTCCAGCCCCCTTCGGCGCTGGGCGCGGAGATCACATCGAGCCCGACTTCCTTGAGGTTGTACTCAAGCACAGCTCGGATGCCTTCGTCGTCGTCAACGAGTAGCACCTTCCTCTTGAGCACGGAGGGCCCCCTTGAGTGGAAGAGTAACCGTGAAAGACGCACCCTGGCCCGGGCGGCTCTCAACGGAGATGCGGCCCCTGCAGCCTTCGAGGATCCGGTGAGTGATGGCGAGTCCAAGACCGGTCCCGTCCGGCCGTGTGGTGAAGAAGGGATCGAAGATTCGCGGCAGGTTATCGGCGGGGATCCCCCGCCCACTGTCCTTCACTACCACCTCGACCTCGTCCCCCACTTGGCGCGCCCCAAGAAGTATCCTTCCGCCGGCTGGAGTAGCCTGCATGGCGTTAAGGAGCAGATTGAGGAACACCTGCTGGATTTGGTGCGGGCTCGCCGCGACCGGGGACAAACCCCGCTCGATCTTGAGGTCGAAGCTCAAGTGCTCCTGCTTCATGGTCTGTGAGCAAAGTGCGGCCACTGCCTTCAAAACCTCTGCCACGTCGGCCACGCCTTTGCCGTCTTCCGTGGGACGCGCGCAGTCGAGGAACCGAGAGACCACGGCGTCCAGTCGTGCGACCTCCTTGAGAAGAAGACGAGCGAAGCGCTCCTTCTGGTCAACCGGCGTGGCACCGTCCGCCATAATCTCCGCGGCTCCTTTAATCCCGCCGAGGGGGTTCCCGATCTCGTGCGCAAGTCCCGCGGTGAGCTCGCCAAGGGCCGAGAGGCGACTGGCTCTCTGGAGGTGCTCTTCGTTCCGAAAGAGGGCCTCAGTCTTCTCCCGAAGCTCGGCATAGGACCTCTCGAGCTCCTTGGCGACCCTGCGGTACTGTGCGGTGGCCTCGATCTGCCTCTGCGCGAGGTACCCGGTCACCACACCGATGACGGGGAACATGATGATGTTGAGCGTGCGGTGGAGATTCTGACCCCAGAACGCGCCGCCCTCGTGGAAGTAGAGGTGCGTGGCGAAACAGGCGCTCGTGAGGACGGCGCACGTGATCCCCCCTGCTAGCCCGAACCACAAGGCGCCGAGGATAATCGGCAGGTAGGGGATGATGTCGAGGATCTGGTGGAAGGGAGAGCTCTTTACGCCGCCTAACTGGTGGATGAACGTGAGGGTCAAGATGACCACCACCAGGACCAGAAGGCGCCAGGATCGAAGAGTGGTGAGAGAATCACGAAACTTCACGGGAAAGATCACTCTCTCAATCTATCAGCAACGCGCGGGCCGAACCAGGGACCGACCTGCCATCTTAACACGCCCGTCGCTTTGCTTAACACGCCCGTCGCTTTGCGTCCCTCCGCGCCCCCCCGCAGTGGGATGTGTTGCAACTCCAGCAACAGGTTGTCTGAGATCCTACACTCGCGCCTCTCTGCACCCACAGGAGTAGCGACGGCCATGCGGGTCGGCCCAAGGAATGCCACTTGCACGGTGGATCCAACCTCATGAAGCCCCTGACGATCGCTTCCAAGTTGGGACTCTTAATCGCCATGCTGGCGGCCTGCTTCGTGTCCCTTGGGAATCTCCGAGCGCATGAGGAGAAGGACCCCGTGTGCGGCATGCTTGTGGAAATCGAAAAGGCGCATGGGACGGCGAAGTACGCCGGGAAGACCTACTATCTGTGTTCGGAGTCCTGCTTCGGAGAGTTCCGGGCGAATCCCCAGCAGTTCGTGAGCGCCCTGCGCCAGGTCGAATACCGTGGCAACGCCGCCGTCGCATTCACCCTGCGCCCCCGGATACCCAAGCGCGGGGAGTTGGCGCGGTTCTACCTCCAGGCAGGCCCGCAAGCCGAAGGCGGCAATCCAACGAACGATGCCTCCGGCTGGAAGTTGGCCGAGGGTCACGCTCTTGTCTACCTGATGGAACGCGACCGTACACCCGATCCCGAGTCCTTGCGTCTTCACGAGACCGAGGAAAAGGGTACCTATGGCTTCTCAAAGCTCCTCCGGGACGACGGCGCGTATCGCATCTTCTTCGTCGCCCGTTACCAGAACGGCGAACAGGTGAGAATCGGCTTCGACTGCGCCACGGAAGGCGCCGTTCAGGAGCACCACCACAGCGGAGTCGAAGACGGGGCACCGCCCTCCGAATCCGGCCCCAAAAGACCGCCCTCGCAGGATGCGCACCACTCCGGCGCGATCTCCATGTCGACCCAGCACGAGACCATGCGGGAGATGGCCGAGGCCTGGACAGAGATTGGAAGGAGCCTCTACCAGAGCGCGGATCTGCACGAGCCGGGGAAGCTCGTCGAGGAGCTGCTCGCCTGGGAGCGCAAGATGCCGTCGTTCTCGCTCCACAAGTTTGAAGAGGCGAAGAGCGAGTTCCTTGGCTATTCCCGGGAGCTCGAGGAGTGGACCCTGGCTCTCCGGAACGACATTCGGCGCGGCCGGCTCGAGTCCGCGCGCAACCGATATGTGGAGATCGACGGCCGAGCCTGCACGAAGTGCCACCTCAAGTTCCGCTGGGGTGTCGTCGACGACCTTTCGCGGTTCCCCGACCTGCGCCGGATGGAGTATGCCGCAAAGTAGAGGTAAGAGAGCTGTGCTGGGGCTCGGGCTTCTCGCCGCCGCTGGTGCGGGGGCGGCGTTGATCCTTGTCCGCCGCGGCGCAAGGGACCAGGAGCCGGTCGCGGGGGTGCGGTTCCAGCTTGCCGAACGCCACGTTGCCGATGGCTCGCCGCTCGCCGGCGATCCCGAGCACGGTCGCGAGCTCTACGCGGTCCATTGCGCGCCGTGTCATGGCGCAAGGGGCGATGGCCAGAGCCCGACCGCAACCTACCTCTGGCCCCTGCCGCGAGACCACACGGACGGCGGGTACATGAACAGCCGGAGCGACGAAGAGCTCTACAGGGCGATCTCCGGAGGCGGCAGCGCGGTCAATAGGTCGGCCCTAATGCCGGCATGGAATGACCGGTTCGACTCGTTCGAGATCTGGAACCTCGTAGCTTATATCAGGACCCTCCACGGCCCTCTTCCGGAGGGCACCAACAAGGCGACCTACCACGAAGTGGTCCTCTCCGAGAGTCGCTCAGCAACCATCGCGACGGAGCTTTCGGTGCGTCTCGTGGGCGAAGACCATCGCGTCGTCTTCCTCGGTTGCTACGACAAGGAGGAGCGCCTCTTCGCGCTGGCCGTGTATCCATCGGTCCTCGTTGAGGGCCAGGCGATCCGCCTGGTCGTCTTCCTCAAGCCTGACGCTATGGTTGATCGCGCTTGGACGAATCGCCAGATAGCCCTCGAGGGTCAGCCGCCGGATGCCGTGGACCGTTTTCTAACGACGTGGAAGCCGGTCCATGCGCACCGCGATCTCTGCGAGGTCCTCGCGTCTGCGGTGCACAAATCGACTCTCCAGGTTGCGGCCGCACTGGAAGAGGAGAAAGAGGACCTCGCTGAAGCCGACTCGACCTATGAAGCGTTCACGAAGGATCCTCGGTCCTTCCCGCGCGGCCAGCGCCTTTACATAGAGGGCTGCGCCAACTGCCATGGAGTGACGGGCCGCGTCGTGGGCCCGCGGGTCACGCGCGGTGAATTCCGGCCGCGAAACCACGCGGACGGAAGCTTCATGAACCGTCTGAGCGATGAGTACCTCCGATCGGTGATTCGTTATGGCGGATACCACTGGAATATCTCCGGCTCCATGCCAGCCACCTCGAGCTATTCGGCTGACGAGCTCACGTCGCTTGTCGAGTTCCTGCGATCCATCGCCACGCCTTCCGGCGGCGGCCGATGCCCGTGTGGAATGCTGGCAATGTCCTGTGGTAACGAAACGCAGGATAGGGGATGCGCGTGCGCCAACGGCCAAGACTCGATCCGACTCTGCACGAAGATTCTGAGGTAGGAAGCGAGATGAGACTGACTCTACCAATGCTACTTGCCGCTGCCATTGGTGGCTGTGCCACAAGCGAACGCCCTGCATCCAGATTGGATTCTCCTCAGGGTGGTGAATCTGGCAACCCACGTCCTGCTGTCACTACTGAGGAAGCAGCTCCTCCTCGCCAGCCGGACTGGTCGGATGGGCTCAATCTCGAGGAGGCGCTCGAGGCCGCGCTCGCCCGCAATCCCCGGCTGGATGCCATTCGCTTCGAGAATGACATGGCCCGGGCCCAGCGGATCACCGCGGGCACCTACCCCTACAACCCCGAGCTGAGCTTCGAAGGGCAGCGAGCCGTGCCCTGGTTCCAGCCGCAAGACAACGCCGTGAAGATCGGGCTAAGCCAGACGTTCGAAATCGCCGGCCAGCGCGGGCATCGCATCGCGATCGCGGATGAGAACATCGAGCGGGCACGGTCTTCCGTTAGCGATGCTGGGCGTCTTCTGCGCTCCGCGGTGACAGAAATCTTCTACCAGGCGCTCGCGGCCCAGCGCCGGCGTGAGGTCGCGGTCGCCAATGTTGAGCTCGCAAGGCGCCTCCTGGAGGCGGCTCAGGCGAGACTCCAGGCGAAGCAGATCCCCGAGATCGAAGTGAACCTGGTGAACATCGGATACCAGAGGGCCCTGGGCGAGCGGGAACGGGCTCTCCAAGAGCTCACCCAAACACGTGCCCGGCTTGCCGCTCTATTGGGCGAACCGGATCGTACGGAGTTTGACGTCAAGGGCGATCTCTCCACAGCTCTCGTGATAGTCGAGAAGGAAAAGCTCACCGTCTTCGCCACGGAACACCGCTCGGACCTGACCGCGCTCCGGTCCCAGTCGAAGATGGCCGAGGAGCGTGTCCGGCTTGCCCGCGCCTCGAGCTGGCCCGATCCGAAAGTGGGCCTCTTCTTCCAGCGCGACGTGTCCAGGTTTCCCCTCAACGTGGGCGAAGGGTCCGACAGCGACAACATCGTGGGGCTCGAGGTCGCGATGCCCCTTCCTTTCTGGAACCGTCAGCGAGGCCCGATCGCCGAGGCCGAGGTCGAACAAAGCCGCGCAGGTATGGAGATCAAGGCGCTCTCCCAGGAGATCCGCCGCGACATCGAGCTTGCGGTCAGCCGGCTCGAGCGCGCCAAGGCGACCCTCGACCTCTACGAGAAGGAGCTCAACAGGCTTTCCCGGCAGAACGTCGATGACATTGAGCGAGCCTACGGGGCGGGCCAGGTGAGCACCCTGGAAGTCATCCGCGCCCAGGAGGACCTGAACCGGACCAACCTCTCCTACCTCGAGGCCCAGCTCGAGCTGCGCGTGGCGCTCGCGGAACTCGAAGCGGCGGCAGGAGCAAAGCTTTCGGAGGTGAAGTGATGAGGGCCGCCGTGAACCGGTTCAAGCTCATAGGGCTCTTGATGGTTGTTTTAGTCATCGGCACGCCCCTTTCCGCCCACGAAGGCCACAAGGCCATCGCGACGAAGGGAGTGAAGTTCGGCCCGAAGACGAGCAGCCTCCTTATGGAGCCTCTTGCCAGAAAAGCGATCGGGCTCTCGACGGCCAAGGTCGACTTCGGGACCATCGAGGAGAGTTTCAGCGTACCGGCGAGGGTCACGCTCCCCTCGACCCGCCAGGCGTACGCGACGACCCGGATCGCGGGGATCATCGAAAAGATCCGCGTGAAGCCCGGCGACCTGGTCCGGGCCGGCGACGTTCTCGCGGAGTTCCGGTCGCTCGAGCTCGAAAGCCTCCAGCTCGAGCTCACGCAGCGGATCATCGAGAAGGCGCTTTCCGAGGAGAACCTGCGCCGGGCGAAGGACCTCGGCGAGCGGGTCATCGCCGGCAAAGAGGTCCTCGAGCTTGAGACCGAGGTCCAGGACAAGGAGAACGACATCCGCACTCTTCGTCAGAAGCTCGAGATCGTCGGGCTCTCCACCGAACAGATCGCGAAGCTCGTCGAGAAAGGCGAGACGACGAGGCTCGTCTCCATCGCGGCGCCCATCACCGGCCACGTCGTCCATGTCGATACCAACTTGGGCAGCCACGTCGAGCCGGACCGCCACCTGCTCGAAGTCCACGATCTCTCTGGCATCTGGGTCGAGGGCGAAGTCCCTGAGAGCCGGATCTCCTCAGTGAGTCAAGCGAGGGAGGTCCGCATGACGTTCTCCGCTTGGCCGGGACGTGTATACAAGGGCAAGGTCGAGCACCTTGGCGCTGAGGTTGTGGAGGCCTCGAGGTCGGTCAAGGTCTGGGCCTCGGTTGAGAACGACGATCTGTCGCTGAAGCCTGAGCAGTTCGGCCTGATGCTGATCGTGGCCGGCGTCTCCGAGAACGCCGTTGTGGCTCCGCTGAGCGCCATCGTGGAAGACGGCGCGGAGAAGTACGCGATCGTACAGGAGAAGGAAAATGCCCATGTGCTCGTGAACGCCAAGGACGGGGTCGAGGAGTACTCTCAGGAGCCCAAGGCTGGGTACGTTTCGGTGAACGCCTATGTGAAGAGGAACGTCGTCGTCGGACGGACGGACGGCCAGCGCGTGGAGATTGTCGAGGGCCTCTACCCGGGAGACACGGTGGTGACTCAGGGCAGCCACGAGCTCTCGGCGCTTTACGTCCAGGGGACTCTCAAGCTCTCCGAGGAAGCCAAGAAAAACATCGGCCTTGCCACCGAGGAGATCGACTTCCGAGAAGTCGGCGAGGTCGTCCGCTTGAACACCGTCCTGCGCCTTCCTGTCGGACGCCTGGCCTTTGCATCAAGCCAGATCCAGGGAAAGGTCCTTCAAATTCACGTCGTCCCAGGCCAGGAGGTGAAGGAAGGCGATGTCCTCGCGGAGATCCACAGCCTCGAGGCCGAGAACCTCGAGCTCGAGTACCGCCGCTCGGCGCTTCGCGAGAAGCTGCTCCGGACCCTCCTCGAGCAAACGCAGCCGCTCTCGACCTCCGGCCTCTTCCCGCGGAAGGACCTCCTGAAGCTCCAGGCGGACCAGCGCGCGCAGCAGAACACCATACTCAGCCTCCGCGCACGCCTCAAATTGCTGGGCCTCACGGAGAGCCAGCTCGGCATGCTTGCCGACAAAGGGGATACGGTCCGTGCGCTTCCGCTATCGGCCCCTATCGCGGGGCGCGTGGCCGACATCGACGTAGTGATCGGGCAAGTCATCAAACCAGGGGACCACCTCTTCAAGGTGACCGATTCGCGCGTTCTCTGGGCGGAGGCCAAAGTCTTCGAGGACGATTTCAACAAGGTCCTGAGGGGCGTGCCCGAGAAAGAGACGGCGATCCACCTCGTGGGCCTTGCCGGCTTGGAGTGGAAGATCCGCCTCGCCTTTTCCGCTCCGAGCCTCGGTTACGAGGAGAAGATTCTCCCGGTCTATTCGGAGATCCCAAACGATCACGGTTCTCTGCTTCCCGGCATGGTCGGCGAGATGGTGGTCGTGGTCGGACGGCCTGAGGCGAAAGTGATCGCCGCCCCGAACCACGCTCTTTACTCCGCGGGCGGCCAGGCTTACGCCTTCGTCGCCACTGGGAACACCTTCAAGAAGGTTCTGGTCCAGACCGGACGCCTGGATGGGACGTACACCGAAGTCATCAAGGGGCTTTTTCCCGGGGACAAGGTTGCCGTCACGGGCGTGAACGAGCTCAACACGGCGATTGTGTCGCTCAAATAACATGCTCAACAGGATCATAGCCTTCAGCCTGAAGAACCGGATGCTCGTCCTGGCAGCGGCCGTCATCCTGATGGTTTACGGCGGCTACCTCACGCTGCAGGCACGGATCGACGTCCTTCCAGATCTCAATAAACCGACCGTCACCGTCATGACCGAGGCCCCCGGACTGGCGCCGGAGGAGGTCGAGACGCTTGTCAGCTTCCCTATCGAGAGTCTCTTGAACGGCGCCACGGGCGTCCAGCGCGTGCGGTCGGCAAGCGGGATCGGGCTCTCCATCGTCTGGGTCGAGTTCGAGTGGGGTTCGGATATCTACATCGACCGCCAGATCGTCTCCGAAAAACTCCAGCTCGCTCGGGAGCGGCTCCCACAGGGTGTCAATCCGGTCATGGCGCCGATCTCATCCATCATGGGTGAGATCCTCCTCGTGGGCATGTGGAGCCGCGATGGCTCGACGGTTCCCATGGACGTTCGCACCCTTGCCGATTGGGTCATCCGCCCTCGACTCCTCTCGGTGGCTGGCGTCTCGCAGGTCACGGTCATGGGCGGCGGCCTGAAGCAGTTCCAGGTCGTGACGACGCCCGAACGCCTCCGCCAGTACGGCGTGACCCTCGAGGACCTGGTGAAAGCGGTCCGCGCCTCCAATGTGAACACGGGCGGCGGGTTCCTCCTCGAGCCTACGAAGGAGCACTTGATCCGGATCACCGGGCGCGTCGAGTCGCTCGTGGAGCTTCAGCAAGCCGTCGTCGCTTATCGCAACCCAGCGCCGATCCTCGTCAAGCACGTCGCGGACGTGAGGTTCGGCATCCCAGTCCAGCGCGGCGATGGGAGCGTCAATGGCTCGCCCGCCGTGATCCTTTCGGTTCAGAAGCAACCCAACGCCGACACCGTCAATTTGACGGGAGAGGTCGACAAGGCACTCCGCGAGATCAAGGCTTCGTTGCCCCCCGATGTCGAGATCAACCCGAGCCTGTTTCGGCAACGGGAGTTCATCGAGACTGCGATTTACAACGTCGAGGAGTCGATCGTCATTGGCGGCGTGTTGGTGGTAGTTGTTCTGTTTCTGTTCCTGTTGAACTTCCGCACCTCCATTATCAACTTGACGGCGATCCCTCTGTCCCTCATTTCCACGGCGCTGGTGTTCAAGTGGCTCAACATGTCGATCAACACCATGACGCTGGGCGGCCTGGCCGTCGCGATCGGTGAGCTTGTCGACGACTCGATCGTAGACGTCGAGAACATCTTCCGCCGGCTCAAGGAAAACCGCGCGTCCCCGAGCCCGGCGCCATTCCTCGCGGTGATCTACAGCGCCTCAAGCGAGATCCGGAACTCCATCGTCTACGCGACCCTGGTCATCGGGATCGTACTTGTGCCGCTCTTGTCCCTATCAGGGATCGAGGGACGGCTCTTCGCCCCGATCGGCATCTCGTATCTCATTTCGCTCTTCGCATCGCTTCTCGTCTCGCTCACGGTGACGCCTGTCCTTGCGTCCTATCTCCTCCCGAAGGCTCGGATCGTGGAGAGGCAGAAGGACGCTTTCCTTCTCCGGTGGCTGAAGGCGGTCGACACGCGTCTCCTCCACTGGACCCTCAGGCACCCCTACGGGATCCTCGGGAGCGCAGCCTTCATGGTGGCGCTGGCTCTCTACTTCTACCTCCAGACGGGCAAGGAGTTCCTTCCGCCCTTCAACGAGGGGACGTTCACGATCAACCTCATTGCCAACCCGGGCACGACGCTCGCGGAGTCGAACCGGTTTGGCACGATCGCCGAAGCGCTAATCAAAGAAGCGCCCGAGGTCGAGAGCACCTCTCGCCGGACCGGCCGCGCGGAGCTTGACGAGCACGCCGAGGGCGTGAACTACAGCGAGATCGATGTCCGTCTCAAGCCGGGTCGGCCGCGGGAGGCGATCATGGAGGAAATCCGCGACAAGCTCGCTTACATGGCGGGCGTCATGGTCAACGTCGGCCAGCCGATCTCCCACCGGATCGACCACCTCCTCTCCGGCGTGCGGGCCCAGATCGCGGTGAAGATCTTCGGACCCGACCTGGCAACGATCCGCAACAAGGCGCAGGAGCTGAATGACTTGATGGCTGGGATCGCCGGCGTCGTGGACCTGCAGGTCGAGCCGCAAGTCGAGATCCCGCAGCTCCGCGTCCAGATCAAGCCGGACAAGCTCGCACTCTACGGGCTCACGAAGCTCGAGGTCGCCGAGGTGCTCGAGACGGCGCTGAAGGGCCGGGTCGTCTCCGAGATCCTCCAGGAGCAGCGTACGTTCGACCTTGTGGTCTGGTATGAAGAGGCGGCGCGCAATGACCCGAAGGTGATCGAGCGCACGCTCCTTGCCACTCCCTCCGGAGCGCGCATCCCGCTCTCCGATGTGGCCGACGTGCTGAAGACGACCGGCCCCAACACGATCAACCGCGAGAACGTCATGCGGCGGATCGTGGTCTCCTGCAACGTGGCGGGCCGAGACCTCGGGAGCGTTATCGAGGAGATCCAGTCAAAAGAAAAGGCGCTGAATCTCGCCCAGGGGTACTTCGTCCAATACGGAGGACAATTCGAGGCCCAGCAGGAGGCCATGAAGAGGATCTATGTCTTGAGCGTGTTTGCGATCGCAGGCGTCTACCTGCTCCTCATCAAGGCGCTCGGCTCCTGGCGCGCCGCGCTCCAGTGCATGGTGAACCTCCCGCTCGCATTCGTAGGCGGCGTGGTTGCGGTCTACTTCTTCGGAGAGAAGACGCTCTCCGTCGCTTCCCTAGTCGGCTTCATCACGCTCACCGGGATCGTCATGCGGAACGGCATCATGATGATCTCCCACTACGTCCATCTCATGAAGTACGAAGGCGAAAAGTTCGACGAGCACATGATCATCCGGGGATCGCTCGAGCGCCTGGCGCCCGTCATGATGACGGCCCTTTGCGCAATGATCGCGCTCATACCTCTGGCGCTCGGGAAAGGCGAGACCGGAAAGGAGATCCTGCATCCCCTGGCGATCGTGGTCATCGGCGGCCTGATCTCCTCGACCCTTCTCGACCAGGTCGTGACCCCGGCCCTCTTCTACAAGTTCGGCAGGAAGGTCTACGAGCACAAGTTTGAGCACGGAGATCAGGAATTTGACGAGCACAGAGTGCCGGCGGACCTTATGGCTGCCGCGAGAACCTTGGAAGCGAAGTGAAGCGAGACGCAACGATGAGAACTCTGCTTTGTGCGCTATGCGCCACCGCGGTCCTGGGATCCGGCTGCGTTTCCTACGATCCTGTCCCCGACTATACCGTGCAGCCGACCGCCGCGAGGCCGTCGGCTCCGCCCCTCTCGAAGCAAGACGTCGTGAAGCTGACGAAGTCGGGCGTTTCGGCAGACATCATCGTCGCCAAGGTCAAGAGGGATGGAGTCAGCACGACACTCTCCAGCGAGGAAATCATCGAGCTGAAAAACGAGGGCGTGAGCGACTCCGTGATCCAGGCGATGCTCGCCGAGCCGAACCGCACTGCTTTAATCTACCGGTACTACTACTCGTGGCCGTGGGGGTGTAACGACGCCTGGTACGGGTGGCACCATGACTACTGGGACCACCATTCCTGGGACCACCACGGGTCCTGGCATCACTGGCATTGAAGGAGAGCGAAGGAACATGAAGACCCAATGCGCGATGGCATTTGCGGCGGCGCTTGGACTCCTCACCGGCTGCGGCGACTCGCACGACCACGGCGCGGGAGGGCACGACTCCCAGAAGCACGGGGGAGAAGGGGGCGCGGTGACGGTGCCTGCCGATTACGCGGGCGCCGTGGCCAAGTGCGAGGAGCTTTCGAACCAGATCGGGAGTCTCATCACTGCCGGCAAGCTCGGGGACGTCCACACCGCGGCTGCCGACATAAAGAAGATCGCGGAAAAGCTCCCTGAGCTGGCGCAGAAGGGGCTGCCGGCGGATGTCCTCAAGGACGTGAACATCAAGTCGAAGGATCTCGCCGGAACGTTCAGCGAGATCGACGAGGCCGCCGACGCGGGGAAGAAGGAGGAGACCATCAGGGTGCAGGAGAGGATGAAGGCGCTGATCGCGGACCTCCAGAAGCATGCGAAAGGAGGACACTGAGGAAAGTAGCCCAGGGGCGGCACACGGATAGCGTTTGTTGTTTCAGTGAGCCGAGTGGAAACACTCTGTAAATCGAGGTGAACCATGATCCGTTACCTATCGTTGATTGTCGCGTTCGCAGCGTCGCCCGCCTTCGCCCAGGAGAAGAAGCACGAGCATGAGAAGAAGCGCGAGGAGAAGGCCGCGTCTAAGGGCGAGGTCCGGGTCTATCTCGCCGACAAGGACAAGAAGCCCGTCGACATCACGGGCGTCACCGCTTCGCTCCTGATCGAGCCCAAGGGCGGAAAGCGCACGACCCTGAAGATGGAAGCTGTCTCCCCGAAGGGAGAGAAAAAGGCCGGCACGGGCCACGGCGGCGACGTGGTGGCCATGGACGGGTACCAGGTTGAGCTCGTAGTGGTGAAAGAGCATGCTGAGCACGCTGAAGGAGGCAAAGCCGAGCACCACGAGAAAGGCCACGAGGCGGAGGCGCACGAGCACGCCGATGGCACGCCTTACTTCGAGGCGGAGCTTGACCTCAAGGCCAACAGTGAGTTCTCGGCGGTGGTGATCTTCAAGATCAAGGGAGAGACCAAGAACGCGAAGGGCTTCCAGTATCCGCCCGCCATCCCGAAGGACTACAAGGGCGCCGTCTCGAAGATCGAAGAGCACCTGAAGCAGATCGATGACCTGATCAAGACGAGCGACCTCGAGAAGGTCCATGGCGTGGCGGAGAAGATCTCGCAGGTCTGTGAGAAGCTGCCGGCCTTGGCAGAAAAGGAGCACCGCACAGAGGTCGAGAAGACCTCCAAGGAGATCATTGCACTCTTCAAGGAGATCGATGAGGCGGCCGACGCGGGGAAGAAGGAAGAGACTATCAAAGTCGCGGATACGTACAAGGCTAAGGTCGCTCAGCTCAAGAAGCATGTCACGGGGAAGGAACACGACCACGACAAGTAAGCCCATGCGACAAGGAACGTCGAGGAGGTCGCGATCTTTTTCTCCAGGCGACTCGAGACGAGGAAATGGGCCTCGGCGGCATCGCCGGGGCTCCCACCCATGTAGATCTATGTAGAAGATCCGGCTTTTCATGGGTCACATCCTGAGACGTAATTGTTTAGCGCCCTCAGGACAGACTGTGAGTGCAGAAGGTTGAAGCCGCGGCGATGATTTTTGCCTTGGAGACGATGCGCTCAGCCGAGCGCGTTTATCGGGAAGAGTTGCGGCAGGT
>Ga0187893_10002294_pt1 | contig 42534 bp, 35 predicted proteins | sample MA1701074metaG_FD_139574 | JGI IMG/M metagenome (GOLD analysis project Ga0187893, IMG submission 139574) | White microbial mat communities from a basaltic lava cave in the Kipuka Kanohina Cave System on the Island of Hawaii, USA - MA170107-4 metaG ... | reverse complement strand
TTCGTTTTCGACTTCAACAAACTTGCGCTGGTGCCCAAGCACGCAAAATGGCGCTACGTGGACGACGGGCGTTATCCGGGCGACGGCTGGCAGAAGCTGGAGCACGACGACGCGCGCTGGCGGATGGGCAACGCCCCGCTTGGCTACGGCGATGACGTGGCCACACCGATTGGGGACGGACGAGTGCCGCATCCCATCACGACGTGGTATCGACATACTTTCTCGCTGGAAGATCCTTCGCTGTATCGCACCCTCTGGCTCGGAATCAAAGCAGACGACTCTGCGGTGGTATACCTCAACGGCCAGGAGATCCATCGCCGCAATTTGCCCGCGGGCGTGGTCATCACGCCGGACACCCGCTCGCCGGTGAAGGTCGAAGGCGTGGCGGAGAAAACTTATTTCATGGTGGACGTGTCCAACGCCATTGCCCTGTTGAACCGCGGCCTCAATTTGCTGGCTGTCGAAGTTCACCAGGATTCGGCGGACAGCCCCGACCTGTGTTTTGATGCGGAACTGTGCGGCAACGTGAGCGTGCCGCGTTTTCCGCCGAACATCGAGTTTGTTTCCCCACCCGATGGCAGCCTGCATTTATTCGGGCGCACCATCCCGCTGACTTCGGATGCGGTCAATCCGGATGGCGCGATTGAGTCCGTGGCGTATTTCTTCGGACGCGAAGTCATCGGCGCCGCGCCACAGCCGCCCTATCGGGTGAACTGGCAGAACGCGCCTCCAGGCCGGCATCAAATCATCGCTCGCGCCACGGATAACCAGGGGAACGTCGGCGAGGCTTACTTGACCGTGCAAGTGTTGAGCAACCTGCCGCCCTTGGTGGAGATCACCAGCCCGGCCAACGATTCCACTTACACGCCCTCCAACCGTATCACTGTGGCGGCGGCGGCTTCCGACATCGGCGGCGCCATCCGGCGCGTGGATTTCTACCGCAAGGAACACATGCGCTCGTTCAACGAGCCGGAAATCCTTATCGGTACGAGCACGAGTCCTCCGTATTCGGTCGAGATGACGAACGTCGGACCAGGCCACCATTTCCTCTATGCTGATGCGACCGACGACCAAGGGCTGACCACGCGTTCTGGGGTGGTGATGATTGGAGTGGTTGCTCCCGGTTTGCGCTTGGACATCCGGTGGATGGTCAATCACGTCATGATCGCGCGGCCCGTCGGCTCCATTTTGCAAGAGGCCGACTCACCAGCCGGCCCGTGGAAGGATCTGCCCAACGCGTCGAACCCGACGATGGTCCTGCCACTGGAGAAGGCGAAGTTTTACCGCGCTTACTTGCCTTAGCCGTAACGATGCAGTTGAAAGAGGTGGCGCGACCGTCTCGGTCGCTCCAGTCGGCGTCCCGCCGACTGGTTTGGGTTTTAGCCAGACTATCACTAAAATGGTGCGTTCGCGCACACTCGAATGTTTTCGGCGGGACGCCGAAAACACCAGGCGAGACGCCTGGGCCACCCGCACATGGAATCGATTTCATTCACACCCCTACAAACCGGCCGTGGAATTATAGATGAGCCTATCTTCGCGGGATGATTCACTGCTCCCGCAATCCGACGGACGCCGCGATGGTCGCGGCCGGACCGGTTGCGTTGAGAAAGGAAATCGATGTTGGGGATGGCAGATGGATTGGAAATGGTCCTGTGGCTGGGGTTCATCGGCGGTGTCGTGTTCGTCACGACATTCTGGGTCTGGATGCTGGTGGATTGCGCGATGAAGGAAACGAAGCAGGGCAACGACAAGCTTACCTGGGTGCTGGTCATTCTGTTCACGCACTGGATCGGCGCGGTGATTTACTTTTTCGTGCGCCGGCCACAACGCATCCGGGAGGTGGGACAATAGGCGGACACCGCCGCGGGGACGCCCGTCGCGAGACGCGAGTCCCCGCCATTTACAACCATGGGACGACGATGGAAAACATTCGACGACGTGGGGAGTGGCTCGCCGAGGCCGCGCTCGAAATACTTTCGCGCTTGCTTGAAGCAGTGCTGAGGTTATTACTCTGAGCAAAACCAATCGCGAGGGCTTATGAGTGCATTTCTTGTTTACCTTATCTGTTTCGGCGTTGGACTGCTGTTCACCATCGGCACCGCCCTGTTCGGTCACATCTTCGGCGGCAACGGCCACGATGGACACGTCGATGGCAGCGGCGGCCACGCCGAAGCGGGCGTGGATGCCAGCGACATGCCTGGGGTGTCGGCGCTAAGTCCCACCGTCATTGCGTCGTTCGTCACCGCGTTCGGCGGCATCGGGATGATTCTGAACCAAATTCCCGCCACCAAGCCGCCCTTCATCAGCGGGCCACTGTCGGTGCTTGGAGGCTTTGTCATCGCGGGTTCCGTGCTTGGGCTGCTGCGCCAGTTGTTCAAGCGCACCCAAAGTTCCAGCGAGTCCAGAGTGGGGACGCTGGTCGGGTTGACTGCCACCATCATTACGCCCATTCCCGAGAATGGCGTCGGCGAGATTGCTTACATCCAGGCCGGCACTCGTTACACGGCGCCCGCACGCGAGGAGAATGGCGCACCGGTGGCCAGTGGGAAGCCGGTCCAGATTACCCGAATCGTTGCGTCGCAGTTTTACGTGAAGGCTGTCTGAAGGATGGCCAATGACAATGATGATGAATTCCAGATTTGGTCCGCCCTCACCCCGGCCCTCTCCCCCAGGAGAGGGAGGAGCGCCCGCCGCCGCGTCGTGCTTGAAGCGTTCAGTCATTCGAATCGCTCCGGACGCGGAACAAGCCATGCGCCAAACCGAAACCGTCCTTCGCGCCCCCTCTCCTGGGGGAGAGGGTTGGGGTGAGGGCGGTTCCAAATATCAATCCACATTCACTTTTCCAAACCCGCATCAATCCCATGAATCCACTCCCACTCCTCGCGCAACTCTCAATCCCCGGCGGAGCCCTCGGCCTCGTCGCCATCGTCGGCATCGTTCTAGTGGTGTTTATTGGCTTCGCCGTCGTTCTGAGCCGCTACACCAAGGTCGGCCCCAACCAGGTGCTCGTCGTCTCCGGGCGCAAGCATCGCTACGCCGATCCTGATGGTGCGGAACACGCGCGGGGCTTTCGCATCGTCAAAGGGGGCGGCACGTTCGTCTATCCGGTTGTTGAGAAGGTGGACATCCTTTCGCTCGAACTGCTCACCATCGACGTCCAGACACCGGAGGTCTATACGAGCAAAGGTGTGCCCGTGAAAGTGGACGGCGTCGCGCAAATCAAGGTGAAGGGCGACGACATCTCCATCGCCACCGCCGCCGAGCAGTTTCTCAGCAAAGGCGTCGATGAGATCAAAAATATCGCCATGCAGACGCTCGAAGGCCATCTGCGCGCCATTCTCGGCACGATGACCGTCGAGGAGATTTACCAAAACCGCGATGCCTTCGCTTCCAAGGTGCAGGAAGTTGCCGCCGGCGACATGGCTAACATGGGCCTCGGCATCGTGAGCTTCACCATCCGTGACATCCGCGACACGCAAGGCTACCTCGACGCCCTCGGCAAGCCGCGCATCGCCCAGGTCAAGCGCGACGCCCAGATTGCCCAGGCCGAGGCCGACCGCGACGCGCAAATCCGGTCCGCTGCCGCCACCCAGGCTGGACAGGAAGCCAAGTTCGCCGCCGACTCGAAAATCGCCGAAGCCCAGCGCGATTATCAGAGCAACGTTGCCACCTACCAGGCCGCCGTGAACCAGAAGAAAGCCGAGGCCGACCTCGCCTACGATTTGCAGAAATACAAGACCGGCCAGCTTGTGAAGGCCGAGGAAGTGCAGGTTCAAATCATCGAGAAGCAAAAGCAGATTGAGCTGCAACAACAGGAAATCCTCCGCAAGCAACGTCAGTTGGAAGCGGACGTGCAAAAGCCCGCCGATGCCGAGCGTTACAAGGTCGAGGCCCTGGCCAACGCGAAAAAGTTTCAGTTGGAAACCGAAGCCGCCGGCGCCGCGGCTGCCGCCAAACAAACCGGTTTCGCCACCGCCGAAGTCAACAAGGCCACCGGTCTCGCCGAAGCGGACGCGAACAAAGCGCGTGGTCTGGCCGAAGCCGCGATTATTGAGGCGCAAGGCAAGGCTAGCGCCGAAGCCACTCGTCTGAAGGCCCAGGCCTTCCAGCTATACAACGAAGCCGCTGTCATCGAACTGCTGGTGAAAGTGTTGCCGGAAATCGCGGGCAAGATCAGCGAACCGCTGGCGAAAACCGAGAAGATGGTCATCATCAACTCCGGCAACGGCGTGGGCGGCGGCGCCAGCAAGATCACCGGCGACATAACGCAAATCATCGCGCAGTTGCCGCCCGTGCTGGAAAGCCTGACCGGAGTGCGCTTCGAGAAGTTGTTGGAGCAAGTGCCGGCGCTCAGGAAAGCGATGGGAAAGGATGAGAAGTCGGCTAATTAAGGAAGGATATGACCATGCCTGAAATCAATTGCCCCCACTGTGGCAATCAAATGGTTGCAGGAACTGCCTATGTGCGCGGAGCATTTGGGGGATTCTTTCTGTTTGGAATGTCGCCTCAACATCTCTGGTTTCGCGCGAGCGATGGAAAAGCCCAATCCATCGTCGCAAGTGGAGACCGCCGTGCGGGACACCACTGTTCGAAGTGCGGCACTATCACCGTCTATCCACTCCCTGCGTCCCTGACAAACTGACGAATGGTCAGATTACTCTCCATCCGCCGAGCCACTCACGGTGAATCGCGCCGTTGGCGCTTTGCGTCTTGTTCCTTGCCACCTGGGGCGTTGCCCCAGGCTGGTATCGAGCGGGCCGTTGGCCCTTGCGCGTGTGCCGGACACGGCATCGACCTGGAGGGCGGCGATTTTAGCGCCAAAGGCGCGGCCTCATACCAGCCTGGGGCAACGCCCCAGGAAGCTGTATCAAAAACAACCCGGAGGGCCAACGGCCCGTTCCAGCCCGGCGGCAATGAAAGCGATTGCCACCCCATCGCCATGCCCCAATTCATGTCATCTTCAGCACGAAGGATCGACTTCCGCATCTTGCGGAACCTATGCGTCCTCGACTCCATGCTTATCTTGCGACGGTGGCGCGCAATGCCGGATGTGAAACCTATCGCGTCGGCGGCGTGGCGGACCACGTCCATCTCGCGCTTCGATTGTCACGCACCATCACTATCGCGAACCTTATCGAGGAATTGAAAACGTCATCATCCAAATGGTTGAAGACTCAATCTTCCGAACTCGGCGGCTTCGGATGGCAGCGGGGTTACGGCTGTTTCTCCGTGGGGCCGACCGATCTAGAATCGTTGTGCGCTTACATCGATGGACAGGAGGAGCACCATCGAAAACGAACCTTCCAGGAATGTTTCTGGAAAAATACAAGGTGGAATACGAAGAGGCTTACGTCTGGGACTGAGTCGTGTTCTGTCAAACTATGCAAACTCCGCTCATCATCGGTAGTAACGGTTACGTCGCGGCCATCGATGTGATGGATGGTCGCGAACTCTGGCGAACCAGGCTGCAAACCGGCGTCTTTACCGCCACGGCGCACTCGGATGTTTCAGTGCTGGTGCAGGACAAGTTCGTCTTTGTTGGATCACGCGGACACCTGTTCTGCCTCGATTTGGATAATGGGTCCATCCTCTGGCACAACGAACTCCAAGGCATGGGTTACAACGATGTCTCCCTGGCCATGCAAAACGTCTCCGTCCAGTTTTTGCAGAAAGTGGAGCGGGGTTCGTCCAGTTCGACGTGATGGATTTGTTTGGCGCGCGGATCGCGCCCGCGCAGCCCCGTAGGGGCGGAATATTTGTAGCCATGCGTTCGAACGAAATCTCAAAGCTCCGTAGGAGCGGCATCCACATGTCGCCCCTACGGGGCTTTGCCTTTGTTAGCCTGGGTTTCTACAAATATTCCGCCCCTACGGGGCTGTTCGCTCCAACTGACTGAAAATCCATGCGCCTGTTTGAAGCCATCATCGAAGCGAACCACCGGGCGGTGGCGGGCGACCAGACGGCGGGGTTGCATCCGGAGGAATTCCCGGACGCCTTGCCGCTGGTGGCGTTGACGTGCATTGACCCGCGCTTGCAGCCGCTCATGCCGGAGGTGCTGGGGATTCGTGAGGAACATTTCATCTGGCTGCGCAATGCAGGGAACATCATCACCAGCCCGTTGAGCAGCACCATGCGGTCGCTGGCGCTGGCGTGCGCGGTAAAGGGCGGGCGCGAGATCGCCATCATCGGCCACACGGATTGCCAGGTGCGCAAGACGTCGCTGATGGAGTTGACGGATCGATTCAAGGCGCTGGGCGTGGAGCGGAGCCGCCTGCCGGAGAACATCACGGAATACTTCGGCCTGTTCGCGAGCGAACGGCAGAATGTGCTCAAAGGAGTGGAGCACGTGCGGAGCAGTCCGCTCGTCGGCCCAAGGGTGCCCGTACATGGGCTGATGGTGGACATCCAGAGCGGACGGCTCGAGTGGCTGGTGGACGGTTATCGCGCGCTGGAAACCGTCGGAGCGCAGTCGCCGTCGCTGTCCACGCAGCCGTTGGACGCACTCAAGCAGCTACTGCCATTCGATCTTGGAGAGATGAAGTTTCCGGAAGGCAAGATTGGCGACCTGGCGTCGAAAGCCGAAGGAGTCGCGGGCAGGATCCATCAACTCGCTGGCAAGGCGGAGCATCTGGTCGGCGAAGCGGGCGAGTTTGCCGAGAAAGTGGGGCAACTGGCTTCCAAGGCGACGGATTGGCTGCGCGAAGCGCAGATTCACGGAGACGAACCCCCGTCGAAGCCCCCGCCGATCCGAGTTGCGCCACCAAAGGGAGCGGCGCAGAAGCCAGTTCCGGTTCCGCCGCGCCTGAGAATGGCATCACCACAGCAGCCCAGGAAGCCAGGGAAGTAACGCAGTGTCAGCAATATTTCAGCGGGTGGATCTCGCCTATCCTGCTGACAAGCAAAGCCTTCAGATTCTTGAACCCACACTACCTGAAGCCATGTCCCCAGTTTTGGTGACTGGCAGGGGAAATGGAAAAAGGTAATCTCGTCCACGTTCTTCATGTGGCGAAGGGGCCGGGCTTGGAAGCCCGGCTTTTTCGTTTCTACGAGACAAGGATCTCCCGGCTACTTTGACCGTGCGCTCAGGGCGAGTGTCTTTCGTAAAGATTCACGGTTGGCGGCATCGTAGAATTCCACCGGGTTGTAGTCGTCAGTGAGGACGCGCCCATGGTCGAGGTTCGGTTCGCGGATGCTGTTGAAGGCATCACGCACCTGTTCGCGGACACCGGCGTAAACGTGGTCGTAGGTTGGCGGGTGGAGGATGGCGAGTTGCGGGCGGGATGAGGCCACGAACAGGCTGTTCCCGTTGCGGCCGTGATGCAGACGCACCGAAGTGAAAGTATTGGTGAGCGTCTTGTAAAGCGACGCGGAGAAGAAATCCACTTGCAGGTCGGGATCGGCAAAGGTGTTGATGACAAGCACGCCCTCAGGTTTCAGGATGCGGCGCACGGCGGCAAAGGTTTCGCGCGTCATCAGGTGGGATGGGCAGGAGTCGCCAAGGAAAGCATCGAGGACGACGGCGTCGTACTGTTTGGTTGAGCGGTTGACGAAGTACCGGCCGTCGCCGATGTGCAGGTTCATCCTGGAGGAATCGAAATTAAAAAACTTCTCCGCGACCGGCACGACCGCTGGATTGATTTCGACGACATCCACCTTCGCACCGTCGCGGGCGAAATCCATCGGCACGATGCCGACGCCCATGCCGATGCAGAGCACTTCATCCATGCGCGGCGCGTAGGCGCGGGCGAGGTCGCGCAGCATGTAGGTGAACATGGAGATGCTCTTTTGCTCGTTGGTGTCGTAGGTGTTTTGGGTGAGGTAATCGTTGAGGTAATAGCGGTGCGGCCCGTCCTTTTGCTGGATGACCTGGAGCAGGCCGAAGTTGGAATTTCCCCGAAAGAGTTCGACGGAGTAAGGGTTCTGCCAGGCATCGGCGCGCAGACGCGTGTAGCCGATGCCTGCGGCAATCAGGAGGAGGATGGCGGCAGGAAGTTTTCCGCCGGCGCGCCGGCCCCATCCAAAGAAGTAGGCGGCGGCGATGAGCATCAACAGCAGCGCGGTGAGATACATGGTCACCGAGTTGGGCAGGAATGGAATCAACACGTATCCGATGAGCACAGTGCCGATAAAACTGCCAAACGTGCTGATGGCCGTGAGTCGTCCGACGTTGCCGCCAACGCTGCTGACCGCGCTGGTCAGCACACGGATGAAGAATGGCCCGACCATGGCCAGCAGACTCAAGGGGATGAAGAACAGGAACGTGGACGAAAGGAGCGAACCCACGGCGAGGTCAAATTTCAGGCAGCCATAGGCAATGCCTTGAACAAACGGGATGCACAGCGCCAGATACGCACCGGCGACAAGGATGCCCGCGTACATCCGGCCAAGGCGCAGCGAGCGATCCACCAGCCAGCCACCGGCGTAGTAGCCACACGCCAGCGCGACGAGCGTGACAGCGATCTGGGCAGTCCAGACGAAGTGCGAAGTGCCAAGGTAGGGTGAAAGCATTTTCGCGCCAAGAATCTCAACGATCATGATGGCGCCGCCGGTGATCGCCGCCGTGAAGTAGAGATAGCGGCGCAGTCCGGGCGCGAGTTCGGCGGGCGCGGCGGGGTTGTTTTTCACGCGCACGTTCTACGGGTTGGCAAGGGCGGGGGCAAACGAAGAATTGCCTGAGCGGCTTTGCGACTGAGTTCAACGACGCACCGCTGAGTGCCAATTCCGTAGCGGCCTATCGGGTCAACTACGGGGCGGAAGCGGCTTGACCCTTCATGACGGCAATTCAACCTCCATTTGGCGATGCTCGAACCCGCATCGGCCAGAAAGGCAATCGACCTGTGGCCAAAGAACTGACCAGGAAAGAAACGTTCCAATACATCGATCCCAAAGCAGATGAAGTGTTGCTGCTTGGTGATTTCACCAACTGGGAAGAAAGCCCCATCCTCCTCAAGCGCCAGAATGATGGCATCTGGAAAGCCACCGTGCCGCTGGAACCGGGCGTGCATCAGTATCGGTTCCGAGTGGACGGCCAATGGCGCGACGACGTGAAGTGTTCCAAGCGCCAGGCTAATCCGTTCGGCGGCGAGAACTGTGTGCGCACCGTGGCGCCGTAGGCGGGACGTGGTTCGCGGTGTCGGTTGCGGGGAGCCCTGTTCCAAGGCGCGCTGGCTTCGTCACGTAACACGCTCCTCTTTTCAACCCGTCTTCGCCAGCGCCCGCTCCCGCTCCAACAGCGTGGGGTGTGAATAGTAAAATCCGCTGTAAAGCGGGTGGGGCGTGAGGTTGGTCAGATTCTTTTCGTTCAGCTTTCTCAGCGCGCCCACCAGCGAGGTGCTCTCTCCCATTGCGTTTCCCGCGAAGGCGTCGGCTTGGTACTCGAAGCGGCGCGACCACAGGTTGAACAAAGGCGTGAGCCAGAACGTGACGGTGCCGGCGAGCAATCCGAACAGGAGAAACGCGGGCGCAAGCTGTCCCGGCTCGAAGCCAAAAGCGCGATAAAACCATTCCTGCCGCGCGAGCCAGGCGAGAGCGTAAAAGGCCACGAGGAGACTCACTGCGGACCACACCAGCATCTTGGGTATGTGCCCCTTCTTGTAGTGGCCGATTTCGTGGGCGAGCACAGCGGCCAGTTCGCTTTCCTGCAACTGTTCGATGAGCGTGTCAAACAACACTATCTTCCGGAAGCGTCCGAAGCCGGTGAAGAACGCGTTGGAATGACGCGAGCGTTTGCTGCCGTCCATCACCTGGATACCGCGGGCGCGGAAGCCCGTTCGCTCGGCCAGATCCAGCAGATGATCGCGCAGGCTGCCTTCCGGGAGGGGCGTGAATTTGTTGAACAACGGCAGAATCAGGATGGGGGCGAGCACGAGCATGAGGAGTTGGAAAAGGATAATGGCGCCCCAGGCCCAAAGCCACCACCAGGCACCGGCCCAGTCGGCGAGTTTCAAAACCAACGCAAGCAGCGGCAGGCCAATCAGAGCGGCCAGGAAAAGGCCCTTGATGTGGTCGAGCCACCAAAGCTTTTGCGTGGTGGTGTTGAAGCCGAACCGTTCTTCGAGGCGGAACTGCGCGTGCCATTCGAGCGGTAGGTTGAGGAGACTGAGCGCCAGCCCCACCGTAAATAGAAATCCGGCCATCGACCAAACAGAAGTGCCGAAGCGGCCAGCGAACCAATCGAACGCCGATGGCAACGCTCCGCTGAAGAGCGCCGCCAGGAGAACGACAGTGTTCCAGAGCAGTTCCCATTGGTGCAGCCGGCTCTTCGCAAGGGTGTATTGCACTGATCTGGCGTAGGTCACTGGGTTGATGATTTCACGGAAAGCGTCCGGCACGGCGTCGGCATGACGCAACACATGAGCGCGATTCAACCGCGCCAGCCAGAACTCGGCGATCCACCGGGCCAGAATAAGGACCACCACAATGGCGGCGATTGGATTCATCGTAATGAAGCTGTAGTGGCTGCGCGCTAAAGTGCAAAGTCATTTTGAGTGGTTGGCGATCCAGGCCAGCGCCACCGCGCCACTCACCGCGATGATCCCGCCGGCGAGCGACCGGAACGTGGGGCGTTCACCTTCGAGATGATAGGAAAACGGGATGATGACCAGCGGCGTGATGGCGACGATGGGCAGCACGATTCCGGTGGGGGTGGTTTTCAAAGCCCACTGATAACAGCTTACACCCAGGGCCGGACCTGCCAGGCCGTTTGCAAGAACCCACGGCCAGGCTTTGCGCCAGCGATCAGAGCGCGGCGTGGTGCCTTGCGCAGAGGGTTCTTTGCCACCAAGCAATGTGTCGAAAATCGAATCCCGCTTCACAATCAACAACAACAGCGCTCCGACGGCCACTCCGCCGAGAATGCGCTGATAGGCGGCCGTGATGCCGTCGATGTTCTCTCCCGCGAGCGTCGCGACCGCGAACGCCTTCCGGCTCAGCACGGCTCCGACCGCCTGACAAAACGCGGCGACCAGCCCGAAGGATAGCCCCCAGGCCAGTTGCTGTCGCGTCAGAGACAGTTGCTTTCCGGGCGCCAGAGCCAGAGCGACGCCAGCCAGAATGACAAGGCCGCACACGATTTCGGCGAAAGACAACTTTGTTCCGAGCCAGAGCCATTCGATTACCGCTGCCAGGGGAGAGGACAAGCAGAGCGTCAGCATCACTGACAATCGCGAACCCAGCCGGGGCAAGGCCTGGAACAACGCCATGTCACCGATGCCAAAGCCGATGCATCCACTGATGAGCAAAACGGGGAAGGCGCTTCCGGACAATCCTCCGCCTAAAGAATGAGCGTAGAGCGCGAGCAACGCGGCCGCGAAACACATCCGCCAGAAGTTCGCTTCCGTCCCGCCCAGCAGTTTGGCCGTCCGATTTCCGCACACTGCCGAAATCGAAAACAACACCGCGGTCAGGAACGCCGCGAGCATGGCCGCGGTGTTTTACGAAGCCGTGGGGCTGCTTGTCACGCTCGCCGTGTCGCTGTTTCAGTTAATCAGTGTTCAGTATTCAGCGTTCAGTATTCAGCGTTCAGTAGTTGAGAAGCACTTGTTCGTTCCACATCTTATTGCACCGCATACTGGATACTGAATACCGAACACTGAACACTGGTTTACTGATTACTTCATTGCCTGCAAGCCCGCCCTTCCTACACTCAGACCCATGACAACCGCCCGAGCCTCCGTGCTTGAACAATTCCAGGCGCCGCTGCATTTGCGCGAATACACGCTGCCCGCCAGGCCAGAACCAGGCGCGGCGCTGGTGCGCACGGAGATGGCGGGCATTTGCGGGACGGATGTGCATTTGTGGAAGGGCGAACTATCCATCACGCTGCCAGTCATTCTCGGACACGAAACGGTTGGACGCATTGAACAACTTGGCGACGGCTTGGAAAAAGATTGGAACGGCGAACCGCTGCGTGTCGGGGATCGCGTGACGTGGACTTCCTCGACTTCCTGTGGGCAGTGTTATTACTGCCTGGAGAAGCGTCAGCCGACACGCTGCCCGCACCGGCGCGCTTACGGCATTGGCTATCGCTGTGACGAAGCGCCGCATTTCCTCGGCGGTTATGCGGAGTTTCATTACTTGCGCCCGCGCGTGAACATTTTCAAAATCTCCGACGACCTTCCCACCGAAGCGGTCATCGGCGCCGGTTGCGCCTTGAACACCGCCATCCAGGGCGTGGAACGCACCGGCCTCGAATGGCGTGACCACGTGGTGGTGCAGGGCGCGGGACCGGTAGGCATCGCGGCGCTGGCGGTGGCGAAGAGCGCGGGCGCCGGGCAGGTCATTGTCCTCGGCGCGCCGAAGCATCGGCTGGAAATGGCCGCGCGTTTCGGCGCGGACCATGTCATTAACATCGACGAGGCCAGGACGCCTGCCGACCGGATCGCCGCCGTCCGCAAGCTAACCGGAGGCCATGGCGCGGACGCGGTGTTGGAATGTGTGGGCGCGCCTGCCGCCGTGGTGGAAGGCATGGAGATGTGCCGCGACGGTGGAAAATATCTGATCCTTGGCCATTACTGCGATGCGGGGCCAATATCGTGGAACCCACATATCGTCACGCGCAAGCAGCTTCAAGTCATCGGCTCATGGTCGAGCGAGCCGCGTCACCTCAAGGCCGCTCTGGAATTTCTTCGCGCCAATCAGGAGCGGTTTCCCTTCGCGGAGATGGTGTCGCACCGGTTCACGCTCGACCAGGCAAACGAGGCTTTGGCTACCACCGCGAGTTGGAAATCGGCGAAGAGTGTGTTGGTACCCAGTTAAGTTGGATTCCTTATGACCGATGCGGGAAACGCCAAAAAGTCTCTGAAGAAAGGACCTTGTCATTTCGTCAATTAAGCCGTTTGAACCAACAGCCTTATGACTAAATCCTGGCAATCCTGGCAACTGCCGAGACGGACGTTTCTAAAAGGACTGGGCACGGCCATCGCCCTGCCGATGTTTGACGCGATGATGCCGCGTGCAGCGCGGGCTTCCGCGCTTGCGGGCGGCAAGCCGCTGCCCAAACGCATGGCGTTCGTGTACGTGCCGAACGGCGCGAACATGGCGGACTGGACGCCCAAGGCTGTCGGCTCCGAATTCGAGTTGCCCTTCGTCCTCGAGCCGCTCAAAGCAAACCAAAAGGATTTGCTCGTCCTGAGCGGACTTGCGCACGACAAAGGCCGTCCCAATGGCGATGGCGCCGGCGATCACGCCCGCGCTTCAGCCACGTTCCTCACCGGCTGCCAGGCGCGCAAGACGGCCGGCAAGGATATCAAGGTGGGTATTTCGGTGGACCAGGTCGCGGCGGAGAAAGTGGGCAACCAGACCCGCCTGCCCTCCCTCGAACTCGGCACGGACAAGGCCCGGCTCGCCGGCAATTGCGACTCCGGCTACAGTTGCGCCTACTCATTCAACATTTCCTGGAAAGGCGAAGCGACGCCGATGCCCCCGGAAGTCAATCCACGCCTGGTCTTCGATCGCCTGTTCGGTAATGGTGAGCCTGGCGAGATGGATGAAGCTCGCATCAAACGCGACCGCTATCGGAAGAGCATTCTGGACTTCGCGCTCGATGACGCGAAGAAGCTCAAAGCCGAACTCGGCTACACCGACCGCCGCAAGCTCGACGAGTACCTGACGGCAGTGCGTGAACTGGAGCAGCGCATCGAGCGCGCGAACAATTTTGCCGTGGAGCTGCCGGACTATGACCGTCCCAAGGGCGTGCCCCGAAGCTACGAGGAACATCTCAAACTCCAGTTCGACTTGCTGGCCTTGGCGTTCCAGACCGACACGACGCGGATCTCCAGCTTCATCATGGCGCACGACGGCAGCAACCGGCAGTACCCGTTCATCGGGGTGCGCGACGGCCACCACGATCTCTCGCACCACGGCGGCGATGAGGAGAAGAAGAACAAGATCGCGAAGATCAACCGTTTCCACGCCACACAATTCGCCTACTTCATCGACAAGCTGAAATCGATCAAGGAAGGCGAAGGGACGTTGCTGGACAACTGCATGATTGTCTATGGCAGCGGCCTCGGCGATGGGAACCGTCACAACCACGACAACCTACCTGTGGTATTGGCCGGCAAAGGCGGCGGCACCATTCAGACCGGACGCCACGTCCGCCTGGAAAAGGAAACGCCAATGGCGAACCTCTTCCTCTCAATGCTCGACCGCATGGGTGCGCCCACCGAACGCCTCGGCGACAGCACGGGATTGCTGCCGCAGCTTTCCTGACCCAGGCAGTTAGTCTCTTCGCGGCTGAAGTTCGGACATTCGCCTCTGGATCCTCCCGGAGGGAGACGTGAGAGTAGCCTGGCAGTTCACTGCCGGGTTTTTGAACACCAGTCGCACAAGTCCCGAAGGGACGGCTGAATTATTCCCACAAATAGCGCTCGTCATAGTCAAGTCGATGCTTCTCCGAGAGCGCGGCGAATTCCTCCCGAAAAGTTATCTTGTGGCGATGTGCCTCTGATTTTCGATGTAGCCCACAATGCTCTCGAGAGGACATGGGCGGATTCAACCGTCCCTTCGGGACTGGCAGAACTGCAAACGCCAACCCGGCAGTGAACTGCCGGGCTACTCTCAAGACTCCCTCCGGGAGAAACGCGAACCTGACGTTGCGGTGGTCCGTCCGAGATGCCCCCGGCATCGCCGACCCTTGCATTTCATCGTTCTCCGTTTTGGCTTCGGCGAGTAGAACTGTCTAGTGAACCACATCCACGAACATAACCGCCGGGCCTGGGACGAACGCGTCCGGCGTAACGAGTGGCACACGGAAACCGCCCGCGAAAAGGATTTTCTCAATCCGCTTGCCGCCGTGGATGACTGCGGTTGGTTTGGTGGCAACGTGCGGGGCCAGCGCGTTCTCTGTCTGGCGGCGGGCGGAGGCAAGCATAGCGTTCTATTCGCCGCAGCGGGCGCAGTGGTGACCGTCGTGGACCTCAGTCCGCAGATGCTGGAACTCGACCGCAGGCTGACGGCGGAACGCGGCCTTCGCGTGCAAACGGTCGAGGCCTCGATGGATGACCTGTCGATGCTCCCCGCCGCCGCGTTCGATGCCGTCGTTCAGCCAGTGAGCACCTGCTACGTGCCGGACGTGTCTGCCGTCTATCGCGAAGTGGCGCGGGTGACTGCTCCCGGCGGCCTTTATATCAGCCAGCATAAGCAGCCGGCGAGTTTGCAGGCGGAAGTGCTGCCTTCAGGGCGCGGCTATGTGTTGAGCGAGTCATATTACCGTTCCGGCCCGCTGCCGCCGGTCATCGAAGGCTGTTTGCATCGCGAGGCGGGCACGATGGAGTTCCTGCATCGTTGGGAGGAATTGATTGGCGGGCTGTGCCGCGCCGGGTTTGTGCTGGAGGATCTTGTCGAACCGCGACACGGCGATTTGCGATCAGAGCCGGGGACGTTCAAACATCGCAGCGCGTTCGCCCCGCCGTTCGTGACGCTGAAGGCACGGCGAGTTGGAGGCTCGGAGCCGGACGGTGCGAAGCCGAAGCTCTGGACTCCCTAACGCCGGGTCGGAGACCGGCGCTCCGCACGAACGGCGCTATTCGTAACGCAGCGCCTGAATAGGATCCAGCCGGGCGGCTTTGAGCGCGGGGATGATGCCGGCCACAATGCCGACAAGCGCACTGAAGGAGAAGGCCACAATCATTGCGGTAGGCGTGATGACCGGTGTGTTGTCTGCCGGCGATAGCGCGCTGATGATTTCCACCAGTCCGTAGGAGGTGGCCAGGCCCGCCAGTCCTCCCAGCAGGGCGATGAAGGTGCTCTCGACGAGAATCTGGACGAAGACGTTCGCGTCGGAGGCGCCGATGGCTTTGCGGATGCCGATCTCACGGATGCGCTCGGTGATGCTGGCGAGCATGATGTTCATGATGCCGATGCCGCCCACGAGCAGGCTGATGATGGCGATGATGCCGCCGCTCAAGCGCGCGTTGCGGATCGTGGTGGAGATGCCTTCGGACATGTTTTCCTGCGTCTGGAACGCGAAGTCTTCAATCCCTTTGTGCGAGTGCATGAGAACGTTCCTGGCCTGCTGCATACCCGGCTCCAATACGTCGATGTCGGCAACGCGAATGTTGATGACGTCCAGACGGGGGTCCGGAGAATTATTGGTGCCGACCGCGGATTTGAATTTCAGGTACATCGTATTGAGGGGGATGTAAACGGTGTTGTTCTTCCAACGGAAAAAACCATCGCCACCCCGGCCGCGGCCACCCCAGCCCCGGCTGCGGGCCGGGCCGGTCTGTTGAACAGGCGGCTGCGTCTTCATATAGGCGCGGCGCTTTTTTTCCGTCTCGCTCTCGTACCGCTGGAACATGCCGACGATGACAAACGGTTCTCCGCCGATGCTGAGGCTCTCGCCGATGGGCACGATTTCGCGGCCCACGTCCTCCTCCGATCCGAAGAGCTGGTCGCGGATGTTGGTGCCAATGACGCAGACGCTGCGCGCATAGTCGTCGTCCACCTCGTTGAACATGCGGCCGTGCTCGATGGTGTGCTGGTTGATGTCGAGGGCGGTGGGCCAGGTGCCGACGACGTAGGCCCAATCGGTGGTCTTGCCGCCCTTGGTCACGCGCGTGTTGCGCGGCGCACGCATCTCGGGGGCGACCTGAGTGATGAGCGGGGCGCTGGCCTTCAAAGCGTGCAGATCATGGACGGTCATCCCGATGGCTTGATCGGCGAGATGCTGCTGGTCAGGCGGAATGTCCTGCTGTTCGATGCGGACCTTCTCCAGACCACCAATGGCGATAAGCGCCTCTCTCATGCCGTTCTCCATGCCTTTGACGAGAGCAGTCATGGCCACGAGGCTGGAAACGCCGAGGATGATGCCGAGCATGGTGAGGACTGAGCGGAACTTGTGCGCCCAGATTTCCTTGAAGCCCACGGAGATGGCGTTGAGAAAATTCATGTTGAAGGCCGGGAGAATTCTCCATGCTCGAAGAAATGAACGACCTGTCTGGCGACCTTTGAACTTCGCATGATGAAGGTGTGGCTCCGGCGAACCACCACGAAGTCCAACATGCCGGCGGCCCTCGTTCGCTCCACCGAAACCACGCCGTCGTCATGCCCGGGAACCATTGCGGAAAACAGGGGATTCCAACTGCGGCCGCCGGCAATGACGCCGAGGGGGAAATCGACGGCGCCCAAGGCGATCGGTGTGCTGGAAGGGTCGATGCCAAGCTCCTGGCCGGAGGGACCAGCAAACATTCGGAACACCCAGTTGCCGCGCAAACGATGAGCCAGTTCGCTGCCCTGGTTGGGCGGAGCAAGCATGACGACGCGCCCGAGATTGGATGGTCGATGCCGCTTGAGATACGCGCGAACAACAATTCCACCAAACGAGTGGGTGACGAAGTGGACTTGCCGGGCGCGGCCAATCTCACGGGCCTGCAATTCCTGGTTCAGGTGATCGGCCAAGTCCGCAACGTTACGGCGGGTGGAGGGGTAAGCAATGTTCATCACCGCGTATCCCTGCTGCTGCATCCGGTTCGCCAGCCAATTCATCGACAGCCTTGTGCGACCCAGACCATGCAAAAGAACGACGGTGTCACGATCCGCTTCGTGCGCATACGGGGCCGAGCGGGTTGGATAGACCACGGCAACAAGGATGGTCAAGAGTCCGGCAAGTCTTCCAGCGTGGCCCATACCTTTAAGCGATAACCTCCTGGTGGTCGTTGGTTATGCGGTCGAGCCCGGCCAGCTTGGTGTCGATTTGCTTCGCCACTTTGCCGTCGCGGATCTCGATGCGACGGGGCGTGACGGCGGCAATCTCGGGATCGTGGGTGACAAGCGCGATGGTGCGGCCTTCCTGGCTCAACTTGCGAAACAGCGCGAGGATGGCCTCGCCGGTATGGCTGTCCAGGTTGCCGGTCGGCTCGTCGGCGAAGACGATCTTTGGGTTGTTCACCAGGGCGCGGGCGATGGCGACGCGCTGTTGTTGCCCGCCGGAAAGCTGCATGGGGCGGTGTTTGCTGCGATTCTCCAGGTCCACGAGCTTTAGCGCGGCCATGGCGCGGTCGCGCCGTTCGCGGCTACGCGTGCCGCTGTAAATCATCGGCAGTTCAACGTTCTGGAGGACGTTAAGCTTCGGCAGCAGGTTGAAGAACTGAAAGACGAACCCAATCTTTTCGTTGCGAATGTGGGCCAGTTCCTTCCTGGACGCATTTTGAATCTCTATGCCGTCCAGCTTGAGTGTGCCGCGCGTGGGCGTATCAAGACAACCGAGGATGTGCATCAACGTGGACTTGCCGCTGCCACTGGGCCCGATGATCGAAATGAACTCGCCGGGGTCGATGTCCAGCGACAGATTATCCAGCGCGCGGATTTCCTCGCCGCCGAGGTGATAAATCTTGCTGACGTTGCGAAGCTCGACGAGGGGCATGGGACGTGATGCGTGGCGACAGATCGCGCGAGACACTCCTGCGAAGCGGTCAGGAACCCGTGGCGCGGCTGCTGGCGGGACGCGGACTTCCAGAAACGCCAGAACCGCCGCCGGAACCGCCCGCTTTCGGAACCGTTGCGGTTGATCCACCCTGGCTGCTCACAGCGCTGGCTTCCGCGCGGCGTTCGCTTTGCTTTTTGTTGTCGCTGGAGCCAATGGTTTGAACACCGAGAGAGGGCAGGCCGGTGTTCACGGTTTGATCCAGCGATACGATTTCTCCGGGGCTGAGTCCTTTCACCACTTCGGCAAAGGCATAGTCAGTCACGCCCAGAACAATCTGCCGGCGCTCAAAACTTTCCTCGGTCTTGACGAAGACGAACCGCTCTCCGCGCTCCGTAAAGACGGCGGCCAGTGGAACGGCCAGCACATTGTCCACGGTGGAGATGGGGATGCTCAGGATCGCTGTCATGCCAGGGCGCACGCGCTGGTCAATATCTCTAATGGCGATGCGCGCGGAAAAACCTTTGATCCCGTTCTTGATAACGGCCTGCGGCGCGATGCGTTCGACGACGCCGCGCATCTTTACGCCGGGCACGGACTCGGCCTGGATTTCCACTTCGCGTCCCTGCTGAAGCCGGATCACATCGGCCTGGTTGACATGGGCATTGACGATCATGTCGTTCAGGTTGGCAATTGACATGACCTCCGTGCCGCTGTTGAAGCCCGCCGCGCCGGACACGGTTTGACCGAGCGACACCGGCCGGGTCAGCACCGTGCAATCAAACGGGGCGAGGATGCGCGTCTTGCGCAGCTTGTCGTCCACAAGGCGGAGCGCCTGTTCGGCGCGGTCCAGAGAGTTGGTGGCGAGATCGTAATCGGTCTTGCTGTCATCGAAGACCTCCTGGGAAATCAACTTCTCGGAATGGAGTTGCCGCGAGCGGGCAAAATTCCTGGTGGCCTTCTGCAATTGCAGGCGCGCTCCATCGATTTCTGTCAGGCGCTGCGACCGTTCAATCTGAAGGTCGCGATCATCCAGGCGGCAGAGCAGAGCGCCTTTCTTGACCGGGTCGCCGATGTCCACCGGCAACTCTTCGATGCGCCCGTTGATTTCGGGCCGCACGGAAACCTGGTCGGCCGGGCCGATGTCACCAGCGGCGCTCACGGCGAACTGAATATCGCGCGGCTCGACGACAGCCTCGGTGGGCCGGGCGGGCTTCTGGGATTCGTCGGCGCCGTTCGGGGCTTTCTTCCAAACAAAGTAGCCGCCCGTCCCCAGTCCGAGGATGGCGACCAAACTGAGAATCAATTTCATTCGTTAGTTACCTGCGCGGGCAGAGGTCCGAATTGACTTGCTCGCTGTTGAAAGTGACAACACTGCCCGCCACCCGGTTTCGTTTCAAACCAATTGGCGGGTTGCGGGTGCCTTTCTTTGAGATGCTTTTGAAGTCGTTGATATTCAGAATAGTTTTGCCTGCCGATGAAGAGTGTCTGGCCGACTTGGTCAACATTCTCAAACAATTTGAGACGCCGCCAATCCGCGGCTTGCGTGTCAAACCGCAGTCGCTATCCTGACAGCGCGATGATTCACTGGATATTGAACTATCTGAAGGCGCGCATGCTGACTATCTCCGGCGCGACAGGATTTGTCTCGTCGGGGCAGGGAATGGGCCCATCCGATGATCGGGTAATGAGCATTTTCGTGGGGTCGCTTTTGGGCGCCCTCATAGGCCTGCTCGGCGGGTTTATCTTGTCGCATCTGTTGCGCTTTATGACGTTCCTCACCGGCCGCTATCTGGGCGGGTTCAGTTGGGTAATCATTGGCGCGTTGGCGGGTGCCGTCGTCTTCGGCTGCCTGGCAGCCTGGCGGGACGACGGGTGAATCCGCATTAGGGCTGAAGCCGTCGGAGTTGGAGGTTGCGCAATGCCGCAGTAGTGGACCAGGAAGCGATTCCGAGCGGCTTTGACTCCTCCATTTCAATCCGGACGGAGATGGTTTTGTCAGCCGTGGTGACGTCCACGACCTTATCGGCGTCAATCCATGCTTCAATCTTCGCTTCCGTGACGCGGAGACGGATAAGGTACCAGCGCCCGTTTTGGAAGGTCATGTAGCGGGTGGTTTCGTTGTTGGCGGCATCCTGACTGTCAAGACTCGACAAGCCCACCACGCCTCCTCCCCAGCCTCCGACAATCAGACTGCACGGGTCTTTTCCGACCGGGAAGGTCAGGCCACAGAAGAAGTCACCGCCTTCTACGCGCATGGCCTCGAGCGAGATTTCGTAATTCATCCGGGGGAGATCGTTGGCGTTGGTCCAGGTGATGCCAGTCATGCTGCCGCTCTCCAGGATGATTTTCCCATCCTTCACACTCACTTCGCCGCGGCCGGCAAAGTCAGTGGCTTTCCAACCTGTGAGCTTCTTGCCATCGAACAAGCTCTTCCCGGTGTCTGTCTTGTTCGTGACCCCGGCTTTTGGGAGAGACTGGGAGCCTTCGCGCTTTTGCTCCGAGGCTCTGTCAGCAGCAAGGGCGCATCCAGCCGCGAACAACACGCAGAAAATGGCGACGGACCCTGCGACTCCGACTCGCTTTGCGTGTTGTTTTGAAGGAATGCTCATGGCCAAAATCATGCTCGCAATTGGCGGGCCGGGCCAAGTGAAAACCGGGCGTCTTTTTACATATCACCGCTTGAAACCCGTAACCGAACAGGAGCAGGCTCCGTCAGAACGAATGGAGTTCTCATGCGGCTCAAGTCCATGAACGTAAAGTTCGGGTTGGCGCTCTCACTGGCGCTCGTCGCCAGCGCCTGTCAACGCTCGAATGAAGCGCCCATTACCGGCAAGCGGGGCGATCCACCCGTGGCCATGCAGGCAGTTTGGCAGCCCGGCAAACGCTATCTCTACCGCGTGGAATCAACCACTGCTTCGGAAGTGCCTCGCAAGAACACCGGAAAGATCATTCGCGCGGACACAACGATTGGCCAGGACCTCGCCTTCACGGTCACCAACGTTGCGCCCGACGGCAGCCGCCTCCTGCAAATGGAAGTGCTCGCGGTGCAAATGGAGACCGGCCGCGACGACGGGGTGACCTTGAGTTACGATTCCGCCAACAAGGTCATGGAGGTGGAAGACAGCGCGATGATCAATCGCCTGAAGAAGCTGGTGGGCTTGAAACTCAAATTCCACGTCTCGCCTGAGAACAAGGTGACGCGCGTGGACGGCACGAAAGACCTCAGTGATCGCATGTCCGGCGGCACCGTGCGCGGCGTCGCAGCCTCCGCCATGAGCCGCTGTTTCAACCAGCAGTTCTATCGTGACATCGTGGAGATGGGCATGTTGCCCAAAGACCCGGTGAAGGTTGGCGATACGTGGAAGGTTTCGCGCGTGGGCAGCGGCGGACTGAAGGGCGGCAGCGTGGCGATGGAATTGACCTACACGTTCCGCGGCTGGCAGCGCCGCGAGGGCACCAACTGCGCGCGGCTGGATTTCGCCGGCACTTTCAAGCCGAACGCGCCTCCGCCCAAGGGCAACCAGACCAACAGCCCATCGTTCGTCCGCCGGATCGTCGATTCGGCCGTCCCGCCGAATGCGGAGGAAGGCGAGATCACGGGCCAAAGCTGGTTTGATCGGGAACTGCAACTGGCGGTGGAGACCCGTTATCAGCAATCCATTACCACCAAATCGACCACCGTGCGGCGCGCCCGGACGAAGGTGGACACCAACCAGGCCGTTCTCGTCGAATCAGAATCGCTTACCAACGCCCCCGCCGCGCCCCCGCCATCCACCAACGCGCCCGCCCGGACCGTCACCACCAGCACGACCAGCAGCGAACAATACACGAGCATCAAGCTGCTCGATGTTGAACCGCTGGAAAAGTGACGCGGCTAGGATGCAGAACGGAGAGCGTCCGTCCCGGAGCAGCAGTCTTTGCCACCGCCACGCGCTTTGTGAATTCCCATCGCCTTGAGCCGGCAACGTTGCTGCGCCCGAGGAGGGACGCACTCCGCGGGAGCTATAAATCAGTGGGGAAAAGCCTACTTCAATTTCCCCAACGTTTCCTTGATGGCGTTGAAGTTGGGCAGTTCTTTCGGGCTGGGAGTCTGTTCGCTGTATTGCACCACGCCGTCCTTGTCGATGACGAGGGCCGCGCGCGCGCTCACCGCGCCGAGGCCGATCAAGTCCGGCAATAGCGTGCCGTAAGCTTCGGCGGTTTTCTTGTTCAGGTCGCTCGCCAGCCTGATGCCGATCTTTTCCTTCTGCGCCCAGGCTTCCTGGGCGAACGGGCTGTCCACGCTCACGCCGATGACATCCGCATTCATGCCGCTGTAGGCGTTGAGGCCGGCAGTGATGTCGCACATTTCCTGGGTGCAAACGCTGGTGAACGCCAGCGGAAAAAAAAGCAGCACGGTGTTCTTCTTGCCGAAGTTCTCGCTCAGTTTCACATCGACCAGACCGGAAGCGGTCTTGGATTTGAGCGTGAAGTCAGGCGCTTTGGAGCCAACGGGAATTGCCATAGATAGTGATGAATTCAGTGTTTCAGTCGTATAACGGACTGCGGTTATAGTTCCCGCCCGGAGCAGTGTCAAACGACGAATCGGCGCGCGTCGTCCTGCTCTTTACTATAGCGCCGCCAGCACTTCTCCCGCGTGCTCCTCCGGCTTCACAGTCGGCCAAATCCTTTTGATCTTCCCGTCCGGCCCAATCAGGAACGTCACGCGCTGGGTGCCCAAATATTTTCGGCCCATGAAGCTTTTCTGGCCCCACACGCCGTAAGCCTGGACAATCGCCTTGTCCTCGTCCGCCAGCAGCGTGAACGGCAGTTTGAGTTTCGCCACGAACTTGTCGTGCGACTTCACCGCGTCAGTACTGACACCGAGCAACACCGCCCCCTTCTTTTTGAACTCCCCGAAATGATCGCGGAACGCGCACGCTTCCTTCGTGCAGCCGGGGGTGTCATCTCTGGGATAAAAATAGAGGATGACGGGCCGGCCCTTGAAATCTGCGAGCGAGGCCCGGCCGCCGCCGTTGGTAAACGCTGTGAAGTCCGGCGCGTCGTCTCCTTCCTTGAGCTTCAGTTCAGGTGTTTTTGCCATGTTGTTTGAGGTTTGGTTGCCGCGTGTCTTCAAGTTGCGCTGAGATGATCGAGCAGAAGTTCAAACTCCATACGCTGAATTTCCCGCAGCAGGCCGGAGCGCGTGGCGTCGGGCGCCTTGGCCGAGGCCTCGCAAACATCGACGAACGCATACGCATCCCATTCGCCGCCTGGGATGAGTCTTCGCTCCAGTTCACCTTCGCCCTTCGCTTTGAGCAGCGCGGCGATCCGCCTGGCCATTTCGCCATGGCACGGATGCTGCCCCACGCGCCGAAACCAATACCTGGCGTTGCCATAATCCGGTTCGCGCCGATGGAGAATCGCGTGGAGGTAACTGCCGTCAATCGTCTCGATGTCCTGCACGATGCTATGCGCGGCATCCAGGTGATCGTGCCAGAGGAGAATGATCGCGCGGATGAGCTCGCCGCGTCTCCCGCTCAATCCAAACTCCTTGAACGTCGTATCCAATCCCCGATTCAATTCAGTCGCCGGCTGCACATTCGCGCGCGGGCCGGGGCCGAGGGCGGGCGGCTCCGGGGTGGAAAGATATCGTCTCATTGAGGTGTTCATCGGCGCTTCGGGTCAAACGTATCTCCTGCCGGGCGGCGCTTTCAATCTGATTTGCGCTTTGCGGACGGTGAAGCAATGAACAGGATTGCGAGGAAGTCCCTGTTCAGTTCAAGTCGCTGAGCCGTGCTCGGACCTGAATGAGTGTGCGAGATGAGTTGAGCGGCCTGGCCGATTTATCCATGAGCACGAGACAATACTTCCCTGGCGACAACCGGGCGGTGCGCTGATATTTCTCCGTCATATGACCGTCAAAGCCGTCCAAATGTGCGAACGTCTGCTTGCCGTTCATCCTGGCGAGTTCACTCGGGGGCACCACAAATATCTCGATGTTGTTCCCCTCTTCGCACGCAAGATCAAGTGAGAGTGTGCCGGCACAGGGAAGAGCAAAATCGAGGCGTTTGAACGAAGCCGTGGGAAGATGGACAACGGTGTCAACAAGCTTCAACCCGCGCGTTTCAAAGGGACGCTCAGCGGGTTTTCCGGGGAGAAACTTCCAGAGCGAGAGACCAATGAGCAAGAGCGCGGCAACGGACAACAGCCCCCAAACGTACCGAGTTCTACTGGAATTCCCTCCAGATACGTTTGCTTGAATCGCCGATTCACGACCCATGAGCCGTAAAACGGCAGAAGGAGTTGAGGACTTGAGGCCCGATCGCACGCCGAGCTGACGCTCGTGAGTTCGAGGGACTCATGAAGCTCCTTCCAGTTGGGCAAGAGGCACGGGCTTTTGAGAACCAGCGTAACAGCGCAGCAGCGTAACAGCGCCAACTACCTCGCGGGTGTCTTCGCCGCAAAGTTCGCCGCGTCGTCAGTGTTGCCGGTGCCTTTGTACTGCGCGGCCTGGGGATAGGGGAATAACGGACGGGTGCGGACGACCTTGCCAGTTGAGTCCTTGCGCTCGGCCATGAGCCTGTCAGGAGCTTTTCTTTCCTCGACCCAGCGGATGATGGCTTCCGTCAGACCGATGGGCGTCGGGCCCGCGCCGCGGAAGCCATGATCGACGCCGGGCACCAGGAACAGGCGCGCGAATTGCGCGGTCTTCTTCGGCCCGCCCATCGTTTGCTGCACGCGCTTGTAGTAATCAATCGACCCCGCCGCCGGGATAAGCTGGTCGATCATCCCGTGGTAGATGATCACCTTGCCGCCGCGATCGCGGAAGCGCGTGAGGTCAGGATCGTCCGTGCCATAGATGGTCCCGTATTGCTCCACGGATTGTTTCCAGATGAGTTCAAAGCCTGCCGGCGTCATCGTCGTCCAGTCCCACTTTCCATCCTGGGCGAGAAAGTATTTGAAGTAGTCGAGCGCGATGCTGAACGGCCTTCCTTTCAACGGCGAACCGCTGGTGCCGGCGAACGCGAACATGTCTGCCCCGCGCTCCAGCCCGTGCCACATGAACGATCCGTCCGTGGCGCGCGGCCCTTTCCACACTTCACGAATCACATGCGCGTCCGCAGCGGTGAATGTTTCGTTGCCGACTTGCGTGCCCACGAGCGCCGTGGGGTCCCAGCCGCACCGCAACGGATCGTCGATGACGCCGTCCGTCACCCCATCGGCCGCATCGCAGGCTTTCACTGCCGCGGCTGTAGCAGCATCGAGCTTGGCCTTGGAAACAAAGTTTGTCGTCGCTTGCATCACCACCTGCGACCAGAGGCTGGCGGGCACGAAGCGATGAAAGTTGATAGCCGGGCAAGCGGAGATGATGCCGTCGTAATCCTCGGGATAACGCTGCGCCTCCATCAGACCCTGGCGGCCACCCATCGATCCGCCCACGAAATAGGAGTAGCGCGGGGCCTTGCCGTAGAACGCCTGCGTCAGCGCCTTGCCCACGACGGTCATTTCGTGGATGCCGAGATAGGCGTTGTTGATGATGGCCTGCCAGTTCAACCGCCCGTTTTCGTCGAGCGCAAAACTGCCGCTGCCACCTTCGTGCCCCGTGTCGGTGGCACCGGCGACGAAGCCACGCGCCACCGGCCCGCGCAAGCTGCTGGCGCTGCCGCCGGAAAATCCACCGCCGCCGTTGCCTTGAAACCGGCCGTTCCAATTCGTCACCGGCAGGCCAATCCAGACTTTGACCCGGTCTCCGGCCGGCGGGTGTGTGACTATGGCGGTGACGCGGCACCAACCGTTTGAAGGGTCGAGCGTCGCCGACTCAATCGTCGTGTTGGGGATTGATACCCTGGCAAGGTCTTCACACGAGCACACGGGCGAGATGCCGGAAAAGAGCGGTTTGGGCGGAGCGTCAGCGGCTTGGGCGAAAGTGATCGTGCCGAACAGCACTGTAGCAAAGAGGGCGCGATTGATTTGAGGGTGACGACTGAAGGTTTGGTTGTTCATGGCGGAGCCGTTTGTTAGTCGAATGGCGATTTCGTGGCAACAGGCGAATGCGGACTTAATCGTTGCGGGAGGATTACTGGGACGCTGGCAGTGCAAGCGCGAGCGCTGTCGTCGCCCAGCCAGCGGCGGTGATCGAGATGAATTGATCCTCACTGTGTGGGTAGCCGGACTCGTAGTAGGTCTGGATGGGATCGCTTCGTGTTGGCACGTGCCACGACCCGTCAGCCAACTGCTTCGCGAGGAGGAATCGCAGTCCGCCGAGATAAGCGGGGTCAGCCGTCGCGACTCCGCCCGCCTGGTGGAGCGCGACGAGCGCAGTGCCGGTGGCGTAAGCATCGCTCTCCAAACTGACAAGTTGCGCCCAGCCTCCGTCTGCGCGCTGCGTCTTGAGAAGTTCCCGCACTGCTCCGCGAATTTCGTCTTTGGGCGCTTCGGCGCCGTGCAACGCTCGAAGACGGAACACCCGATCCTCGGTTTCCCGCGCCGCTGTCTTCAACATCCACTGGCGAACCTGCGCGGTGCGCTGCGAGATGCGTTCCTGCTGCCCGGTTGTTCCAAACATTTTCAAACCGCGCAACGCCACGTAGCTGACGGTGAACAAACTTTCTTCACTCGGCGGCCGGACGGTCTGCGGCTTCCAATGACTGAGGTCGTTCTGAAACTTCAGGAGGTACTCGGCCACCGCGTCGGTCGTCTCGTCGGATTTCCAACCACCCATTTCCAGCGTCCAGAGCGCGTAGCCCGCCGTCAATGCCTGCCCGCCCTGGCCTTTCCCGGCGAGGTAGTTCGTCCGGTTTTTCGCCAGAAAGTCGGCGGTGAACTGGACCTGGCGCCGCAAATTTTCCGCATCAATCGTGAGCCCGCGCGAGCGGGCCGTGGTTAGTGCCATGATGGGCAATGCCTGGTTGTGACAAGTGAAACATTGCTTTCGCTTCTCCATCGAACCCCGCGCGCCGGTTTCCAAAAGCGGCAACGACTTCGCCACGGCGGCTTTGATGACCTCATGACTCGGAACAAGCTCTTCGGCGGAAGCGTCGAAGACGAAACCGGGGAAGGCGCAGAGCAGTGCGGCACAGGCAAACCAGTAACCCCAGCGGGAATTCATGGCGGCACTCTAGCGGGCCACTCGCCAGCAGGGAATACGAAACCGCTGTCAGGGGACGCTGCATTTCCTGCAAGGCAAAGGGATTTGAGATCAGGGTTCGGCGGACCCTCATCCTCCCGTCAGTTGACGAACGACGCCTCGTTGGCCAGCAGGAGAGCATGCGCGTATTCGGCCCAGGCATCGAGCGGTTTCATGTCGCGGACGCCAGCTTTGCGGGCGGTGATGAACGCTTCGCGTTTGGCCCTCATCTGGTCCTGGAACTTTCCTTTGCCTTTACCCAGGCGAATCGGTTCTGAAGCCGCCGAAGAAGGCGCGGCATCGGCAGGCGTGGCCGCTTCATCCAGAAATTCCAGTCCCAGCTTCAACTCCTCAGCGCGCGGCAGGCGTTGGTAGATGATTTCGTAAAGACGCTTGATTTTGTCTTCGTCGGTCTTGCAGGCGGACACATCGGTGCGGGAGACAACATTCCGCGCCTGTTCGACGACGAGCGGGCTGTTCATCAGGTAAAGCGCCTGCTGAGGCACTGTCGTTTCGTGGCGTTTGCCGTTCTCCATATCAGGATTGGCGAAGTCGAAGTGGTTGAAGACCTCGGGCAGGTCGGAGCGATCGATGTAGCCATACACTGTGCGACGCGTCGTGTAGCCGACGTCCACCGGTCGCCGGCTCGGCTCCAGGATGAGGGCGGCGCGGAAGTTCCGTCCCTTCGGCAGCGCCAGCGGTACGGATTTGCCGTACACGTTCGTGTCCAGCTTGCCGCCGATGGCCAGCAGCGAGTCGCGCACCGGCTCGAACTCGAGGCGACGCAGGTTTTGCCGCCACAGGAGGCGGTTGAACGGATCCCGTTGCGCGAAGCGTGGGTTATTGTCGCTGCTTTGCTGCCAGGTCCGTGACGTGAGGATGAGCCGGTGCATCGCCTTCACCGACCATTTGTTCTCCATGAAGTGGCTCGCGAGATAATCGAGCAGTTCCGGATGACTCGGCGCGGCACCCATGGTCCCAAAATCATCCGGTGTCGCGACGATGCCCTCGCTGAAGTGGTGCTGCCAGATGCGGTTCACCATCACGCGCGCCGTGAGCGGATTGCTCTTGCTGGCGATGGCGTTCGCCAGTTCGATGCGGCCACTGCCGATGGTGAACGGTTTGCGGTTCGGGCCAGAGAGACATTCGAGGAACTGGCGCGGCACGGCCGGCCCCTTGTTCTCCGCCTCGCCACGGATGAAGACGGGCGAGTCCTTCGGGACGGGATCATCTGCCATCACATGAGCACGAGGCGGGGCGGCAGGATGCGTGAGTTCGAGCGCGTCGATCTTGTTCTGAAGCTCGATCCGTTCTCTCAGAATCTCTCGGTTGGCTTGCTGGTTGCCACGGCGAATCTTTGGCTGAAGTGCGTCAAGCTGGTACTGGAGGTTCGTGCGCTGCGTGTAATAATCGGCATACTCCGGGTTGACCGTGGGGTCGCCGCCGATGAGCGGCGCTATTTTGGGTTCGTGACTGCTCTCGAAAATGCCGCGCAACGAATAGTAATCCTTGGTCGGGATGGGATCGAACATGTGATCGTGACAACGGGCGCAGCTCACGGTCAGGCCGAGAAAGCCTTTGGTCACCACGTCGATGCGGTCGTTGATGATGTCGTTCTCGTTGTTTTGGAAGCGCTCGCCGAGCGTGAGGAAACCAAGCGCAGCGATTGTTGGGTCGCCCTTTGGCAAGCGGAGCTTGTCCGCCGCGATCTGTTCGAGGATAAAACGATCGTAGGGTTTGTCATCATTAAGCGCCTTGATGACGTAATCGCGATAGGTCCAGGCAAAAGGATAAAGTGGCGTGTCGCGCAGGCGTCTGATCTCGCCTTTGGTGTCCGAGTAACGCGCGACATCGAGCCAGTGCCGGCCCCAGCGCTCGCCATACTGTGGGAGGGCAAGGAGGTGATCGACAACTTTGGCGAAGGCGTCAGGCGAATTCTCCGCGAGAAACGCTTGCACTTCCTCCGGCGTCGGCGGCAGACCGATGAGGTCGAAGTAAACGCGTCGGATGAGTGTGCGCTTGTCCGCGGGCGGAGAGAGTTTCATGCCTTGCTCGTCAAGCCTGGCAAGGATGAAGGCGTCGATCGGATTGGAGTATTCAGTGTTCAGTGAGGCAGTATTCAATGAGGGCGTCGATCCCGAAGACTGAACACTGGATACTGACCTACTGAATACTGGCACCACAGGTTTCACCACCGGCCTGAAGGCCCAATGATCCATTGGATTCACTTTCTTCGCTGCAGCCGTGCCGGTTCGCGGATCGGGCGCGCCCATCTTCACCCAGGCGACAAGGTCGGCGACCTGCGCGTCAGAGAGTTTCTCGCCCTTGGGTGGCATCTGCAGATCGGGATCGGTGTAGCGGACGGCTTTGATGAGCAGGCTTTTCTCCGGGTCACCGAATACGATGGCTGGGCCGGTGTCGCCGCCTTTGAGCACGCCTTCCCGTGTATCCAGCAAGAGGCCGCCTTTCAACTTCGTAGCCTCGGCGCTGTGGCACTTGTAGCAATGCTTCGAGAGGACAGGGCGAATCTTGTTCTCGAAGAATTCGGTTTGAGAGGAGGTAGGTTTGGAGACTACGGCGGCTTGAGTCTGATTGCACAAGCCGAAAATTGAGACTGAAGCCAGGAGATGCAAAAAGCATCTTGAGAAAACGCCCGCCCTCACCCCGGCCCTCTCCCCCAGGAGAGGGAGCGCGATGGGTGCGCTTCGAACCGATCGACCATCGCCTTCCGCGTTCTCACTGTTTGGAATTTCCAAGCGAGCGGATTGAGGCAACGAGCGCGGTGACTGATGTCCGAATCTTATCTGACGCGTTATCCGCGCTCCCTCTCCTGGGGGAGAGGGCCGGGGTGAGGGCGGACCAATTACAAGATCCCACGACGCCACGATACTATTGGTGGCCTTCACGCCATTACTCCTTTCACCACTTTCCCATACACATCCGTCAGCCGGAAATCGCGGCCGTTGTAGCGATAGGTCAGCTTCTCGTGATCGAACCCGAGCAGACGCAGGATCGTTGCGTGCAGGTCGTGGACGTGAACTTTGTCCTGTACCGCCGCGGCGCCGAATTCGTCCGTTGCGCCATGGACGATGCCACCTTTTACACCGCCGCCCGCCAGCCAGGTCGTGAAGGCTTTATTGTTGTGATCGCGGCCCGGATTGGTGTTGCCGTTGCGATCGCGCACAGGTTTGCGTCCGAACTCACCGCCCCAGATCACCAGCGTGCTGTCGAGCAGACCGCGCTGCTTCAGGTCGGTGAGGAAGGCCGCGCACGGGCCGTCGATTTCCGATGCGCTTTGGCGCAGGCGATCTACCAAATCCTGATGATGATCCCAGCCACCCGCCCACACCTGGACGAAACGCACACCGCGCTCGAGCAGCCGACGGGCGATCAACAACTGCCGGCCTTGCGCGGAGTTGCCGTAGAGGTCGCGGATGTTCTGCGGTTCCTTGGTGATGTCGAAAGCGTCGGTGGCCTCCATCTGCATCCGGTAAGCCATCTCGAAGGCCTCGATACGCGCTTCGAGCTGCGCCTCCTTCTGCAGATTCTGGCTGTGTATCGCGTTGAGTTTGGCGACGAGGTCAAGCTGATGCCGCTGCTCCTTCACGCCGAGGAACGGGTTGCGGATGTTCTCCAGCATCTGATCCACGTTGGGGCTTCTCGTGTTTACGCTCGTGCCCTGGTAGATGCCGGGCAGGAACGAGGCCTGCCAGTTCGAAGCACCGCCGGGCGGCACGTTGCCGGGGCGCAGCGAGATAAAGCCGGGCATGTTCTGGTTCTCCGTGCCCAGACCGTAGAGCGTCCACGAACCCAAACTCGGCTTGGCCATGCGCAGCGAGCCGGTGTTCATGAAGAGGGTCGCCACGTCGTGCGAAGGGATGTCCGTGTGCATTGAGCGGATGACCGCGAGGTCATCGACGTGCTGCGCGGTCTTAGCGAACACTTCGCTGACTTCGATGCCCGCTCTGCCGTACTTGGCGAACTTGAACGGCGACGCGTAGCCGACGCCGTTGGAGCCAGGGATGGACTTGCCGTTATATTGCGACAGCGTGGACTTGGGGTCCCACGTGTCCACCTGCGACGGCGCGCCCTGGGCGAAGATGTGGACGACATGCCTGGCCCTGGCGGGGAGCGGCGCCTTCTTTGGAGACAATGGATGATTGGAAGCTTCGGCGACTGCGCCAGTCTCCGCTCCAAAGCCAGCGCCCTCGCCAAACATCGTAGCCAGGCCGAGCGCGCCCAGCCCCATGCCGAAACGGTTGAGAAACTGGCGGCGGGTCTGGAACAAATCTTCGAGACGCAACGAATGGTCCGCGAGGTATTTCGGGTCGTTCTTCATAAGCACAACAGCAATGCGCTGGCTAACTTAGACGCGGCTTCCGGCCAAAAGGTATCAAGCGCCGCACAAGAATCATCGGCGAAATTGGCCTGACATCAAGACATCCACAATAACGCAGGCCCGCGCGAGGGAACCAATGACAAAGCGCGGAAGCCGGTTGGCCGCCGCGCTTTGCCTGAAGCCTGTGGACCCGATGCCTACTTTTTCTTCGATTTGTGACGGCCTTTGAAGGTGAGTTCGGCGATGCCGGATTTGTCGAGTTCGCTCAAGCCTTCCTTCACCATGCGGGTGTATTGCTTGAGGGTCGCGGTGGCGAGGGGGAGATTCATTTTCTTGTCAGTGCCGAGCTTGAGGGCGATGCCGGAATCCTTTGCCGCGTGGCTGGCGCTGAAAAAGCAGGAGTGATCGCGGTTCATCATGTCCTCGCCGTCGGTCACCAGCACGCGGCTGTTGGCGCCGGTCTGTGAGAAGACTTGCATGAGCATTTTGAGGTCAATGCCGTAGGCGTTGCCGAGGGCAAGCCCCTCGGCGAGGCCAGCGGTGTTAATGTTCATGACCATGTTCACGAGCGCCTTCACGATGGCGGCCTGGCCGGCCTTGCCGATGTAACGGAGCAGTTTGCCGTCGTCGCTCAACCTGGTGAGGATGGGTTGCACCTTCTTGAAGGTGGACTCCGCACCGCCAACCATCAGATAGAGCGTGCCCGCGCGCGCCTGGTTGATACTGGAGGCCATGCAGGCTTCAAGCGATTCGGCGCCGGCTTTCCTGGCCAGTTTTTCGACTTCGATGTGGACCTTGGGCGTGATGGTGGCGCAGTTGACGAAGACTTTCCCGGAAGCGTTGCGCAGAAGCGTGTCCACGCCGGGCTTGGATGGCGCGAAGACCTTGAGCATCGCCTTGTCGTCGGTGACCACCGTGATGATGATGTCCGACAACTCGGTAACGCGCGCCAGCGTCGAGCAGGATTCCGCGCCGATTTCCTTCTCCAATTCGTCCGCGGCGGCCTTTCGCACGTCATAGACGGCGGTGACGGGATAACCTACTTCCTTTAGACGGCGGGCCATGTTCGCGCCCATGCGTCCGACGCCCACGACTCCAATTCGTTCTGTCATACTCTTGCCTTTCTGTTGCGAGGTTAATGCGGTTTGGAATTCGGGATAGAAGGGATTGTGCGCCTTCTCTTCGCCGACGGTGGTGAGCGGTCCATGGCCGGGGCAAAGCACGGTGTTGTCTGGCAGCGTGAAAATCTTTTTGCGATTGTTCTCCAACGCCTCGGGGAAGGAAATCAATCCGCCACCCATCGAGCCGGCGAAGAGAGCATCGCCAACGACCGCCACGGGCCGGCTCAAGCCGTGAATGACAAAGGTCATCCCGCCCACCGCATGTCCGGAAGTCTGGCGGGACTCAATCTTCATGGAGCCTACGTTGAACCGCTTGCCTTCGCCGAACGGCTGCGCGCCGTCGAATTTCTCCGCCTTTCCGACCCAGGATGGCGCGCCGGTCTCGGCCTTGAGGCGCTCGAGGTCGGCGATGTGATCGGGATGCGTGTGTGTGAGGAGAATGAGTTTGATCGTCAGCCCGTTGGCCTTGGCGAACTCCAGCGCCGGGCTGCAATCCGCCCCGGTGTCAAACACCACGGCGTGCTTCGATTTCGCGTCCCAGGCGAGGTAGAGGTTCACCGTCATGTCTTCGTAAACCGTGTTGAACTGCCTGAAGCGATGGACTTCGACGGGGGCCGGAGACCAGGCTTTCTTCGCACTGTCCACCAATGTATCTGCGCCGAGCTTCAGAGCGGACGCGAGCTTGCGGAGCAGGGGTTCGTTGGCTTCGCCACCTTTCACGCGGGCCAGTTCCTCAAGGGTGACGCCGGCCTGGTCGGCAAGTTGCTCGTCGGTGAGTTTCAAGCCGCGCTGAGCTTTCCCCACGATGTCCGTAAAGCTGTCTTCCAACGGAATGGTCGCCATGAGGGGTGAAAAGCTATGCACAGGTCGGAAGGAAAGGAACAAAAAAATGGGGGGACGTGCTCCGTGTTGCGTGTTGCGTGAAGGATGCCGGCAAGCCCGGTTTACGCATCGCGGAACATGCAACACCCAACACTCCCTCAGAGCGCGAATACCAGACTGCCCACGGCCGCCGCCAGCGCCCAGATGACCGCTACGGCCTGCCTTTGGCTCAGTCCGAGGCGGACCAGGCGGTGTGAAAGGTGGTTGGTGTCGCCGATGTAGAACGGCCTACCCATCCGCCACCGCAGAAGCACCACCCACAGGAGATCCGTCAACGGAACGGCGAGGATGAACAACGGGCTGAGGACAGCCAGGGTGCGCGGATGTTTGTCAGAGTAGAAGTGCGGCAGGATGGTCAGCACGGCAAGGAGATAACCGAGCAGATGGCTGCCCGCGTCCCCGAGGAATGCGGAAGCGCGGGGGAAGTTGCAGGGCAGAAAACCCAGCGCCGCTCCGAAGACCAGAAAAGCCAGAGCGGCGACCAGATAGTGACCGTGTCGGGCGGCAATGACTCCGATGAGAAGTGCGGCGATGGCGGCGAGGCCGGCGCACAGGCCGTTCATGTTGTCCATGAAGTTGAACGCGTTCGTCACCGTAAGAACCCACAGGATGGTGATGGTGTAGCTGAATAACGGGCTGGAGACGAAGAGTGTGATCCGAATTCCTGCTGCGGCGACCGCCGCGGCGATGAGCAGTTGCCCGGCGAACTTGAGCGCGGGACGGAGTTCATGCTTGTCATCGAGCCACCCGAGAAGCGTCATCCCGATCGCGCCCCCGATCATCGCAGCCAATTGGCCGAAACGCCGCTCGAAGCCGTAGCCGAGTTTGTCCGTCGCTTCCACGCCGAGCAGGTTTAGCTTCAACGCTGCGAACGCGCCCAGCAACGGAACGAGCAGGCCTGTGAGGATCGCCAGTCCACCGGCCAGCGCAACAGGCCGGTCGTGAATCTTGCGATGGCCCGGGTCATCGACCAGGTTCACGCGAAGGCACCACGCGCGCCATAGGGGGAGCATCAACAGCGTGATCAGTCCGGCGCTGAGGACAGAGACGATGTAAGCACTGAGCGGAAAGGTCACGGCTGGGGGTGAGGCGTGAGGAGTGAGGAGTGAGAAGTGAGACGGAGGTAGAGCGCATGGAGATCGTCCACCATGCGCTCGACGGGAAACCACTTCTTCACCAGCTGCTGGCCGTGGCGGCCCAGGCGCTCGCGGAGCGCGGGGTCGCCCGCCAGTTGGAGCAGGCGTGCGGTGAGGCCTTGCCGATCGCCGGGCGTGATCAGGAAGCCAGTTTCGTTTTCGAGACAGACTTCACGCGCGCCGTCGCAGTCGTAAGCAACGACGGGGCGTCCGGCGGCAAGGGCTTGCGGCAGGGCGCGCGCGATGCCTTCGCGAGAGGAGAGGTGAATGAGCGCGTCCATGATGCCCACGTAATTCGGAATCTCACCGGGCGGAACCAGTCCGGTGAAGACAAAATGCTTTTGCAGATCCAGGGTTCGGATCATTGACTCGAGGCGCTCGCGCCACGGGCCACCGCCGACGAGCAGGAATTTCATCCGGGGACTGCGACGGACCAGTTCAGGCGCCGCGGCGATCAAATCGTCATGACCCTTGAGTTTGAACAGGCGGGCAATTTTTCCGACGACGAAATCATCCAGTCCCAATCCGAGGCGTTGCCGAAGCGCGGGATCGTCTCGCGCCTCGAGAAACCGGCCCAAAGGAAAGCCGCTGAAGATGCGCGTGAATTGTTCCGACCGGCCGATGCCGGCAGCGAGGAACTGGTCCCTCATGGCATTGGCGACCACGACGAAGTGCGTGGTGCAGCGCGCGGCACGGCGTTCGGCGGCGGTAAAAACAGCGTTGGCCAGCGCGCCCTGGAAAGGGCCGAAGGACGGGCCGTGGATGGTATGGACGATGATGGGAATGCCGGCGCGTCGGGCAGCGAGGCGTCCGAGCACGCCGGCCTTGCTGCTGTGCGTGTGAACGATGTCGGGCTGGCGCTGGCGCAACAGGCGCGTGAGATCGCGTAGCGCCAGGCAGTCTTTCAAAGGATGGACGGGCCGGACGAGATGCGGCGTGAGGGTGAGCGCGCCGGGGAGTTTCTCCAGGTTGGATTCAAGCGAGCCTTCGGGGCCGGCGGTCGGGCCGCTGATCAAGTCCACCTCCAGCCCCGGCTTGTTGCGCAAGCCGAGAACCGAGGCCACCGTGTTTTCCTGCGCACCGCCGACAATCAACCGGGTGATGACGTGGGTAACGCGCATGGCGCGACCGGCGTTCAGAGGGGGGCGCCGCTTTCGAGAATCCGGACGCGCTCCCTGGCCACGGGGATTTGCACCACGCTGGGCGGGGCGACTTTGAGGAAGTCCTCGTAGTATTTCAAACTCTCCTTGCGGTTCTTCTTGCGGAAATGAATCTCGGCGAGGCCAAAGAGAGCGTTGACGCGGTTGTTGGATTTGGCCACTTTGAGCAGCGTATCGTAGTCGCGTTGCGCGGCGTCCAGACGATCCAGCCGGGAGTTGACCATGGCGCGGTTCAACAAGGCTGATTCGTTGTTTGGATTCAGGCTCAAGGCTCGATCGAGCGGGATCAATGCTTCGGTATAGCGGCCCAGATTCCACAGGATGCCGCCGGATTTAACCAGCGCCTGCTGGCTGTCCGGCTGCGCTCGTAGTTGTTTCTCGAGCGTTTCGAGGGCATTGGTCACGCGGCCCAGTTGCACGTAGATGTCTCCCAGCGTGTCCCACGGAGCGGAACTTCTTGGATATTTCCTTTGCGCATCAGCCAGGAGCCGTTCCGCGGCAGGCAACTCGTTTTTGACGACGTGCGACCAGGCTTCGGCGTTCAACAGATCGATCTCCTCATCCTCCGTCAAGCCGATGGCGCCGTGCCTGGCCCGAAAGGCATTCGCGCGTTGCAGGGCAATTTCGGGGAACTGCGCCTTCAAGTGAAGAAGGATCGAAACTATCTGAGCGGACCGGTTGTTTGGATCAAAGTGCAGAGTCCGCTCCATAAATTGCCCGGCCTGGCGGAAGTTGCCGCCCAGCTCGAATTCCCGGGCCAGCGAGTAACACGCGGTTGGCTCATCGGGCGGACCGTTTTGTCCAAGGCTCAATGCCCAACTGCCATCGAAAAAGACAAGGCGGTCGAGCACTTCCTGGTCAACCTTCAAAGCTTCTCGCTTTCCCTCGCGCCACCTGCGGTTGAAATTACGATTGTGCCACGCGGTAGGGCTGCCCGGATTCAATTGCGCGGCCCAGTCGAAGTAATCGCCAGCCAATGTCATCGTATCCGCCTTCTGCAACTCAACGCCAAAATGGTTGAGGGCGCGCGAGTAAATTTCCGCGAGATATTGATCCAGGGTCCAGGATTTGGGTTTGTATTTCCCCGGCCTGAGTTTCTCGAAGGCGACGGCCTTCTTGATCAGCGGATCGAACTCGGCTGCCTTAAGTGAGCGCCAGAAGGCGTCCTGCTCCTTCACTTCGGCGGCCGTCATCGGCGGGGCGGCGATGCTGTTGGTCGGGTTGAGTTTGAGTTCGTAAACCAGTCCGCGCGGCCTGGCATGGAAGAACTCGAAGTAATAGCCGAAGCTCGGATGCAGATAATACACCGGCCCGGTCTGGTGAAGGACGTAAAGGATTTCGATGAGACTGATCGAGTTGAGGATCGAGCGCGGATTGGGCGGGCTGGCGAACTGGGGCCAGCGATTCGGATGCTTCTTGCGCATGACCGTATGGTAAGCGGCGGCCGCGAGCGACTCGGTGTCCACAAGGATGTGTTTGTGCCCCGGATTGCTCTTCGACAGCTCGTATTGAAGTGAAAAAAGCCGGAAGCGGTCGTCGCTCAATACCACCGCGCCCGTCTCCGGCAGCGATTTCGCGGTGGCGCGAGACAACCGATCCATCGCCTCTCCACTGTTGGCATGGATGGTGGGCAGGTTCTTGACGAGCAACGCCGCCGGCACCGCCACGAACGCCACCCACACCAGGCCAACGACGACGAAGTTGATCACGCGCCGAATCGGCGAGGACCGCTGCCAGGTTTGCGGGCCTGGCTTGGCGCCGAACACCAGCAGGAAATAGCCGCTGCAATAACCGATGGCGAGAGCGCCCAGGTAATAGAACGGCAGCAGCGCGTATGGCAGGCCGGCGCTCAGGCCGCGGGGGCTGAAGGTTAAATCAAACGTGACGTAAATGCAGGCCGCGAGAAAGACCGCGTGAATGACGTGGGTCATTAAATTGGTCAGCGCGTTGCCGATGGCGCTGATCTCGCCGAATTGCGCCGGCCAGCGGATGCCCATGAAGAGAACCGGAAGGAGCGAGGTCAGGCTGATGAAAAGCAAAATGAAGCGCGGAAATCGCACCAACATGTTCTTCTGGTGCCCCCAACTAAAGCGCAGCATTTCCCAGAAACTATAGTCCGAAGCTCCCGTGGCGCTCTCGACGGCCGGCAGCAACAGGTAAAGCAACAGTCCGGCGGCGCCACAGCCAGCCATGCGAAGCAGGAACCGCCATTTGAAGAAGCTCGCGCCCTTGATCCAGATCAGCGCGATGAGGAAGGCGGGAAAGAAGCCGACCATCGCGTAATTGTTGACGAGGGCCAGGCCGTACACGAACGCAAACCAGGGCAGGCGCGATTCCTTTTCGTCCAGTCGGTACTGCAACAGCGCGTGGACCAGCCAGGCAAAGAGCAACAGAGCAAGCGCCTCCCCCGTGGCCACCACCGCATTTTCCCAGAAGCTCAATTGCAGACCGCAAATCAGGACGGCCAGAACCGGCGGAAGCCAGGCCGCGCCGATGCTCAAGAGCGAATGGTCGCTCCGTTCCAGGCCACGTTGTTCGCGGGTGCGGTCGTGCGGCAACAGCGCCACGGAGCGCGCCAGCAACGCCAGGGCCAGCGAGGCGCAGACGGCGGCGGTAAGATTCAGGAAGATCAATTGCAGCCCGGTGGGCAGCCACCGGACTGGAAACGTGAGGATGACGTGCAACGGAGCGACCAGGTTCGAGCGCCATTCCCATCCGGCGGCGTTGGCCAGGGCGGAAATTCCGGCCTGGGTCGAGGAATGATTGAGCGTGATGACGTAAACCACGAAGGCCACAGCAGCGACCAGCCACGGCAGCCGGCGCTGCACGAACCCCAATTCGATTTTCAATTCTTTTGGTACTTTTGACTCTGATTCCATGTTGGTTGAGTGCGCTGAGTTGAAACGATGGTCACGGGGTTGGCAAGGTCAGAAGCGGAAACAGGAGGAGGTGAATTCGTGAAAGCGTGAAAAGCGTGAAGGGTTAAATGGGGAACGCTTGGGCTGCGGGAATTCTTACACTTTTTAACCATTTAACGTTTTAACCTTCAATCAATCTCAGATCCGCCACACATTCCACATGTTGCGTCTGGGGAAACATGTCGAGCGGCGTCACATTCTTGAGTTCAAAGACACCTTCCGCGCAGAGAATGTTCAAGTCCCGCGCCAGCGTCGCCGGGTGGCAGGACACGTAGAGCACCTGGGCCGGACGGTTTTTGCGCAGTGATTCCAGGCCGGACGGCGGGCACCCCGTGCGCGGCGGATCGATAAGGACAGCAGTGGCCCTGGCGTCAAACCGCTCCAGCAGCCCGGGCAGCAGTTCCTCCGCTCTGCCCTCGATGAATTCGCCGTTCGTCCGGCCATGCGCCGCCGCGTTGCGCCTGGCCGCCTTGATGGCCTGATGATCGATCTCCACGCCCACGAAGCTTTCAACGAGGTCGCCTGCCTCAATCCCGAAAAAACCGACGCCGCAATAAGCGTCCACCAGGAAACGCGTCCCGCTATCGCGCAGCCGTTCACGCACCGTTTCCACCAGCCTTGGCAGCAGAAAAAAATTGTTCTGAAAAAAGGAATCGCGCGGCACTTCCCAACCTTCGGGCGCGATGCGCACCACCACCTTCAATCCGCCCTTGGGCGGCGGATGCGCGCGAACGTGGCGGATCTGCTCGTTGAGCGCCGGCTCGGCGATTTGACATTCTTCCAGGTCCACGACCAACCGGCTATCGGCGCGCAGGAAGCCAATGTTGAGCTTTTGTTCGGGCTTGTTCCACTGCGAGCGGATCATGAGCCGGTTGCGGTAGTGGTACGGCTGGGGGCAGGGGACTACCGGCTGGACCACCTCGCGTGAAAATCCTCCGAGGCGCTCGAACAAGTCGGCGATTTGTTTGTGCTTCAAATCGAGCTGCGCCGCGTAGTCGATGTGCTGATACTGGCAGCCGCCGCACTCGCCGAAATAACGGCACGGGGGCGTGACGCGCAACGGCGACGGCTTGAGCACGCGGAGCAGTTTCGCGCGGGCAAACTGTTTCTTCACCTCCGTGAGTTCCGCCTCCACCTCCTCGCCCAGGGCCACGAACGGCACGAACACGACAAATTGTTCAATCCGTCCCACTCCTTCGCCGCCGAAAGCAATGTCGGAGATGGTGAGCGTGATACGTTGACCGGGGGTGGGGATGGGGGAAAGGACGTCGGACATAGAGAACTGATTTGCAGCAAGTGAGGAGTGAAGAGTGAGGAGTTTGCCAAAGACGGCGCAGAGCGCCGTTACTTCTCACTAATCACTCCTGACTCCTCACTGTCCGTCAATGCGCATGCTCCGCGTAATGCTTGCGCAACAGGTCCTCCCCAAAGTCGTTGGCGAAATCGCGCCACACTGCGTGGACGTGGTTGTTGTTGTTCTGCGTGTTGTCATATTCGAGCAGGAACGTCGGCCCCTGCACGCGGTAGTAATGACCTTCGCCCTTCTCGATGCCCCCCGCCCACGCGAACTGAATTTTCTCCACACCGGCCTGGTTAATCTTCTTTAGATCGTCTGACGCCAGTTCCGGACGAACGCGCCGCACGTATTCCTCGATCAACTTCACCAGCAACCCGCGCTGCGCGGCAGACAACTTCGCCGCCGTGATGCCGGCGTTCTCCAGCGGCTGCACCTGGCGTTTCGCCTCGGTAAAAATCTCCTTTGGCGCCGTCGCGTCAAAGATGGCCGCCTTGCGCTGCTCGGCATCGAGCGATTTGATCAACTCCCGCGCGCGGTCCTCCTCACCGGCCAGCGCCCGCAAGCCCTTGCGCGGGCCCTGCCGGATTTCCGCCGGGTTGCTCCCGAAGAACGACGGCGTGGAACCAAAGTATTCGCCCTTGATGATGGTGAAATTCGCCGAGAGATGATGCCCCTCGAAACGCCAGCCCCAGGTCCCCTTCGCCTCCGGCGTGCCGAAGATGAAGACGTGATACAACCCCGCGTCGCGCGGAAACCTCCGCCCCGTGCCCTCCAGTTCCTGCAACACCGGCTCCAGGCTGATGACATTCGTCGCCTTGGCATAGCCGTGATCGCTGTACCCTGTGCGCAACAGCGCATGGACCAGTTGGCGCTGTTCGGCGGACATCTCGCGGAGCGTCAGCCCCTTCCGATCCTTCGGGATGTAATGCCAGTCCAGCCGGTCGTCCGCCTTGAAATCAAATTGTGCCTTGGCCTTTTGCGCGGCATCCAGCGAGGCGAGAAGCTTGTTCGCCGCCGCTGCCATCTCCTCGGCCGCCGGATGCGCGCGGACCGACACAGCGGCGAGCAACAGCGCCGCGACGACTGAAAGGAATTGTCCAGCGGGAAGGAAACGTTTCATACGGGCAAGATCGGAGAAACCCGCTCCCCAACGCAACCCGAAAATTCGGCGGAATTATCCGAAGCCCTGCGCCTCGCCCAATCGATTTGGAGGGACGAGTTCCACGAGTCCCTGATCTTCGTGGAGGGATTTCCAAAGAAAAGGGGGACTCACGGAGTTCGTCCCTCCAATGAATCGACTTGGTTTCGATTTGGGCAACACACCCCTTGAGATGCGCCCCGCGCGCTGTCCCCCGCCCATTTGTCGCTTGACGCTCCCAGTGGAACGACGAACCTCCACGCATGAAGGCGATCTGGAGCGTGACAAAACGCGTGGCCTTCCGGGCTGTTCCCGTTGGCTTGCTGCTTCTGCTCGCGTCGTGCGCCACCGTTGAAGACAGCTTCACCTACAAACTTTGGCACAACGAATCGCTCCGCCACTTCAACGAACCCGCGCCCGACCCCCGCCTGTCACTCTTTGCCGACGCGCGTCGCGGCGACGTGCTCGTGCAATACGACGAATTGCGCGAAAAGGACGGCCGGACGCGCCGCCGTGCCTTCTTCGCCAATGCCAACCGGCGGCGCATCGAAGCCGGGCTGAAACCCCGCTTCGTCCACCCCAACGCCGCCGCCGGCCTCACCCCTATCCCGATCCTTCGCGCGGCGCCCGGCCAGCCCATTCCGCCCAACGGCCCGTGCGTGATCGTGGATCCGGCCCAACACGCCTTCACGCTGCACTCGGATGGCCGGCCCACCGCCACCATTGCGCTGCCCGCTTACGGCACCACCAGCGGCGTCAAGAAAGCCCTTCTCACGCCGCTCGCCGTTACCGGCGACACTCTCGTCGTCGGCGTGACCGCCGGAGTGATTGTCGCCTGCGCCTGGGCGCAAAGCGGCGTCACGATTTCCCACTGCCGCTGATCCGCAACCGGACGCGCTCCGCCGTGAAACTCCCCCCTCACCCGTCCAGCGGACTTTTCACCCCCAGCCCGCCTTGATTCAACACATGCGTGTAAATCATCGTCGTGCTCACATCCGCGTGGCCCAGCAACTCCTGGATCGTCCGGATGTCCTGCCCGCGCTGCAACAGGTGCGTCGCAAAGG
>Ga0187893_10002293_pt1 | contig 42551 bp, 31 predicted proteins | sample MA1701074metaG_FD_139574 | JGI IMG/M metagenome (GOLD analysis project Ga0187893, IMG submission 139574) | White microbial mat communities from a basaltic lava cave in the Kipuka Kanohina Cave System on the Island of Hawaii, USA - MA170107-4 metaG ... | reverse complement strand
CGCCCCGCGCCCGTCGAGCCGGCGGCCGTCGCGGACCCCGAGCCTGAATCGCCGCCTCCGCCCCCTCCTCCGGCGCCGCCGAGGATCGAGGCGCCGCGCGTCGTGCGGCGCGAGGAGCCCGCTCCCCGCGCCCTCCCCCCGGCGGCGGAGGAGAAGGCCCCCGAGCCGCCGCCCGCGACCCCGTCTCTCCCCGCGAGGGAGACCGTCGAGAAGCCGGTCGCGCTCGCCCGGGTGGATCATGCCGACGGCGCCGTCGACCTCGAGTCCGGACGTCCCACGTCCGACGGGATCGCGGCGGGCGACACGCTCCACGTCCGCGGTCCGTCAGGCCGGGCCGTGGTCTCCTATCCGGACGGCACGCTCGTCCACGTCGGAGGGGACACGACGGTCTCCTTCGCGGCCGGGATGGCGCTCTTCCTCGTCCGGGGCGAGGTCGCGGCCGACGTCCGGCCCCAGACCCGCGGGCAGGCGCTCGTGATCGCGACGGCGCAGGCCGAGGTGAAAGTCCTGGGCACCTGGCTCGCCGTCCTGGCCCGGCCCGACTCCACGCTCGTCCAGGTCGAGAAGGGCCGCGTCCAGGCCACGCGCCGCTCAGACCGCTGGTCGATCCCCGTCCGCGAGGGCCAGTACGCCGTGGTCGAGGCGGGAAGCCTTCCCGTCGCGCGGCCGCTCCCGGCGAACCTCCTGGCCGACCCGGGCTTCGAGGGAGCGGGAACGGCCTGGGGCGGGGTCTGGAACCGGGCGATGGGACGGAACTACGGCGGCGTCGAGGTGGGGGAGGAGGCCCGCTCGGGGAAGCGGTCCCTGCGGCTGACCACGGAGCGGACGCCCGGCTGGGACCGCGAGGTGTTCCAGGACTTCCCCGCGTCGCCGGGCGAGGCGTTCGAGCTGTCGGGCTGGATCCGGACGGAAGGCCTGGGTGGGAAGGGAGTCCGCCTCTCGCTGCTCTGGCTCTCCGCGGGCGGATCCTTCTTCGAGGACCTTACGGCGTCGCTCCGGCAGAGGGGCGCGGTCCTGCGCGAGGACGAGGTGGGGGCGGTCGGCGGGACGGCCGACTGGATGCGCGTGGCGGCCCGCGCGGTCGCCCCGCCGCAGACGAAGCAGGTCCGGATGCTGCTCTTCGTGGACTCCGATCCGTCGGGCCCGGGCCGGGCCTGGTTCGACGACGCGCTTCTCCGTCGGGTTCCGAGGGCGGGCCGGTAGGGCTTCCGAACGGTCTTTTTCAAGGAGTCTGATCCCATGCTCAGAGTCTGCCTGCTGTCCGGGCTCCTGGCGCTGGCCGCCGCGCCCGCCCAGAGCCCCACGTACACCGTCGCGTACTCCACGTATTTCGGAGGGAGCGACTTCGAGCAGGTCCGGGACGTGACGACAGACGCCGCCGGGAACGTCTACATCACCGGCGGCACGGCCTCGACCAACTTCCCCACGACCTCCGGCGCCTACCAGCGGTCCCACAACGGATGGTTCGACGTCTTCGTCGTGAAGTTCAACCCCTCGGGGCAGGTCGTGTGGTCCACGCTCCTCGGGGGCCCCAACTACGACCGGGCCTACGGGATTGAGGTGGACGACCTGGGCTACGTGTACCTCAGCGGGCGCTCGGGTCCCGGGTTCCCTGTGACTTCGGGGAGCCTTCAGACCACGTACCAGGGCTACAACACGGGCTCCGCGTACGGCCAGCAGAACGCCTTCATCGCGAAGCTGAAGCCCGACGGGTCGGGCCTCGTCTGGTCCACCTACTTCGGCACGGCCGGCATGAACCGGGACTTCGACATCAATCGGTCGACCGGGGAGGTCTGGGTCGCCTCGACCTACGAGCCCGGCGCGGGGCAGGCCCCGTTCAACGCCGCGTGGTTCGCGACGGGGTTCCGGAAGACGCCCGTCGGCGGGAACGACAACGTGGTCGCCAAGATCAACGCGGCCGGGACCCAGGTCGTCTGGGCGACCTTCGTGGGCGGCACGGGCGACGAAAGCGGGAAGAACTCGCTCCGGGTGGACGGCGCGGGCAACGCGTACCTCCTGACCAACACGAGCTCCACGAACATGCCTCTCGCCAACGCCTACCAGTCCACGATGAGGGGCGTGCAGGATTTCTACCTCGCGAAGATTCGGCACGACGGGGCCGCCCTCCTCTTCGGGACCTACTTCGGCGGCACGGACTCGGACTGGTGCGAGACGCACCACCTGGCGCTGGACGGCGCGGGGAACGTCTTCATCAGCGGGATCACCCACTCGCCGGACCTGCCCACGACGACGGGCGCGTTCCAGCGGACGTTCGGGGGGATCAACGGGAAGACGTACTTCCACGCGACCGGCGACGGGTTCGTCGCCAAGTTCTCGTCCGCGGGCGCCCTCCTGGCCTCGAGCTACCTCGGCGGCCGCTACGGGGACGGGGCCCAGGGGCTGGCCTGCGACGCGGCGGGGAACGTCTACTTCTGCGGCGGGACGGTCTCGGACGACCTGCCGGTGACCCCAGGCGCCTACCAGGCCACGATGCGCGGCGTGGAGGACTTCATGGCCGTCAAGATGTCCGGCGATCTCTCGCAGGTCCTCTACTGCACCTACATCGGCAGCACCGTCTACGACGAGGGCCGGACCTGCTGGGCGGACCCGGACGGGACCTTCTACATGGCGGGTGAGTCGACCGGGTCGAACTGGCCGGTGCTCAACGCCGCGCAGCCGGCCTACGGGGGCGGGTCGATGGACAACATCCTCGTCAAGTTCACGCCGCCTCCCTCGGGTCCCGACTCGGACGGCGATGGGCTCCCGGACGCCTGGGAGCTCCAGTACTGGCCGAACCTGAACCAGAACGGGGGCGGCGACCCGGACTCCGACGGGCTCACGAACGCCCAGGAACTCGCCGCGGGCACGGACCCGACCGTGGCCGACACCGACGGCGACGGGATGAACGACGGAGCCGAGGTGCAGCACGGCTTCGATCCGATCGTCTCGGACCAGGACGGGAACGGCACGCCGGACGGCCAGGACGACTGGGACGGCGACGGGGCGCCCAACGCCTCAGACCCCACGCCCGGCCTCCCGGGCTCCGCCGCCGGGGGCGGCTCATCCTCGAAGAGCGACAAGAACTGCGGCGTCACGGGCCTGGAGGCCCTCCTCCTCGTCGCCCTCCTGGCGCTTCGGCGGCGGCCTAGCGCGTGACGCGCCAGACCTCGACGCCGGAGAAGCAGGCGGTGCCGCCCTTGGCGGCGAGGTTGAGCTCGCCGTCCGTGAGGTCGATCGCCCAGGGACCGAGCTTGGCCCAAGTCCCCGCAGGGCCGCTCTGATACTTCGCCTGGACGACCTTCTCCTCGAGGCAGACGTCGTAGGTCTGCGCTTCGTTGTCCTCCCAGACCCAGAGGTAGACCTGGTAGGTCCCGTTCGGGACGTTCTCGAGCGCGACGGCCGTGCCTTCCCGGGCGGCGACCGAGCTGCGGATCAGGACCGCCCGGGCGCCGTCGGCGGACGGGCTGAGATCGACGTCCTTCCGCTCGGAGGCGATGCCGTTCGCCCTGAGCCACTTCCCTCCCTTGGCCTCGTAGGGGACGCCGTCGATCGAGGTCTGCGGCCCGCCGAGGTTGACCGCCCGGTAGAGGATCGTGTTCCCCACCCGGAAGGAGACGGGAGCCGACCAGATCAGCGCGCCCGACTTGTCCGTGCCGCGGGCCGTCGCGGTGTAGTACCCGGACGGCACGCGCTGCCAGGAGTAGGTGAACGGGGCCTTGGTCGTGGAGCCGAGGAGGGTGGACCCGATCAGGAAGTCCACCCGCTGGATCCGGTCGGGCACGGTGGGCGAGGCGACGAGCGTCACCGTCTCCTGGTCCAGGAACGCCGCGCCCGGGGCCGGGCTCGCGAGAAGGATGCCCGGGGCGGGGCCGAGGGCGCCCGCGGCCAGCAGCTTGATCTCGTTCGCGGGGAGCGCCCGGTTGTAGATCCGGACGTCGTCCACCGTCCCGTCCGCCGCCCAGCGGTATTCGGCGGCCCCGGGAGCGCCGATCCCGATCTTCCACGTGGAGGATCCGAAGTCGCGAGGGGCGGTCTTGGGGTTCCAGGAGTGGGTTCCCTCGAGTCTCCCGTTCACGTAGATTCGCACGGTCCCTTCCGGGCGGCTCACGACGCCCGCGACGTGGTGGTAGCTCCCGGGCGGGAAGGCGCTCCCGCTCACGGCCGCGGCGCCCGTTCCGTCCGAGAGCCAGTGGTCCATCGCGAACTTCTGGTCGGCCCCGTACTTGAGCCCCTCGTGGACCCCCGACTTCATCACGATCGCGAAATAGGCGTTGTTCTCGGCGGCCTCCGCGCCGGCCGGCTTCGAGTGCGGCTTGAACCAGGCGGCGACCGTGTAGCTCCCTTCCTGGACGCGGTCGAGCGTGCCCGAGCCCGGGATGTTGGCGTAGCGGTCCTTCCCGTCGAGGACGAGCCCCTTTCCGATCCGGCCGTCCGTCCGCTCCGGCTCGCCCACGAGGATGGCGGTGTTGTCCCGTCCCGAGGAGTCGACCTCGGTGGGTCCGCTCCCGTCCATCTTCCAGTGGCCGACGAGGCTGGGGTCGCGCTCGGCGGGAGGGGCGGCGGGACCGGGCTCCGGGGGCACCTCCTCGCGGGGCCGGATCCAGGCCTTCACTTCGCTTTCGAGGGGCGGGCCGCTGCGCGACGCGCTCACGACGACGATGGCCGCGCCGAACCCCTTCTGCTCGGTCATGAGGCGGACGATCTTGAGCCCGCCCGCCGCGTACTTCGGGAGGGGCACGGCCACCCATTCCCAGCGCTTGGGCTCCTTGGGCCCGCCGTGGGACTCGTGCCGGGACTTGAGGAACGTGATCGAGTGCTTGACCGGGAGGGAGGCGTTCCCGCCCGGCTCGACCAGGAGGTTCTCCTTCGTGGCGGGGTCCAGGACCGTGAGGTCGGAGGTCTGGTAGTAGAACGCGAACGTCTCCTGGCAGCACCCGCCCACGTACGCCCAGCAGCGATAGGTCGCCTCGGGAAGGGCGTAGAACTGGACCTCCACGTAGTTGTCGCGGCCCTTGGCGGGGGGGGAGTCCGCCTCGGACACCCAACATGGGCCGGCCTTCGCGTGGCGGTCCGCCTTGAACGTTCCTGCGGCCGCGAGGTCCTCGCCGAAGAAAAGGTATTCCTTCCCGGAATCGCGGCGCTCGGTGATCCGGGCGCGCCGGCGCTGGACGACGGCGCTGGCCGCATGGTCGTTGAGGAGCAGGCGGTAGGCGGCGATGGCCGCGGCCCGGGTCCGGGGGGTCTGGAAGTTCGCCTCGGCGGCGAAGTAGAGCTTTCGCGCCTCGACCTCCTTCGGGTCCGCCCGCGCCTCCGAGCGGCGGGCGGCCTCCTGCCAGTATTTCCACGGGATCTGGTCGGGCGGACCGGCGAGGAAGGCGCGCGCCCCGTCCGAGTCCCCCTCCAGGAGGCAGGCGAGCGCGGCGGCGCGGCGGCCGCCGTCGGACTCCTTCGCGGCGCCGGTCCGGTAGAGTTCCCCGACCGAGCGGGCCGTCAGCTCGGCCAGTTCGATCGAGACCGGCATCCCCTGGCGCATCACCTCCACGCTCTCGCGCGTGGCACGGAGGAAGGGCTCGAAGATCTTCTCGGGGTTCAGCGCCTCGTCGAGGACCTCGAGCGGGATCCGTTCCCCGAGCGGCCAGGCCGCCACGGCGTCGGCAGCCGCCCGGTGGACGGCCCGGACCCGGCCGAGGATCTCGAGATCGGACCGGGCCTCGGCCTTCGCGTCCTCTTCCGAGAGCCGCTCGCCGGCGCGTCCGGCGAGGACGGCCGCCGCCTCGAAGTCGCGCGCGGCGGCGAGGGCCACCGCCTTCAGCCACTCCGCGCGGTAGGCCTTGAGCTCCGCCGAGAGGGGTTTGAGCTCGCCGCCGGACGGCGGCGGGACGGGAGGGGGCTTGGCGTCCCCGCTCTCGAGCCCGGCCAGGAGGCCGTCGAGCTCGGCGAGGAAGGTCGGGAGCCCCCATTTCGCGATCCGGTCCTTGACCTCGCGCAGCTCCGCGTCCGCCTTTCTCCGGCCCGCGTCCAGGGCGCGGTCGCGGAGGGGAGTGAAGGCCTTCCACGCGGCCGTTCCCACGTCGCGGATCCGGACGTCGACGCCTTGGGACCAGGCCGCCACCGCGTGGCGCCCGCGGAGCTCCTCGAGCCGGTCGCCGGCCTTCTTGAACTCCTCCTTCTCGACGAACGGGCGGATCTCCAGGTCGACTTCGGCGAGTTCCTTCGCGATTCTCTCCCGATGGGCGGCGCGGAGATCCTCGAGCGCCTTCCGGGCGGCTTCGGCGAGCGGGGTCCCGTCGGCCACGAGGGCGGCCTTCTGGTGCGCGTCCACCTGTCCGGCCAGGTCGTCGGGATGGGCCTGCACGGAGGCGCGCGCGCGGTCGACCGCCTCCTGGGCCGACCCGGCGGGAGCGCTTGCCGCCGGAGGGGTCGGGGACGGAGAAGGCGGCCGGACGGCGGGCGTCGTCGTCGTCCCGGCCGCTACGGGGGGCGATGGCGGGAGCGGCGGACGGGTCGAGTCGGCGTACCAGAGGAGGCCTCCCAAGGCGACCAGGAGGACGGCCAAGCCCACGAAGACGACGAGGCCCCAGTGGCCCGAGCTCGCCGCGGCGGCCGGCCTCACCGCGGGTCGCTCTCCGGACGGGGAGCGGACGGCGCGATAGGCGGCGCCCGAGAGCGGACGGGGCGGGGGGACGGGGTTGGCGGGGCTCGAGGGGCGACGGAGGAGAGCGCGCTCCTCCTTGGCCGTCCTCAGGTGGAGGAGGATCTCCTCCTGCTCCTTGAGGGAGAGGGGGGCCATGACCTCGGACAGGCAGCGCTCGCAGGAGACCTGCCCCCGGATCTCGATCGCCTTTCCGTCCTGGACGTCGACGTCGCTCAGGCGGGTCTGGCAGCGGGCGCAGTAGAAATACTCGCGGGCCATGCGGCTTCGGCTACGTTTCGGAACTTCGCGGGAGGTCCAAAGGAACTATACCCGGTCGCCTGACGGATCCGCTCCCGCTCCGAGACCCCGGTCCCCTTCACCTATCATATTCGCCCCGCTGCGTCCAACCTTTCGGCGGAGGCCCGACTATCCCCACTCGAAGGCCGTGAGGGCGCCGACGCGGTCGCCGAGGAGGAGGGGCTGCGGGCGGGCGAAGGTCATCCGCGTGAGGCGCCGCTGGACGGCCAGGCCGGTCTTCTCCAGGAGTCCTGTCACCCCGGGGTCGCGGGGCGCGTCCAGGAGGATGCGGGCGCCGGCGAGCCGGCGGGCGGCGGCGGAGAGGAGCGTCGCGAGGGTGCCGGTCTCCTCCGCCACGGCCGGGCCGAAGTGCCAGCGCTGCCGTCCGGGCCGGAGGAAGCCGAACCCGGCCAGCCGGTCGTCCCGGCGGACGGTCCAGGCGGCGACCTCGGGCTCGTGGAGCAGGTGGAGGAGGAGCCCGGAGCGGTCGGCCCCGCAGGCCTCGCGGTCCAGGGCGGCGGCCTCGTCGAACGAAGTGCGGCTCAGTTCGTGGACCTCGCCCAGGCGCGGGAGTTCCGCGAGCGTCCCCTCCCAGCGGTCGACGGGCGCCACGTCGGCGAACCCGCTCTTCAGGTAGACGGGACGTCCGAGGTCGGTGGCGTCCAGGCCGAACGCGTCCCCACAGCGCGCGCGGGCGTGCTCCACGGCGCGGGCGAGGACGGCCGACCCGTAGCCCCGCCCGCGGAGGGCCTCGTCGACGAGGACCATGCCGATCCACCCCGGTCCCGGCCCGTAGGCGACGACCGTTGAGGTGGCGACGAGGCGGTCGTCCAGCCTTCCCGCGAAGCATCCGTCGGGGGAGAGGTCGAGGATCCGTCTCCAGTCGGCCGGGGTCTGGTTCCAGCCGGCCTGGACCGAGAGCCGGAGGGCGTCGTCGAGGTCGGCGGGCGTCAGCGCGTCGAATCGGATCGGCTCCATGGGAAGTCTCCGCAGTATACCCGCCCGGCCCCGGCCGGGGATCCTCGCGAATCCGAGCGGGATGGGGCGCGGTAGACTGTGTCTAGGAGATCGGAGGCGAAGGAGCGCCGATGGGTCAGGGGTCCGCGGAGTCCTCGTTCGAACGGAAGGCGCTGGAGCTGGGCTACCTGAGCGAGGCCCAGGCCCGGGAGTGCCGGGACATCCAGGCCCGGATGCGGGAGATGGGCATCGACGAGCCGCTCCCGCAGATCATCGTCAAGAAGGGCTACCTCACCGTCCTCCAGAACCAGAACGTCCTCAAGAAGCTCGGGATCCACGCCACCCCGATCCCGGGCTACACGATCCTGGGGAAGATCGGCGAGGGCGGGATGGGGGCGGTGTACAAGGCCAACCAGGCCAGCGTCAACCGGATCGTCGCGGTCAAGATCCTGAACAAGACGGCCACGGAGGACCCGGCCTACGTGCGCCGCTTCCGCCAGGAGGCCCGCGCGGCCGCCGCGCTCAACCACCGGAACCTGATCGCGGCGATCGACGTGGGCGAGGCGGACGGGCTTTACTACTTCGTCATGGAGCACGTCTCGGGGCCGAGCGCCCGGCAGGCGCTTCAGTCCCAGGGCCCGTTTCCCGAGGCGCGGGCGCTCGGGGTGGGGATCCAGATGGCGGACGTGCTCGACCACATCCACCGCCACCGGATGGTGCACCGGGACATCAAGCCCGAGAACATCCTGCTCACGTCCGACGGGACGATGAAGCTCTGCGACCTGGGCCTGGCGAAGTCGACCTCGACGGCCGACCAGGCCCTCACCCAGACGGGTTGCGCCGTGGGGACGCCGTACTTCATGTCGCCGGAGCAGGTGCGGGGCGACCGCGACGTGGACATCCGGGCGGACCTCTACGCGCTGGGCTGCACGCTCTATTACCTGGTCTCGGGGTCCTACCCCTTCGAGGGAAAGAGCGCGGCCGAGACGATGTCGATGCACCTGACGCGGCCCGTTCCGGACGTGAGGGACCTCGTACCCGGGGTGAGCGCGGACTTCTCGGCGGTGCTTCGGAAGCTGATGGCGAAGAGCCGCTCGCAGCGCTACGCCGCGCCGCGCGAGCTCCAGGAGGATCTGAAGCGGCTGGCGGCGGGCGGGACGCCGGAGCGGGCGCGGGAGCACGCGGCGCGGGAGGCGGCGGCGACGCCGGTCCCGTCCCGGGTCCGGCGCTACGGGCCTTGGGCGGCGGGGGCGGCGGCGGTCCTGGCCGCGGCGGTGGGACTGGGGATCCTCCTCCTCCGGGAGCCTCGAGTGATCGAGGCGTCGCCGCGGCTGGTCTCGCACCGGGAGCCGGCGGAATCGCTCCCGAAGGCGCCGGCGGACCTCCCGGTCGTCCGGGTCTCGGTCGACGATCCCAAGCAAGTCGCTGCGGCCGCGGCGCTCCTGAAGGCGGCGGAGGAGTTCGTGGCCCAGGAGCGCTGGGAGGACGCGGCGAACTCGCTCCAGCTGATCTCCGAGCGGCATTCGAAGCTGGAGTGGACCCGCGATCGCGTCGTCCGGATCGGGGAGCTGGTGGGGCTCTGCGGGACGAGGCTGGTCGCGGTCCGGGAGGGGAGACGGGCGCGGGTCGGCCAGGCGCGTCTTGCCGCGACCGAGGGGCGCTGGGAGGACGCGCGGCGGCTCTGGTCGGAGCTGGTCCAGGAGGGCCTCGCCGAGCACCGGCCCGACCTCGAGGCGGCCCTCGGGGAGCTCGAGGCCGAGCGCGGAGTCGCCGAGCTGAGGGCGGCCTACGCGGCGGGGCGCTGGGGGGAGGCGCTGGCCCGGGTCGCCGACGTGGGCGGGCGCCTGTCGGGCACGCGGACGGTCGCCCGGCAGTTCGAGGAGCTCAAGGGGCTCGCGGTCCAGGCCGCGGAGGAGCAGAAGGCGGAGGAGCTCCTGGCCGGAGCCCGCTCGGCGGCCGTCGCCGGCGACTGGAAGGCGGTCGGGTCCGGCCTGGCGGAGCTCGAGAAGCGGAGCGGGACCGCGACCTACCGGGCGAGGAAGGCCGAAGTCTCCACGCTCCGGACCGGCCTGGACCGGGCGGTGGCGAAGGAGACGGAGGAGGCGGTCCAGAGGGCCTGGGTGGAGGCGCTCCAGAGGCACAACGACCTCATGCAGGCGAGGAAGCACGACGAGGCGGCGGAGGCCCTGCTCGCCTTCCAGCGGGAGCACGCGGCCTCTCCGGTGGCGGCCGCCCGGCAGGCGGAGATCGAGTCCCGGGTCGCGGACGCGGGGAAGCGGAAGCGGGCCGAGCGCGAGGACGAGGCGCGGCGGATCTGGGCCGGGGCGCAGAAGGACCTGAGGACGCCGGACTTCGAGGCCGCGCACCGGGCGGCGGCGGGCCTCCTGGCCGAGTTCTCGGACACGGGGTACGTCCGGGCGAACGAGCGCTCGATCCGCCAGGCGAAGGCCGCGTGCGAGGAGAAGCTGGGGCTGGGCGAGCACGTCCTGCTCCGCTTCGAGTTCGAGGACGGGCCCGGAAAGTGGAAGGGGGAGGGCGGGGCGGTCGCGTCCAACGAGGCAGGGGGATACCGGGGGAAGAGGTCGGCCCGGCTGGTCCTCTACGCGGAGAGCCGGGCGCTGCACCCGCTGGAGGCGGAAGTCCCGGCGAAGGCCGTGGGGGTCACGTTCTTCTCGAAGGTCGCCCGGCGGTCGAACACGCCCGTCGTGTTCTTCCTCCAGGACGACGCCGGGACCTGGTCCACGCGCGTCACGGCGGCCGGCGAGTGGCGCCTGCACACGGTCCGCTTCTCGGAGCTCTCCTTCACGAGCGCGGACGGCAAGGCGGTCAAGCGGGCGTTCGAGCCCTCCCGGGTGCGGAGCTTCGGCTTCCATGTGGACGCGACCGAGGGGCAGTACGAGCTCTCCGTCGACTCGCTCAGCGTCGAGGCCCCGCGCCGTTAGGGGCGCGCCGGGCGTTCAAGAAGGGGGAGGATGCCCATGATCGCGCTCGCCCTTTCGCTCTTCGTCCAGTCCGCCGCTGCTTCCGAGCTCAAGGCCGAGGCCGAGGCGGGCGTCGACGCGCTCCGGGAGTTCACGCAGCAGGTCGTCGACCAGACCTTCAGCTACGGGGAGCTCGGCTTCCAGGAGCATCTCACGGCCGCCTATCTGGGCGGGATCCTGGAGAGGCACGGCTTCGCGGTCGAGCGCGGGGTCGCGGGGATGCCCAGCGCCTGGGTGGCGAGCTGGGGGGCGGGAAAGCCGGTGATCGGGTTCATCGCGGACGTGGACGGCATCCCGCAGGCATCGCAGAAGCCCGGGGTGGCGTATCACGATCCGCTCGTCAAGGACGCCCCGGGGCACGGGGAGGGCCACAACGCGGGGCAGGCGGTCAACATCACGGCTGCGATCGTGCTCAAGAGCCTCATGGAGAAGCGCCGGATCCCCGGGACGCTCCGGCTCTACCCGGGCGTGGCCGAGGAGCTCTTGGCGGGGAAGGCCCACCTCGTCCGGGCGGGGCTTTTCAAGGACGTGGACGTCGTCCTCGGGAGCCACGTGGCGAGCGAGTTCGCGACCTACTGGGGCCAGCGGAACCTGGGCCTGGTCTCGGTCCAGTACACCTTCCGGGGGAAGGCCGCGCACTCGGCGGGGGCGCCCTGGAAAGGCCGGAGCGCCCTCGACGCCGTCGAGCTCATGAACGCGGGCTGGAACTTCCGGCGCGAGCACGTCCCGCCGCACACGCGCCTCCACTACGTCATCGTCGACGGCGGCGACCAGCCGAACGTCGTCCCCCCGCAGGCCACCGTCTGGTACTTCCTCCGCGGGAAGGACGGGAACGAGATCCGCGAGCTCCGGGAGATCGGGACCCGGATCGCGAAGGGGGCCACGCTCATGACGGACACGACGGTCACGGAGCGCCTCGTCGGGTCCGCCTGGCCCACGCACTTCAACCGGCCGGTCGCCGAGGCCCAGCAGAAGAACATCGAGAGGGTGGGGATGCCGTCCTGGAGCGAGGCGGACCAGGCGCTGGCCCGGGCGCTTCAGAAGGAGATCGGGGTCCCCGTCGACGGCCTCAGGCTGAAGGTGACTCCCCTCGGTCCCCCGAAGGAGCCCTCGGCCGGCACCGACGACATCGGAGACATCTCATGGGTGGTCCCGACGGTCTACCTGCGCTATCCCTCGAACATCCCGAACCTTCCGGGCCACAGCTGGGCGGACGGGGTGGCCATGGCCACGCCGCTCGCCCACAAGGGGGCCACGGCGGGGGCCAAGGTCCAGGCCCTGACGGCGATCGACCTCCTCCTCTCGCCCGAGCTCGTGGCGTCGGCCCGGGCCTGGTTCGACGACGTCCAGACGAAGGACCTGAAGTACGCGACCTTCCTGGGGCTCGACGACAAGCCCCCGGTCGAGCTCAACCGCGAGAAACGCGAGCGCTGGGAGCCGGAGCTCCGGAAGTACTTCTTCGACCCCTCGAAGCACAAGACCTACCTCGAGCAGCTCGGCATCCGCTACCCCACCCTCCGCTAGGAAGTGTTAACCCTCAAACGTCGTTTGAGGGTTAACACGTGCCGGGAAGCGTTAACCCTCAAACGAAGCGTTAACCCTCAAACGACGTTTGAGGGTTAACACTTCGAGAAGTGGTAACATGGAAACGGACGTTGGATCGTTAACCGCATGGTCCTGGATCGCGTGGGCGTGCTGACGGACGAGGTGTCCGGTGACTTCTCCGCGGCGCTCGACTGGGCGGTCGGGAAGGGGCTCGGCTGGGTCGAGGTCCGGACCGTGGACGGGAAGAACGCGGCCGACCTGGACGACGCGGAGCTCGGGCGGGTCCGGCGGGAGGTCGACCGCCGCGGGCTCCGGGTCTCCGCGCTCGCTTCCCCGCTCTTCAAGTGCGCCCTCGACCCCTCGCGGCCGGTGGAGAAGGGCGACCTCTTCGGAAGCCGGGAGGAGCCGCTCGAGGCGCACTTCGCGAGGCTCCCCCGCGTGGCCGCGATCGCCCGCGCGCTCGGGACCGACAAGGTCCGCGTCTTCTCGTTCTGGCGCGAGCGGGAGCCCCGGAAGCACCTGGGGGAGGTGGTCGCCCATCTGAAGCGGGCGTCGGCCCTGGCGGAGCGGGAGGGGGTCCGGCTCCTGCTCGAGAACGAGGTGACCTGCAACGGGGGTTACGCCGACGAGGTGGCCAACATCGTCCGGGGCGCGGACTCGCCGGCCCTCCGCGTCCTCTGGGACCCCGGCAACGAGCAGTACGGCGGCCGCGTCGCGTACCCGGAAGGATACGTCCTGATCCGCGGCCTCTTCGAGCACGTCCACCTGAAGGACTGCGCCCGGGACGCCGAGGGGAGGCCTTCCTGCGTCCCGATCGGCCGGGGAGAGACGCCCCTCGAGGCCCAGCTCCGGGCCCTCGAGCGCGACGGCTACCGCGGGCTCTACACGATCGAGACCCACTACACGCCTCCCGGAGGGACGCGCATGCAAGGGACCGAGGAGAGCCTGGAAGGGCTCAAGACGATGCTGTCGGAGGCGAAACTGGCATGAAGTCGAGGGGAGTCGCCGTCGTCGGGTCGGGATCCATCGCCGAGATGCATCTCAAGGCGATCAAGGACCTCCCCCAGGCCCGCCTGGTGGGGGTCTACTCGCGCACCGAGGAGAAGGCCCGGAAGACCGGCGAGCGCGAGGGTTGCCGCTGGACGACCGACTGGAGGTCGCTGGTTGCGGACCCGGAAGTGGAGCTCGTCGACGTGGTCACCTCGAGCGGGAGCCACGCGGAGATCTCAATGGCGGCGATCAAGGCGGGCAAGCACGTCTTGGTCGAGAAGCCGATGGCGATGACCGCGTACCAGGCGGACCTGATCCACGAGCTCGCGCGCGCGAGCGGCCTCACGCTCGGTGTCGTTTCCCAGCGCCGCTTCGAGGAGCAGCACCAGGCGGTGAAGCAGGTCATGGACGCGGGCGCGCTCGGGAAGCTGCTCCTCGTCGAGGTCTCCTGCCCCTACTACCGGACCCAGGCCTACTACGAGTCGGCCGACTGGCGGGGGAAGGTCGCCACCGACGGCGGCGCCCTCATGAACCAGGCGATCCACTCGGTCGACCTCATGCTCTGGTTCGCGGGGCCGGCGGCCTCGGTCGTCTCGAAGTGCGCGACCCAGACCCACAAGATGGAGGCGGAGGACCTGGCGCTGGCGATCGTGACGTTCAAGAGCGGGGCGTTCGGGACGATCATGGCCTCGACCAGCATCCAGCCCGGTTTCTCCCCCTGCCTCAACCTCTACGGCGAGAAGGGGACGATCAAGCTGGAAGGCGCCTCGATCGCGCACTGGACGGTCCCCGACGTCCCGAGGCCGGACCTCGGGCAGGCCCAGGCGAGCGCGGGCGTGGCGGACCCGAAGCTCTCGAGCCACACCCATCACCGGCGGCAGATCGAGGACGTGCTGGCCTCGATCGAGCAGCGCCGGCCGCCGCTCGTGAGCGGCGACGACGGCCGCCGCGCCGTGGCGCTCGTCGAGGGCGTGTACCGCTCCGCCGCCTCGGGCGCCGCGGTGACGCTGTGATCGTCCGCCGCCGGGGGCGTCTCTGGGTGGGCCCGGGCCTGGTGGACCTCCAGCTCAACGGCTTCCGCGGCCTCGACTTCAACGCCCCGCCCGTCCCGGACGACCTGCCGGGGAAGGTCACGCGCGAGCTCTGGAGAGAGGGAGTGACGACGTACCTCGCGACGGTCATCACGAACGCGCCCGAGTCGATCGAGGCCTCCTGCCGGGCGATCGCGAAGGGCTGCGAGGAGGACGCGGACGCGCGCGCCGGGATCGCCGGGATCCACCTGGAAGGGCCGTTCATCTCGCCCGAGGACGGCCCCCGCGGGGCCCACCCGCGGGCGCACGTCCGGGCTCCCGACTGGGACCTCTTCCGCCGCTGGCAGGACGCGGCGGGGGGGCGGATCCGCCTGGTGACCTTCTCGCCCGAGTGGCCGGGGGCCGAGGCCTTCGCGGCGCGCCTGGCGAAGGCCAAGGTCCTGGCCTCGATCGGCCACACCGCGGCCGCGCCCGAGCAGGTGCGGCGCTGCGTGGACGCGGGCGCGACCCTCTCGACCCACCTCGGGAACGGCGCCCACCTCGTCCTCCAGCGCCACCCGAACTACCTCTGGGAGCAGCTGGCCGACGACCGGCTCACCGCCTGTTTCATCGCCGACGGCTTCCACCTCCCCGACTCGGTCATGAAGGTTCTCCTCCGCGCCAAGGCCGGGCGGGCGGCCCTGGTGAGCGACGCGGTCTACCTCGCGGGCCTCGAGCCCGGCAGCTACGACGCGCCGATCGGCGGGAAGGTCGTGCTCACGCCCGAGGGAAAGCTCCACCTGGCCTCGAACCCGAACCTCCTGGCGGGGTCGGCCGGCATGCTCCGCCAGGGGGTGGAGCGGCTGGTCCGCGCGGGCCTGGCGCCGCTCGACGAGGCGTGGTCCCTCGCCTCGGTGCGACCGGCGGCGATCCTGGGGCTCCGGGTCCGGACGGGCCGGGATTTCGTCCGCTTCGCGCTCGAAGGGGGGCGGATCCGGATCGTAGAGACTTACAAGGGCGGGAAACGCGTCTACCGGCGGGGGGCGAGATGATCGGAGCGCTGCGGCTGGGCTTCCTCTCGGCGTTCGCGGCGGCCTTCGCGTGCGCGGCGGCCTCGGGCCCGGCCGCGGCGCCGCAGTGGTACAAGGGGAACACGCACACCCACACGCTCTGGAGCGACGGCGACGCCGCGCCGGAGCTCGTGGCCGACTGGTACAAGTCCCACGGCTACCACTTCCTGGTCCTCTCCGACCACAACATCCTCTCGGAAGGCGAGAAGTGGAAGCGGATCGGGACGGAGCGGGGCCAGATGAAGCCCGAGACGCTGGGGTCCCTCGTCGAGAAGTTCGGGAAGGACGCGGTCGAGATCCGCGAGAAGGACGGCGTCCGCGAGATGCGCCTCAAGACCCTCGAGGAGCTCCGGAAACGCTTCGAGAGCCCGGGCGGGTTCCTCTTCATCCAGGGGGAGGAGATCACCGACAAGTACCTCGCGCTCCCCATCCACCACAACTCGATGAACCACACGCACTTCATCAAGCCGCCCGGCGGGGCCTCGGTGCGGGAGGTTCTCGAGCGGACGATCGCGGCGGTGGAGGCGGAGGCGAGGAAGTCCGGACGGCCGGTCCTCGTCCACCTCAATCACCCGAACTTCGGCTGGGGCGTGGGGGCGGAGGACATAGCCCACGTCCTGGGCGAGCGCTTCTTCGAGGTCTACAACGGCCACCGCGGGGTCCGGAACTACGGCGACAAGGACCACCAGAGCACGGAGCAGATCTGGGACACCGTCCTGGCGCTCCGGCTCGGGAAGCTGGGCGGGCCGCCGCTCTACGGGCTGGCCACGGACGACGCCCACAACTACCACAAGACCCAGGAGACCGCCAACCCCGGCCGCGGCTGGATCTACGTCCGCGCGCGGGAGCTCTCCGGCGACGCGATCGTCCGGGCCATGATGGACGGCGATTTCTACGCCTCGAGCGGGGTGGTGCTCGAGGACGTGGTCCGGGAGGCGGGTCGGCTTTCGATCCGGATCGCGGCGCAGCCCGGAGTGACCTACAAGACGCGTTTCATCGGGACGCGGAAGGGGGGAGAGCCGGGCGAGGTCTTTGCGGAGGCGGAAGGCGCGGCCGCGTCCTACGTCCTCCGGCCGGGCGAGCTCTACGTCCGGGCGACGGTGGTCTCGAGCCGCCCGCACCCGAACGGCTACGACCCGAAGGACCTGGAGAGCGCCTGGACGCAGCCGGTAGTGGCCCGATGAGGGACTGGCTCCGGCAGCTCTTCCTCCTGACGCTGGGCTTCCTCTTCCTCTTCACGGTCGCCGCGCGGCGGCCGGCCGAGAAGCGCTGGTGGAAGGGGAACACCCACACCCACACGCTGTGGAGCGACGGCGACGCCCCGCCGGAGCTCGCGGCCGACTGGTACAAGTCGAACGGATACCATTTCCTCGTCCTCTCCGACCACAACGTGCTCTCCGAGGGGGAGAAATGGGTGCCGGTGGGGAAGGGGCGGAAGGAGTTCGCCCCGGAGCGGCTGGCGAAGGTCGCGGAGCGCTTCGGGGAGGCCTCGCTCGAGACGCGGGAGCGGAACGGGAGGAGGGAGCTGCGCCTCCGGACGCTCGGCGAGCTCCGGAAGCGCTTCGACGAGCCCGGCCGCTTCCTCTTCATCCAGGGGGAGGAGATCACCGACGAGTGGCGGAAGATCCCGATCCACCACAACTCGGTGAACCAGGCGCGGCTGATCCCGCCGCCGGGTGGGGCGTCGATCCGGGAGGTGATGGCGCGGGCGCTGGCGGCGGGGAAGGCGGAGGCGGAGCGGACGGGGAAGCCGGTACTGGTCCACCTCAACCATCCGAACTGGAAGTGGGCGGTGACGCCGGAGGACCTGGCGCACGTGCTCGAGGAGCGCTACTTCGAGGTCTTCAACGGCGCCCGCGACAGCGCCAACGAGGGCGACGCGACCCGGCCCTCGACGGAGGCCATGTGGGACCGGGTCCTCGCGCTCCGGCTGGGCGAGCTGGGCGGGGACCCCGTCTACGGCCTGGCCACGGACGACACGCACGAGTACTTCAAGGAGAAGGCCGACTCCAGCCCGGGCCGCGGCTGGGTGCAGGTGCGGGCGGAGCGACTCGACGCGGACGAGATCACGCGGGCGATGCTGGCGGGGGACTTCTACGCCTCGAGCGGCGTGGTCCTCGAGGACGTCCTCTCGGACGCGGCGAGCCTCTCGGTCCGGATCGCGGCCGATCCCGGCGTGACCTACGTCACGCGCTTCATCGGGTCCCGCCCGGGCGGGAAGGCGGGCGAAATCCTCCAGGAGACGGCCGGGGAGCGGGCGAGCTACCGCTTCAAGGGCGACGAGCTCTACGTCCGGGCGACGGTCGTCTCGAGCCGCCGGCCCCGGGATCCCTACCACAAGGACGACTTCGAGACGGCCTGGGTGCAGCCGGTGGTGCTGCGGAGGCTGAAGTAGGAGGGGGGGGGTGGCGGGCGTCGCGTTCCGGGTCGGCGACCTGACCGCGCGGATCGGGGACGGCGAGGCCTGCGGGGTCGCGCGAGGGAAGGAAGCCCCGCACCGGTACTCCTTCTCCCAACGCGAGCGCGACCCCGAAAGCGCCCTCATGCACTACCGGGCGAGGAGCTATGATCCCGCTATTTCCGCAGCCAGTAGAAGTTCGGGGTCCCCATGCGCGTGACGCGGCCGTCGGGGCCCAGCGTGAAGGTCAGGATCTCGCCCGTCGCGCCGTAGGTCGCCCCGGGGCTCGACATCCGGAAGGCGTGCGGCCCCGCGGGCTCGAGGAGGATGCGCGAGTCCCAGGGGCTGTCGGAGTCGGGCACGATCATCGTCAGGCGGCCGTTCAGGACCAGGATCTCCGCGTCCGAGCGCTTCCAGGTGTAGGTCCCCACATACTTCTCCCAGGCGGGGTCGGGGGCGGGCGCGGGCTTGGCCGCGGCGGCCTGCTTCAGGGCCGGCGTCAGGATCGCGAAGGCCTGGTCCACGTATCGGCCCGGGTCGCCGTCGTTGGCGTTGGTCAGGACGATCACGCCCAGCTTGTCCGCCGGGGCGATCTCGATCTGCGTCCGGTGGCCGGGCAGGCTCCCGCCGTGCCCCACCCGCACCTGCTCGCCCACCCGCCGCACCGAGAAGCCCAGGCCCCAGCCGCTCTTCCAGTCGGGCCGGAGCCACTGGATCCGGTGCATCTCCCGGACGGTCGAGGGGCGGAGGACGGGCTCGCCCGCCGCCGGGGCGTCCCGGAGCTGGAGCGCCACGAACCTCGCGAGGTCCTCCACGCTCGAGGCCATGTTGCCGGCGGGCCGCACCCCCGCGATGTCCACGAAGGGCTCCCGCTCGCGCGCGAGGCCCGGCGCCCGGCGGCCGTAGCCCGCGGCCAGGCCCGGCGTGTCGGCCGCGGGGACCGTCCGGGTCGCGGACATGCCGAGCGGCCCGAGGATCCGCTTCTCCACGACCTCGGGCCAGGGCTCTCCCGAGACCGCGGCCACGACCTCGCCGGCCAGCGAGAGCGCCAGGTTCGAGTACTTCCACTCCGTCTCCGCGGGGAAGACCGTCTCCTGGCCGGCGAGTCGCCGCACCATCTCCTCCCGCGTGGGAAACGTGAGCTCGCTCCAGTGCGTTCCGTCCGCCTCCCGCGGGAGGCCCGAGGTGTGCGTCAGGAGGTGCCGGATCGTGATCGTCGGGCCCTCGTGCGCCCGGGCGAGCTTGAACCAGGGGAGGTGCTTCGCGACCGGGTCGTCGAGCTGGAGCCTCCCCCCGTCCCGGAGCTGGAGGATCGCGGTCGAGGTGAAGAGCTTCGAGATCGAGGCGATCCGGTAGAGCGTGGCCGGCCCGGCCGGCGTCTTCTTCTCCGCGTCGGCGAAACCGTAGCCCTTCGACCAGACCAGGTCCTGGCCGAGCACCACCCCGATCGAGAGCCCCGGCTGCTCGCGGGAGGCGACCGCGGCCCCGACCCAGGCGTCGAGCACCTTGAGCGCGGCCTCGAGCTCCGGCCCCGGGGCCGCCTGCGGGACGGCCTCCGCGGGGAGCGCGAAGAGGAGCGCGGCCAGACCGAGACGGATCGCCTTCGCCATGGGTCCTCCCTTCCGGGTCGCTACGGGAGCAGGGTGAGCGTCAGCCGCCGGAGGTCCATCACGCTCTTCCCCGGCACCTCGAGGGCGCGCAGGGCCAGGACGCCCCGGCCCTTCGCGAGCCGGACCTTCCCGAGGTCGAGCGTCCGGAACTCCTTCATCTGCGACTCGCCCGGCGGCCGCGGGAGCGTGTCCTGGTTCGCGTAGAGCGGCGGGTCCCAGCCGGGCTCCACCTTGCCCGACAGGCGGGCGTCGCCGAACGCGAGCTCGATCCGCGAGCCCGCGTCGGGGACCGGGCAGGTGTAGTCGATCGCGACCGCGTACTCGCCCGGGGTCGCCACCTCCACGTCCCACGTGATCGAGTCCGACGGCGTCCGCCAGTTGACGAAGTACGAGCAGTTGGGCGCGCCCGAGCTCCGCTTCACCCCGCCCCGCGGGACCCCGTCCCGCGCGGGCAGCATCGTGATCGGGAACTCGCGGTAGCCGACGGGGAAGGGCCGGTCGTCCGGCGCGGCCTTGCCGGAGGGCCCGAAGACCTCCCGGCGCCACGCGGCCACCGCCTCCGCGAGGCGCGCCGCCGTCTCGGGATGCGCCGAAGCGGCGTTCTTTGTCTGCCCGGGATCCGCCTCCATATCGAAGAGCGCCCCGTCCTTGTCCAGGCGCCACCGCTGCGTCCGGACGCTCACCTGGCCGTTCTGGTGCGAGAAGATCATCCGGTCCGGCAGCTCGTCCGCCTTCCCGAGGAGGACGGGCGAGAAGTCCCGGCCGTCGAGCGGCCGGTCGCCGACCCGGGCGATCCCGGCGAGCGCGACGAGCGTGGGCAGGAGGTCGATCGCCCCCGCGATCGGCTTCGCCTCGAGGCCGGGGCGAATCCTTCCCGGCCAGCGGACGAGCAGGGTCGACCGGATCCCGCCCTCGTCCACCGACCCCTTCCGCCCCTTCATCCCGCCGTTCCAGCGCCAGGAGTTGGGGCCGTTGTCGCTGAAGTAGACCACGATGGTGTTCTCGCGGAGGCCGAGCGCGTCGAGCCTCGCGAGCAGCCGGCCCACGTTCCGGTCCTGGTTCTCGAGCATCGCGAGCGCGCAGCGGGTCTCGTCCGCCTTCTCCGCGCCCGTCCCCCGCTGCTCGATCGGCCGGTCCTTCCAGCGCGCCCAGTCCTCGGGCGGCGCCGCCCAGGGGGAATGCGGCGTCGTGAACGGCACGTAGCAGAAGAACGGCTTCGAGCGGTTCCGCTCGACGAACGCGAGCGCCTTGTCCGTGCAGAGGTCGACGATGTAGCCCTTCTCCCGCAGCATCTTCCCGTCGTGTTCGAGGGGCGGGTCGAAGTACTCCCCCCAGTGCCCCGAGGTGTGGCCGTAGTACTCGTCGAAGCCCCGAGCCCGGGGGTGGTAGGGCCACTGGCTCCCGTTGTGCCACTTCCCGAACGCCCCCGTCGCGTAGCCCGCGGCCTTGAACGCGTCCGCGACGGTCTTCTCCGCCGGGTCCATCCGCTCCTGGCCCGTCGAGACTCCGCGCACTCCGCTCCGGGAGTGGTAGCGGCCCGTCAGGAACTCCGCCCGCGTCGGGGCGCAGACGGCGCAGACGAAGAAGCGGTCGACGCGCGCCCCGTCGCGCGCGAGCGAGTCGATCTCCGGCGTCCGGGCCTGACGGTTCCCGTTGTGCCCGTAGTCGCCCCAGCCGGCGTCGTCCGCCAGGAAGACGACCACGTTCGGGCGAGGCGCCGGCCCGGCCTGCGGCGAGAGGCAGGCCGACAGGAGCAGCGGGAGGAGGGCGAAGCGCATGGCCTCAGGACTTCAACCCCAGGCCCAGGACCTCCCGGCAGTACTTCAGGCTCTTCTCGAGCTCGGCGAGCTGGAAGGCCTGGTCGGCCTTCCTGCGGTCCTCGCCCGCGGGCGGCTTCCAGGCCTCGCGCGGCTTTCCCTTCTTGGCCATCGCGACGAAGCGCGCGAACTCGTGGCCGCGGACCTTGGGCCAGGGCTTCCAGAAGTCGTCCCGGAGGTACGGGAACTCGCGGTTGAAGCCCGAGATGATCTCGAGCTGGACGGGGCAGCCCGGGCAGAGCTCGGCGAAGCGGGCGAAGTAGGCCTTCCAGTCGACCTGGCCGTCGCCCATCGCGGTCCACTGCACGGTCGCCCCGTTCGCGCTCTCCCAGACGGCCGAGTCGCGGATGCCGGCCGAGACGGCGTAAGGCCCCAGGATCTCGAGGTTTACCGCCGGGTCCTCGAGGGCCCAGGTGGCGTTCCCGCTGTCGATCGTGGCGCCCACGTAGTCTTTGCCGGCCTCCTCGATCAGGCGCGCCAGCTCCCAGGCCTGCTGGTCGCCCGCGTGGTTCTCGATCGCGATCTTGACGCCGCTGTCCACGGCGTAGCTCTTCACGGCCTTGCAGACCTTGACGACCTCCTCCTGGTGGCGCTCGATTCCGCCCTCCATCTTCCGGTCGTCCCCGCGGCCCAGGTAGCAGCGCGCGGCCTTCGACCCGAGCGCCTTGGCCACGCGGATCGTGAGCCGGAGGTGCTCCTCGGCCGTCCCCAGGTTCTTGTTCCAGGTCCCCGAGGTCGGACAGATGCTCCCGGTCCCGGCCTGCAGCTCGATCCCCAGGTCGTCCGCCTGCTTCTTCACCTCGGCGAGCGAGGCGTCGGTGTGGTCCTTGTAGACGTTGAGGTCGGAGAAGAGGACGGTATCGACCTTCTGCTTCGCGGCCCAGTCGAGGAGTTGGTCGGCCTTCCATCCCATCGCCCGGATCGAGAAGTTGTCGAACCCGAGCTTGAGCTTGGGGCGGCGGCGGGCGCGGAGGGCGGCGGCGGCAGCGGCCATGGTCGTGGCTCCTAAGAACTCGCGGCGCGTGGGGGTGAGGTCCATGCTCCCATCCTTCCCGAGACGGAGGCCCATCCTACTCGACCCGGGTCGCGCGGACAAAGGGATTGCGACATTCGGGCGGCGAGGTACCGGACGCCCCCCCGGGGGGTAATCTGGAGGGGCATGGGCCGGGCCATCTTCTACTGCCACAAGTGCAGCATCCTCCTCCGGGACTCCGACTTCCAGAAGGGGCGCGCCTTCCGGGAGGGGGACCGCGTGGCCTGCGCGGCCTGCGCGCCGGAGGCCGCGGAACGGGCGACCACGACCCGGACCGTCGCCCCGCGCCGCTCCGAGACCACGACACGCACCCCGAGACTCCCGACCCGGCCGGTGCCCCTTGCCGAGGAAAGGCCCGCGAGACGGGGCCTGTTCCTCCTGGCGGCGGGCGGGGCCGCGGGCGTGATTCTCCTGAGCGCGATCCTCCTCCTGGTTTTCGGGAAGGAAGACGCGCCGCCGCCCGCTCCCGCGCCGCCCCCGGCCGCGCCCCGGGAGGCGAAGGCCCGGGCCGAGCTTCCCTCGGCCCCGACGCGGGAGAACGCGGCGCAGGCCGAGTTCCGGAAGGCCGAGGCGCTGGCGCCGGGCGACCTCCCGGCTCGGATCCGCGCGTTCGACGACGTGGTCTGGAAGCATGAGGGGACGAAGGCGGCGGAGGAGGCCGGTCGTCGCGTGGCCTCCCTCCGGGAGCGGCTCCGCGAGGAGGTCGCCGCCGCGGCGTCGGAGCTCGGCGGTCGCGTGCGGCCACGCCTCGCGCGGGAGGAGTTCGGCCCCGCGCTCGAGGACCTCGAGAAGGCCCGGCCGCGGATCGACGCGCAGGATTGGCGGGTGGAGGTCGACCGGCTGCTCCGCGAGGCCCACGAGGGGGCGCGGGCGCTGCTGGCCCCGCTCAAGGCCGGGGCCGCGGAGGCGAAGCGGGGGGGCGACGCGGCCGAGGTCGCGCGGATCGAGGCCCGGGTCCGGGGCTGGGGCATGCCCGTCCTGCACGAGGAGCTGAGGAAGGAGCTCGACGCGACGGCCGTCGCGCGGCCTGCGGTGGAACCGCCCCCCCCCGCTCCCCCCGACCCGCTCGAGGCGACCGCCGAAGGGAAGGCGTACCGCGCGGACTGGGAGGAGGCGATGGGCCGGGCGGCCGTGCGCGACTACGAGGGCGCGCTCGCCGAGCTCCGGAAGGCGGCCGCCGGGCTCCGGGAGGAGGAGGTCCGGAAGGCGGCCGCGCGCGACCAGGAGGATCTCCGGGCGCTCCAGGCGTTCCACTCGGGGCTCCTCGGGGAGCTCGCGAAGCTCCCGTTGCACCGCGGCCTTTCCGTCGAGTGGCGGGGCGGCGGCGAGACGAGAAAGACCTCGGGCGGCGTCGTGCAGGCGGACGCGGATCGGGTCGAGCTCCGCGCGGGGAAGGAGACGGTCTTCGTCGAGTGGTCGGACGCGACGGCGGCCTCGCTCGCCCGGCTCTCGAAGGCGGACGCCCGGACGCGGGCCCTCTTCTGCCTGGCGGAAGGGGAGGTCGAGGCGGCGCGGGAGCTCCTCGGGGGGGACCCGGGGAGCGTCCCCGCCCGGTATTGGGCGGCGGCGCCCGGCCTGGGGTCCCGGATCCCGCGCCCGCCGGCCGCGGAGGTCCAGGCCCGGGATCTCCTGTACCGCGCGGAGCGGGAGTGGCGCTCGATGGAGACGCGGGGACCGGCCGTCGAGAAGTACCGCGCGCTCCGGAACGACTTCGCGGCCACGGCCACCGTGGGCCGGCTCCTGCCCCGGATCCTCCGGCGGAGCGAGGCGGGGAGGGAGTACTACTACGTCCCGGCCGACCTGGCCGCGGGCGGGACGCTCCGGCCCTGGAAGGGCGGGCGGCTGGTCTCGACGGGCGACTCGAAGGGCCGCGAGCTCCTCGAGAACTTCGCGGAGTTCGGCTACTACGCGCTGCCGGGCGCGACGTACCGGGCCTGGGTCCAGCTCGGGGGCTGCTGCGAGGAGGTGTTCACGGTCTTCTGGCAGGCGACGGAGCTCGTCGACGTCGATCCCGCGACCCGGCAAAAGATCGCCATCGAGCCGGGAGCGCTCGCCGCCGCCCCGCTCAAGCACTCCCTGCGCAACCTCAGGCGGAACCACGACCACCGGAAGGAGCCCAAGTCCCCCGCGCGCTGGGACTGGGTGGAGATCCCGCTGCCGAAGTCCGCGGGTCCGGGCCTCAAGCGCGTCCGGATCCTGACCGAGCAGGCGGGCTTCGGAGTGGGCGCGGCGCTGGTCTCGTCGTCGAGGAGGTCGCCGCCCACGGAGCCGGAGCTCAAGGAGCTGGAGACGGCGCGGGCGCTGGACGCGCCCATCCAGGCGGCCGACCCGGACCTGATCGGCTACTGGACCCTGGACGAGGGCTCAGGCGGCGAAGCGGCGGACCTTTCGGGCCACGGCCGGACGGCGACGGTCTCCGCGGCGTGGACGGAGGGGAAGCTCGGCGGCGCCCTCGAGTTCGACGGCAAGGCCGCCGTCGTCCAGGTCCCCGACGCGCCGGAGCTCCGGCCGCTGGCGGACTTCACGGTCTGCTTCTGGATGAGGAAGTCGTCGGAGCCGGGCGACTGGGTTCGCCTGGTGGGGAAGGGGGACTCGAGACTCCGGACGTTCGGCGTCTGGGAGGAGGCCGGGGACGGGAAGCGGATCCTTTTCCAGCAGTACGACGCGGGCGGCCAGTCCATGGCCGACCTCTGGAGCCGCGGGACAGTCGAGCTCGGGAAATGGCACCACGTGGCGGCGTCGCGGCGGGGCGATCGGGCGGCGATCTGGATCGACGGGGCGAAGGACGTCGAGGGCCCCCGCACGGGCACGCCGGGCGCGTCCGCCGAGCCCCTCACTTTCGGATTCGCCGGCTTCCACGCGCGCTACGCGGGGCTCCTGGACGACATCCGCCTCTATCGCCGGGCCCTCGGCGACGACGAGATTCGCGCGCTCTACGAGGCGGGGCGCTGACTACTTGATCTCCCGGATGCGGATGTTCCGGAACTTGAGCCAGCCGGCGTGGCCCTCGGCGCCGTAGGTCTGGAGCGCGATCACGCCTTTCGGGAGGAACTTCGGGTCGGGCGCGGGGTCGGTGAAGTCGACGACGTTCTTCCCGTTCAGGTCGATCACGAAGTGGGACCCCTTGGCCACGATGCGGAGGGTGTTCCAGTCGAGCTTCTTGCGGATCTCGTCCTTCTCGTCGCCCTTGGCGAGCCACCGGTTGGTGTAGAGACCGCCGGTGTACTCCTGGGCGGCGGCGCGGCCGATGTTGACCTGGTAGCCGCTCCGGCCGGCCCGGCCGGGGGCGTTGCGGAGGTAGACGCCGCTGTTGTACTTCCCGTGCTCGTCGATCATGAAGTCGAGCTCCAGCTCGAAGTCCGCGAACTCCCCCTTCGTGGTGATGAGCCCCGACTTCTTGGGGTCGCCGTCCTGCCCGGTCACGAGGACGCCGTCCTCCGCGCGCCAGGAAGCGCTTCCGATCACGGTCCAGCCCTCGAGGTCCTTCCCGTTGAAGAGCGGCTTCCAGCCGTCTTGCGCGAAAAGGAGGAAGAGGAGCGCGAGGGTCGCCGTTCTCGACATTCGGATCTCCTTGCCCGGGCTTTCAAGTGTTAATACTCTAACGTCGTTTCACCGTTAACACTTTCGTGGGGAGCGTCATATGAGAACGGCTGCGTGGATTCTCGTCGCGGGACTGGCGATCGGCGCGCTCGCTCAGGACAAGCCCAAGCTCGGGTACGACGACACCCCGATGCTGCCCGACCAGAAGTGGCGGGTGCACGACGGGACGCGGCCCCAGCCGCGCGTCGTCACGCCCTCCGAGCAGCCGGGCGGGCCGCCCTCCGACGCCATCGTGCTCTTCGACGGGAAAGACCTCTCCGCCTGGACGAACGCCAAGGGCGAGCCCGCGCCCTGGAAGGTCGAGAACGGCTATATCGAGGTCGTCCCCAAGACCGGCGAGATCCGGACGAAGGAGGAGTTCGGGGACGTCCAGTTCCACGTCGAGTTCCGGACCCCCACGCCGACCAAGGGGAACGGCCAGGGCCGCGGGAACAGCGGCTTCTTCTTCTTCGGCCGCTACGAGCTCCAGATCCTGGACAGCTTCGAGAACCCGACTTATCCCGACGGGCAGGCCGGGGCGCTCTACGGCCAGTGGCCGCCGCTCGTGAACGCGTCGCGGAAGCCCGGCGAGTGGCAGGTCTACGACGGCGTCTTCACCGCGCCCCGCTGGCAGGACGGCAAGGTCGTGGAGCCCGCGACGATCACGGCGTTCCACAACGGGGTCCTGATCCACAACCGGAAGGCCCTGATCGGCGGGACCGGCCACAAGACGGTGGGCAAGTACGTCGAGCATGGCCCCAAGGGGAAGATCCACATCCAGGACCACGGCGACCCCCAGCGCTTCCGCAACATCTGGGTCCGCCCCCTCAAGGGCTACGACGAGCCCTGATGTAACGAAACCATCCGGTTTGAATCGTTACATCCTCGCCCTGGTCCTGCTGGCCGGCTGCGCCGGCCCGTCCCCGGGAGGAGGCCGGGAACAGCGGCTCCTCTACGTGGCCTCGCCGGGGATCCGGAACTACGTCGAGTGGGGCGGGAAGGGGATCCTGGTCTACGACATCGACGCGGACCACCGCCTGGTCCGACGGCTGCCCTCTCCCTTCGACGACCGGGACGGCCTGGTCGAGAACGTGAAGGGGATCTGCGCGAGCGCCGCCACCCGCCGCCTCTACGTGAGCACGATCCGCCGGCTCGCGAGCCTCGACCTCCTCACGGGCGCCGTCCTCTGGGTGAAGTCCTACGAGGGCGGCTGCGACCGGATGGCCATCACTCCGGACGGGAAGTGGATCTACCTTCCCGACCTCGAGAAGGACCGCTGGCACGTCGTGGACGCGGAGACGGGCCGGGTCGCTAAGGAGATCGTGACGAACCAGGGCTCGCACAACACCGTCTGCCCGCCCCTCGGTCGCCGCGTCTACATGGCCGGCCTCCGCAGCCCCTACCTCCACGTGGCCGACCCCGCCCGCCACGACGTCGTCCTCAAGGTCGGCCCCTTCGGCGCCCCGATCCGCCCGTTCACGGTGAACGGCGCGGAGACGCTCTGCTACGTCAACGTGAACGGCCTGATCGGCTTCGAGGTGGGCGACCTCCGGACGGGAAAGGCCCTCCACCGCGTCGAGGTGCCCGGCGTGTCCCAGGGCCCGATCAAGCGCCACGGCTGCCCGAGCCACGGCGTGGGCCTCACGCCCGACGAGCGCGAGGTCTGGGTCGTGGACGCGTTCAACCAGGCCGTCCACCTCTTCGACGCGACCGCGACGCCGCCCCGCTTTCTCGAGAGCCTGAAGCTCGAGATCGACCAGCCCGGCTGGATCACCTTCACGATCCGGGGCGACTACGCCTATCCCTCGACCGGCGAGGTATTCGAGGTCCGCTCGCGCCGGAAGGTCGCCCAGCTCGCCGACGAGCGCGGCCGCCCGGTCCAGAGCGAGAAGATGCTCGAGGTCGACCTGCTCGACGGCTCCCCGCTCCGCGTGGGCGACCAGTTCGGCGTGGGCCGGGTCACCGCACCCTGAGGTCGGCGACGAGGGGCAGGTGGTCGGAGGCCTTCCGGGCGGCGGCGATGTCGCCGCGGCGGGCCTCGAGCAGCTCCACGTCGCCCCGCAGGTAGATCCCGTCCAGCGGCCAGATCGGCGCGACCGCCGGGAAGGTCCGGTACGCCTCCGGCATGGCCCGGAAGCCGGCCGGGACGAGGTGCCCGGGCCCGAGGGTGCCCCACGTGTCGTTGAAGTCGCCGGCCACGATCACCGGCGTCCGTCGGTCGAGACGCGCGTACGCCTCGCAGGCCAGGAACTTCCGGAGCTGGACTCTCCGCAGGGCCTGCGAAAGCCCCAGGTGGAGGTTGAAGACCTGGACGGTCCGGAAGTGGCCCCGCCCCGGGCGGCGGATCCTAAACCGGGCGTGGAGCACGCTCCGGGGCCTCGTGAAGCGGACGGTCACGTCGATGTTCCGCGTCTCGGTGAGCGGGAACCGGCTCAGGATCGCGTTCCCGTAGAGGCCTCCTCCGCGGAGCCTCACGTTGGGAAAGTAGGTCCGGTGCCGGAACCCGAGAAGGTCCCCGAGAAGGTCGACCTGGCGGTGCCCGTCGGACCGTCGAGAGCCCTCCTCGACCTCCTGGAGGAGCACGAAGTCCGGGTCGAAGTGTCCGATCACGTCCGCCACCCGCGCGGGCCGGTACTTCCGGTCGATCCCCCCGATGCACTTGTGCACGTTGTAGGTCAGGAGCCGGAACCGCATCGGACCGGAGTGTATCATTGCCGGGACCGCTTGTCGCCGCGGGGGGTTCCATGCTAGCATCGGCGGACTGCTTGGAGGGGCCCGAATGGCGCCCTACGTGATCGGGGCCGGTGGCCCGCCCTTCGGACGGACCTTCTTCAACGTATCGCTCCCGGACCTCCTCGAGGAAGGCGGGAAGGGGAAGGAGCACCGGCTGACGCTCTTCCTCGGCGACGGGAGCCAGCTCGAGGTCTGCGAGATTGCCGAGCTTTCCGACGCCTACCTCGTGGTCCGCGGCTACCGGGAGCGGGAGGACGCCTGCGACCTCTCGCTCAGCCTCATCCCCTACGGCCTGATCTACCGGATCGAGATCGGCCCCAAGGAGCCGACCAACGCCCGGATGGGATTCCACTGGGTCAAGCCCCGCGAGACCCGCGTCCGGAAGGCGCCGAAGAAGGGAGCCTCATGAGGACGGCGCTCGCGCTCGTCCTGGCCTCCGCGCTCGCCGCGCCCGCGTGGGCCGACATCGTCCACCTGAAGGACGGCCGGAAGATCGAGGGGAAGGTCACCGACCTGGGCGAGCGGATCAAGATCGAGCGGAAGATCGGCTCGATCCTGGTGAACAAGGAGGACGTGCTCCGGATCGAGCCCAAGGAGTTCGTGGACGCGCCGGTCCCCTCCCTGCCGCCCCCGCCTCCCGCCGCGCCGCCGTCGACGCCCGCGGCCCTTCCCGGTTCCTCGCCCGCGCCGCTGGCGGCGCTCCGCCCGCGCCCGCCGCTCCGGCTGACGAACTCGCTCGTCTCGCTCGACGGGAGCTACGTCCTCTACCACCCGCCTTCCTGGGGAGGCGTGGCGGGAACCGACTACCTCCCCGGCCCCCGGGGATCGGGCGCGGGGGTGATGATCCAGCTCGCGGTTTCCGCGTCCGAGGCGCCGCTCCCCGAGCTGGCCGAGGCGGCGAAGAAGGAGGTCCTCAAGGGCGCCGCCCCGACGGCCGCCTGCGTGGGATGGGAGTACTTCGTGGCCGGCGGAAAGCCCGCGGTCCAGCTGGAGTTCGAGGCCCCCTTCGAGCTGCGGAAGCTCAGGACGCTCGTCCAGGTCGCCAAGAGCGACCGCACCGTGGTCACCCTCCGCTTCGCCGAGGAGGGCTCCGTCTTCGACAAGCACTGGTACGAGGCGTCTCGGATCATGCGGTCGATCCGCTTCTTCAGCCGGAAGGGAGAGCTTTCGCCGGTCCAGAAGAAGCTCTTCGTCGACGCCTGGGAGCGCGGCCAGGTCCAGCTCAAGGCCGCGCAGGGCGAGACGGCGGCCCGGGCGTTCCGGGACTGCCTGGAAATCGTGCCGGACCTCGCGGTGGCGCAAGGGGCGCTCGCGCGCGCGTACCTCGTCCAGGGAGAGCACCGGAGCGCCGTCGTGTCCTGCCAGCTCGGCCTCCGGATCGAGCCGGACAACGTGCTCCTCAACTGGCTCCTCGCCTACAGCTACGTCCTCTGGGGGAAGGAGGACGACGCCGCCCAGGCGCTCAAGAAGACGATGGCCGCCGACCCCGAGAACGACGAGGCTTTCTTCTACGCCGGCCTCCTCCTGGCCGAGAAGGGGAAGTGGTCGGACGCCAAGGACGCCTGGCTCAAGGGCACCGGATCCTGTCCCGACTCCGGCCGGCTCCTCTACGCCCTGGGCTTCGCCCTGGAGAAACTCGGCCGGCGCACGGAGGCGGCGGAAGCCTATCGGAGGTGCCTCGCGACCGATCCCAATGTGGCCGAGGCCAAGCAGCGGCTCGCGGCCCTCCAGAAGTAGGCCGGGATTCCGATCCGACGGGCGCGCGGACGGCGTTCCTTAAGCGATGGCGAGTTCGCGGCGCTCCTTCCTCCTCCGAACGGCGGGCGCGGGCCTGGGGCTGGCGGCGGGCCGTCGCGCGTGGAGCGCGGCCGTCCGCGAGTCGTTCGACGTCGTCGTCGTGGGCGCGGGCGCGATCGGCGGCACGCTCGCCTACTTCCTCCGGCGGGAAGGCCTTTCCGTCGCCCTCCTCGACAAGGGGCCCGCGGGCCGCGAGGCCTCCTGGGCCTCGGCGGGCATGATCCAGCCCTTCGGATCGAGGGCGGGAGGCTCCTGGGCCTCGCGGGCGGCCCTCCTGTCGCGCGAGCTCTACGACGACCTCGAGCCTCGGCTCTTCGAGGAGACCGGCCGGCGGATCGGCTACGGCGGGGAGGGGGGGCTGGTCCTCGCGTTCCAGGACGGCGAAGCGGAGACGCTCCGCCGGATCGCGCGTTCCCAGGCCGGGGACGACCATCCCGCCGAGTTCCTGGACGCCGCGGCGGCGCGGAAGCGCGAGCCGGGGCTGCCGGAGGGCGTCGCGGCGGCCGTCCTCCTCCCCGCCCACCGCTTCCTCGACGCGCGCGCGTACACCTCCGTCGTCGTCGAGGCTGCGCGGAAGCGGGGAGCGTCGGTCCGGGAGGGATCGGGGGTCACCGCGATCCTGCGGGACGGCGACCGCGTGGTCGGCGTCGAGGCGGGCGGCGAGAAGCTCTCGGCCGGGACGGTCGTGGTGGCGGCGGGCGCCTGGGCGGGGAAGGTCGACGCGCGGCTGGCGCTTCCGGTCCGCCCCGTCCACGGCCAGATCCTCTCGGTCGAGGGGCCCGAGGGGGGGCTCCGGCACAACCTCCAGCGGCTGGGCGCGGGCGGCTACGCGACCCCGCGAGCCGACGGCCGCGTGCTGGTCGGGGCCACGAGCGAGGACTTCGGGTTCGAGAAGAAGGTGACGCCGGAAGGCCTGGCCGCGCTCTCCGGCATGGTGCGGGACCTCGTGCCGCACTTGGCGGGCCGCAAGGTGCTGGACGCCTGGTCCGGCCTCCGCCCGGGCTCTCCGGACGGCCTGCCCGCGGTCGGCCCCGACCCGCGCGCGCCCTCGGGCCTCCTCTGGGCCGCGGGGCACGGGGGCTACGGCATGATGCAGGGCCCCGCCACGGCGGCGGCGGTGACGGACCTCGTGATGAAGCGGAAGCCGCGGATCCCGCTCGAGGCGGTCGATCCGGCGCGGCTCGTGCGCTGAAGGAGGCGACCCATGATCGAGACGTTCCTGGCGATCCTGGTCCTGGCTCAGGACCGCCTCGAGCAGTGGCCCCAGTGGAGAGGTCCGCTCGCCAACGGCCTGGCGCCGAAGGCCGACCCGCCCACGGAATGGAGCGAGACGAAGAACGTGCGCTGGAAGGTCGAGATCCCCGGGTCGGGCTCGGCCACGCCGGCCGTGTGGGGCGATCGCATCTTCGTCCTGACCGCGGTCCCGAAGGGGGCGGCGCCGGCCGCTCCGCGCGGAGGACGCGGGATGACGACCGGAGCCCCGGAGTTCCCCTACCGCTTCGAGGTCCTGTGCCTGGACCGGATGACGGGGAAGGAGGTCTGGAGGAAGACCGCGATCGAGCAGCGCCCCCACGAAGGGCACCATCCGACGCACGGCTACGCGTCGGCCTCGCCGGCCACGGACGGGAAGCTGCTCGTCGCCTCCTTCGGGTCCCGGGGGATCTTCGCCTACGACCTGGACGGAAAGGAGCTCTGGAAGAAGGACCTGGGGGACATGCGGATCAAGGTCGGCTTCGGAGAGGGGATCTCCCCGGTGCTCCACGAGGGCGGGGTGATCGTGAACTGGGATCACGAGGGCGGGTCCTTCATCGTGCGGCTCGACGCGGCGACGGGCGAGGAGCGCTGGCGGCAGGCGCGCGACGAGAAGACGACCTGGAGCACGCCCTTCGTGGCCCTGCACGAGGGGGCGCCGCAGGTGATCGTGAACGCCTCGAACCGGATCCGGAGTTACGACTTCACGTCCGGCCGGCTGCTCTGGGAGTGCGGGGGCCAGACGGGGAACGCCATTCCCGTGCCCGTCACGCACGATGGCCTCGTCTTCTGCATGACGGGATACCGCGGCTTCGCCCTCCAGGCGATCCGTCTGGACTCGAAGGGAGACGTGACGGGCCAGTCGATCTGGAAGCGCGACGACGCGGCGCCGTACGTGGCCTCCCCGCTCCTCTGGGACGGCCTCCTCTACTTCAGCAAGGAGCGGAACGGCATCCTCCACTGCGTGGACGCCAAGTCGGGAAAGGAGCACTACGGCGGGACGCGGCTCCCGGGCGTCGAGACGATCTACGCCTCGTTCGCGGGGGCGGCGGGCAAGGTCTACGTCGTCGGCCGCGAGGGAAGCACCGTCGTCCTCAAGCACGGCCCGAAATTCGAGGTGCTCGCCACGAACCGCCTGTCGGAGGGCGTGGACGCCTCGCCCGTCCTGGTCGGGAAGCAGCTCTACCTGCGGGGGACGAAGCACCTCTACTGCATCGAAGAGAAGCCGTAGGGGCCCGTTTCGGAAGTTCGTATCGCGCAGGAGAAGTTCGAAGTTGGAAGTGGGAAGTCAGAACGGGCTTCCAACTTCGAACTCCAGACTTCCCACCGCTCCTTTGACGATACGGACTTGCGACCGGGAGCACCTTGGGATGGCTCAGGGCTCCCGCCTGACGCTGGGGCCTGAGGCCTGTGGCCTGACGCCTACTGCTGCTCGCTCAGGATCGTCCGGAGGGCGTCGCGCATCCAATCACCGTAGACCGTGCGGCCCTCGGCGAGGGTCGCGCCCGCGGCCTCGTACTTCCGCTCGTCGAGCGCCCAGGCTTCGGGCCCGGTTCCGCCGGCCTGGGCGGGGGGGATCACGCCCTTCTCGCGCGCGTACCAGAGCACCGGACCCGCGACATACTGAAGGTCGGGGCTCCGGGGGAGTCCGAGTTCCGCGAGGTGGTCCTCGAGCAGCCGGTGCTGGTCCTCCTTCCGGCGCGAGCCGGTGAGGGCGGGGATCCGGCCGTAGAGCGCGCGCCAGAGGACCTCGAGGAGCCGGGAGAAGTCGGGGTCCTCGCCGCTCCTCCACGCGAGGACGGCGGCGTCGACCGTCTCCCGGCGGACGGTCCCGGAGGGCGGATCGCCTCCCATGAGGGGAGCAGGATACCACGCGACCGCCCGCGCCGGATCAGCTCTTGTCGATCCCGAACCCGGCGGCGATCCGCTCGGCGCGCCTCCGAGACCCCGTGTCGGGGAACGACTTCCGGAGCGCCTCGAGGGTCTGGCGGATCGAGGCGAGGGGGCGGGCGAACATCCGGGCGAAGTTGGGGTCGGCCACGGTGCCCGGCTGGTGGATCTTGGCGGCCTGCTCCTCGAGGGCGGCCAGGAGCCGGCGGGCCTGGAGCTCCTGCTTCGCGGCGGGCTCGGCCCGCCAGCGGGAGGCTTCGTCGTTGAACTCGGCCGCGGCGGGGCTTCCGGCGAGGAAGGTCCGGGCGAAAAAGGCGAGAGCCTCGGCGGCCGCCAGCGGGTCCGCCGGCTTCGAGGCCTCGATCGCGGCCCGGCGCCCCGCGACCGCTCCCTGGAGCGCCTTGAGCCCCGCCCGGGCCTGGCCGGAGACGGCCAGGTCGGGATCCTGGCCGGCCGTCTCGAGCGCCTTCATCGCCGCGCCGAGCTGCCCGGCCGTCCAGGCCGCCAGGGCCTTCGGGACGCGGTCGAGCGGCGGGGCGGGCGGGGTCCCGCGAGTCTCCGGGTGGGCGAGGTCCCGGGCGCGCTTCCCGGCGTCGCCCTCGGAGAGGAAGAGCGCGATCCGGTCGATCTTGAAGTTTTCGGAGCGCTGCTTGATCTCGAGCTTGTGGAGGCCGGCCGAGAGCTCGTACTCGGGGGGGACCTTGCGGTCGCCGCTGTACTCGAGGGTGCTCGCCCAGGTCCAGCCCGAGCCGCTCGAGAAGCACTTGATGTAGGGGCCCGAATCGATCCGGACGAAGGCGTCGTTCTCGAGGTCGCGCCGGGGGTGGTCGTGGCGGTTGTGGAGGTTCATCGTGTAGCGGCCGGGCCGGGTGATGAAGACCGGGAAGGTCATGAGCTGGCCGCCTTCGGCTTTGAGATAGCAGGTCCCGGTGAACCCGGCGTGCTCGGTCTGCCGGGTCCAGCCCTTGACCGGCGGGTGCGACTCCGCTTCCATCACGACGACCCCGTCCTCCTCCACGAAGACCTGGGCTTCCTGGGCCGGAGGCGTCGCCGCCGCCAGCGCCGCGAGAGCCAGGAGGGGCCGGAAGGGCCTCATCGTCGTCCACTCCACGCGCGTGGAGTCTCCTCTGGAGGTGAAGCCTCCGGGAGCGGCCGGCGTGCTGCGAAATCGGGAGGGATCGAATTGTCGGCACTCCGAGGGGGCCGGAGGGTATAGTCGGGCTCATGTCCGTCCATGCCTCCGTCTGCCCCCTCGACTGTCCCGACCGCTGCGCGCTCGACGTGACCGTGGAGGGCGGGCGGGTCGCGAAGATCGACGGCTCCGAGCGGTACGACCTGACGGCCGGCTACATCTGCGCCAAGGTCCGGGGCTTCCAGAAGCGGGTCTACTCGAGGGAGCGGATCCTCCACCCGATGCGGCGGACGGGCCCGAAGGGGAGCGGCCGCTACGAGCGCATTTCCTGGGACGAGGCGTTCCGGATCGTGGCGGACCGCTTCGCCGAGCTCGCGCGCTCGCCGGGGCCTGAGTCGATCCTCCCTTTCCACTACGACGGGTCGAACGGGATGCTCACCTCGGGCGCGATGGACGCGCGGTTCTGGCACCGGCTGGGGGCGAGCCATCTTGCGCGGACCTTCTGCGCGGCGAACACGGGCGCCGCGTGGACGGCCGTCTTCGGCGACCTCCCGGGGGCGGACCCGATGGACGTCCGGGAGTCGGACGCGGTGGTCCTCTGGGGCGTCAACCCCTCGGTCTCGGGCATCCACCTGGTGCCCCTCGTCCGGGAGGCGAAGAGGAAGGGCGCGTTCCTGGCGGTGATCGACCCGGTTCGGACGCCGCTCGCCAGGGAGGCGGACCTTCACCTCCCGGTGCTGCCGGGGACGGACGTGGCGGTGGCGCTGGCGATGATCCGGTCGGCGCACGAGGAGGGGCTGGTCGACCGGGGCTTCGTGGAGCAGCGCGCGCGGGGCTGGGGGGAGCTCGTCCGGGCCTGCGGGACCCTGGAGGACGCGGCGGCGCTCTCGGGGGTGGCGGCGGAGCGGCTCCGCGCCCTCCCGCGCGCCCTCGCCCGGGCCCGGGCGCCCTTCTTCCGGGTGGGCTGGGGCCTGGAGCGGAACCGGAACGGGACGGACGGCGTGCGGGCGGTGCTCTCGCTCCGGGCGGCGATGGGGCGCTTCGGGAGGCGGGGGAGCGGGGTCACGATCGGGACCTCGAGCGGGTACGGGCTGGACCGGAAGCGGGCGGAAGGGGCGCATCTCCGGAAGCGGACCTCGCGGACGATCAACATGAGCGAGATCGGGCGCGCGCTCGAGGAGGCGAAGGACCCGCCGATCCGTGCCTTGTACGTCTACAACTCGAACCCCGTGGCGACCGCGCCGAACCAGGCGCGCGTGGTCCGGGAGCTGTCGAGGGACGACCTCTTCGTCGTGGTGCACGAGCAGGTGTGGACGGACACCTGCGACTTCGCCGACCTGGTCCTTCCCGCGACGACGTTTCTCGAGCACGAGGATCTCTGCCGGAGCTACGGGGGCTACGCCCTCCAGTGGAGCGGGCCGGTCGTCGAGCCGGCGGGGGAGGCGCGACCGAACCACGCCGTCTTTTCCGCCCTGGCCCGGGCGATGGGCTTCGACGAGCCGGAGTTCGGGGAAAGCCCGGACGCCGTGGCGCGGACGATCGTGAAGGACCTCGACCGGTTGAAGGAGGAGAGGATCGTCCCGGTCCGCCGTCCCGTCCAGTTCGTGGATGCGTTCCCCTCCCGGGGCTACGTGGACCTCGCGGCGCCTCCCGGACCGCCGATCTACCGCCCTCCCTCGGCCGACGCGGACCTCCCGCTCATCCTGATCACTCCGGCGAGCGACAAGGCGGTCACTTCCCAGCTCTTCGAGTTCGCCCCCGAAAAGTCGGCGAAGGTGACGGTGGCGAGCGTGGAGGCGGAGCGGAGGGGGCTCCGGGCGGGACAGGAGGTCCGGGTCTGGAACTCCCTGGGCGAGGTCCGCGCGCTCCTGGCCGTCTCGGGCGATCTTCCCCCGGGGGTGGCCTCGATGCCCAAGGGCCTCTGGCGCCGCGGGACGCTCAACGGGTGGACGGCCAACGCCCTGGCTCCGGACCACGTGGACGCCCAGGGCGGCGGCGCCTGCTACAACGACGCCCGCGTCGACATCGCGTCACGAAACAGCGACGCTGTTTCGTGACGCTTACTTGGCGACCGAGCTGACCTTGTCGGGGCCGGGGAACTCGGGGGGGACGGGGAGCGTGACCTGGCCCGTGGCCAGCCACTCGGTCCCGCGCAGGAAGAGCGTCAGGAAGCCCACGCACTGGAGCGACTTCCCGTTCTCGTGCCCCATCACGTTGGTCACGCACTGGCCTTTCCCGAAGGGGATCACCCAGAGCAGCGGTTCCTGGACGCCGGTGCCGCCCTTCGACTTGTCGTCGAACGCCGAGGCGAGGATCCGCATGTTCTCGGCGGGCCCGCGCTGCCCGTGGTAGAGCTCGTCCTGGGCGTGCATCCATTCGGCGGGCAGGCCCTTCGTGATCGGGTGCTCCTGGTCGCGGATCCGCACCTTGAACTCGTGCTGGGCGCCGTGGCCCGCCCCGCGATCCTGGCCGGCGGGGATCCGGACGAGCTCGTCCTTCTCGTTGTAGATGACGCGGAAGCCGAACTTGTTGTCGCGCCACCCCAGGCCGATCATCTGGTTGTACTCCTTCCACCCGGAGAAGGCGTTGTTCGCGGCGTGGATGGCGTGGAAGCCGCCGCCATCCTGGACGAACTGCGTGAAGGCCCCGTTGACCTCCGCCGGCCAGGGCTGGCCGTTGTAGTTGCTGACCACGACCTTGTAGTCCTTGAACTTCGGCCGCCAGGCGTCCCACTGCGCGGCGAGGCCGGCGTTGGCCTTCTCGCGCGCCTCCTTCTGCTCGGGGGTCTCGTTCTTCCCCGGCCGCGCCGCCGCGGGCGGCGAGGTCGAGACGTCCACCGAGAAGCGGCCCGTCTTCTCGAGCTGCTCCTTCATGAAGGGCGTCATGGCCTTGTAGTTGTGGTTGTTCTGGCCGTCCACGATCAGGACCCGGATCTTCTCCTGGGCCGGAGGAGCGGCGATGGCCGTGGCGGCGGCGAGCAGGGCGGCTAGCGTCGCGCGAAGGGTCATGGCATTCCTCCTCGATCCAGGGAATCCAGGAATCCTACGCCCGGGGCAGGCCGGGGTTCTCAGCGCGGGTCACTTGAACTCCTCGAGCGTCCAGCCCTCGTCGTCGAGGCGGCCGAGCATGCGGACCCGGAGGCCCGCCGGCCCGCCCAGGGGGTCCACGGTCCGCTCCGCGGTCAGGAGGGACCGGCAGCCGGGGCACTGGAGATGCGCCCCGACGTCCGCCGGGGATACGAGGAGCTCGGCCCCGCATTCGCAGATCGCCGACTGGGCGTCGTCCGGGATCTCCTGGAACTCCGCCCCGTCCGGCTCCCCGACCACCGGGGGCGGCGCGTCGAGCTCCTGGAAGAGCACGGGCTCGGCCGGCGTCTCGGCCGGGCGGGGCGGGGGGGCCTGGCCGAAGACCGGGCGGATCATCGTCATGCTCGTGTTCGCCTGGCGCGACTTCTCGAGGCCGACGGGGCGCCCGCAGGCGGGACAGGAGACCCTCTCGCCGGCCAGGACGGGCTGGGGGTCGATCGCCCCGCCGCACGCGCAAGTCCACGCCCCGACGGGCGAGGGAGGGGCGGCCTTCTCCCGAGTGGGCCCCGAGAGGATGACGGCCTTCATCGTCGTCTTCTGGGTCGCCGGATCGACGGACGCCTCGACCCGCCCCTTCCGGCCGCAGGCGGCGCAGGTGAACTCCCGGCCCGTGCGCGAGGTCCGGGGCGGCTGGATCTCGCCGCACTCGCACTGGAACTCGCCGAGCCGGAGTTCGCGGGGCGGGGCCTTGAGCCCGGCCGGACGCCCGGCGTCGGCGGCGGGCGCCTCGGGAGGCGGAGCTTCCTCGATCTCGACGATGTGGAAGCGGTCGCAGGCCGGGCACTGGAGGGGCCGTCCCGGCGAGCCCGCCCGGAGGAGGAGGCGCTCGCCGCAGGGGCAGTCGAAGAACTGGGCCCCCGGCTTGAGGCGGACCCGCCCGGGCGGCCGGAGGTGGAGCGGGAGGAGGGGGGCCGAGGGCTTCGGCCGCTCGGACTTGTGGATACGCCGCAGGTCCTTGGGGTCGGGCGCCTTCTCGACGACCATCAGCTTCCCACAGCCGGGGCACTTGGGGGTGTCGTGGGCCTGGGCCGCGGGCACGGGCCTCGAGTAGCCGCAACCGCAGAACGCGGTGTACGGGCTCCCGCCCCGCGGCGCCGCGGCGCGGGCGGGGGCGTGGGACACGACGACGGGCACCGTCCTCCGGGATCCCTTGGCCCGGCCCCAGGCCACCGTGAAGGAGCCGCCGCACGACGTGCAGACCCGGGGGCGTCCGAAGGCGCGGGCGTCCAAGCGCTGGGTCGCGCCGCAGGTGCAGGCCACGGAGTACGTCAGGCGCTGGGGGGGCTTTCCGCGCATCCGTGGGGAAGTCTATCCCACGGCGATGCGCCGCGCCACGGAAGTTCCCGCGGCCCTACAGCGTCCAGCCCTTCCGGTACTCCCGCTTGATGTACGGGTCCGCCTCGGGGCAGTTCTTCGCGCGGAGCGCCTCGGCGTCCCACTCCAGCTTCTTCCGGGCGCGGATCGCCACGTTGCCGAGCAGGACGAACTCCGTGAAGGGGCCGGCGTAGTCCACGTTCGACATCGCCGGCTCGCCGCCCTTGCACGCGCGGATCCACTCGGCGTGGTGCCCCGGAGAGCGGGGGAGCGTGGGGGCCGGGGGCGGGAACGACCGGTCCTTGGGGAGCCAGATCGACTTCCCGCCGTAGTCGTCGGGCGAGTACATCGTGCCCTTCGAGCCCACGATGAGCGAGGCGGAGCCCGAGGGCTTCTCGCCCTGGAGGAGGTCGAGCGGAGGGAGGAGCTTCTCGCCGTCGCGCTTCCCCTCGTACCAGATCACCTTCACCGGGGGCATCTCGCCGCGGGCGGGGAACTCGTAGGTGACCTTGGCCCAGCCGGGGCAGGTCTCGGGATTCGGCTCCTCGCTCTCGGCCTCGACCGTGGTCGGGGCGCCGAGCTTGAGCGCCATGTAGGGGAGGTTCGCGGTGTGGCAGGCCATGTCGCCCAGCGCGCCCGTGCCGAAGTCCCACCAGCCGCGCCACTTGAAGTGCAGGTAGACCTGGTGGTAGGGGCGCTCGGGGGCGGGCCCGAGCCAGAGGTCCCAGTCGATGTGCTCCGGCACGGGCGGCGTCTGGGGCGGCCGCTCCTTGATGTCCGGCGACTGGGGCCAGACGGGGCGGTTGGTCCAGATGTGGACCTCCTTCACCTCGCCGATCACTCCCGCCTGGATCATCTCGACCGACTGGCGGAGATTCCCGCCCGCGGTCCCCTGGTTCCCCATCTGGGTCGCGACCTTGTGCTTGCGCGCGGTCTCGCGCATGACCCGCGCCTCATAGACGGAGTGGGTGAGGGGCTTCTGGGTGTAGACGCCCTTCCCGAGCTTCATCGCCATGACGCTCGCGGGGGCGTGGTGGTGGTCGGGCGTCCCCACGGTGACGGCGTCGATCTTGGGCGCCATCTCCTCGAGCATCTTCCGGTAGTCGGCGAATTTCCTGGCCTCAGGGTACTTCTTCCCGGCCTCGTCGTTGCGCTTGGAGTCGATGTCGCAGAGGGCGACGATGTTCTCCGACTTCCCGACGTTGTTCATGTCGCCCCCGCCCTGGCCGCCCGTGCCGATGCAGGCGACGTTGAGCTTGGCGTTCGGGGACTTCTCCTGGCCGAAGCCCCGCTCGACGCCCGTGATCCAGAACCCGGCTCCGATCGCGGCGGACCCGGCGACGAACTCCCGGCGGCTGCTGCGGCGGTCCATGGTCTTCTCCTTGAGGTGTCCTTGAACCATTACACCGCTCGTCCCGCCCCGGCGTCAAGGGCTCCCGATTCCGCGTGAGGATTTCGATTCCTGAAAATGGCAGAGGGGAGCGGGGTTAGTAGGGATCAGGGGAGCCATGATCGACCTCTCGTGCGGCCCGTCGCGCCGCGATTTCCTCCGGATCGGCGCTTTCGGCCTGGGGGGCCTCGCGCTCCCCCGCCTCCTGGCCGCCCGCGAGGAGGGCTTCGTCCGCGACCGCTCGGTCGTCCTGCTGTTCCTCAGCGGCGGGGCCAGCCACATCGAGACCTTCGACCCCAAGATGGAGGCCCCCTCCGAGTTCCGCTCGATGACGGGCGAGGTCCCGACCTCGCTCCCCGGGGTGACCTTCGGGGGCAGCTTCCCCCGCTTGGCGAAGCTCGCGCACCGGATGGCCGTCGTGCGGTCCTTCCAGCACCCGATCGGCGACCACGAGAAGGCCATCGTCCACGTCCTGACCGGCGGGACGGACTCCGCGGGGCAGCTCAAGGAGGGCTACAGCATCGGGTCGGTCACCTCGAAGCTCCGGGGGGCAAACCATCCCGAGAAGGGGACGCCGACCTACAGCCTGCTCACCGACGATGAAGTCGACCCCCAGTACCGGAACGAACGCGAGAGGGTCCGGCGCGGCTCGCACGCGGGCGCGCTCGGGGCGCTCGCCTCGCCCTTCGAGCCGGCGGGGAAGAGCCAGGCCCTATCCGACATGAGCCTCCGCGTCCCGGCGGAGCGGCTCGAGGACCGCCAGGAACTCCTCCGCCAGCTCGACCGCCTCGAACGCGAGATCGACCAGGGCGGGGCGATCGGGGCCATGGACCGCTACGAGCGGCAGGCGGTCGAGGTCCTCCTCCGCGGGGCGGGCGAGGCCTTCGACCTCTCGAAGGAGGACCCGAGGCTCCTCAAGCGCTACGACACGGGCCGCATCAAGGTGGGAAAGAAGGAGTTCCGTCCCTCCACGCTCGGCCGTCAGATGCTGCTCGCGCGGCGGCTCTGCGAGTCGGGCTGCGGCTTCGTGACCGTGCACAGCGCGGGCTGGGACATGCACGCGGACGGCAACAATCCCGGCATCGAGAGCGGGATGGAGATGCTCGGGACGACCGTCGACATCGCGGTCAGCGCCTTCCTCGAGGACGTGGCCGCGCGCGGGCTCTCCGAGAAGATCCTCCTCGTCGTCACCGGCGACTTCGGCCGGACGCCCCGAATCAACAAGAAGGGCGGCCGAGACCACTGGGCGAAGCTCGGCACCCTCGCCTTCGCGGGCGGCGGCCTCCGGATGGGCCAGGTGGTGGGCGAGTCCGACCGCACCGCGAGCGAGCCGGCCACGACCCCGATCGGCCCGGCCCAGATGATGTCCACGATCCTGCACACCCTCTTCGACGTGGGCCGCCTCCGCCTCGAGTCCGGCGTCCCGCGCGAGCTCCTGACCTTGGTCGAGACGCCGCCGATCGCGGAGCTGGTGTAGGGGAAGCATCTCGGGGATCGCATCTCGCATCTCGGAGCCGGGAGAAAGTCCTAACCGAGACAGGCGCGGGAGGCCGCCTCGAGCCAAAGGCGGACCGACGCCGCCCAGGCCGCGATGGGCCGGAGACCGGGGCCGGGAGGCTCGTCCCACTCCACCCTCACGATCGGGCGGCCGTCGATCCCTTCCACGTCAAAGCCGTCGAGGCCGAACTGCGGGCGCCGCTCCGAGATATAGGGCCGGGCAAGGAGCTTGCGGGGGAACGGGAGGCCGGAGACCTGGGAGCAAAGCTCGGCCGGGCGGTCCGGGTCGAGCGGGTGCTCGGTCATCCTGAGCTCGGGATCGAGCTTTGAGCGGCGCCGGGCGCGCAGCTCCAGTCGTTCGAAGTCGCGGTCCCGGTCCCAGGCGATCCTCCTTAGTGCCGGATTTCAGAAGTTCGCATAGCTTTTCTGCATTGCGGCACAGTTCCCGGTTCCCAGTTTCCAGTTTCCAGCAGAGCGCGCGCGTTCGACTTCTGGGAACTGGTAACTGGAAACTGTGCGAGCAATTCCGATACGCACTTG
>Ga0187893_10002291_pt1 | contig 42561 bp, 36 predicted proteins | sample MA1701074metaG_FD_139574 | JGI IMG/M metagenome (GOLD analysis project Ga0187893, IMG submission 139574) | White microbial mat communities from a basaltic lava cave in the Kipuka Kanohina Cave System on the Island of Hawaii, USA - MA170107-4 metaG ... | reverse complement strand
CGTCCACTTTACTATTGACCCAAGTGGGCCACTTCCGTCATGATGTCCTTACCCCTGCGGCTGGCTCTTCTCGCCTGGCCCACTTCCACCGGAATGGGTGGCCCACATCACCGGAATACGCATTCAGAGACCACAAGGGTATCTCCCTTGCTTACATTTAGTTTACCTAGGACTTCCTTGGGAAGGATGATCCCAACGGAATTGCCGATCGTGGTCAGTTTGACGGTGTGCACTAACGATTGTTATAACACACGTCACCGATCATCGTCATCAATGTCCAGCGACAACGGCGCGAAGACCGCTTGCCGCGACCCCGGATATGGCGTGTTCCACCCTCGCGTCGCGTGCCACAGGATCCGATTCAGCCTCTCCGTAGGGGCGGCATCCGGAACTTCAAACCTCATCTTCGCAGACGCAATGGCAGCTTCGCGCTGCGGGCCGCGCAGCGTCTTCAGTGGAGGATTCAGCTCGAACAGATCGTATTTAGCGGGAACGGCAGCGTACGGCGTGAAGTCCGGGGTGTTGGTGAACGAAGCTCGCATGTCATGAGCGATCAGGTCGAACAGAGACATTGTGGGAAGGCCCAGGATCAACTCGATGGTCTTGAGCATCGACTGGTTGGAATAGAAGGTGGAATCGATCGAGCCGCGCCGGATGTAAGGACTGATCGCGAGCGCGACCGTGCGGTGGCCGTCGACGTGATCGACGCCATTCTGCGCGTCGTCCTCCACCACGAAGATTGCCATCTTGTTCCAGAAACGCGTTTTGGAAAGAGCTTCGACGATCTGGCCGAGCGCCATGTCGTTGTCGGCGACCATCGCCTTGGGGGTTGAAACGCCGGGCCGTGTTCCGAAGGTATGGTCGGAGGGCAGCGCACCAATGACCAGATTTGGCATCACGCCCTCGCGTTCCCACCGGCCGATGTCTTTCATCAGAATGCTGGCGCGAACAACGTCAGGAATGGCGTTGGTGTAGGACGGATAATTCTCCGCGACAATCGGCTGGAGGGAAGCGATAGGCGCCTTGATCTTCCATAGATTGCTGAAGTCGTCCCCGTTCTTCCAGCGGTTCAGGAGATTGATGCGCTCGGAAGCATTCGTCTCGCTGAGACGGCCGACGTATTCACCGTAGATGCGGACCGATTTCTTGCGGGCCAGCGCGTAGTCCCAAAGGAAACCCTTGGAGGCCGGCGCAATCGGATCGGTTCCATCGAAGGGATAGCTGCGGCCTGTATATCCGGGCCAGAGGCAGTAGGCGGTTTCGTTCGCCTGCGTGAGCCACTGGTGGCCGTCCGCGCTGTTACCTCCCGAAGCGTAGAAGTTGTCGAGCAGAACGAACTGGTCGGCGAGGCGGTGGTGATTGGGTGTGACATCCTCCCCGAACATGACGAGCGATGGATCGCCGTTGCCCTTCGGCATGTCGCCGAAGACCTGATCGTAGGTTCGATTTTCCTTAATGATATAAACGACGTGCTCGATAAGCGAGGGTTCACCTGAACGTTCGGGGATGGCTGTGGGTTTGACCGCGCGCGGCGTCGTGTCGGTGCGTGCGGATGCAAGCGGAATGTGATTGTTCTCGGCAACGACGGTCGAGTAGCTCGCCAGTTGCGCAGCGTCCGGCAAATCAATGACGTGGACCGATCCCCGATAGGCGTGGACAAAGCGCTTGCCCGGTGCATCGCGCCAAGCGGAACCAGCTCCCAGCAATGTAGTAACGGCGAGGGTTTTTCCATCGGGACTAAGAGCGAGATCGTTGGGATACCACCCAGTGGGAATGAGTCCTTCGATTCGGCCGTCGGTGAGATGGACTTGGGCAATGGCATTGATCCCGCCGCAGGCGACCCAGAGTCGGGTTCCGTTGCTCGAAACAGCGAGGGCAGTCGGGGCGATCCCCGCGACACGTTGTCCGAAGGGCTGAATATCGATGTGGCGTAGCAGGCGGTTGGCGGCGGTGTCGATCACCGAGACGGTATCGCTATTCGCGTTCGCGACGTAGAGCCGGTTCCGCGGTTCGTCCCAAGCGAGCGAGGTTGGATGGAGGCCGACAGCGATGTGGACGGGCGCTCGATCGGTCTGAAGATCGAAGCGTGCAACGGAGCCGGTGGAGGCGATGCCGCGAGAGTCGATTACGACTCGATCCGCGTTCGGAGCCATGCCGGTCGGCGCCGTGAGATCCTTCGCCGTCGGCCTCCGGCCACCCCAATGCGAGACCCAGGCAACTGTACCTGCGCGGTTAATCGCCGCGCCAAACGGAGCAATATCGGTTGTAAGAGACCGGTTGACGGAAGAAGAGCCGAGTCCAACTATGGCCAGCCGATTGTTGTAGATCATCGGTACAGCCGCGCGAAGACTGGGAGCCACCGCGACGCCGCCCGCAATTTCGGTTCCTTCTCCGGTGAGCAGCGGCGCAAGTGCGGAGCCGTCGGTTGCGGTGACGTGGTTCTTCCTGTCGCTGCCTGTGCCGGAGAAGATGGCGCGGTTAGAGGTGGTGTCATAGCGGATCCCTTGGAGTCCCGGCCTGCCGCGATGAGCGATTTTGTGGAGAACGCGGTTGGCCTGCCAGTCGAGGTGATAGACGTGGGAAGCGTGGAGAACCCATAGATCGGCCGCCGTGGAGCCGAAAGTCACCCCATAGACCCGACCCTGGAAAATGGTGGGCACGCCCGCAGGCGTAATGGATTGGCGGGTGGTGACGACTCCGGGGTCGGTGACGGACCGTAGGGGCTGATCGATTGTTTGAGCGCTAGCTGCGGCGGCGAGCAACGGAACGACGAGCTTAAGACAGGTCATGAAGGGATTGTACCCGACCAAAGCGGCGATCGGATTACGATGCCTGAACCGAGATGGCTCAAGAGTGAAAGGTGAAGCGCGGAAGGAGGACCCTCACGAATTGCGGCTGTTATAGCAATCAGCACTTCGAGTCGTTCCTCGAGCCACGGATCGGGAGCATGAGGGAAATTCAGGAACCGATCCAGCCGGGCGAGGATGCGAGCTACCCGGCTAGCGTCCCGACGCTGAAGCGAGACGAGGAGCCCACGCGCCAGGCGGGAAGACACCCGGACGGCGCGCCGGCGATCGAGAGCTGGCACCAGGAAGCATATCGGAGCGGCGAGGCAATGTATGAAGTAGTTCAAGCGCAAACGGACGTGACCGATAAGGGACTTGGAATGATCCGGTTAACTCGCATCAATCACAAACCGCTCGTGTTGAACGCAGATCTCATTGAGCACATTGAAACGACGCCGGACACGGTGATCAGCATGACCACGGGCCAAAAGTTCGTGGTTCAGGAAACGGCCGACGAAATCATCGATCGGATTTATACCTATCGGCGCGCGGTAGGGGTTCGCCAAGGTCCTGTCTGTGGACCGGCGGAAGTCGGGCAGTCGCGCTGATTGAGCCATGGCGGAGAAACTAAAAAACAGTAGCAGGAAACCCGACCTGGCGACGCTGGGCGGAATCCTATTAGCCGTGGGCGGGATTGTTGGCGGGTTGCTTCTCGAAGGGGGTCAGCTCAAAGACATCACGCAGTACACGGCGGCAATTATCGTGCTTGGTGGGACCTTTGGGGCTGTGATGATCAATACGCCGCTCGCTGTCCTGAAGGGCGCGATGAAGCAGTTGGCATCGGTGTTCTTCGAAAAATCGGCCTCGTTCGAAGCGACCGTCGAGGAGTTGATCGAGTGCGCCACGCGGGCGCGCAAAGGTGGCCTGGTGGCGTTGGAGCAAGACGCCAACTCGGCGACCGATCCATTTCTGAAGAAGGCTCTGATGTTGGCCGTCGACGGTACCGACATTCTGGAGATCCGCAAGATGCTCGAGCTGGAGATTACGGTTTCCGAGCATCATACGGTATCGGAGGCGAAGGTATTCGAGTCCGCCGGCGGATATTCACCGACCATCGGGATTATCGGCGCCGTAATGGGTCTTATTCAGGTGATGAAGAATCTGGCCGATATCGATGCCGTGGGACACGGGATCGCCGTGAGTTTCGTAGCGACCGTGTATGGCGTAGCGATTGCAAACGTCTTCTTCTTGCCCGTTGCGAACAAGATCAAGGCGCGGGCGCATCAGGAGGTCCAGTATAAGGAACTGATCTTAGAAGGAATTATCGGGATAGTGGAAGGCATGAATCCGAAATTGATCCGAAGCAAGCTCGACGCCTATATCCCTCACGCCGGGAATAAGAAAAAAGACACTCATCCCAAGGCGTGAGCGGATCCATGGCCCGGCGAAAAAAGCCCGCAGAGCACGAAAACCACGAGCGGTGGCTGGTTTCTTATGCCGACTTCATCACTTTACTGTTCGCGTTCTTTGTAGTGATGTTCGCGACGTCGCAGACCGATCGCGGCAAGGCTGAGCAGATGCAGGAGGCCGTGAGGCGTGCGCTGGATAAGGACCAGATCGTGACCGCAATCGCCGGAATTCTCGGGGGTGTGCCGGACGATAAGGGAGTCGGAAATGCACAATGGAAAGGGCCGGGTGGGTCGGAAAAATCGACGGCGCCGCGACATGATGGTCCCAAGTACGTCGAATTGCTCCCGTCGCTCGAGCATGTCAGCAAGGAGCTCGAACAGGAGATCAAAGCTGGCAAAATGCAGGTTTCGATGGAACGGCGGGGGATGGTGATCAGCCTGCAACAGTCAGCGTTCTTTCCGTCCGGTGGCGACGAGATACCGGACGAGACATTCGACACCGTCGCCAAAGTCGCCGAGATAATCATGGGAGTGCCCAACCAGATTCGCTTCGAGGGGCACACGGACTCGAGACCATTGCGGCCAAGCGCTCGGTTCCGCAGTAATTGGGATCTCTCGACAGCGCGTGCGATCGCTGTCATGGAATTACTGGTGGAGTGTTGTGGCTTGACGCGGGAGCGGGTGTCGGTCGCGGGATTTGCTGAGAACGCACCTACGTCGGATAACGCGACGGATCAAGGCCGTGCCCGCAACCGGAGGGTGGACGTGGTGATCCTGAATCACGCAGGGCTGATGGACCAGCCTCAGGCGCTCCAGTCGAAGGTTAAACCAGACTGAATCACCGGAAGATCCTGTCGAGAAATTGGTATAACCTGAGATCGGATATCGGGCGGAGCGTCGCGCCGGCGTCTTGGTGAAGGGACACCAATCGACCGGGTTGACCGTAGATTCTCTGGAAGACAGGCTTTACCTGTTCACTGAGTCTTGAACGCCGAAGCGAGCTGTTCGAATATGCCTCGGCGCTCGGCAAGCCACAAGGGGTGTGTGCCAGCATTCCAACGTGAGAAACCCTAGTCCGTCTCCTGATGACGCATCGGCGAACTGTAAATCAGCTGGTCTCTGTCATCGAGTTACGGGTGGCGGCGGCTCAGAGAAGCCGATCATCGTACCTTCAGGGGCCCGTACGTACGCTACTTCAAGCCCCCAGGGCATTCGCCTTGGTGCGGAGATTGGCGAGGCACCCTCGGCGATCACCTTAGCGAATGAGGCAGCAACATCGTTCGTCAGAAAGGCGATCTCGACCCTGCCTATTGACAAGCCGCGCATATCCGTTCGGCATCAACATCTCACCGAGCGAATGGGCAGCAATGGCCAGAGTGGAGCCGCCAGTCTCCAATTCGGCGAATCCCAGCGCTTCGTCGAAGAAGCGAAGTTCCAGCCCGAATGCCCGGCGGTAGAAATCCACGACAACAGAGACCTGATCGACGTAGAGAACTGTCCCTCCGAACTGCATTGTCACATGATACTTCACGGCTGGGTGCGTGACACCTGCCGAGTCGATGAAGTGCAACAGCTCCTGCATAATGTCGTAAAAGGGCCGAGAGGGAGCGGGAGTGCGATGAGCAGAGACGAAGCAATGTGCCATGAGCACGGGCCCGTGCTGGAGATGTGGTAGGGACGGGCAGATTCGAACTGCCGGCCTGCCGCTTAGGAGGCGGCCGCTCTATCCATACTGAGCTACGTCCCCACAGACGTTTCCATTTTACCAGCGCTTCAATCCTTTCCTGCCAATATCACGGCGATAGTGCATGCCGTCAAAGTGAACCTTCTTGACGGCACGATAGGTGTTGTCGATTGCGGAGGTCAGATCCGGTCCGCTGGCGGTGACTCCCAGCACTCTACCGCCCGCCGTCTCCAGTCCTTTCGCACCCATGCGCGTACCGGCATGGAAGACAGTCGCCCCACACATCTCAGTTCCAGCGATTGCGTCACCCGTGCGGACCTCACCTGGGTAGCCGCGGGCGGCCATCACGACGCAGACCGAAGGATCGGGTTTCCATTCCATCGAGGCGCCGTCCAGAAGCACGTCGCCGAAGTCGCTCGCCATGCGATGGATGATGACTTGCGTTTCCGGGTCGCCTAGCCGCGTGTTAAACTCAAGCACCTTTGGTCCCTGCGCGGTCATCATCAGCCCGGCATAGAGAAATCCTGTGTACGGTGTCCCTTCGACTACCATCTGGCGGAGGGAGGGACGAATTACGATGTCGATGATTTCTTCGTCCTGCTCCTTCGTGAGGATGCGACCGTCGCAATAGGCGCCCATGCCGCCGGTGTTGGGGCCCTGGTCGTTGTCCCATACCGCTTTGTGGTCTTGTGTCGGCGCCATGGGTTGGAAGCGCTCCCCATCAGCCAGTACGATGTAGCTTACTTCCTCTCCGGCGAGGAACTCTTCGATGACGATTTTTCCTGGTGGAAGCTTCGCGAGAGCTGCGCACGCCTCCGCGTGGTCTTGCGCGATGACAACTCCCTTTCCCGCAGCGAGTCCATCGGCCTTCAACACAACTGGAAAGCCGAATCGTCCAAGGTGAGGGATGGCTTCCGCGGCAGTGTTGATGATGATGGCTTGCGCGGTAGGGACTCCAGTTCTCAGCATGAAGGCCTTGGAGAATGCTTTGCTTCCCTCTAGCCTTGCTGCTTGCGCAGTGGGGCCGATGATTCGTAGGCCCTGCTCTCGAAAGAGGTCAACGACACCTGCCACGAGGGGAGCCTCGGGGCCAACAACCGTCAGTTCGGCACCCACCTCGCGCGCTAGCTCCAAGTAGGCCGGCGGCTCATCGCTTCGCGGCTTGATACAAGTAGCAATCTGTGCGATACCAGGATTTCCAGGGGTCGCGACGACTTCCTGAAATCTCTTGCTCTGGGACAGCTTCCACGCAATGGCGTGCTCGCGGCCGCCACCACCGATAACCAATGCCTTCACTGTTTTGAATTTCTCGAACGGTAAGATACCGGGAGCTACAATAATAGCAATGCCCCGCAAATATGACGTCATTGTTGTCGGCGCCGGGCATGCAGGTTGCGAAGCGGCTCGGGCATGCGCGCGCATCGGTCTCCAGACCGGGATGGTCACCATGAATCTCGACCTGATCGCGCAGATGTCGTGTAATCCTGCAGTGGGGGGAATCGCAAAGGGCCACCTGGTAAGGGAGGTGGATGCCCTCGGGGGTGTGATGGGTGAGATCACGGATGCGGTCGGGATTCAGTTTCGGCTTCTGAATACGAGTCGGGGTCCCGCCGTGTGGTCGCCTCGGGCGCAATGCGACAAGAAGCAATATCGAATCAGGATGCGGGAAGTTCTGGAGCAGGAGCCGAATCTGAGGATTGTGCAGGCGGAGGTTTCTGCGCTGAGTCTGGACGGATGGCATGTTCGCGGCGTTCAGTTGCGTGATGGCCGGGTGTTGCAGGCGGATGTGGTAGTGATCGCAACCGGTACTTTTCTCAATGGTTTAGCTCATGTAGGAGAGATGACCTACAGTTGTGGTAGAAATGGGGAGGCGCCTTCGCAATTACTCGGCGATCAACTACGATCGTCGGGGTTGCAGTGGACGCGACTAAAAACGGGAACGCCTCCAAGGCTGGATGGGCGGACCATTGATTGGTCGCGGTTCGAACCTCAGGAGGGTGATACGGAGCCGACGCCGTTCTCATTCCTGACCTCAAAGATCGATCGCCCGCAAGTCACGTGTTACATTGCTTACACTACCGATCGAACCAAACAGGTGTTGACCGGCGCAATCTCAAGGTCGCCTCTGTATAGCGGGCAAATCGAGGGCATCGGTCCCCGGTACTGTCCGTCGATCGAGGACAAATTCGTTAAATTCCCGGATAAAGCCCGGCACCAGATTTTCCTTGAGCCCGAAGGATTGGATACGAACGAGGTTTATGTCAATGGCATGTCCACGAGCATGCCGATCGATATTCAGTCTGAGATGGTAGCTTCCATACCCGGCCTTGAGGATGCAGAGATGATCCGTCCGGGTTATGCAATCGAATACGACGCAATCGATCCACGGGAATTGCACCATACCCTGGAAGTGAAGTCAATCGACGGTCTCTTCCTGGCGGGACAGATCAATGGCACCTCCGGATACGAAGAGGCCGCTTGTCAGGGTTTGATTGCGGGCATGAATGCAGCCTGCAAACTCATGGATAAGGATCCGGTGGTGATTGGGCGGACCCAGGGCTATACGGGAATTCTAATCGATGATCTGATCACGAAGGGCGCCGATGAACCTTACCGCATGTTCACTTCGCGCGCTGAGTTCCGACTTCATTTGCGCATCGACAACGCGGATGAACGCCTTACAGCGCTGGGTCGCCGTGTGGGTTTGGTTCGCGATGATCGTTGGCATCTATACCGGACGAAGCAAGCACAGAAGGTCCGAGTTCTCGAGTTGCTGGAGCGCAAGCTTGATCCGTCCGTATTGCCGGCGTTTCAGTTGGCTCCGGACGATCGTCCTTCTTTTTCTGTATGGCTAAAGAGGCCCGAGGCTGCCATTGCCGACTTGAGGAACTGGATAGCGACGTGGCTGGGTGAGGAGCCAGTTCACGGGTTGCTGGCCACGGTCGAGACGGAGCTAAAGTATGCGGGATACATCGACCAGCAGGAACGGCAGATCGGCAAATTAAGAGCCGCGGAACGACGTCCGATCCCAACCCACTTTCACTACGAGTCCATTCCAGGCCTGTCTCGGGAGGTACGCGAAAAACTGGCGCGAGTAGGTCCCGGCACGTTGGGGCAAGCGTCCCGCATCCCTGGCATTACTCCCGCAGCAATCGCCTTGCTCGACGTCTATCTGAGCATGACTTCTCAATGACCTTTTTCGCGGAAACGTTAGCCAACCTGCTGGGGGACCAATACCGCGTGACCTCATCTCAGATGGCGCAACTGGAGCATCACTTTGAGTTGCTGGTGCGCTGGAGCCGGCGTCTGAATCTGACAGCGATCCAGAGCCTCCACGAGATCATTGAACGGCACTATTGCGAATCGATTGCGCTGGCGCATGTTTTGCCGCTTGAGAAGCAGCAGATCCTTGATGCGGGTACTGGGGCCGGTTTTCCCGGGGTTCCCATCGCGATTGTCAAACCACAGCATTTTGTGTATCTGGTCGATTCCGATGGCAAGAAAACAGTATTCCTGCGAGAATCTACCCTCGGCCTACAAAATTGCCTGGTTGTTCGTAGCCGCGTGGAGGAAGTCCGTCACCAAGCTACTTGGCTGGTGTCGCGGGCGGTCCACTTCCGGGACTTGCTGCCATACGCGGCGGGTGCTGTTGACCACATCGGGCTCCTGGTGACCGAGGAAGGCGTTGTCGTGATTACTCAGGAACCGGACTGGGATTGGCAGCCAGCCATTCGGTTGCCTTGGGGGCGACAAAGGTGTATTTTGATAGGTAATCGACGACTGGACTCCCATTAGTTGTATGCTATGAGTTTCACGTGGAACATCTTGGGCTGTGCCATGGGTTTCACGTGAAACTTTAGAGCTTCCCACCAAGGTGGCTTTCACGTTAGGATGAGAAATCCATCTCATGGCAAAAATCATCGCCATTGCCAACCAGAAAGGCGGCGTGGGTAAGACAACTACGACGATCAATCTGGCAGCCTCGCTTGCAGCGAACGACCTCAATGTTTTGGTGGTTGACACCGATCCTCAAGGTAACTCTACAACTGGGCTTGGCATTGATAAGGGTAAGCTTTCGGCGACTTTGTACGATGTCCTGGCAGGATCTACGCAGGCCGAAGCAGCCGTGGTCCCAACTCAGATGGAGGGACTGTTCGTGCTTCCCGGAGACCAGAATCTCGTGGGCACCAATCTGGAGCTTGTTGGTGCTGACAATCGGGAATCCATCCTGAGAGAGCGCCTTGAGCCAATCGTGAATCAATACGGGTTCATTCTTATCGACTGCCCACCGGCGCTAGACCTCCTCACGCTCAACGGGCTTCTGGCTGCGAACTCCGTGCTAATCCCAATCCAATGCGAGTTCTTTGCCCTGGAAGGTATCTCGCAGCTCATAGATACTATCGAGCGAGTCAATGATTCGTTTGGCCATCCACTGAAGATCGAGGGGATCCTACTGACCATGTATGATGAACGTACCAATCTCGCGAGACTAGTCGCCGATGATCTGAAGACGTTTTTCAAGGATGAGATTTTCCAAACCATGATCCCACGGAGTATCCGGCTGGCCGAAGCTCCCAGCCATGGTAAGCCAATTCTTCTCTATGACCCCAAATCAAGAGGTGCTGAAAGTTACATACGCCTAGCCAAGGAGATCCTCGAGAATGACAAGACCGTCCGAACCTCCACGCAAAGCATTGGGTAGAGGCCTTTCGTCGCTACTGCCCACCAGGCCCGAAGCCGTCACGCCAAGGCCGGTCGTGGCAATGCGCTCCGACGCAGCACGCACCCTTCCCATCGATTCTATCGAACCAAACCCAACTCAACCGCGATCCATCTTCCAACAGGATCGTCTTCGGGAACTTGCTGATTCCATCCGCGCCAATGGGATCATTCAACCTCTCATTGTTCGTCACCACGGCGACATGTACGAATTGATCGCGGGCGAGCGGCGCTGGCGGGCAGCCAGAATTGCTGGCCTGCAGGAGGTCCCCGTAGTAATTCAGGACTTCGCTGACGGTAAGCTGCTCGAAATCTCTCTCATTGAGAACATCCAAAGGGAGGACCTCAACGCCATCGAGATTGCGACTGCTTACGACCGCCTCGCCCGAGAACACAATCTGAGTCACGAGGAAATCGGCCGGCGCACAGGCAAGGATCGAGCCACGATTACGAATATGATCCGTCTGCTCAAACTGCCCAGCGAGGTTCAAGTTCTACTAGCAGAGCATCGCCTTTCGATGGGTCATGCACGTGCGCTGCTTGGGCTCTCAAGTTCAGAGTTACAGTTACAAGCTGCTGAAAAAGCAGCGGCTCAAGGGTTATCTGTAAGACAAGTGGAACGCATCGTTCAGAAAATGAACGAACCTCGAGATCTGGCTGCAGACGATGAAAAGGACGGGCGTGATCCGAATGTAAAGGCGGCATCTGACGAACTTGAGCGCGTCTTAGGAACGCACGTTCGGATCGTGGAAAAATCGAGCAAGCACGGTCGGATCGAGATCGACTATTTCTCCCAGGAAGATCTGCAACGAATTTACGAACTGATCGTAAGAGAATCTGACTGAGGAACTGGTGCCGGCGGTAGGAGTCGAACCTACGACCTACGGATTATGAGACCGTCGCTCTAACCACCTGAGCTACACCGGCAATCCTATCGACCAAGGTATGATGCTGGCTCCGTCTTTGTCAAATCCACACAGCGTTTGACACCACAGGTGGCGCTTTCGTAGATTCGGAATAGTGTCTAAACTGGTAGCGGAATTTCATGCGGTTTCCAAAAGCTACCCGATCTACTCGACGCCGTTAAATCGTCTTCGGGAAATTCTCACTCTCAACCGTCTTACCTTTCACGAGGACTTTTGGGCTCTACGCGACATCTCCTTCGACATTCGCAAGGGGGAATCGTTTTGCGTTATCGGCGAGAACGGATCCGGAAAGAGCACGCTCCTCCAGATCCTTGCTGGGATTCTTGCCCCTACCAGTGGCAGCGCGAGCGTGCGAGGAAAGGTAGCGGCACTGCTCGAACTCGGTTCCGGCTTCAACCCCGAGTTTACAGGACGCGACAACGTCTACTTGAACGGGGCGATACTAGGGCTCTCAACCAAGCAGATTGATGCTCGTTACAAGGCAATCGAGGACTTCGCGGAAATCGGTCCATTCATCAATCAACCGGTGCGCACCTATTCCAGCGGGATGACTGTCCGCCTGGCGTTCTCGGTGGCGATTCACGTCGACCCCGAGATCCTCTTGGTAGACGAAGCTCTCGCCGTCGGCGATATCTATTTTCGCCAGCGCTGCATGCGAAAAGTGCACGAACTGCGCTCACATGGAGTCACGATTGTTTTCGTGTCCCATTCGATGGGCGACGTCAAGGCGGTGGGCAACCGGACCCTGTGGCTCGATCACGGCCACGTTCGGGAACTCGGTTCTACCGATCTCGTTGTTGCCAAATACCTGGCCGCAATGTCCGAGAAGGATTCCGCATATCTCACACTCAAGAAACCCTCAGACCGCCCCGCGCACGAACGGTCAGATGAGGTTCCGGAACTGATCCGTAGAATTCCCAACATCGATCACCGTCACGGAGACGGCCGTGCGGAAGTAATCGGCATCGGCGTATATGATGCGCACGGAGCGCCGCTCCACATTCTTCAGCCAGATACGAGAATAATCGTGCGCATCAGCGCGCAGGCTCACGGTGATCTTCCGCAACCCAACGTCGGCTTCATGTTGCGAAATCATCTGGGCATCGACTTTGCCGGAACCAACACACTGCGCGAAGGATTCGAACTGCCGCCCATGGCTCCCGGTGATGTTTGCACGGTAGATTTCCATGTGAACCTGCCGACCTTCTATCCGTCCCATTTCTCCTTTTCGCCAGCGATCGCCGACGGCACTTTGCTCACGTACAAGATCTGTGACTGGATCGATAACGCGATAACCTTGCAGATGGGCCACACCGACGGCCCAGTATACGGCTATCTGCACCTCCCTTGCCGTATTGAAGTGAACAGCAAGCTGGGTCCGGCGCACCGCGAGCAGATGACGGTCCGTTGAAGTTTGTGTGGGAGGCTCTTCTGAACGAATTCACTGGCGAGCGCGTGATTCCCGGTCAAGTCGACGTCGATCTATGGAATGAGCACGTTGCGCGGTACGTTTTCGCCTCACGCTTGTCACGGAACAAACGGGTGCTGGATCTCGCTTGTGGAACAGGCTACGGCTCCTCGCTGCTGGCCCGTGACGCCCAGCACGTGTATGCGCTCGATCTGGCGCCCGAGGCTGTCGCTTACGCAAAAGCGCACTACTCTTGTAGCAAGATTTCGCTTCTTCGCGGATCGGCGCAGCAAATTCCCTTTCCGCCGGCATCTTTCCATCTCATCGTCGCCTTCGAGATCATCGAGCATCTTGCGGACTGGGAAGCTCTGCTCTTGGAATCGCGACGGCTCCTCGCCCCGTCGGGTCAACTGATCATTTCCACCCCTAACCGCACCTACTACGGGGAGTCCCGCAAACTCGCGGGCCCTAATCCCTTTCACGCCCACGAATTCACGTATCCCGAATTCCAGGATGCACTCAATAGACATTTCCCGCACATATCATTCTTCCTACAGAATCACGCGTCAGTGGTTTCATTCCAGCCGCTGCAATCCTCCCCCGCCGCGGATGTCACATTGGAAGTAGCGTCACCCGACCCTCGCGCCGCGCATTTCTTTGTCGCCGTCTGCGCTTTGGCTCCGCAGACCGGCAGTCCAACGTTTGTGTATCTCCCCGCTTCCGCAAACGTGCTACGCGAGCGGGAACAGCACATAGCGCGGCTCGAACAGGAGTTGATCCAAAAGAGCAATTGGCTCGCCGAAAAACAGAAAGAGCATCAAAGCCTTCTAAACATGTTTCACGAACAGCAAAGGGAGCTCGAGTCCCGGAATCAGTGGGCGTGGAAGCTCGATCAGGAATTGCAAGCAACCCACACTCGCATCGTCGCGCTTCAGGTTGAACTAGAGAAGGAACAGGCATCCTCCCATCAGACCGCCCAGGCTTACGAAACAAAGATCGCTGAACTCGAGAGCGAGTGTGCCACTCGCGCCCGCTGGGCCCTGGACACCGAGCAACGATTGACCAGCGAGTTGCAAATCAGAGACACCGAGCTGGCAAAGTCCGTTGAGCTCCTACACGAGGCGGAGAAGACGGTGGAGGAACGAACATTGTGGGCACAAAGGCTCGAGCGCGAACGGCAGCATCTCGACGCACGCTTGAGCATGGTGCAGGCATCACGCTGGTACAAGATGGGGCGGCGTTTCGGTCTCGGGCCTGAGGTGCGGACTCAGTAATGGCATTTTTTACCCGCTTCGTGCGGGCTCTGCCGCTACTCGTTTTATCGCCCTTCCTTATCTTCATCTCCGCGCTCTCGCTTCTCGTCACGGACCTTCTATTTCGACTGGCCGGCCGTACACGGCAACCAGCAAACACCCTCCCGAACAATCAATCCGCATCTGTTGTGATCCCTAACTGGAACGGCCGGGATCTCCTCGAAACGTACCTTCCCTCCGTCATCCAGGCAGTCGACGGCCATCCGGACAACGAAGTAATCGTCGTCGACAATGGCTCCAGCGACGGTAGCGCCGACTTTGTGCGCTCCCGATTTCCTCGTGTTCGCGTCCTGGCCCTCCCAACGAATCTCGGTTTTGGCGGCGGTTCAAACGCCGGCATAGAGACGGCCAAGAATGACATCGTCGTGCTTCTGAACTCCGACATGCGGGTCGAGCCTCGATTCTTGCCGCCTCTTCTCTCTGCCTTTACGGATCCGAAGGTATTTGCTGTCTCAGCCCAAATCTTCTTCTCCGACCCGAGCAAGGTCAGAGAAGAGACTGGTCTCACACAAGCTTCGTGGGACGCCGGGGGACTGCGGGTTCGCCACCGACTTGACGATACGATCGACCGTCCATTCCCCTGCTTTTACGGAGGAGGAGGTTCGACGGCGTTCGATCGACGAAAATTTCTCGAACTCGGTGGATTCGACCGATTGCTCGCTCCCTTTTATCTCGAGGACACCGATTTGGGATACCTGGCGTGGAAGCGCGGCTGGAAGGTGCTTTATCAACCCGCGAGCACCGTGTACCATGAACATCGCGGGACAATTGGACGCAAGTTCTCTCAGGAATACATTCAGAATGTCATTCGGCAAAACTTTCTCCTCTTTGCGTGGAAGAACATTCACGAATCGAAACGGATCGTTTCACATCTAATCTATGCCTTGGTTGGGACGTGGATTAGCTTGCTATTGGGTGACTCACTCGAGCGAGCCAATCTTGTTTCACTCGGCAAAGCCTTCCTGCGATTGCCTATCGCGTGCCGATCACGGTGGCAGGCGCGAACGCTGGCCAGGATCACCGACACAGAAGCGTTCCGCCGGCCTCTGGGCGGATACTTCCTTGACCGCTTCCACAAACTCCCGGCGGTACCAGACCGGGTCCGCGTGCTGTTTGTTTCGCCTTACACCATCCTGCCCCCCGTTCATGGCGGTGCCGTGTTCATGTCCCAGACCTGCCGGGTCTTGGCTGAGCTCGCCGAACTGCATTTGCTGGTGCTCATTGACAAGCCAGAGGAGCAGCCACCCCACGACGAACTTGTCCGTAGGTGCGCCTCTGCTGATTTCATTGTGCGGCCAGAAGGTCAGGTGCATACATTCGGCTCGATCCTTCCGCACGCAATCCACGAATTCCAGCTTCCAGACATCGAGTGGGTGATCCACCGTCAGATCTTCCTCCGGCAGATCGACGTTGTCCAACTCGATTACCTCCCCATGGCGCAGTATCGATGCGACTTCCGCCAGATCCCACAGATCCTGTTTGAGCACGATCTCTACTTCCAATCCATCGGACGGCAACTGGTGAGCATGGGCAGTCTTCTCAAGCGCGCGATGGCATCCTTCGAATACCTCCGCGCAATCCGTTACGAGTTACAGATCCTGCCTGAATTCGACCGCATCCAGCTTTGTAGCAAGGCGAACCGCGATTTCCTGCTCCCCTTTGCCCCAGACCTCGAGCCGCAACTCGATGACAACTTGCGCGCCGGCATCGACACGGCGGCATATCCGTTCAAACCAAGGGGTCGCCAGCCCTTTACGATGCTCTTCCTGGGCAGTTTCCGGCACGTGCCCAACGCAGAGGCGTTGCATTGGTTGGTGCATCGTTCGTTTCCCCTGGTTCTCGAGGCGTGCCCGCGGGCCAAGCTGATCGTAATCGGAAGCGATCCTCCCCCTCGCTATTCATTACCCGATTTCGGTGAATCCATCGAGCTGCGCGGCTATGTAGACGACATTCTCCAGCCACTGTCGGAGTGCGCGGTCTTTCTCTGTCCGATCCTGAGCGGCTCGGGTGTGCGCGTGAAGTTACTCGAAGCCTTCGCGTGCGGCATCCCCGTTATTTCCACGACCGTCGGTGCCGAGGGTCTAGCCGAGAGGGATGGGGAGTTCTGCTTATTGGCCGACGATCCGCGCCTTTTCGCGGAGAAAGTGGTCCGATTACTCAATCATCCGGAGGAAGCCGAACTCCTGGCCCGGCGCGCGCGGGCGGAAGTCGAAACAAATTGGGACATGCCACTGCTCACCCGCCGACTGGTGGAGTCCTACCGGCGCGTGATAAAACAAAAGCGGTCATGATTACCCGAAGAAACCTCGTCCGCCTCGCCGCGGCTGCGCCTGCGTTGCAGCTTTTCCATCAACTCCGAGCCTTGGCGCGCAGCCCGTTGAAGATCAAGTCCGTCGAGCCCTTCGTCATCCGAATTGGCCCTCGCAAGGATATCGTGTGCTGCCGAATCCAGACCGACGAGGGGATTCACGGGTGGGGGGAAGGCACGACGCCTCCAAACGTTCAGCCGGTACTGGCCCAGATCAAGAGTCTGGCGCAGAGCGTTGTTGTGGGCTCGAGCGCCTGGGATATAGAAAGACTTTGGCGGCGCATGTACATCCTCGAGGAGAACACTCTCGGTGGCACTCTTTACGCAGCCATCAGCGCCATTGACATAGCGTTATGGGATATCGTCGGCAAGAAGCTCGGCGTGCCGGTGTATCAATTGCTCGGCGGCAAGATTCACGACAGGATCCGCATTTACACCAGCTACCGTTGGGGCGGCATTCCACGCACCGCCGACGCTTACTTTAAACGCACCAAGGAATTGATGGCGCAAGGCGCCACCGCGGGCAAGTATGATCCTTTTGGCGAATACCCGGGACCAGACCGCTCGCTACCATCCCGCACGCTCAATGAAGTTCGCGACATGGTAACCGGAATTCGCCGCGCAGGAGCCGATTTCGATATCTGCATCGAGGCGCATGGCAAGTTCAACCTGGCCTCGGCTGGCCGTATTGTGAAGATGCTTGAACCCTTTGATGTTTTCTTCCTGGAGGAACCCGTGCCACCAGAAAACGTCGATGCGATGGCTCAGTTGCAGCGGTCTACAAACATCCCAATCGCCACGGGAGAAGGGTTGCAAGGGCACTTCAGCTTCCGCGAAACGCTGGACAGGGGAGCTGCACGAATTCTGCAACCCGACGCGTCGCGCACAGGTGGCATCACAGCCATGAAGAAGATCGCGGCCATGGCGGATGCCCACTACGTCACGATCGCTCCACACAATCCTAACGGTCCCATGTGCACGGCCGCTTCGATCCATGTCGCGGCCTCGATTCCGAACTTCACAATCATGGAAGAAGGAAACCGGTCCATCGAGCAGTACAGCAATATCTTCAAGGACGGATGGAAGGCGGGTCTTGACGCCTGGACCGTTCCAGAATCCCCTGGTCTGGGCGCAGACTTCAGTCCAGCATTCGTAAAGGAGTTCAGCGTCTCCGTTTAGTTAGTCCACGTAAACCCGCCGCACCCGGGCGCCGATCCCGCACAACACATCGTAGGAAATTGTTCCAGCCGCTCGCGCCATCTGTTGAGCATCCTGATGTGCCTCTCCGTCCATGCCGATGAGTGTCACGGCATCACCTGGACACAGATGCGGCGCATGAGTGATGTCGATCGTTGTCACATCCATGGAAACGGCGCCCAGGATTGGTGCAAACTGGCCGCCTGCGATCATATGCCCTCGATTCGACAATTGGTGCCGGATACCGTCAGCGTAGCCAGCGCCTACGATCGCTATCTTCATCGGGGCAGGTGAAACGAACATCCCGCCGTACCCGATGCGGGCTCCAGCCTCCACCTCCTTCACCGCAACAATTCGCGCCTTCCAGGCAAGCGCTGGAGAAACATTCAAGAGGTTGGCTGGTCCATGTTGGGCGGGGGCGATGCGCAGTGGGGATGTGTAGCCATAGACGGCGTGCCCCGGGCGAATCATATTCTTCCAGCTCTGCCGCCGGCCGTACGCGATGGCGGTTGTACTCGCCATGTGTTCCAGGTGCCAGGTGATACCCTCCCGCCGCAGATCTTCACAAATGCGCTCGAAGGCGTTCTGCTGCTCCTCTGTTTGGCTACCTGTGTAGTCGCTGGAGGAGGCGAAGTGTGTCATGACGCCTTCAAGGACCAGATGAGGAAAGCCTCGAACGGCTTTCGCGATGGTATCCATGCTGGCTCGAATGCCCAGTCGGCCCATCCCGGAATCGATCTTCAGATGGTAGGTCGCCGGGACACCGCGCTGCTTTGAGGTGGCTCCGAGAGCGTCGAGACCGAGTCGGTCGTGGACGGCCGGAGTTAGAGCGTAATGAAGTATTGCTTCCACTTCATACGACAGAAAGCCCGCCATGACCAGAAGTCGAGTTGCGATGCCGACCTCGCGCAACCGTACCGCTTCCTCTACGCTGCTGACGGCGAGCCAGTGCGCCCCCTCGGCGGCAAGAATGCCAGCTACCTCGACGGCCCCGTGTCCGTAGGCGTCGGCTTTCACTACTGGAGCGACGGTCACCTCCGCACCGGCAAGTACCCGGATGGCTCTGAAGTTGGCGGCTATTCTACTGCGTGAAATCTCGACCCAGCACCGGCACTCCGGTCCTGTCATTTGTTCTCCAGAAGCCTCGCCAACAGAGTCTCGTACGATGAGGTCACTGTATCCCAACTGTAGCGTTGCTGGACGCGGTCTCGCGCCTTGGAACGCCAGTCCATGCGCTCGGATTCAGTCATCCGCAATACAGACTGCAACTGTGAGACCAAACTGTCATGTTTAAATGCGATCCCGGCGCCGCCGGCTACCTCGGTGTTTTCCGGCGTATCCAGGAACAATGTCAGTGCACTTCGGCCCATGGACTCAATCAACGCCGGATGAGTGCCGCCGACTTCGGTCGCGTGAATGTAGGCGAAGGAATGCGAGGTCAGTTCGCGATAGCCTTCGCCATAGATTGCCCCGGGAATGACGATCCGGGGATCCCGAGTGTTGCGCACTTGACGAATGTAATCCGCTGCGTAAGGCGTGTCGCCGATCAGCGCCAGCTTGAGATCCGTTTCTACCTGCTCGAACGCCTGGCGCACCAGCAAGGCGTTGTTCTCGGGCTCGAGCCTGCTCACGTAGAGAAAGTACTTGCCTGGTTCGAGCCCCAACTGTCGCAAGACGTGAGTGGATTCAGTCCGTTGCTCGTCCGCTCCATACGAAATACAAACGGACTCTTTACCATATCGCTCCCGGTAATACTGAGCGATGCTCATGGCATCGCTGACTACGGCGTTCGGACAGAAAGTGGACAGTCTTTCCGACATCGCATACCACCACTGGCCGAGTTTGTTCCATTTTTTCCGGTTGCGCTCGAGTCCATCGACATTCAACGCTACCGGCACACCCAGAACTCTCGGAAGCCAGGTAAAAATTGCGTTGGCCGCGTTGCAGTAGAGTGCTACTTCGGGACGGTGAGCCAGCAGGTGAAGCGTGCTGAGGAAGGTGTGAAATACGGTGTCGAAATATTTGTGCCGGATCGTCGGTAGAGCGGTGAGCTCGACGCCGCGATATTGGCGCTCGGTATGACGCTCGCGGCAGTATACCCTCACGGAGTGACCGCGAGCGGCCAATCGGGTGGACAGCTCTTCCGCGAAGGTTTCGAAGCCACCATAACGCGCGGGAATGCCCCGTGTGCCAACGATGGCGATGCGCATCACGGACTAGCGGCCGGCGGCGCGCGAGCGGGCCAACACGCGAGGCAGCGATTTGGCCGGTCTTGGGGCTGGCGCGCTCACCGGCCTATAGGCAAACCAGGAGGCCATGTATTCGTCGGAAACCCGCTTCCGTTCCATGATCTGGCGGCGCTTCTCAAGAGCACGCCGGTAGTTCTTGGCCAGATACGCAAACGCCTTAAGCGACGACTGTTCACGGAAGAGGCAGGCGCCCAGCACAACAAGGTCCCGGAATGTGATCGAGAAGAAGTTCTTCCGATAGACACCAGGGGTGATGTTTTTGATGCGCATGAGGAAGCGATTCTTCACCGAGTGCATGTTGATCCCGGCCGGCAAAGCCCCACGGTTGCCGGGCAAGGCGCTACGCACATGATAGCCACGGGCGTGCGGCGTGTATATGCACTTCCAGTCAAGAAGCTGCGCCCGCCATGCTACGTCGGCATCTTCACGGTAAACGAAAAAGTCCGAGTCGAAAAACTCGCCATCAATGGCAGTATCCTGGATCATCCGGCGCCGGTAAAGCGCCGCGGCCGCGGTTGCACCGAACACATACTCCGGCTTCCCGTAGTGCCCGTTGTCGATTTCCTGGCTGCCCCGGTCGAGATGCCGCAACATCGGGTTGAAGTAGATGCCTGTGGAATCCACGCGTTGCACGGACGGGATCTCGAAATTCGCTTTCAGCGTGAGAAGCTTGCCGCAAACCGTGCCGGCTTTCCTGTCGGATTGACCGGCCGCCACCAGCGCGGAAACGAAGTCACGCATTAAAAGGACATCGGGATTCAGCGTCAGCACCCAGTCCCCGCTCGACAAGCCGATGGCCTGATTCTGCGCGGCGGCGAAGCCGATGTTTTCCTGGTTGTAAATGATCTCGCAGCGTTGTTCAAACTGTTCCAAGATGTCTGTGGTGCCATCTGTAGAGGCGTTATCGATGACAACAATTTCGAGATTGGGGTAGTTCTGACTGAGGACCGAATTCAGGCAGCGTTTGATAAAGCGACCGCTGTTGAAGGTCACAATAGTGACCGAGACAAGTTCTTTAGAAGCCATGCTGGTGATTCGTTAAATTTATTCTTATTGGTTTCACCATCAAGGACGCCCGCTACCAACTCGGCCGCCGGTCCGAAAAATTCTGCCGGCGAATCGTATCACTGTAGTATACCCACTGTCTATACCAGGATCGGTTGAGATCCGTTTCAGTACCGACCGTATTAGAGATCCAGCGATGACGGAAGCCGCGACGAGCCGGACTGACACAGGCCCAAAGTGCTTCGCAGCATATTGCAATAGGTTACCATACCAATACCATACGATCTCTTTATGGCTCAAATAATCCAGCGAATGCCCTCCAGTATGAATGGCCTCGACCGAAGGCTCATACCAGACTTCATAGCCAGCCCTGCGCAGCCGGAGCAGAAAATCGACATCCTCAAACCAGAGTGGATGAAAGCGCTCATCTAAGCCGCCCAATTGCGTCCAGGCGTCACGGCGAACCATCAAGAAGGCGCCCGCCGGCTGTTCCACCATTTGAGCCCGATCAAGATCCACGTCCGCGCAGCGGTACCGCCGGTTGACCGGATTTCGCGGCCAGACACGGTTTAGGCCGAGCACCTCAAAACACATCGAAAGGGGTGACGGAAATCTTCTGACGGCAAACCCAGCTTGCACCTGCCCGTTCGCACCCATCAACTTTCCAGAGGCAACCGCGACGTTCGCTTGCCGGCAAAGTTCGGAAAGTCTCTGCAACGGCGACCGGATCACCGCATCCGGATTAAGTAAGAGAATCATCTCGCGATCCAGGAACCGGTATCCAATGTTCGTTGCCGCGGCAAAGCCGAGATTGTCCGGGTTGCGGATCAGATGCACTCCGGCCCGGTTTGCTGCAATGGCACACGTGTCATCGCGGGAGCCATTGTCCACCACCACCACACTCCCACAGTATCGAACCGCAGCGTCGAGACATGGACCTAAATGCGTCGCGGAGTTGTGGGTGACGATTATCGCCCCAACCGATAAGTCCGCTGCACTCATGTCAGTGCGAAGTATAGTCTCCAATACCATTCAGATCCGGTCGCCGATTGCAGCTCATGGATGCGATCCTCGTGACGCCGAAAGATCTCACGGATTTGAATCTCATCTCCTGGCTGCTTCCATTCTATGTCCGCATGCAAACCTTCCCACTTGCCTCGAACCCACCCAGCAAAAGCACCATGCCTGAGGGCCACCAGGCCCCATAGCAATTGTGCCACCACCGTGGCCCAGGGCCACGAATCGCGCGTGCAATACTTGCTTGCCAGAAATATCTGGTTCCGCGCGATCAATCGAGTTGTCTCCGGATGCCACAGACCAAGCGTCGCACTCCCCCAATGCCGGGCGACTGCCTCAGGGGCATAAACCCCCTCATAGCCCGCCAGCGCGCACCGGAGCCCAAAATCGACGTCTTCCAGATAACTTTCGAATCTCTCATCAAGCCCGCCAACTTGATGAAACAACTCCGTCCTGAGCAGCAAGGCTGTGAACGGGGCGGATTGGATTGCCTGCCTCTCATTCCAGATGCGGTTGTCGGGCTTGCCGCTGCCGCACCGCCAGGCGCAGCCACCCCGGCACACGAGGTCGAATGTGGCATCAATCAGATCGGTTCGGCGGGCCTGTAGGATCTTACCTGTAGCAAACCAGGCACCAGATTTCATGGCCGCCAGCAAGTGCCCAAGCCAATCGGCTTCGAGCTCCACGTCATTGTTCAGGATCGTAACCAAAGGGGTCCCGGTTGCTTGCCACCCAAGGTTGACCGCATGGGCGAATCCGCGATTTCCTTTCAAACGCATGACTGTCGCTCCTTGCCGTTCGGCTTCCTGTGCGGAAGAGTCGGTTGAGGCGTTGTCCACAACAAGAACGCGCTCAGGTTTCAGCGTTTGCCGAGCCAAGTCATTGATCACACGCAGCAGCCGTTCCCCCCCATTCCAGTTTGGGATGATGGCTGTTACCGGAGCGCTCATGTTTGCAGGAACCGCTGCTTCCCACGTGCAAATCGTTTGCGGGCAAGGAAATAGAGGTTATAGAACCCATCGCGCCAAGGGTTTAGCTTGATTTCACCAAGCCGGGAAGAGTAAAGGATTGAAATCTCGGCAAATCGAATCTTAAAGTTTCGAATCGCTTCGATCTTTATTTCCTCGGAAAACGCCATGCTGTCTGACTCAAGCACCATATCTCGCAGGATGGAACGGCGAAACACCCACATACCACTTTGCGAATCTCTAACCCAACGGAAGAAAAGGACCGACATTGCAATGGAAAGCACCAGATTGCCGAACCTATGCTTAAGGCTCATTGCATTCCGATCACGCACGGGAAAACGGGATGCGTTGAGGAAGTCGACTTCCAGGTGAAGGAAGGCCTCGATCAGGTAGGAGATTGCGTCGGGGGGATAGCTATGGTCGCCATCGAGGGTTACGATCACATCGCCCGTGGCTTGGCGAAAGCCGGTTTTGTAGGAGCGCCCGTAGCCACGGACGTCTTCTCGGATCACATGTGCGCCAAAGGAGCGGGCGATCTCGGAGGTTCGGTCAGTGGAGCCGTTGTCCACGACGATCACTTCGTCCACAAACTCGGGCATGCGGCGTAAGACCCGCTCGATCCCTTGTTCTTCATTCAAACAGGGAATGATCACAGTGATCCTGCAACTCTTGTACAAACAGATATTGTAGACGGGGCAGGGGAAATCAGCCCAGCTTCCAACCGTTCCGGGTCCTCGGCTTGATGAACTGATTGGCCTCGGGCAAGTTGGTCACTTTCATCTTGGCGCTGTCCCATTCCAATTTGCCTTCGAAACGGAGCGCGAGCACGCCGAGTAGGATCCATTCGGTGAACGGTCCGGCAATGCTGAAGTCCGAGCAGGCCCGCTCGCCGCCTTTCGCGGCCCGGATCCAGTCGCGGTAATGCCCCGGCGACCTTGTCAGGAGTGGCGGCGGGAACTTGTAATCCTCCATCCGCTCGGCGGGCAACAATCGAGTGCCCTCGCCGTAGGTGCCAGTTGTTAGGAAACCCTTGTCGCCAACAAAGAGACTTCCATTGCTGCCTCGAGCCGCCAACCGGTTCACAGTCGCGTCCAGTCTGGCGTTGCTGTCCTGAGGAGGCGATGGTGCAGGTTGACGTTCCGGCCTGCCAGCGCCACCACCCGCACCGCCCTGAGCGCCGACGCGAGTCCTGGGGAGATCGCCCAGCAACTCGCTTTCGTCGAGGCCCGCCGGACGTGGCGGTGGACCAGTCATACCGTCGTACCAGAAGATCTTAACGGGTGGCATCGATGCCCGGGCCGGGAAATCGAAACGGATGACAGACTTCTTTGGATACGTGTATTGGCTCTTCCCCTCCTGGCTGATGCATTCGACGCTCGTAGGAGCTCCTAGCATGAGCGCGATATTCGGCGCGCCCAGGATGTGGCAAGCCATGTCTCCCAGTGCGCCGCAACCGAAATCGAACCATCCGCGCCAACTGAAGGGCAGATATGCCGGGCTGTAGGGCCGCATGTTACTGATCCCGAGCCACGAATCCCAATCGAGCGTCTCCGGCACTGAAGCCTCGGCTGGGAGCGACTGGAGACCTTGGGGCCAGATGGGGCGATTCGTCCAGGCATGCACTTCCGTGACGTTTCCGATCTCGCCCGCCCAGATCATCTCGGCGCATTTTCGAGTGCCTTCGTTCGAGTAGCCCTGATTGCCCATTTGGGTGGCGACCTTGTATTTCGCCGCAGCCGCCGTGAGAAGCCGCGCCTCCCAGATCGTCCGGGTGAGAGGCTTTTGGCAGTAGACGTGTTTTCCACGCTCCATTGCCCACAATGTTGCCGCGGCGTGCATGTGGTCCGGTGTCGCAACGATTACGGCGTCGATGTTTTTGGCCTCCTTATCGAACATCCGCCGGAAGTCGGTGTACTTCGGCGCCTTCTCATATAATTGGAACGTTTGCTCGGCGCGCTTGGAATCCGGATCGGCCAGCGCCACGATATTCTCACCGATGCAGCCGGCGATGTCGCTGGCGCCCTTCCCGCCGGCGCCGATAGCAGCTATGTTCAGCTTCTCATTGGGCGATTTGAAGCCCAATTGTTTGAGGGAGGGCACGCTCCCGAATCCACCCGCCGGGGCTGCGCCGACGAGCAGGGCGCCGTGGAAGAAGTGCCGCCTTGAAAACGCCTTGTTTGCCATGGAAAGAACACCTCGCGCTGAGTACTGAGCCGTATTATATACGGGCCACTCTGTGAGCGTTGCACACAGGCGGCCGCTTCCTCGCCGGATGATCGACTTTTTCCTCGCCCCTGGCGTCTTACCATGTGTATATGCGGACATGGCTTTACGTTCTGGGGCTGTACGTTCTGACGCTCGCCGCGCCGGGGGCCGCGGAATTGACTCAAGTCCAAGTGGTTTACATCTTGCCGATGGCAAATGGCCTCGATCAATATCTCGCCAACCGGTTGACGAGCGAACGCGTTTATCAGGTGGTGACCGAACCGGGACGCGCTGATGCCGTGTTTACGGATCAGATCGGTCAGGGTTTCGAACAAAGACTGGTGGAGTTGTATCCGCCTCCGGAACCTCCAAAGACTGAGGAAAAGGAAACCGACAAAGACAAGGAAGCCGCGCGATCCGCGAAAATTGAATCGGCCGGACGTTCCTCGTCTTTCTCCCGCGGTAAGGGCAATGTCTTTCTGGTGGACTTGAAGACACGGCGGGTGCTGTGGTCCGTTTTTCAACCTCCGAAACGGATCGCCGCTGATGAAATGAATCGAACATCAGCTCGCATTGTCGAGCAGTTGCGCAAAGACCTCGGACGAAAGTAATCCGCATTCCCTTTCAAAACTTGCCGATAAGCCGACCGAGAGCCAGATGCGTCCTCGGGCGAGCGAACTCGATCCTCGATTGTGGCGGGCGGTGTATGCCTTAGCCATAATTACGACACTCGGCTTAGTTCTTCCTCTGCCCTCGAAGGCCTTCGATCCATCAAAAGCACGGCCAGAACCATGGGCAGACCCACGGCGGCGCGCCATATACCTCTTCCACATTGCGCGGTTTGTCGAGTGGCCGGTGACGGCGTTCGGAGAGCGCGACACGTTGCATCTTTGTGTGATTGGGCAAACGCCGGTGGCGCGGGCTCTCGAGGAGGCTGTGAAGGGGAGGAGGATTCATAGCAGGATGCCGTTGGTACGAACTCCCGTCAACACAGCAGAAACCGCCGGGTGTCACCTGGTGTACTTGGGCGTGGAGCAGAGCTTTCAGCTTCGACAATTTCTCAGGTCGCTCGAGGGCCTCCCGATTCTGACCGTTGGGGAGTTGCCAATGTTTACGGAGCGCGGAGGAATGATCAACTTCGTGCGCACGACGAAAAAACTCACTTTCGAGATCAACCAAGAAGCGGCGCGACGCGGGCGGCTGCGGATCAGCTCACAACTTCTGCGAGTGGCCTCCAAAGTTCGCGTGGGAGGAGGCCGCTAAGGAATGCTAGGCTTCCAGGACGGTTCCATCCGGAGGAAGCTCATCCTGCTGATGGTGGCCACCAGCATGCTGACGCTATTGGCAGCCTGCGCGTCCTTCCTCGTAAATCAGTTCTTCGAATTCCGGGAGGCGAGCCAGCGGGAACTTGAGCGGCTGGCCGAGATTATCGCAGCGAATAACATCGCGTCGTTGGTTTTCGAGGACGAACCGTCGGCCGAACAGAACCTGGCGACATTGCGACTGGAGCCGCACATGATGGCGGCGCGGCTTTTCACCGAGGATGGAACCATTCTCGCGACCTATCTGAACCCCAGCCGAAGCAACGACCCGGTGCCGGCCCAGCCGCGCAAGGAGACTTCTGAGTTTGAGAGAGACAAGCTGAAGCTGTTTCACGAAATCTCAATGGATGGGCAGAAAGCGGGAACCGTCTATCTGGAATACCAGTTGACTCCCCTCAGTGAACTGTTCCGAAATTTCGCCGTTCTCGGCTTTTTGGTGTGGATGGGCTCCTCTTGTATCGCCTTGGCAGTGTCCTCGCGGCTTCAAGGTATAATCTCAAAGCCGTTGCTCGAGCTGGCGAGAACGGCCGACCGGATCTCCCGCGACAAGGACTACGACCTGCGGGTCCGGCTGGAGCGAAATGATGAAATCGGCACCGTAGTCTCCGCCTTCAATGGGATGCTCTCCCAAATCCAAGACCAGGACCGGGAATTGCGATGTCACCAGGAGAGCCTCGAAGAACAAGTCGCCGACCGCACTCAGGACCTGTTGCACCTGAATCGGGAGATGCATCTTGCCAAAGAGAAGGCGGAAGAAAGCGCTCGTCTCAAGGGAGAATTCCTGGCCAACATGAGCCATGAAATCCGTACGCCCATGAATGGCATCCTGGGCATGACCGAGCTCGTTCTAGATACGCCGCTCAGCCCCGAGCAGCGGGAGTACGTAGCCGCCGTGAAAGGATCGGCGGATTCGCTTCTCACCGTCCTGAACGACATTCTGGATTTTTCGAAGATCGAGGCCGGGAAGCTTCTCCTCGATCCGATCTCGTTTTCGTTGCGGCAAAGCCTGGGAGAAACGGTCAAACCGCTTGGCATCCGGGCACATCAGAAGGGGATTGAGTTTTTGGTTGATATCGACCAGGAAGTGCCGGATCGGTTATCGGCCGATATCGGCCGCATCCGGCAAACTCTGATCAACCTGGTTGGCAATGCGCTCAAGTTCACGGAGAGAGGGGAGGTCGTGGTGCAGGCAGGCCATCGTCCGACGCCCGACGGCAAAATCGAGCTCCACTTCGTGGTGCGTGATACCGGCATCGGCATTTCCCAGGAGAAGCAAAAGCTGATCTTCGAGGCATTCACGCAGGCCGACGGCTCGACTACACGCCAGTTCGGCGGCACAGGTTTGGGACTGGCGATTAGCTCCCGGCTCGTCGGATTGATGGGCGGGCACATTTGGGTAGAGAGCGAACCAGGTCTTGGCAGCGCGTTTCACTTCACAGTGATCACCGAGGCGTCGCCCGAACTCGAGGAAGTGGATACGGAGGCCCTGCCACTCGAAGGGATGCACGCCCTGCTTGTGGACGACAACTCGACGAATCTTCGCATTCTCGAGAAGATGCTCGCCTGCTGGGGCGTGCGTTGTCTCACGGCGTCGAGCGCCGCGGAGGCGATGGAACGGCTGGAACACGGTCCACAACCGAAGATTGCCCTGCTCGATGTCCAAATGCCTGAAACCGATGGAATCGAGCTGCTGGCTGAACTGCGCTTGCAGGCGGAATGGAGAAACCTGCCGGTTCTCCTCATCAGCTCATCGTATGGTCCAGCGGACAGGGAGGCGAGCCGGGAGCTGGGTGTTTCCCAGTATCTGACTAAACCAGTAAGCCAGCCCGAGCTATTTCGCGCCATTCAGAACGCGTTGCGAAAACCCCGTCCGGAGCCGGAAACGCAACCGGTAGTGGCGAAAATGCCGGAGGAACGCCGGGGACCGCTGGTGCTGCTCGCCGAAGATAATCCGGTGAACCAGCGCGTCGCCCAGCGTCTCCTCGAGAAGAAGGGATTCCGTGTTATCAGTGCCGCCAACGGCCTGATCGCCGTCGAGAAATGGCGCTCCACACGTCCCGACATCATTCTGATGGATTTGCAAATGCCGGAGATGGATGGTTTTCGGGCCACAGCCAGAATCCGCGACGAAGAGGGCACTACTGCCTGCCCCGTGCCGATTATCGCGCTCACCGCCAACGCTATGAAGGGAGATCGGGAGCGTTGTCTCGACGCGGGCATGAACGGGTATGTCTCCAAACCAATCGATGTCGACAAACTCTTGTCGTCCATCCAATCTCTCCTTCCGGCCGAAGACACCGTTTCCGTGTGAGGCGAGCCCATTTCGGGCGGTGCGCTACCATCGAAGCAGTGAGAATTGGAGATCTTTTCGGGCGGGGGCGCCCTGTTTTCAGTTTTGAGTTCTTTCCACCAAAAACGGAAGCGGCGGCGCAAGAACTGCTCGCTACAGTGGCGGAATTGAAGGAGGTCGGCGCACCTGATTTTGTTTCGGTGACGTATGGCGCCGGCGGTTCAACGCGGTCGCGGACTCTCGACTGTGTCACCCGGATTCAAAATGATCTCGGCGTTCCCTCTATGGCGCATCTTGCCTGCCTGGGACATACCGAATCGGAAATCGGGGAGATTGTCCGCCGTCTGGCCTCAAGCCGAATCGACAATATCCTCGCTCTGCGCGGAGACCCACCCAAGGACGGAGCCTGCCCTGTGACTCCGCTCGCGCACGCCACCGACCTGATCGGCTATCTCCGGTCGAGTTTCGATGTCGACATCGGCGCGGCTTGCTATCCGGAAGGCCATCCTGAGGCCACCAACCACGAGGACGATCTCAGCTTCGCCAAGCAGAAGATCGACCTGGGCGCGCGCTTCTTGATCACGCAACTCTTCTTCGACAACGCGGACTATTTTCGCTTTGTAGGACGGGCCCGTCACGCTGGCATCACCGCTCCCATTGTCCCCGGGATCATGCCAATCACCAACGTTGCGCAAATCGAGCGCTTCACTACGATGTGCGGCGCCCGCATTCCGGAATCGCTGCACGCAAGATTGAATCGATCTCGCGAAGATTCCGGCGCCGTGATGGCAATTGGTATGGAGCACGCCATCGCACAATGCCGCGAACTGCTGGCCGGAGGCGCTCCGGGCCTCCATTTCTATACCCTCAACAAAAGCCTCGCCACCCGAGTTATCCTGGCAGCCATACGCAGGCAATAACCATGATGACAAGACGATCCTTTCTCGCTTCCACTGTTGCGGCGCGCGCCGTGGGGGCCGCTGATGCCCGCCGGATGCACGCGGGCGCTGCAACGGCGAACATTACTCCCGCGCTCGGGTGTTCCCTTGCCGGCAGCATGACCAACCATATCGGTTTGGAAGTTCACGATGAGCTTCATGTGAAAGCCGTGGTGCTGGACAATGGGCAGGCGCGCGTCGCCATTGCCACGGTTGATTCCTGCGTCATCCCGCGGACTGTGTTTGATCCGGCGAAGAAGCTCATCGCACAACACACGGGCATTCCTCCATCCCACTTGTTGCTCTCCGCAACGCACACTCACAGCGCTCCGGCCGCGGCTCACCTGTTCCAGAGCCTGCCGGATCCGAAGTATGTCGAGTTTCTCACCACCCGCATTGCCGATTGTGTCCGTCTTGCGGCAGGCCGACTCGAGCCAGCGCAAATCGCATGGGGTGTTGGGAAAGAGCCGAGGCTGCTGTTCAATCGCCGCTTCCTCATGAAGCCCGGCACAGTGCTGAAGGATCCATTCGGACGCACTGACAAGGTGAAGATGAATCCCGGGCAAGGGAATCCGAACATCGAAGCGCCCGCGGGACCGATAGATCCCGCTGTGGGGCTCGTCGCCATACACAGTCTCGATGGCCGCCCGATCGCCTTGATCGGAAACTATGCACTACACTATGTCGGTGGCGTCGGAGCCGGGCACATCAGCGCGGATTACTTTCCGGTCTGGGGCGAAACAGTGCTGCGGCTGGCGGGCGTGGCTTCCCGCCCGCCAGTCACGATGATGACGAATGCATGTTCCGGCAATATTAACAACGTCGATGTGCGGGCGCCGCGCATTTCTTTTCCCCCTTACCGGAAGATCGAGCAGGTCTGCGACATCCTCGCCGCCGAGAGCCTGCGCGTTTGGAAGGAGCTAAAGTTCACCAGTTGGGAAGTGTTGAACGGCTCATTCGAAGAATTGGACCTCGGTGTTCGACTGCCGTCGCCGGAAGACCTGGCGGAGGCGAGGAAGCGGGTGGGCGGCGATCCGGGCAACAGATTCAAGGCGGTGGAAGACATCTACGCGCGTGAGACCATTTTCTTGGCGCGCGACTTTCCCAAGTCGATGAAGGTGGTGGTTCAGGGACTCCGCATCGGCTCACTCGGCATCGGGGCTTTTCCGGGAGAAGCCTTTACCGAAATGGGTCTCGAGCTGAAGTCAAAAAGCCCATTCGCCACGACGATGGCTGTTGAGCTTGCGAACGGATATCACGGCTATATCCCAACCGTCGAAGCGCATGTGCAAGGCGGGTACGAGACTTGGCGGGCTAAGTCGAGCTATCTGGAGGTGGAAGCGGCTCCCAAGATGGTATCCGCGGCCCTCGGCCGCCTGAGAGCGATCTCCGGTTGACCGCTCCCGAGACGATCGCGATACGGATGGATGGCAGACACAGATGACAAGGCCTTCGAAGTGCTTGTGAACTTGCAGCGGAAGATGAAGCCGGGCGATAAGTTGGTTCATGCACCGGAAATGACGGTGATGGGAATGCGAATGCAACCGGATCAGATCCGAAAGCAATACCCGAATCCCGGAGAACGCGAAGTCTTTCTACGGGCGGTCGCAATTCGCGTGGGCTGGGAAACAGTCGAACGTGCCTACGAGTCGGATCGGACAGCAGCGAAAAACCATGATGAGCGTGCCGGTCAACGCCTTCACCAGTCTGTTGCGGGCACTCGACTAAAATATCAATTTAAGCGCGAACTGCAGCACCCGCGCCGACTCGCCTGTCTGGATAATGTTTTGTGTCGACGACGGCGCTACCGCCTGGCAGCAAGTCTCGCCGAAGCGGGTGTTCGTGATCGTGTTCGAGCCACTCGAGGAGGAAGTTGGGCTCTCGAAATTCGGGTGGTTAAGCGTGTTGAATGTCTCCAGCCGGAACTGCAGTGTTGTCCGCTCCGACATTCTGAAGTTTTTCTGCACGCCCAGATCCATGTTGGTGTAACTCGACGCCCGGAAAGTGTTCCGGCCGATGCCGTTCTCGCCCGGTTGTGGAATTGCGAACGCCTGCGCATTCGGGAAGAAGACCGGACCCACGGTGTTCGCCTTATCCTGCAACTTCGATTCCGGCGCGGCTCCCACAAGAGCCGCTCGCGAGACATGGCTATTGTTGGAGGTTCTAACGCCGCTCTGTACGGTCCACGGTTCGCCCGTATACGCGCTCGCGATACCGTTGAGCCCCCAGCCCCCTACGATGTGATTCAACACGCTCGGGAGCGAAGCCCCGAACCTCTTTCCTCGCCCGAACGGCAGATCGTAGAGCCATATGCCGTTGAACACGTGGCGCCGGTCGAAGTCGGAAACGCCCCGTTCATTGCGCCAGTTACGGATATCGGCGGGCGTCCGGGAGTTGGTGGTCGAAAGCCCTCCGCCGCTGGTTGAGCCAACGGGGTCTACCGACTGATTGTCGATCGACTTCGCCAGCGCATAGGATGCTGCTATTTGCAAACCGTTCGAGAATCTCTTCCTGAGTGTGGCCTGCAACGAATGGAAATAGGAATCGCCGCCAGCGTCGAGATAAGTCACAATGCCAAACTGCTGGTTGGGGCGCAGCCGCAGCGCCAACGTCGTTTGCTCGATCCGCCCGGCAAATAGACCCGCGGCGTTCTGGTCCAACTCGGTCTGAGTGGTGGCAGAGTTGACAAACGCACTGGTCAGGATGCCCTGAGTCACAAGTGAAACCGGACTACCTGCGACACCCGCCGGGCACCGTGTGCCGTCGGGCTGGCAGCCGGCCTTCAGATTCCGCTGAAGGAGGCGGAAATCGCCGAGAATCGAATCCGCATTGATCTGGTTCAGATCGTAGGCGCGCATGAGCCGCGTCCCACGCTTACCGATGTAGCCGATCATGCCCACGAAACCATGCGGCAGTTCGCGCTGGATGTTCAAGTTCCACTGGTGGACAGTGGGCAGCTTCAGGTTTTGATCGAAGATTGTGAGCTGGGGAGCCGCGTTCAGCAGTTGACGGGGAGGCGTCAGGAAACTCGACGGCTTGTTGGTTGGCGGTGGCAACTCGAGCGGGAATCGCTCGTTAATCCGTGCATCCGGTACGGAGGTGCAGCCTGCCGTCGTCGCCCCACCCGGATTGGACTGGCAGGACGTAGTGATTCCGGGCACCCGACCTGCGGCGGCCGTAATCTGGAACGAAGAAATCGGATCGAAGGAAATTCCGTAGCCGGTGCGGAATACGGTCTTACCAGACTGGCCTGGACTCCACGTCAGCCCCACGCGCGGACCGATCGCGCCCACGTTGTTCCTGCCGTACCAGGTATCGGCCGGAACAAAGCTAACGAGATCCGGACCTTCGAAATTCCCCTTAGGAGCAAACACACGGCCGCCCGCTTCGGTCGGCGCCAGATTCAATTCCCAACGCGCGCCATAGTGAAACGTGATGTTGCGCCGCAGCTTCCATTCGTCCTGAAAATAGAAGTTGTACTGTTTCAGCCGCTGGCCCTGTGCCCAGAGTGTCACGGCGTTGCCGCTGCGGAACGGAAGGAACTGATCGGACTTCAGGTCGCCCAAGAACACCTGCGTCAGCCGCGCCGGAATGCCGATCAGTTCGTTGATGGTCTGTTGCAGGTTGTTGTTGTCTTGCGGCGCCATCCCGCCGGGAATGGTGAACCCCGTGGGCGGGCGGAGGGTGCGGCTAAAACTGAGAACCGGTGTGACGTTTACGCCGCCTGGCTGGCCCCGCTGATCATTGTGTTGGTAGAAGCGAGCATTGAAGCCGAGACGGAACTGGTGCGCGCCGGAAACGATACTCAAATTGTTGAGAATCTGAGGCGTGGTGATCGCGCGATTGGTCCGCGGTCGGTTGAGGAACGGCTCGCTGATGTTCGTGAAATCGTAGGGCGGGATGTCGGGAAACGCCGGGTTCGCCTCACCCTGCGTGAACAGGAAAAAGAACCGCGAAACGCCCAGAGTCAGCTCGTTTACCACGCGCGGAGAAATCACCCGCCGGTAGCTCAGGGCGAGATTGTGCGACCTCCGGAAGACCTCACCGAGCGGAGCAAACCCGGGATAAACCTGCGGGCGGCTGTTGTTGGGATCGCCCTTCAGCGTGTTTTGGTCGGAAAACAGATAGCGGCCAAAGAGCAGGTTTCTCTCATTGAACGTGTGGTCGATTCGAACCATGATGTGCGGTCCGCGCACCTGCGTCGGAGGATTCCAGCTATAGGTCGCAAGGTTCAGGCCGTCGCCATCGATGTAGGAATTGGGGCGCGGGAAGGTGGCGAGCAGCCTCTGGATGGTAGGATCTAGCCCGATGCGCCTCGGGTCGTCCGTAGCGAAGTAATAGGCCGCCACACAATTCAGATCCGTGTTGGAGGCGCATTCACGAACGCCCGGACGCAAGGCGCCTGTGCGTGGATCCACGAGTTGCGGGCGGTTCCGGTCGATCCGAACGCCATCCACGTCGAATGGCGCGTTCGGATTCAACCGGAAGTAGCGCCACCGGCCGGCGAGCGCATCCGGCGTGTACAGTGCCGGAGCGAGGCCAAACACATCATCGACCGGCTGCGCGAAGTTAATCTTCTGTCCTTGCCAGGATGCGAAGAAAAACGTCTTGTTCTTCCGGATGGGCCCTCCGATCTCCCAACCGTACTGATTGAGCTTCATGTCCGGTTTCTCGGCCTCGAGCGCTCGCGCGAAGAAGTCATTCGAGTTCAGGGCCTTGTTCCGGAAATAATGGTACACGGTTCCGTGAAGCTGATTGGTGCCTCCCCGCGTTGCAATCGATACCGAAGCGCCCGAGTTGCGTCCTTCCTCGGGCGTCGGATTTGAGGTCGTCACCTTGAACTCCTGCACGTTGTCGGGGTTCAATCGGAAGGTGTTGCCTAACGGATTCGGCACCGAAGACTCGTTAGCTTCGATGCCGTCGATGGTTGTGTTAAACGCGCGGTCCCGCGAGCCGTTGACATGTACGCCGGAGCCCGCGCCCCCCTGCGTCCGCTGCACGACCCCCGGTTCGAGGATCAGCAGGTTCAGCGGATTCCTGCCATTGAGCGGAAGATTAACGATCGCCTTGCGCTCTACGACATTGCCGATCGTCGCGTTGGACGTCTGCAACTGCTCGGCTGCTGCTTCCACCGACACCGTTTCAGTGGCCTGCCCGAGCTCGAGCTGGAGATCCACCACGATCGGCGAGCCGATCTGCAAGACGTTGCTGGTGCGGCGCGCCGTCTTGAATCCCTGCATCTCGACGCTTACTGTGTATGCGCCGACTGGTAATGACGGAAAAGAGTACACGCCAGCTTCGGTGGTTTGTTGCCGGTAGGTGAGGCCAGTAGCCTCATTGGTCGCGACGACCGTGGCAGCCGGTATCACGGCGCCGGAAGCATCCAGAACCGTTCCGGAAATCGAGGACGTCGATGTCTGGGCGAAAGCGGCGATAGAAAGAAAGAGAAATGCAACGAGACTGCCAAGCATAGGGAAACTCCTTCCCAAGTGGACTTAGCTTCAGTATAGGGGAGGGAAACCTTAGATGAAGCGGAAGAAGTCCGAGACGGCAATGGAAACCGGGAAGGACGTTGGGTTCCTCCAGGATGTCGCCGTGGCCGTACTCGTGGAACTTGCCGCCCGGCCGGCGAGCCCAAACCACACGGTGGAGCGGAAAGGCGACCCAAACCGCTTTCGACCAGGTCGCGAGATAGAGCCAATTTTTTTCTCGAGGCCGGCGGCCGATTCCGAAGAAATCACTTCCACCACCAGAAGCGCCCACGAACGGTTCGTCCAGGTCACTTCTCTGAATCTGCGCGGTTGCGCGTATCGGCCATCCGAAAGCAATACTTCGGCAGACTGAATTCACGGCAACAGTGCAATCACGCGAACCAGCCCTCCCGTGCCGTTACGAATCTTCATGGGGAGCGCCAGAACGGTGGCGCCTCGAGATGCAAGCCGGTCGAGATTTGCCATATTCTCCAAACCGTAGATCCCCGCTCCGTTGAGAACCCGGTGGGTTCGAAACTCCGTCGATGGACCGTGGTCCAGACTGGCGGTATCAATCCCTATACCATCCACGCGGCGCTCAACCAGCACTCTGGCTGCCTCTGACGATACGCCTGGAAAATGAAGACTCCGAATGTCACGAGGCGCCGCCGTGCCCATGTACCGGGTCCGATCGCCCCAGTACGCAGCCCACCCGGTCCGCACCAGCACGATGGCGCCGGCCGGGATCCGTCCATTCGCCTTCTCCCACGCTGCAATCTCGGCGGGCAAGAGCTGATAGTCCCGGTCGGCGGCGCACTCTCGAGTGATATCGATCACGACGGCTGGGCCCACGAGCTGACGAAGAGGTATGAGATCTGTCGTTGCCTGCCCCTCGGCGAAGTGAATGGGGCTATCGATGTGAGTGCCGAGGTGCTCGCTTGCGGAAAAACTCGCGGACGCATACCAGTATCCGCCGGGCGCCTTGCCCCAGGCTTCCTTCTCCCAACGGAAAGGCTTCGCAGTGGGCCAATGAATTGTGCCCTCGTCAAACGCGTGTGTCAGGTCGACCAGCTTACTTTCATCGATGGCGTATCCCGCGCGCGCGGTTACAACCGTAAGGACCGCGACAAGTGCACCCGTCCACGCCGGCAACGTCATGCTATTCCCTCCTACTTGGCATCGTAAACCAGGCGGCATGCGATCGATAGCGGGGAGGGCGACAGGCAGCTTTGCTAACGCCAGTTTGATAGATTGTGAGACATATGATGAAGCTTAGTTGTCTCACCCTCAGCTTCCAGAACCAATTCAGGACCGGCAAAATGGACATGTTCAAATTCATCCAGCAATGCCGCGCCCTGAACTTCGATGGAATCGACCCGCATATGAACAGCCTCGGTGGTACAGGCAAGGACTACCTGAAGAAGGTCCGTCGCTCGGCGCTCGACTCCGGCCTTGCAATCGCCAGCATGTGCGTTTCCACTGAGTTCGGCCGCGATGCAGCCGCCGTACCCGCCCAGATCGAAAAAGCGCGCGGGGCCATCGAGGCCGGTATGTTCCTGGGCGCCCCGATCCTGCGTGTATTCGTCGGTTCCGCGCCATCTCCCGACAAGACTGAGGAAGCCTTCCAGCGTGGAGCTGACGCCCTACGCAAGTGCGCCGAAATCGGAGCCGAAGCCGGTATGCCTGTCGCCTTGCAGAATCATAGCGGGCTCACATCTACCGGCGACGATATGCTCAAGTTCCTCAAGACAGTAAATCACCCGAACTTCACACTGCTGCTCGACACCGGGCACTTCACCGGGCGCGACGGCCCCAATGGTCCCAAGCTTCCAGGCCACACCTACGATCACTACTACCGGAGCATCGAACAGGTTGCGCCGCTTACCCAGTCCGTTCGCACTAAGCTCTACCTTCTAGACGACAAGGGCGTCGAGAAATTCATCAACTACAACCGCGTGTTCAACATTCTGCGCGGCGTGCACTACAATGGCTTCGTCAGTCTTGTGTATGAAGGCAAGGAGGACGAAATGACCGCGATACCGCGCGGAACGCGCTTCCTGAGATCCTTTGTTTCGGCGTGCTGACTAGAGTATCACTCGCGCTTCTCGTTTTTGCGCTCACCGTCACCGCGCAAACCAAACGTATCCTTTACATCACCCACTCGGCGGGCTTCGTCCACGGCAGCATCACCGTTTCCAAGCGCGCGCTCGATGACATTGCGCGCCGCACCGGGAAATTCGAAGTGTTCTCCACAGAGGACCTGTCGTTCCTTTCAGCCGACCGTCTACGCGATTTCGACGCCGCCTTCTTCTTCACCAGCGGCGAGCTCCCCATCACCGACGCCCAAAAGCGCGACCTCCTCGACTTCGTCCGCTCCGGTAAGGGCTTCGGCGGCGCCCACAGTGCAACCGACACGCTATACCAGTGGGCCGAGTATGGCGAGTTGATCGGCGGTTACTTCGACGGCCACCCGTGGGTTCATGAGGCTGCTATCGACGTCGAGGACCCAGACCATCCTGTCACCCGAACCCTCGGACGCTCGTTTCGCATCCTGGAGGAGTTCTATCAGTTCCGCTCTTTCTCCCGCGACCGCGTCCGCGTCCTCATGACACTCGACCCGCAGACGATCAACCTCAAAGCGGAAGGCGTCAACCGAACGGACGGGGATTTCGCACTGGCATGGGTGCGCCCCTACGGCGAAGGACGGGTCTTCTATACTGCCCTCGGCCACTTTGACGAGACGTGGCTCGATCCACGCTTCCAGCGCATGATCGAGGGCGGGTTGTTGTGGATGGTGCGCGAGGTGGATGGCGACGCGGCTCCCCGCAAGAGCTCGCCTCTGGTACGGCGTGTTTCCAATCTCGCCTACGACACTGATGGCGTTGCCGCCCCGGGACTTCTGGTTTCGATCACGGGCAGCGGGCTCACCTCTGGGTCGCGAATGGACGCCGGAACCCTGCCTCTCCCCTCAAAGCTTGTAGGCACTGAATTGCGGGTCAATGACAAGCTGGTGGGACTGATCTCAGTCGCGCCGGATCGAGTTGTTGCGCAATTGCCCGCGGATCTCAAACCGGGCGAGCCAACCGCGCTGCACGTTGTCGCGGGCGGCATCACCCCCAGCCTGCCGCAAGCCATCCGGGTGGATGACACCGCGCCTGGCATCTTCGGCGTTATCCGGATCGCAAACATGGTCAGCCTCTGGGTCACCGGCCTCGGCTCAGCAACCGACGTGGAGATAACTGTCGGGGGGCGCGCCGCACAGATCGCCTTCCGCAGCGCGGTCCCGGACCTTGCCGGCCTCACCCAAATCATCGCAATTCTCCCGCCAGATCCATCCGGAGAAATCCGCGTCAAGGCCGGCGGTCGGGAGTCGAATGCTCATCCATTAGTTTCCGCGCTTGCCGGAACACAGCCTTAAACATCGCCTCTGTCAATCGTCCCGTCAAAGTGTTCTGCTGGCTCGGGTGATAGGAACTGATCACAGGCGGCAAGCTACCCGGCAGTCGATGCAACTGATTGTGGGCGAATGGAAACTGGCCGCGATGCCCAACGATCGAAAGATATGTGTCAAACGCGATCTTCCCCAAACCGACAACGACCTTCAAATTGGTGAGCAATTCCAGCTCCCGCTCGAGATACGGACGGCACCGCCGGAGTTCCTCTGGCAGCGGTTTGTTGTCCGGCGGAGCGCAGCGAATGCTCGCCGTGATGTAACAGTCGCGCAAAACCAGACCATCCTCGCGATCTCTCGACGAGGGCTGCGACGCGAACCCAGTCGCATGAAGCGTCTTGTAGAGAAAGTCACCAGAGGAATCTCCCGTAAACATGCGACCCGTCCGATTGGCCCCATGCGCTCCCGGCGCCAGGCCGATGATCAGCAGACGCGCGTCGGGATCGCCGAAGGCAGGCACGGGCTTCCCCCAATACTCCCAGTCTCGATAGGCCCGGCGCTTGACGCGCGCGACCGAGGCGCAATGTTCCCGCAGACGCGGGCACTGAGCGCACTCGATGACTTTCTTTTGCAAAGCGAGTAACATTGAGGACATGAAACGAAGAGCGTTTGTAGCTGCGGCAGCAGCCGCCCCCATGGTAGCGAACTCCAACGGCAAGCTCGCCATTTTGGGCGGCGAGCCAGTCCGGCGCAAGGCATGGCACTCCTGGCCCAAGTCGGATCAACTTGAGGAACAGGAGCTGCTCACGGTACTTCGCAGCGGTAAATGGGGCCGTTTTCAAGGCAAAGACTCTGCCGTCGAACGGTTCGAGGGAAGCTACGCGAAGCTTCTCGGTTGCAAGCACGTGCTCGCGACCGCCAACGGCACAAGCGCGTTATTCGCGTCGCTCCATGCGATGGGCATCGGACCTGGGGATGAAGTCGTATTGTCGCCCTACACGTTTGTCGCGACAGCTAACGTTGTTCTTCTCAACTATGCGCTGCCCATTTTCTGCGACTCCGACCTCGACAGTTTCCAGATAGACGCCAATAAGGTCGCGTCGAAGATCACACCGCGCACTGCGCTGATCCTGCCGGTCCATATGGCGGGCTGCGCGGCGAATCTGGACGTTATTCTCGAAACCGCAAAGGCGAAGGGAATTCCCGTACTCGAGGATGCCTGCCAGGCGCACCTCGGCGAATGGCGCGGCCGCAAGCTCGGGACTTGGGGCGCCGCCGGATGTTTCAGTTTCCAGGCGTCGAAGAACCTGAACAGCGGAGAAGGCGGCGTGGTGTCCACGAACGACAGCGCTTTGTATGAACGCGCCTACTCATTCCACTCTGCCGGCCGGCCATTGAACCCGAAGCCTGGCGGCCCGAGCTACGTTTCGAACGCCGCTAATCTCCGGCTCACCGAATTCCAGGGTGCGATCCTCAACGCGCAAATGACGCGTCTGGAAACGCAGTCCCGCATTCGCGAAGAGAACGTCCGCTACCTCACTGGTCTGCTTGAGAAAATCCCCGGCATAAAGCCAGTGCGCAATTACGAAGGCTGTACGCGCAGCGCCTGGCACCTGTTCATGTTCCGCTACGAGAAGGAGGCATTCGCAGGAATCGAGCGCTCGGTTTTCTTGAAGGCCCTCGCCGCCGAAGGGATCCGTTCTTCCTCGGGCTACCAGCCGCTCAACAAGGAAGTCTTCCTCCTACGCAGTTTGCAGTCGAAAGGATTCAAGCGCATCTACGGCGAAAAGATGCTCAAGGAATGGTCCGAGCGGAACGAATGCCCAGTGAATGATAAGCTGTGCGGGCAGGCTGCCTGGTTTTCGCAAACCATGCTCCTCGGCGGGCGGGAGGACATGGACCACATCGGCGAAGCGATCGCGAAGATTCAGGGCCAGGCTGACGCATTGCGGGGGGTTTAGCGCAAGCGCCGAGAGGAGTCTAGTCTGTCTAGACTCGTCTCGACGCGTTCCCCGGCCGCACCCGGGCGTCGGCAGGAGTGCCAACGCGGCACGGTCGAAAACCCACTGCGAAGCCACCTGGATTTGTCATCCCGTCACCTGTGGCTTGGGTGAACTAATCTCAACCTGATAGCCGAGCCTTCTGAGTTCACGAACGAGTTTGTTGCGACGGGTGATTGTGCTCGTCGAACAGCAGCTTGGCGGAGTTTTCGTAGTGTTCATTGTCGGGCACGAACAGGTACGAGGCGTCACCGATAAACAGACCCTCGTGGTCGAACAGTTTCAGGCGCCCCAGCGTGGGCGGCACCTGCCCGTTGAACCAGTCGTGCAGCCGCTCGGCGCCGGTGTCACGGGCGAACTTGCACAGGAAGTCCTGGTCGCAGGGCGTCTGCCGGTCCGCACTGTTCTTGTCGTTGAAGCCGGACAGAACAGGCTGACATCGCCGCTGCCGGGCTGCACAGCCTTGCGACCGACTTCCGGGCCAGTGCGCTCATCAGCCCGCCCGACCGGATCACGTAAGGATAAGCATGATAGGTGGTGGCTCCGTGCAGCCGCAGACTGATCTGGCTGGCCACATACAGCACACCGGAACTTCCTCTTTTTGGCGCTGGGTGGGACAGGTCTCGGCCAGCCGCTGGAGGATGCGGCGATCGATGAGGTAGCGGAACAACTCGGCTTCGGCGGCTTCCGAGACGGTTTCCAAGTAATCGAGATGGCCTTCCCGCAACGCGCCCACGACGAAGTCGCGCTCGTGCTCGAAGGCCACCAGGTCCATCAGTGCTTCCGTTTCCGCCGTACCGCCCTGGGCGGCGGGAGCCGCAACGCCTGTTCCAGCCGGTCGATGCTGGCCAACATGCGCCGGTGTAGTTTGACCAATGTAGCGCGGGCCTGGCGGAAGCGGCGGTAATTTTGGGTGAGCTGGCCGAGGCGGGCGCGTTGGCCGGGAGGAGGGGTGCGCAAACGAGTCCTGCCGGACTCCGACCAGGAGAGGACGGTGGAGGTGTGCAGCGGTCCCTCCTGGGAGGAGCAATGGCAGGAAGGCTTGCCGCAGCGGGTCTTGAGTTGGTAGACGGAACCTTTGAGCAACTGACGGATGGGGAGGAGTTCCTCCAGGTGGAGATGATACTCGGCCAGTAGCAGATGGAGGTTCTGTCGCAGACGGCTGGCGTGCTCGCTCCGAGTAGTCAAGAAGACAAATCTCCTTTATGTTATATATAATAACAACATATAGATACCACGATGTTTTTATCATAAAAACGACGTGACGTCAAACTTTCTTTTTGGGGGCAAAACGGGATACTCAGTCACCCGCCATCAAGACCTCGGCCTGGCCCCAGAAAGCCCGCGGGCAGCGGTGTTCCCCAAACGTCCGCTCGGAGCCCGGGCTAGCAGCCGCAGTGAGCTATCCTACTGTCTGAATCGCAGCTTCAGGAGTTTCCCCGGAATTTCTCAGCCCTTCCAGCCAAGGATCAACTCCAACTGGAGGCTGGCGGGTGACTTCTGAAGGCGGACTGAAAGTTCCGGTGGAGAGAGTTCGTCGGATCCCATCGGCCAGCGCTTAGAACCGGAACGGCGGGATGCCGAAAAAGCGCTGGGTGATAATCAGCAGCTTCTGGCCGTCGGCTGGTCGGATCGATCAGCCGTTTCTTGATAATCAGCGTAGGTGAGTAGAAACTCTCGCTGTCTGTCCGTGCGTGGAGCAAGTAGTGACATCTGCACATACGATGACGTGCGGCAGACACCCAACATCATGTTTCTGCCGGTAAAATTGAGAGTGGCAGACCGGCGAGCATATGACGATTTTGGACTAAACCGCTACGCGGTATTCCGGTAGCACGACCTTCACAGGCTCCTAAGTGGGGGTTTTCGATTCGCTTGGGCCGCCGTGTCCGGCCAGTCGGTGAGAGTTCCATTGCGAAAGCATGAATGGACTGCTTGCAGCGCATTCCATTTCG
>Ga0187893_10002289_pt1 | contig 42613 bp, 41 predicted proteins | sample MA1701074metaG_FD_139574 | JGI IMG/M metagenome (GOLD analysis project Ga0187893, IMG submission 139574) | White microbial mat communities from a basaltic lava cave in the Kipuka Kanohina Cave System on the Island of Hawaii, USA - MA170107-4 metaG ... | reverse complement strand
CCGCGATGGCGAAGGGCGTGCTCGAGAGCATGCTGCTGCGTGGTTTCACCACCGTGCGCGATGCCGCGGGCGCCGATTTCGGCCTCGCCGAGGCCATCGAACGCGGCCTGCTCAAAGGGCCGCGGCTGTTTATCTCGGGCTGGCCGCTGACGCAGACCGGCGGCCACGGCGATGCGCGGCCCAAGGGCGCTCGAACCATGTTCTGCACCTGCGCCGGGCTGGGCTTGTTCGGTGCGGTCGCCGACGGCGTTGCCGAGGTACGGCGCGCCGCGCGCGAGCAACTGCGCAACGGCGCCAACCAGATCAAGGTCATGGCCGGCGGCGGCGTGATGAGCCCCACCGACCCGATCGAGGGCACGCAGTATTCCGCCGACGAGCTGCGGGCAATCTGCGAGGAGGCAGAGGCGGCGAATACCTACGTCATGGCGCACGCCTATTCGCCGCGCTCCATCGAGCGCGCGGTGCGCGCCGGGGTGCGTTCGATCGAGCATGGCAACCTGCTGGATGAGAAATCGGCCAGGACGATGAAGGAGTGCGGCGCCTTCCTCGTGCCGACGCTCGCGACCTATGCCGCGCTCCACGACGGCGCCGTTGGCTTGAAATTGCCGTTGAGCGGAATTCAAAAACTCGAAAAAGTAAGGCAAAAAGGCATCGACGCGATCCGCATCGCCAAGGCGGCCGGCGTGCCGATTGCGTTCGGCACGGACCTGCTGGGCCACATGCACCCGCGCCAGTCCAGCGAATTCGGCCTCAGGCTGCCGGCCATGTCAGCCGCGGAAATCCTGCAAAGCGCGACCAGCGTCGCGGCGCGGCTGCTCGGGCAGGAGGGAAAGCTCGGCGTCATCGCGCCGGGAGCGGCGGCCGACCTGCTGGTCGTCGCCGGCGATCCGAGCAAAGACCTCGCCCCGCTGCAGGCCCCGGAAAAGGGCCTGCTGGCGGTAATGAAGGCGGGGAAGTTCTACAAAAATCTGCTCTGACGCCGCCGCCTCAGGTTCCGCCGCCCACGCGCGTGAAGCGGGACTGGTGGCGGTCGTCCGCGCTGTGCACGGCGGTGACGCCCTTCTTCATGGCCCAGGGCCTCAGCTGGTGGTGCAGGGGCAGGTAATAGGCTTCGTCGCGCACCTTTTCCAGCGCCTCCTTGAGCAGCGCGTCGCGCGCCTTGGTGTCGGTCGCGATCTTGATCGCGCCAATGGTGTTGTCGAGCTTCAGGTCGCTGATCCGGCCCTGGTTGAAGTTGCCGTCAGGACCGGTCATCTTCGTGTGCACCAGCGATTGCAGGGTGTACAGCGCATCGAAGGTTGCCACGCCCCAGCCGAGCAGGTAGGCGCTTGAATCCAGGTTGAGAATCTTCTGGATGAACGGGGTAAACGGTATGGAGTTCAGCTTCACCCGCACCCCGGCCCTGGCCCACATCCCGACCAGCGCCTGGCAGATGCGCTCGTCGTTGACGTAGCGGTTGTTCGGGCAATCGAGCGTGAATTCGAAGCCGTTCGGGTAGCCGGCCTCGGCAAGCAGCTTCTTCGCACCATCGACATTGAGCTTCGGCACGATATCGAGTTGCTTGGAATAGCCGTGCACGCCCGGCGCCACCATGATCCCCGCCGGGATCGACAGGCCGCGCATGGTGACGCGCTTGATCGCCTCGCGGTCGATCGCCATGTTGAGCGCCCGGCGCACGCGCACGTCCTTGAACGGGTTCTTGCCCTTCACGTCGGCATACTTGAGCTCGTTGTTATGCTGGTCCATGCCGATGAAAATGGTGCGCACCTCGTGGCCATCCAGCACCTTGAGTTTGGCCTCCTTGCGCAGGCGCTCCACGTCCTGCACCGGCAGATCGGTCACCAGGTCGACGTCTCCCGAGATCAGCGCGGCGACGCGAGTGGCGTCCGCCTTCACGGGGTTGTAGCTCACCTCGGTGGAGTTGCCGTCCATCCTGCCCCACCAGCCCTTGAAGGCCTCCATGCCGATGTCCCTGTCGGGCGCCCAGCCCTTGATCATGTAAGGACCGGTACCGTTGGTGTTTCGCGAGGCAAAGGTTTCCTGCTTGGCTTTGAAATCCTGCACGTTCTGCGAACCGGTCTTCTCAGACCAGGCCTTGCTCATGATGCGGAAGTCCACGATGTTGCGCAGCAGGACGGGGACCGGACCGCTGAGGATGAAATCCACGGTGAAATCATCGATCTTCTTCACCTCCTTGACGCCGGTGACGTAGATCTGCATCGTCCCCTGCGGCTGCTGGATGCGCGCGTAGGAAAAGACCACGTCATCGGCCGTGAACGGGCTGCCGTCATGGAACTTGACGTTCTTTCGCAGGTTGAAGCGGTAGTGCGTGTCGGAGATCTCCTTCCAGGAGGTCGCCAGCGCCGGCTCGATCTTGTAGTCCTTGGTGTAACGGGTGAGGCCTTCATAGGCATGCTGCAGGATCGAGTTGGTCGTGGCGTGGTTCTGCGAGTGCACATCCAGTGTCAGAATGTCATTCTGCGCCGCCCATTTGAGCGGTACGGCCTGCGCGGGAACGGTTGCCAGGGCCAGGACCGCAGCGGCCAGGATTCGGTTGCATTGCATGGGGTTCTCCCTCCTTTGGAGAATCTATAATACACAAGCTCCGGGGGTTGCACATGAAACTGACGCCAGACCAGCTGCAGGCTTTCGAGCGCGACGGCTACCTGTTTTTTCCCTCCCTGTTCCGGCGCGAGGAAATCAAGGTGCTGCTGGACGAGGTTCCCGCCCTTTACGCGGAGCGCCGGCCGGAGAATGTGCGCGAGAAGACCGGCGACGTGGTGCGCACGAATTTCGCTGCTCACCTCTACAGCGCGCCCTTTGCCCGCCTCGCAAGGCACCCGCGCATGGTCGAGCCGGTGAGGCAGTTCTTCGGCGAAGACGTCTACATGCACCAGTTCAAGATCAACGGCAAGCAGGCCTTCGACGGCGATGTCTGGCAATGGCACCAGGACTACGGCACCTGGCGCAACGACGACCAGATGCCGGAGGCGCGCGCGATGAACGTGGCCATCTTTCTTGACGAGGTGAACGAGTTCAACGGCCCATTGATGTTCATCCCCGGCAGCCACAAGCTGGGCGTGCTCGATGCCGAGCATGACAGAAGCACCACGAGCTATCCACTCTGGGTTATTTCCAATGAAACCATAAAGAAATTGGTTGACCGCGGCGGTATCGTGGCGCCCAAGGGGCCCGCCGGGTCGATGATCCTGTTTCACGGCTGCCTGGTGCACGCTTCGAGTTCGAACCTGTCGCCTTGGAACCGCGTGAGCGTGTATCTCTCGCTGTGCGCCGTGTCGAACCATATCCGCCGCTTCAAGCGTCCGGACTACATTGCGCATCGCGATTTCACGCCGATCCAATGCCTGCCGGACGATTGCCTGTTGAAGGAATACGAGATCGCATTGCCCTGGAAGGATCGGTTCTTTGAACCTGCACGCCAAGCTTCTTGAACGCGAAAAGCAGGGCAGGCCCCTTCGCGTAGGACTGGTCGGCGCGGGCAAGTTCGCTGCCATGTACCTGGCGCAGGTGCCGCGCACGCCGGGAATCCGGCTGGTGGCGATCGCGGACCTCGCGCCGGCAAATGCGAAGACCAATCTGGAGCGCGTGGGCTGGAGTGCGGCCGCCATCGCGGCGACGTCGATTTCCGACGATTGGCAAAAACTGGTTGCGAACCCCGAAATCGACATCATTGTCGAGGCGACCGGCAATCCGGTGGCGGCAGTGGAACACATCCTGGCCGCGTTTCACCATGGCAAGCACGTTGTCAATGTGACGGTCGAAGCCGACGCGTTCTGCGGGCCGGTGCTGGCGCAAAGGGCGAAGGCGGCGGGCGTGGTCTACAGCCTCGCCTACGGCGACCAGCCCGCGATCATCTGCGACCTGGTTGATTGGGCGCGCGCAGCGGGTTTTCCGGTGGTCGCGGCTGGCCGCGGGCACAAATGGCTGCCGCATTTTGCGCAGTCGACGCCCGAAACCGTGTGGGGTTACTACGGTCTGACGCCGGAGCAGGCGAAGCTGGGCGGGTTGAATCCGAAGATGTTCAATTCCTTCCTGGACGGCTCCAAGCCGGCGATCGAAACGAGCGCGGTGTGCAACGCCGCCGGCCTGACCCCCGCGCCCGGTGGTTTGGCTTTTCCTTCCTGCTCCATTGAAAACCTTCCGGGCCTGATGAAGCCCAAGGACGAAGGGGGGCTGTTGCATCACAAGGGCCAGGTCGAGGTCGTATCGTCGCTCGAGCGCGATGGCACGGTCATACCCTACGACATCCGTTTTGGCGTCTGGGTGGTGTTCGAGGGCGAGTCCGAATACATCCGGCGCTGCTTCTCCGAGTACGGCGTGAAGACCGACGTCTCGGGCCGCTACGCCTGCATGTACAAGCGCTGGCACCTGATCGGTCTCGAAGCCGGCATTTCGGTGGCGTCGGTGGGATTGCGCGGCGAAGCGACCGGCTGCGCGACGGGTTGGCGCGCGGACGCAGTGGCGACCGCAAAGAAGGACCTGAAGGTCGGCGAGATGCTGGATGGCGAGGGCGGCTACACCGTCGTCGGCCGGTTGATGCCTGCGGCAGCTTCGCTCGCCCAGGGTTGTCTGCCGCTCGGCCTGGCGCACGGCTGGAAGCTGCTGCGGCCGATCGCCGCCGGCCAGCCGCTCAAGTGGAGCGACGTGGCCTTCGACGCGAACCTGCCCGCCGTGCGACTGCGCCGCGAGATGGAGGCTTCAGTTTCTTCTGGTACAGCTCCGTATGATCGGCCTCGGCGGGCAGCTGGCTGAGCGCGTTCCAGCAGGGCGGCATCGCCGCCCACCATCAACGCGAGCGTGCCGTCGGCGGCTTTCGCCTTGGCGCCGGAAACAGGGCTGTCGAGCATGTGGATGCCCCGCTTTTTCAGCATGGCGCCCAGTTCGCGCGTCGTGCCGGGGTCGGAGGAACTCATGTCGATCACGATCGCGTTTGGCGCGAGACCGGGCAGGGCGGCGAGTACGGCTTTGCGCACCGCCTTGCCGTCGGGAACCATCGTGATCAGGATTTCGGCGCCCTTCGCGGCTTCGCGCGCAGAACGGCGATTGCCGCTGCCGTTCAGATCGAAAGTCTGCAACGCGAAACCGGCCTTCTCCAGGTTCGCGGCCATCAGGCGGCCCATCAGGCCAAGGCCGATGAAGCCGATCCTCACATGCCGCGCTCCTTGAATACCTCCTTGGCGCAGCGGAAGCTCACCACGGCGGCGGGCACGCCGCAGTAGATCGCCACCTGCAGGAACACCTCGCGGATCTGCTCCTTGGTGAGGCCGTTGTTGAGCGCGCCGTTGATGTGCAGCTTGAGTTCGTGTTCCTTGCCCAGCGCCGAGAGCATGGCCAGGTTGAGCATCGAGCGCGTCTGGCGCGGCAGGCCGGGCCGGTTCCAGATGTCGTTCCAGCAATAGGTATTGAGCAGTTCAGCGAAAGGACGGTTGAAATCGTCCACGGCGGCCGTCGACTTGTCGACGTACTCCGCGCCCAGCACCTCGCGGCGCGTCTTGAAGCCGGCGTCGGCGCGTTCCTTGTGGCTTTTCTTGTCCATGGAATTCTTTCCTAGACGATGTCTTCGTAGCGAATGCCGGCGCGCCGCAGCAGACCATCGAAGGCCATGCCGCCAGGGCGCGGGCCGGAGCGGAACGGGAGGGTTCGCGCCGGTGTTTCATCGAGCACTTTCTGCGCGATCGGCAGGTTTTCGCCCGCCATGGCGTCGGTCGCCGCCTGGATCTCGCAGGCGCGCTGCAGCGTCCAGTAGGTGGTGAACGCTTCCGGAATCCCGGGGCAGGCGACGAGCAGGCCGTGGTTGCGCAGGATCAGCACCGATTTCCTGCCGAGGCTTGCAACCAGGCGCGACTGTTCGCCGGTGTCCGTGGAGACGCCCTCGAACTCATGGTAGGCAACTTCGCCGTGCAGGATGGCGCTGTAGAAATTGTCGTAGCGCAGGCCGTCCTTCTTGCAGGAAACCGCGCTGCCCGCGGTCGAATGGCTGTGGATGACGCAATGCGCGTCGCGGCGCGCTTCATGGATCGCGCTGTGGATCACGAAGCCGGCGAGGTTGACCGGGTACTTCGAGCCGTCCACTGCCTTGCCGGCGAGATTTACCTTGACCAGGTTCGAAGCCGTGACCTCGTTGTACCAGAGGCCGTAGGGATTGATCAGGTAGTGCGCGTCCGCACCCGGGACCTTCGCCGTGATGTGGTTGTAGATGAGCTCCGTCCATCCGATCCAGTCGAAGGCGCGGTAGCACGCCGCCAGTTCGAGGCGCACCGCCCATTCCTCCGCCGTGATGCCGGCGGGCTTGAGCCGTAGGATTTTTTCGCTCAGGTCCATGGCGGCTTCTCCGAAAAATCAGCACAAAAAAAAGCGCAAACCCGGCAATAGCATCCGGGCCCGCGCTTTTTACCCTACCACGCAGGAATGCTACTTGCCCATGATTTCGCCGAAACGCACCCACTCGGTGCCGTTGAAGCGCGCCAGCTGCACCGACTCGATCGGCGCGAAGTCGGTTGCGCTGGTGTTGATCTTGATGCCGGGCAGCAAGCACCCGGGCGCAAAGCCCTTCAGGCTGGCCGCCTGCTTCATGATATTCGCCCGCGTCAGGTCGTTGCCGGCCTGCTTGATCGTCTGCACCAGGGTCTGCGCGACGCACCAGCCGTAGTAGTTCTCCGTGGCGATGAGACTACCGTCCGGATAGTACTTCTTCATGAACGCGGTCCATGCCAGGACATCCGGATCGTTCGCCCATGCCTTGTCGTTCTGGTCCTTGAGGTACTGCGTGCTGATCAGGCCGACCGACTTGTCCAGACCCGCCGGCTTGAGCGTGGAACCGATGGAGCCTGAAACGTTGTTTAGGTAATGGACCGGTTTCCAGCCGCTGTCCCAGGCTTTGCGGATCGCCTGCGCTGCGAACTTCGGCGTCGTGATATTGAAGAACGTGTCCGCGCCCGAGGCCTGCAATTGCGCCATCTGCGAGTCTACCGTCGGGTCGCTGACTTCGTAGGAGGCCTCCTTGACGATCATCGTCTTCGCCTTGGCACCGAGACCGGCCTTGAATCCCTCGAGGTAGTCCTTGCCGTAGTCATCGTTCTGGTAGAGCACGGCGATCTTGGCGTTGGGCTTGTCCTTCAGGATCTGCTGGGCGTAGATCTTGGCCTCGGTCTGATAGTTCGGCTGCCAGCCCATGGTCCACGGGAAGCGCTTCGCATCGTTCCACTTCGTCGCGCCTGTGGCGACGAACAGCTGCGGCACCTTCTTCGCGTTCATGTACTTGTGGATCGCGGTATTGGGCGGCGTGCCGAGGGGCTGGAATATCAGCAGCACCTTGTCCTGCTCGACCAGCTTGCGCGCCATTTCGACGGTCTTCGGCGGGCTGTAGCCGTCGTCGTAGGAAATCATGTTGATCTGGCGGCCGTTGACGCCGCCTTCCTCGTTCACCTTCTTCAAATACGCCGCGATGGCCCTTCCGATGGTGCCGTAGGCGGAGGCCGGCCCGCTGTAGGGATTGATGTGGCCGACGAGGATTTCCTTGTCGGACGCACCCTGGTCATACTTTTTCTGCGCCATCGCTGCCGGACTGGCCAGCGCCGCGGCGAGCAGGGCGGCTATTGGGGCGAGTACGTGCTGCATGAGAATTCCTCCTTCGTTGGATAGGGTCGGGTCATGGTTTTCCAGGCTGGCTATTGTGCGCCTTCCGGGTCAGCCGCGCCAAGCCAAGGCGGATGGCCCCCGCAATGCCCATCGGCATCAGGTAGGTAAAACCGATGAGAAACAGGCCAAAAATCGCCCACGGGGCGGCTTTCGAGATTTCGTCCGCGATGTTCGGCACGAACTGGATGAAGAGTGCGCCGTAGAGCGCGCCCGGAATCGAGGCCAGCCCGCCGATGACGATGCCGATCAGGAACGTAAGCGAAATGAAGATGTTGAAACTGTCTGGCGCGACGAACTGGATCGCGATCGCGCCCAGCGCCCCGGCGACCCCGGTGAACATCGCCGAGACGCCAAAGGTGAGCGACTTGACCATCGCATTGTTCACGCCCATCGCCTCCGCGGCGATATGATTGTCGCGAATCGCCATCATTGCCCGGCCCAGGCGGCCGCGCAGCAGGTTCCAGCCGAGCAGGAACATCACGACCGTGACCGCCAGCGTGAAGAAGTAGAGCCACTGGTCCTGGTTGAGCGCCAGCCCGAATGCGGCGAGAAACTCCGGTGCATCGGGTTTCGTGATGACGACGCCTTGCACGCCGCCTGTCCATCCCTCGAAGTGGTGATACTTGAGCAGTTGCGGCAGCGACACGCCGAGCGCGAAAGTGGCGAGCGCGAGGTACAGCCCCTCCAGCCGCAGTGCGGGCAGGCCAAAGAGAAAACCGGCGAACAGGCACACCGCGCCCGCTATCGGGATGGTCGCCCAGTAGGGAAAACCGGCCTTGTCCATCAGGACTGCGGCGACGTAGGCGCCGATGGCGTAAAAAGCGCCGTGCCCCAGCGAAATCTGGCCGTTGTATCCGGTCAGGATGTTCAGCCCGAGCAGCGCGATCGAGTAGACCAGGACCAGGGTGAACTGGAACGTGCGGTATTCGCTGACGAGGAAAGGCAGCGTGCAGGCCACCAGCAGCAGAACGCCGTACCCGATCAGGGCGCCCCTGTTCATACGCGCGTCACGTGGACTTTGCCGAAGAAGCCCGAGGGCCGCACCGTCAGCACGCCGATGATCAGCACCAGGGCGACCGCGAGCTTTAGCTCATTGCCGATGACGAAGGCGCCAAGGACGTTCTCCAGCACGCCGACGAGGAAGCCGCCGAATACCGCGCCCCCCGGGCTGTCGATGCCGCCCACCAGCGCAGCGGCGAACGCGTACAGCAGCACGCCGCCCATCATGTTGGGATCGAGGAACACGATCGGCGCCACCATCATGCCGGCCACCGAACCAATCGCGGCGGCGAGGCCCCAGCCCAGCGCCAGCATCCAGCCGACGCGGATGCCGACCAGGCGGCTCGATTCCGCATTCTGCGCCGCCGCGCGCATCGCCAGGCCGAGCGGGGTGAAACGGAAAAACGCATACAACAACGACAGCACCACCAGGGTCACGCCGATGGCGCCCATTTCGTGCGACGACATGAGCTTGTTGCCGAAAAACGGTTGCTCCGGGAACGGGCTCGGAAAGGTCTTGATGGTGTAGGTGTAGATCCAGCCGGTGATGCTGTTCAGGATCACCAGCAGCGCAATGAATACCACCACCACCGCGAGCACCGGGGAGTTCTCCACCGGACGGATCACCACGCGTTCGATCACCACGCCGAAGACGAAGGAAAACGCCACGGTGAGGAAAAACGCCGCCCAGTAGGGCATGCCGGCATCGATCAGGCTCCAGGCGATATAGGTCGAAAACATCGCCATCTCGCCCTGCGCGAAGTTCACCAGGTGCGTGGCCTGGTAGATCATCACCAGCGCCAGCGCGACGCTGGCGTAGATGCCGCCGGTGGCGAGACCCGCTAGAACCTGGTGCAGCAGTGCGTCCAAGAATGTCTCCCTAGTAGCCGAGGTAGGAGCGGCGCACGGCGTCGTCCTTGCGGATGTCTTCCGCCGAGCCGGAGAGCACCACGCGGCCGGTTTCGATCACATAGGCATGGTCGGCGAGGTTTAGCGCCATCGCGGCGTTCTGCTCCACCACCAGCATGCTCACCTTTTCCTTCTCGTTCACTGCGCGCAGGATGGCGAACAGTTCCTTGACGATCAGCGGCGCGAGGCCGAAGGAAGGCTCGTCCAGAAGCATGAGCTTCGGGCGCAGCATCAAAGCGCGCGACACCGCAAGCATCTGCTGCTCGCCGCCCGAGAGCGTGCCGGCCTGCTGCACGCGCCGCTCCTTAAGCCGCGGAAAGTAGCCGTAGACGCGCTCGAGGTCGGTTTCGACTACGTCCTTGTCCGTTCGCGTATAGGCGCCGAGACGCAGGTTTTCCTCGGTCGTGAGGTTGACGAAAGTGCCGCGGCCGTCGGGCACGTGGGCGATGCCCAGGCGCACGATGTCCTCGGTGGCGCGGCCGTCCACGCGCTGGCCGGCGAAGCGGATCTCGCCTTCGGTACGCACCATGCCGCACAGGGCGCGCAGCGTCGTGGTCTTGCCTGCGCCGTTCGCGCCGAGCAGCGTCGTAATGGTGCCTTCCTCCATGGCGAAATTCATGCCGTGCAGGACCCGCGTCAGTCCGTACGCCGCATGGAGGTTGGTCGCTTCGAGGAACGCCATGCTAGGCGGCTCCGCCGAGGTAGGCCTGGATAAGTTCCGGATGGCGTTGCACCTCCGCGGGGGTGCCTTCGGCGATCTTCTTGCCGAAATTAAGCGCTACCACGTGATCCGAAATGCTCATCACCAGGCTCATGTGATGCTCGACCAGCAGTACGGTCAGCTTGAGCCGGTCGCGCACATTGCGGATCAGCTGGCCCAGAACGCCGACTTCTTCGTGATTCAGGCCACTTGCCGGTTCGTCGAGCAGCAGCAGTTTCGGCTCGCTGGCGAGCGCGCGCGCCAGCTCCACGCGCTTTTGCGTGCCAAAGGGCAGGTCGGCGACGCGCGCCCCGGCCACCGGCTCCAATTCGAGGAGGCGCAGCAGCGCCTGCGCTTTTTCGAGCGTAGCTTGTTCCTCGCTCGCCACCAGCGGCAGGCGCAGCGCGTTGTAGAGGAAGCCGGTCCCGGTCCGGCTGTGGCGGCCAACCATGACGTTGTCTAGCACCGTCATGGTGCGGAATAGCGCCAGATTCTGGAAAGTACGGCCGATACCCACCCCGGCGACACGATGCCGCGGAATGCTCAGCAGCGAAGTGCCGTCGAAAAGAATGTCGCCGCTGCCGCATTCGTAGAGCCGGGAGAGGCAGTTGAACAGCGTGGTCTTGCCCGCGCCGTTGGGGCCGATCAGGCCGACGGTACGGCCGGCCGGCACGTCAAAGGAAACATCGTCAAGCGCGACGATGCCGCCGAAGCGCACCCCGACGTTCTGCACGCGCAGCAATGCCCCTGCAGCACTCGTTCCGATAGACCCTCCTCCATCAGGAGACGATTCAGCCCCCGGTGTGGAGACTGTTGCGTATCATGTCGGATTGTCGGACGATACGATTTTTCCGTCAAGCAAGAAGAGCGAGATTGTCCAGCCTCCCTGAAAAATTCCGCCGCATCAATTCAACGCCGGCCTACAAGCTGGTCGCCGAGGCGATCGAGCGGCAGATATTGACAGGCAGCATCCGGCCGGGCGAACCCATCGGCACCGAGGCCGAACTGGTGCGGCAGTTCGGCGTCAACCGCTCCACGGTGCGCGAAGGCATCCGGCTGCTTGAGCACGACGGGCTGATCCGGCGCGAGTCCAACCGGCGCCTGTCGGTGGGCCTGCCGCACTATGAACGGCTGGCGACACGCTCGACCCGCGCCCTGATCCTTGGCGAGGTCACATTTCGCGAGTTGTACGAGGCGGCGATGGCGCTGCAGATGGCCACCATCGAAGGCGCTACAGAGCGGGCGACGCAGCCCATGATCCGCGCGATGGAGGCCAACATCGCGCGCACTGCAAAAGTCCTCGAGGATCCGGCGGCGGTGGCCGAGCTGGACACCGAATTTCATTCCCTGATCGGCAAGGCGTCCGGAAACCGCGTTCTGCAATTGGCGCGCGAGCCCTCGGACCTGCTGGTCTATCCGACCACCGAGATGGTCTTGCGCAAAGTGAAGGCAGGCGCGGCGCGGCTGCTCGAAGCGCACCGCCGCATGCTCGAAGCGATCGGCCGCCGCGACAAAGACGCGGCGCGGTTGTGGGCGCGGCGCCACATCAACGACTGGCGCAAGGGATTCGAGCGTGCCGGCAACGATCTCGACCAGCCGATCGACAGGGTCTACCTGCAATCCCTGGTGAGGGAACCCGCAACCGTCTCAACCCGGTGAGCTGAAGTAGGCGTAGGCGAGCCCGGCCGCGATCAGGATCGCAGCGATGGCGAGTGCCGCAAGCTGAAAGGTTTTTCCCGCTCGCGCTTCCACGTCATCGTCCTCCGCCAGCGCTCTCGCCTCGGCCGCGCGGAGCTCCGCCTCGCGCGCCAGCGCGCGCTGTTCGCTGGAGAGCAGGTCGCCGACAGCGACCGGTTTCGCGGAAAAGAAGACCTGCGTGCTCGCGCCGGCCGGCAGCTCGCGCAGCAGGTATCCCATCTGGCCCTCGAACAATCCGCTCACGAGCAACTCCGCCTTTGGCACGCCGCCCGGTGGTTGGCCCGCGCTTGCGGCGAGCTTCAGTTTGCGCACGCCGCGGAGCGTGTATTTCTGGCTCATCACGCTGATCGTGGAGCCCGCAGCGGCGGGCTGCGCGCCGGCGGCGAAAGGCCGCAGCAGGAAAAGTTTGCCGGCGCTTTCCTCGAGGGTGAGCGGCGCGCCGCCGGCCTCGGCAAGCAGGTAGCGCGTAAGCGGCTGCGCGCCTGCGTCTTCGTACTGAACCCAACCCGCGACGCGCATCGGCTTGCCGGTGAAGAAGATTTCCTCGTCGAGGGCGAACCTTGGCGCGTCGAGGCCCATCAGCGCAACTCCATGCGGGCCGGTGCGCCGTCGCCGTCGAGCGCGACGACGCGATCGCGCCCGGCAGCCTTGGCGTAGTTCAATCCCGCCTCGGCGCGCCCGATCACCAGGCGCGTGTTCTCGCCTTTGCGGTGCTCGGCGACACCCAGGGTGCAGCTCAGGTGACGCCTGCCGCGCACTTCCGGCAAGGGCTCGCGGCCGACGGCGGCGCGGATGCGTTCGGCCGCAATGACCGCGCCCTGCAGATCGGTATCGGGCATGAGGGCAAGAAATTCCTTGCCGCCGTAGCGCCCGAAGATATCCACGTCGCGCAGCGCTCCGGCCGCCGCATCGGTAAAGCGCTTGAGGGCGATATCGCCCGCTGCCGGGCCGTGCGTCTGGTTGACGCTGCCCAGCCAATCCAGATCCACGCGCGCGATCGACAGGGGCTTGCCGATCCGCTCGGCACGTGCGATTTCGCGCTCCAGGGCATCCATCAGGTGACGGTGGTGATAGACGCCGGTGAGCGTGTCGCGGCTGGCGCGCTGGTTCGCTTGCACGCCGAGGTCATGCAGCCTGCCCTGCGCCTGCGACAGGCGCTCGCGCAGGCGCAGCACGATCCCCGCGGCATAGGTAAACCAGGCCAGCGCCAGCACCAGCGCGCCAAACTGCGTCCAGGCGGCGGCGAGATTGATGCGATGGCCGTCGTCGATGAGCGTGAAAAGCGCGACCCCGTGCGTGATTGCCGCGATCATGCCGAGGATCGCGAGCCTGCTGCGATCGAGCTGCAGCATGCCGTAGACCATCGCCACGAGGTAGAGCACCGGGATTACCGGCGGGCTGCCTTCGGAACGGTAGGTGAGCCACGCGAGAAGCACGAAGGTCGCCGCAAGCTGCGCACTGATGAACCCCGCGTCGGTGAAACGGTCCGTGATACCTAGGCGCACGAGTCCAAGGCAGGCGCCGGCTAGAGCGGCGAACGCGACGCAACCCTCGATCGCGAGCTCGGGCTCGATCAGTCCGAGCACTGCCGCGAGTGACAGCACGAGCGCCATGATCGCAACGCTGCCGATGCCGAGCGGCGAGCGGCGCCAGTATCCTGCGCTCTCGGCCACGGCCCTCATTTGCTTGATTCGGTCACAGAAGGCAGGATAGTAATGCGATTCGGCCTTTTCACTAAGAAGGGAAAACCGTGCGTTCCCTGACAAGACTGCTGATTTTTCTCCTCGTCGCCGCCGCCACTCCGGGCTCGGCGCTGGCTCAGGCGTATCCATCGAAACCGGTGCGCCTGATCGTGCCGTTTCCGGCGGGCGGGCCGGCGGACATCTTCGGCCGCCTTCTCGCCCAGGGAATGAGCGTGCAGTTCGGGCAGCAGGTGGTGATCGAGAACGTGAGCGGGGTCGGCGGGGTGCTTGGCGTGGAACGCGCCGCCCGCTCCGTCCCGGACGGCTACACGCTGGTTCTCAACAGCTCCTCCGCCGTTTCGATCGCGCCCTTCTCGATGGCAAAGGTGCCCTACGACGCGGGCAAGGACCTGGCGTTGATCACGACGGTGGTGCGCGTCCCGGAGGTCCTCGCGGTCAATCCGTCGTTGCCGGTGAACACGCTCGCGGAACTGGTCGCGCATGCGAAGACGCATCCGGGCAAGATCAATTTCGGCTCCGCAGGCTCAGGCACCATCACCCATCTCGCAGGCGAGTTGCTCAAGGTCGAGGCGGGGATCGACCTGATCCACGTTCCGTACAAGGGCGCCGCGCCGGCGGTGAACGATCTGCTGGGCGGACAGGTTCAGATGGGCGTGTTCGACGTTCCGATTCTCCTGCCGCACATCCGCGCGGGAAAACTCAAGGCGCTCGCCATCACCAGCGCGCGGCGCGCCGCGACCTTGCCGGATGTGCAGACGACAGCCGAGGCCGGCTATCCGAAGGTGCTGTCCGACAACTGGTATGGGCTCGCCGGGCCCGCGGGGATACCGCCGGCGGTTTTCAAGCGGATCCACGCAGCTACCGTTGCAGCGCTCAATTCACCGGAACTGAACGAGCAATACGGCAAGGTCAGCGGCGTGTCGATGCCATCGTCGCCGGAGGAATACGCGGTCTATCTCGCCCAGGAACAGCGTAAATGGGGCGCGGTGGTCAGGGCAATCGGCTTCAAGGCCGAATAGCAAGCCTCAGGCGTAGCGGTAGAAGCGCCGGGGGTTGTCCACCAGCAGTGCCTGGCGTTGCTGCGTTGCAGGCGCAATCTCCTCGAGCAGGTCCGCGAGCTGCCCATCGTCGGGGACGTGGTTCAGGTTCGGGTGCGGCCAGTCCGTGCCCCAGAGCGTGCGCGCGGGAAATTCGGCGACCAGTTTTGCGGCGAAGGGAAGCGCATCACGGTAGGGCGGCGCCTGCCGCGTGCAGCGTTCCGCGCCGCTGACCTTGACGAGAAAGCGCTCGTCCTGCATCAGCTCGAGCAGGGCGCGAAAATCCGGCTGATCGAGGCCGCGCGAGGCGTCCATGCGGCCCATGTGGTCGATCACCACCGGCACTGCGGATCTCCTGAGCCAGGGGGCGAGTTCGTGTATCAGGGAGCTCTCGAAATGGACTTGCAGGTGCATGCCGAGCGGGGCGAGGCGCGCGCTCATGTCGATCACCTCCTCGATTTTCGAGCCCGCGCCCAGGTGCTGCATGAAATTGAATCGGATACCGCGGAAGCCGAGCCCGGCCAGGCGCTTCAATTCCCGCTCATCGACCCTGGCCGGCGCGAGCGCGACCCCGCAGTAGGCGCCGCGTTTCGCCGTGATCGCGTCCGCCACCGCGCTGTTGTCGAAGCCGTGGCAGGTGGACTGCACGATCACGCAGTGCTCGATGCCGAGCACTGCATGCATCGCGAACAGCTTCTCCTTGGGTGCGTCGTGCGGGATGAACGGCGCACCCCTGGCGTAGGGAAATACGCTCGACGGCCCGAACACATGCACGTGCGAATCGCACGCGCCGGCGGGCAGGCGCTGCTTCGGCTTGCCGGGCGCAGGGTGAAAGGACGGCTGCGGGCCGCTCAACTCGGTTTCTTGCCCGCGATCGTATCGAGCAGGTCGCCCATCGTCTGGTCGGCCCAGTAATCCGGATCCTTGTCGATGATCGCTTCGCCCTTGGCGACGATCTCGGCCGCAATCTTGCGGCGCTCGCAGAAACCGCGCCAGAACTGCTTCACTTCCTGTGCTGACATTTCCATAGGCCTTACCCGTGCAGTGGAATTTGAAGGTCGCCTCAGGGATAAATGACCGCCACGTACTGGACGATGAGCCAGGCGGCAAGGAGACCCACGACGATAATCAACAATCGTCTTTGCTTCGCGTAGGCCCGTTTCCCTTCGGGCGACAGCCACTCGTCCGCAAACCGGGGAGATCTCCAGAGATAGAGCAGGGTCAGAAGGGCGCCGACCGTCGTCAGAAACAGGCCGACGGCATTGAGCAACCAGTTAGTCATCATGTCTCCCCTTTGGCGCCAGAGGTCTCGTCGCCGCCCGCGCGGATGATGGCTCCTCGACCTGGACTCGAACCAGGGACCTGCGGATTAACAGTCCGACGCTCTACCAACTGAGCTATCGAGGAATCGTGCGAAGGGCCGGAATTATATAGAAAATCAAGGGCGAAAACCTACTTGATCACCCTGGCTATCGCATCGGCGACGTAGCCGATGTTCTTCGTCGTCAGGGCCGCGACGCAGATGCGCCCGGTCTCGATGGTGTAGATGGAATACTCGCTGCGCAGGCGCAGGACCTGCTCCTTTGTCAGACCGGAGTAGGAAAACATGCCGCGCTGCTGCAGGATGAACGAGAAATCCGACCCGGGCACGCGCTGGTGGATGCCGTCGACGAGCGCCTTGCGCATCTGCTTGATGCGCTCGCGCATGGCGCCCAGCTCCTTCTCCCATTGCGCGCGCAGATCGGGGCTGGTCAATACCCTGGCGACGATGGCGCTGCCGTGCGTCGGCGGGTTGGAATAGTTGGTGCGAACGACGCGCTTCAGGTGCGATAGCGCGCGGGCCGCCTCGTCTGCGTTGCCGGCGACGACGCTCAGGGCGCCGGCGCGCTCGCCGTAGAGCGAGAAGGACTTGGAAAACGAGCTCGACAGGAACACCGGCTGCATCGCCTCGGCGAAGAGCCGCGGCGCGTAGGCGTCGGCGTCGGTGCCCTCGGCGAAGCCCTGGTAGGCGAGATCGAGGAAAGGCACGATGCCGCGCGACTTGACCACCTCGAGTACCTGGCGCCATTGTTCCTGCGTCAGGTCCACGCCGGTGGGGTTGTGGCAGCAGGAATGCAGGACCGCAACGTCGCCGGCCGGCATCTTCCTGAGCGCGCCAAGCATCCCCTCGAAGTTCAGGCCGTGCGTTTTCGGGTCGTAATACGGGTACGCCTTCACCGGGAAGCCGGCGCCTTCGAACAGGGCGCGGTGGTTTTCCCAGCTCGGGTCGCTGATCCAGGCGGTGGCGCCCGGGCAGATCTGGCGCAGAAAATCGGCGCCGATCTTGAGGCCGCCGGAGCCGCCGATCGCCTGGACGGTAACGATGCGCTTTTCCTTCAGTGCAATTGATTCTTTGGAAAAAATCAATTCCTTGACAGCGTTGTCGTAGGCCGCGAGGCCGTCGATCGGCAGATAGGACTTGGGTGAACCGCTGCTGACGCCGACATCCTCCGCTTCGCGCACACACTCGAGCAGCGGCACCTTGCCGTCGTCGTCGGTATAAACGCCGACGCCGAGGTTGACCTTTTTCGGGTTCCTGTCGGCGACGTAGGTTTCCGTGACGCCAAGGATCGGATCCTTGGGCGCCATGCCGATCGCGGCGAGCGGGGAGGGCATGTGGCTGGGGGTCATCTGCGACGCGTTCATTCTGCTAGACTCGAAAGTTCGCTTATTGCGCTGCAGTAGTTTACCTGTGGACCTCTCTTTCCCCAATAGCCCGTTCAAGCTGCGCCAGCTGTTCAAGCCCGCGGGCGACCAGCCCGAGGCGATCGCGAAGCTCGCCGAGGGGATCGACGACGGGCTCGCCTTCCAGACGCTGCTCGGCGTCACCGGCTCAGGCAAGACCTTTACGATGGCGAACGTCATCGCCCAGCTCGGCCGGCCGGCGCTGGTGCTGGCGCCGAACAAGACACTCGCGGCGCAGCTGTATTCCGAGTTTCGCGAGTTCTTCCCGGACAACGCGGTCGAGTACTTCGTCTCCTATTACGACTACTACCAGCCCGAGGCCTACGTGCCGTCGCGCGACCTGTATATCGAGAAGGACTCGTCCATCAACGAGCACATCGAGCAGATGCGCCTGTCGGCGACCAAGTCGCTGATGGAGCGGCGCGACGTGGTGATCGTCGCCACGGTGTCGGCGATCTACGGCATCGGCGACCCCTCCGAATACCACGGCATGATCCTGCACCTGCGCCAGGGCGAGAAGGTCGCGCAGCGCGAAGTGATCGCGCGGCTGGTGGCGATGCAGTACGAGCGCAATGAGCTGGACTTCCGCCGCGGCACCTTCCGCGTGCGCGGCGACGTGATCGACGTCTTCCCGGCCGAGCATGCAGAGAACGCGATCCGGATTAATTTATTCGATGAATCGATTGAAAAACTGGAAGTATTCGATCCTCTGACCGGCCGCGTCCAGCACCCCATGGCGCGTTTCACGGTCTATCCCTCGAGCCACTACGTCACCCCGCGCGCCACGACCCTGCGCGCGGTCGAGGCGATCAAGGCCGAGCTGCGCGATCGCATCGAGTACTTCCAGAACACGGTCAAGCTGGTCGAGGCGCAGCGCATCGAGCAGCGCACGCGCTTCGACCTGGAGATGCTGGTCGAACTGGGCTTCTGCAAGGGCATCGAGAACTATTCGCGCCATCTCTCGGGGCGCAATCCAGGCGAGCCGCCGCCGACGCTGATCGACTACCTGGCGCGCGACGCGCTCATGTTCATCGACGAGAGCCACGTCACCATCGGCCAGCTGGGGGGCATGTACAAGGGCGATCATTCGCGCAAATTCAACCTGGTCGAATACGGCTTCCGGCTGCCCTCGGCGCTGGACAACCGGCCGCTGCGCTTCGACGAGTTCGAGTCGGTGGTGCGGCAGACTGTCTTCGTCTCGGCCACGCCTTCCGACTACGAGGCGCAGAAAGCCGCCCAGGTGGTGGAGCAGGTGGTGCGCCCGACGGGATTGATCGATCCCCAGGTGCAGGTGCGGCCGGCCACGACGCAGGTCGACGATCTGCTTTCAGAAATTTCCATTCGCGTGTCCCGCAATGAACGGGTCCTGGTAACAACTCTTACCAAGCGCATGGCTGAGGAACTCACCGACTACCTGGGCGAGCACGGCGTCAAGGTGCGCTACCTGCATTCGGAAGTGGAGACAGTGGAGCGGGTGGAAATCATCCGCGATCTGCGCCTGGGTGAATTCGACGTGCTGGTCGGCATTAACCTGCTGCGCGAGGGCCTGGACCTGCCCGAAGTGTCGCTGGTGGCGATCCTCGATGCGGACAAGGAAGGTTTCCTGCGTTCGGAGCGCTCGCTCATCCAGACCATCGGCCGCGCCGCGCGCCACATCAATGGCGGCGCGATCCTCTACGCCGACCGCATGACCGACTCGATGAAGCGTGCGATTGCCGAAACCGACCGGCGCCGCAACAAGCAGATTGCATTCAATAAAAAGCACAACATCACGCCGATCGGGGTGAGCAAGGGGATCAAGGACCTGATCGACGGCGTGTACGACGCCGACGACGCCCAGCAGGAACGCAAGGCGGCGCAGGACGGCGCGCGCTACGAGGCGATGAGCGAGAAGCAGCTGGCGCGCGAAATCCGCGCGCTGGAGAAGCAAATGCTGGAGTGCGCGAGAAACCTGGAGTTCGAGAAGGCGGCCAAGGCGCGCGACCAGCTCGCCGAATTGAGGAAGCGCGCCTACGGCGTCGCACCCCCCTCCCTGTAGTCCGGCTGTCGTTCTTCTGCTACCTGATGGCGGCTATCGCGGCTTGCTCGCGCACGTCCGGGATCACTTGTCGCGCGTTTCGACCTGAACCAGTTCTGTCTCGGCAAGCGCCGGGGCGGCAGGTCTCGCGCGCCGCGGCCGCCCCAGTCGCACCGGCTCGGGCACCGGCGCTTCCTGCACGGCCCTGGAACGATTGGTTTCGACCATCTGCAGGCCGGCGCTTGAAAGTTCTTCTTTGAGATCGACGCGCGGGGCTTCGTAGCGCGGCGTTTCGATTCTGGCCGTTTCGGTTCGTGGCGCCTCCGCGTGAACCGTCTGCTCCATGCGCTGCAAGTCCTCGCGCGGTTCTTCCATGCGCGGCGCTGGCGCCGGCTCGGCAACCGGTTCGCGATGCGCGTGGGCTTCCGGTTCCTGCATCTCTGCCTCGCGCTGCATCTTCAGGCGATGCTCCTCGAGCTGCTGCGCGTAGAGCGATTGCTCGGGACTTTGCTGCCGGGGTTGCGGGTCCGGCCTGCCGCCACGATCGGGACGATCGCCCCGGTCGCCGCCGCCACGGCCGCGGCCGCCGCGATTGCGCCTGCCGCGGCGCGCTTCGCCGCCTTGCTGGTCCGGCAGGCGATTGCCGTCCGGGCCGGACTGGGGCTGGCGTTGCTGCTGCGGCCGCACGTCTGCCTGCGGAACGTCAGATTGCGCCGGCTGCGGGCGTTCCGGCCTGCCCTGGTGGCGGTCAGGGCGCGGCTGCTGCTGCTGCTGTGGGCGTTGATCGCGGCGCTGCTGGTGATCGCCGCGTTGATGGTCGCGCCCACCACGGTCGCGTCCGCGGTCGCCGCGTTGCTGGCCATCGCGCCTGGGGCCACGGTCACCACCGCCACGATGGCGGTCGTTACGGTCGCGGTACTCGTCGCGCGGCCTGTCCTGGCGTTGCGGTCTTGCCTGCCGCATCGTGGGTTCATTGGCAGCTGGAGGTTGTTCGACGGGCTTCTCCGACTTGAGCCAGCCGAAGAGGCGCCCGAGAAAGCCCGAGCGCGCAGGCTCGGGCGCGGCCGGGACGAGAGCGGCTGTTGCGGGCGCCGCCGGGGCTTTCGGCTGGGGTTCGGCCACGATCGGCGCCGGCTGATCGGGCACGATGCCCTGCACCGCGGCCTGCGGGCGCTCTTTCTTGGCTTCGGTTTCCTTGCCGATCGCCTTCGGCTCCTCGGGCTGCTCGACCATCTCGTAGCTCGCGGGCACGTGGTCCATCTGGTTCAGCTCGTCGTGCTTTAGGCGCTGCACCTTGTAATGCGGCGTTTCGAGGTGCGCATTGGGCACCAGCACGATGTTCACCTTGATGCGCGCTTCCAGTTTCTGGATCTCGGCGCGCTTTTCGTTCAGGAGGAACGAGGCAACGTCGACCGGCACCTGCGCGTGGACCGCGCCGGTGTTCTCCTTCATGGCTTCTTCCTGGATGATGCGCAGCACGTGCAGCGCGGTGGATTCCGTGCCGCGAATGAATCCGGTGCCGCCGCAGCGCGGGCAGCTGATGTGCGCGGTTTCCTCGAGCGAGGGCTGCAGCCGCTGGCGCGAGAGCTCCATCAGGCCGAAGCGCGAGATCTTGCCGATCTGGACGCGTGCGCGGTCATGCCGCAGTGCGTCGCGAAACAGGTTTTCGACTTCGCGCTGGTTCTTCTGCGACTCCATGTCGATGAAGTCCACCACGATCAGGCCGCCCAGGTCGCGCAGGCGGAGCTGGCGCGCGACTTCTTCCGCTGCTTCCAGGTTGGTGCGGTAAGCGGTCTCCTCGATGTCGTGGCCCTTGGTGGCGCGCGCCGAGTTGACGTCGATCGAAACCAGCGCCTCCGTGTGGTCGATCACGATCGCGCCGCCCGAGGGCAGGTTGACGTGCCGGCCGTAGGCGCTCTCGATCTGGTGCTCGATCTGGAAGCGCGAAAAGAGCGGCACGTCGTCGCGGTACAGCTTCACCTTGCCGACGTTGGCCGGCATCACGGTCTGCATGAAGGCGAGCGCCTGCTCGTAGATTTCCTCGGTGTCGATCAGGATCTCGCCGATGTCGGGCTGGAAATAGTCGCGGATGGCGCGGATCACCAGGCTCGATTCGAGGTAGATCAGGTAGGGCTTGCGCGCCGGCTCCCGGGCCGCGCCGTCGATCGCCTGCCAGAGCTGCAGCAGGTAGTTCATGTCCCATTGCAGTTCCTCGACCGAGCGCCCGATCGCGGCGGTGCGCGCAATGACGCTCATGCCCTCGGGGACCACCAGCTGGTCGATGGTGTCGCGCAGCTCGTTGCGGTCTTCTCCTTCGACCCGGCGGGAGACGCCGCCACCGCGGGGATTGTTCGGCATCAGGACGAGGTAGCGTCCGGCCAGGCTGATGAAGGTGGTGAGCGCCGCACCCTTGTTGCCGCGCTCGTCTTTCTCGACCTGGACGGTGATGTCCTGGCCATCGCTAAGCGCGTCCTGGATCCTCGCGCGGCCGACGTCGACGCCCTGGCGGAAGTAGCTGCGCGCCACCTCCTTGAAGGGCAGGAACCCGTGCCGCTCCTCGCCGTAGTCGACGAACGCGGCTTCGAGGCTGGGCTCGATGCGGGTGATCAGGGCCTTGTAGATATTGCTTTTGCGCTGCTCCCTGGCTGCCGATTCGATGTCGAGGTCTACGAGCTTCTGGCCTTCGACGATGGCGACGCGCAGTTCTTCCTGCTGGGTCGCGTTAAACAACATGCGTTTCACTTATTTTTCTCCTGCGCGCGCAGGAGCTATGTTGCCCGGATGCTCAGTGTTCTCCTTGAACGGAAAAGACCAGTCAAATGGACCACGCTGTCAGCGCGCGTTTCCAGTACCATCGCTACTTCCGGTGAGCGAAATTAACCACTGCGCTTCGGGTCCGGCAAACGGCCGGACTGGAGGCGGGTTGCAGGTTCCGGCGCGTGGCTTGCGCTCACCGCGTCTTGTGGTCCCTGTGCCTCGCAACTCGAAGTCAGTTCCCGGATTGTATTGAAAATGAATGACTTAAGCAAGGCACAGGTTACGTGGCTTGAAGTCGGGGAGGAAAGCGAGGCGCAACGCCTCGACAATTTCCTCCTGCGGCGCCTCAAAGGCGTGCCGAAGAGCCACGTCTACCGTGTGGTGCGCAGCGGTGAAGTGCGGGTCAACAGCGGGCGCGTCAAGCCCGACTACCGGGTCAGGATCGGCGACAAGGTCAGGATTCCGCCCATCAGGGTAGCTGCCGCGAAACCCAAGGCGGCGGCGAAGCCTTTCGGCCTGCCGATCGTGCACGAAGACGCATCGCTCCTCGTCGTCGACAAGCCCTCGGGCGTAGCGGTGCACGGCGGCAGCGGCGTCAGCTTCGGGATCATCGAGCAGCTGCGCGCGGCGCGCCCGGAAGCCAAGGTTCTGGAGCTGGCCCACAGGCTCGACCGCGATACTTCCGGTCTTCTGCTCATCGCAAAAAAGCGCGGCGCGCTCGTCGAGCTGCACCGCATGTTGCGCGATGGCGAGGTCGAGAAGATCTATCTCGCGGTCGTCAAGGGGGTACCCGCGAAGAAGCACTTCGACGTTACCGAGGCGCTGCACAAATACGTTAATGCGAAAGGAGAGCGGCGGGTCGCGGTGAAGGAGGGGGGACTTTCCGCCGTTACAAGGATAAAACTCCTGGAGAAGAGCAAAGACACCAGCTTGCTGCAATTGCGCCTCATGACCGGGCGCACGCATCAGATTCGCGTGCATCTGGCCCACGCCGGTCATCCGGTGCTCGGCGACGACAAGTACGGCGATTTCGAATTCAACCGCGCGCTCGCCCGGCAGGGCGTGAAGGGCCTCTTCCTGCACGCGCGCCGCCTCGGCTTCAAGCATCCGATTGATGGCATACAGATGTCCCTCGAATCGCCTGTGCCGGAAGACATGAGCCTCTTCCTGCAAGCGAACTTTGGTAGTGTTTCCATATGAAGAGACGGCAGGCACTCTTCGGCATTCTTGGACTCGCTGGCGGGCTTCCGGCGGCGTCCGAGCTCGCTGCGCAGGCCACCGCCAAGGTCCCAATCATTGGAATGCTGGACGCGGGCAGCGACCGGGTGGAGTGGTGGGCGGCTTTTCGGCAGCAGCTTCGCGATCTCGGTTATGTCGAGCGCCGCAACATTGCATTCGAGTTGCGGCTTGCGGGCGGCAAATTCGAACGGCTCCCGGCATCGGCGCAGGAGCTGGTCCGCATCCCGGCCACCGTTATCGTGACCAGCGGTACCGTGGCGGCCAGAATCGGCAAGCAGGCCACCAGCGGCATTCCGATTGTCATGGCCACCGGCGACGATCCGGTCAGACTTGGTATCGCGGCCAGTCTCGCGCGGCCGGGCGGCAATGTCACCGGGATGACCAGCGTTGCGTCGGGCCTGGCCGGCAAACGCTTCGAGCTGCTGCGGGAGATTCAGCCCAAGTTGGCCCGGCTGGCGGTCCTCCTGAATGAACAAAGCCCCGTGGCGACCAATTTCAGGCAAGGACTCGAAGCCGCGGCGCGCCCGCTGAAGATTCCGCTGCAGTTTGTGGAGCTCAGGAGCAGCGAGGATTTTGCAGCCGCCTTCTCGGCCATGGCGCGAGAACGCGCCAGCGCGATTTTCGTGATCAACGACCCGAGGTTTTTTGCGGAGCGCCGGCGGATTGCGGACCTCGCGATCAAGTACCGCTTGCCAAGCGTCGTAGGGGCAGGCGAATACGTGGATGCGGGCGCACTCATTTCCTACGCGCCAAGCTACCCCGACCTGTTTCGGCGCACTGCGTTCTACGTGGACAGGATCCTGAAGGGCGCCAAGCCCGGCGACCTGCCGATCGAACAGCCGACGAAATTCGAACTGGTCATCAACATGAAGACGGCACGCGCGCTCGGCGTGAAAATCCCGCCAGCCGTCCTGTTGCGCGCCGAGCGGGTGATCGAATGAATTGTTCAGACATTGAACGCCGGGCGTAAATACTCATTGATCGTCTTTGACTGGGACGGCACGCTGTTCGATTCGGCGTCGGTGATCGCTGACTGCATCCAGCTGGCGGCCCGAGAGATGGCGCTGCCGGTGCCAGACCGCGAAACGGCGAGCCACGTCATCGGCCTGGGGCTGAACGATTCGCTGCGCCACGCCATGCCGGCGCTGCCGCAGGAGCGCTATGCGGATTTCCTTGCCCTGTATCGCAGGCATTTCCTCGAACGCGAAGATTCGTTGAGCCTCTTTTCGGGCGTTCCGGACCTGCTTGCGGAATTGAAGTCACGGGGGCACCAGCTCGCGGTTGCGACCGGCAAGCCGCGGCGTGGCCTCGAGCGCGCTTTCCAGGCGAGCGGCATCGGATCGCTGTTCGCCGCCTCGCGTTGCGGCGACGAGACGCGCTCGAAGCCCGACCCGATGATGCTGCTGGAACTGATGCGCGAATTGCGCCTGGGCGCCGCGGACCTGCTCATGGTCGGCGACACTTCGCACGACCTGGGCATGGCCAGGAACGCCGGGGTGGATGCGGTCGCCGTGGGCTACGGCGCGCATTCGATCGCCTCCTTGCGCGCCTGGCAGCCGCGTGCCTGCGTCGAATCTGTAGTGGAATTGCGACAATGGCTGACGACGAACGCCTGATTTGCGCTTCCGAAGCGCTTCTCGACAGCGGCAAGGCCGTGCGCTTCGAAGTGGAGTATTTCGGCGAGAATGCGCCTGCGTTCGTCGTGCGCTTCGAGCAGCACGTATACGGCTACCTCAACCGCTGCGGCCACATGCCGATGGAACTCGACTGGCGCGAGGGCGAAGTCTTCGACCTGCTGGGTCGCGATTTGATATGCTCGACGCACGGCGCGACGTATTCCGCTTCGAGCGGAAAATGTCTCGGCGGGCCCTGCGGCAAAACCCCGCTCGTGTCCCTGCAGGTGGAGGAACGGGACGGCAAGGTCTACTTCAAGGGAATCGACGATGGCTGACAACGACGGGCAGTGGGAACGCGGTTTGATCGAAAGACTCGCCACCGAGGCGCTCAAGGAGCAGCGGCGCGCGCGCCTCTGGGGCATATTCTGGAAGCTGCTCACCTTCGCCTACGTCACGGTGGTGATCGTGCTCGCAGTCGACTGGAAAGGCGGGGACTCAAAGGGCGGCCGGCACACGGCGCTCGTCGAAATAAACGGCATCATCGGCCCGGGTACGGATGCGAGCTCCGAGAAGGTGGCGACCGCGCTGCAATCGGCCTTCAAGGACAAGAACACGCAAGGCGTGGTGCTGCGGATCAATTCACCCGGCGGCAGCCCGGTGCAGTCGCAGAACATCTATGACGAAATGAAGCGCCTGCGGCTGAAATACCCGGCCATCCCGCTTTACGTTGTGGTGGACGATCTGTGCGCCTCCGGCGGCTACTACGTCGCCGCGGCCGCCGACAGGATCTACGTCGCCAAGGGCAGCATCCTGGGCTCGATCGGCGTGCGCATGGACAGTTTCGGCGTCGTCGGGTTGATGGAAAAACTCGGCGTCGAGCGCCGCCTGCTCACCGCCGGCAGGAACAAGGCGCTGCTCGATCCGTTCCTGCCGCTGGAGGATTCGCACAAGCAGATCGCGGTCGAGCTGATCGGCGAGATCCACCAGCAATTCATCGCGGCAGTGCGCGAAGGCCGCGGCAAGCGCCTGAAGGAAACCCCGGACATGTTTTCCGGCCTGATCTGGAGCGGTGCGACAAGCATCGAACTGGGGCTGGCCGATGCCGTCGGCGGCCTGGATTACGTGGCGCGCGAAGTGATCAAGGCCGAGGACATCGTCGACTACACGCAGAAGGAGAACCTCGCCGAGAAATTCGCCCGCCGCTTCGGCGCCGGCGCCATGGGTTCGATGCTCGAATTTGCCGCGCGCTCCGGATTGTCAGTTCGCTGAAGCGTCGCCAGCGCCTGGTGCCTGCGCGTCCGGTACTGGGCGCAAGTGCTGCCGGGTCAAGCTTCCGAGGAGAGTGCATCGCGGGGGTTCCATGATGCTAGTGTGGTTCCCCGGAACGTCGACGATGCTGAGGGAACCGCTCAAATAGCGACGCCACCCGTAGTCTTCGTCAAACTCGATGTGCGGTCCCCAGATCGACCGGTCTGACGCTCGGAACAGCAGCACCCTGAAATCGAAAACAAGGTGGTGCGCCCGCCATTTTCTTATCGCCTGGACGAACGCTGCACTCCTGAGTACAACGGCGTGGTCGACTTTGCGCGAATGTTTCTGCGTTGCCGGTGGCAGCCGTATCTTGGCGAACCTTTTCCGGACGTCCTCGAGCAGACTGCGAAGCTTGCGCCGAGCATAGGCATCCATGCCTTGCACCGCCTGCTGCAACACCCATTTTCTCCAGTTGCGGTGAATTCCCTGCGGGAGCCAGGTGTCGAAGAGTATGACCAGGTCCACGGCGCCGCCGCGAGCGCGAATCCTGGCGGCGACCTCCATGGCCAGAATGCCGCCCATGGAGAGACCTGCCAGCCGGTACGGTCCGTCGGGTCGAAATCTGCTGATCGCCCTGCGATACGCCTCGGCAAGCCGTTCTGTCGATACGTCGGGCCTGCCGCCTTTGATGGCTTCATTTGCCAGGGCCTGTTCCTCAACGACATAGACGCCGAAGACCGGCTGTTCCGTGCCCAGGCTCTCAGCGAAATGCCTGTAGAGATTGATGCCAAGGAGGCAGAAGATGGGTACCCCGTTTCCCGCCCGCTGCAGGGGAACGACCAGCGAGGCATTTTCGGTTGCTTCCACTGCCATACTCTCAACCAGAGCGGCAATAGTCGGTGTCTCGAATACTGCGCCGAGGCCGATGGCGATGCCTGTGGCATGCTCCATCTCCGAGATCAACTTCAGCACGCCAAATGAGTCGCCTCCCAGGTCAAAGAAATTGTCGGTGATGCCGACGCGCCGGACCCCGAGCACACCTTCCCAGACCGCGGCCAGGGTAACTTCCAGATCGCTGCGAGGGGGGACATAAGCGCTCGGGCGTAGGGCACCATCGGTCTCATTGGGGTTCGGCAGGGATTTGCGGTCGAGCTTGCCGTTCGGCGTTAGCGGGAGCGCGTCCATCCTGACGAAGTGAGCCGGGACCATATACGGCGGAATCCAGGCACGAAGCAGCGCGCGCAACTGCTCTGCCAGGTCGGTCGGTGGATTCTCGGCGACGAGGTACGCGGCCAGGCGCCTGTCTCCCGGGGTATCCTCCCGCGCGATCACCACTGCCTGTTTCACCGCGGGGTGCCGCGCGATGGCGGCTTCGATCTCCTCCAGCTCGATGCGGAAGCCGCGGAGCTTGATCTGGTGATCCGTCCGTCCGAGAAATTCGATTCTTCCGTCCCGCAGGCGACGGACACGATCGCCGGTCTTGTACAGATGCGCTCCAGGTACGAGGCCGAATGGATCGCGGATGAATCGCTCCGTGGTCAACTCCGGTCGATTCAGATAGCCGTGCGCCACGCCATCCCCTCCGATGCATAGTTCGCCGGGAATGCCAATCGGGGCCGGCTGGCAATCGGCCTGCAACACGTAGAAAGTGGTGTTTGCGATCGGCGCGCCTATGAGCACCGGCTCGCCGGGCTTCACCTCCGAGGCCGATGACCATATCGTGGTCTCGGTCGGTCCATACATGTTCCAGAGCGATTCGCAGCGCGGCAAGAGCTCCTTGGCCAGCGCCGCCGACCAGGCTTCCCCGCCGCAAAGTATCTTCAGGTTCGGGGCGCCCTGCCAGCCGGCCGCAAGCAGTAGACGCCAGGTTGCCGGCGTAGCCTGCATCACCGTTGCCTTGCAGGTCTTCAAGAGGGAGGAGAGTTGTGCCCCGTCCGCGACGACTTCGCTTCCTGCGATCACCATGCGTGCTCCGCTGATCAACGGCAGGAACAGTTCCAGGGCGGCGATATCGAACGACAATGTGGTCACCGCGAGTAACGTGTCTGCCGCCGCCAGGCCCGGCGCGCGGCGCATCGCGCTCAGGAGATTCACCAGCGCCCGGTGCGGGATCTCGACGCCCTTGGGTTTGCCAGTCGATCCCGAGGTGTAGAGCACGTACGCCAGGTCGCTTGAGCGCCGCGGGCTGCAAACCGGCGGATCTTCATCACGGCTCGTTCCGGTCGCCGGTGCGTCAAGGCAAATCACGCCGGCGCTACCCGGCGGCACCCGCCCCAGCAACGTCTCCTGGGTCAACAGCACCAGCGGACGCGCGTCCTCTACCATGAACGCAAGCCGCTCGGCCGGATAAGCGGGATCGAGCGGCATGTAGGCGGCACCGGATTTCAGAGTGCCGAGCAGGCCCACTGCCATGTCAAGCGAACGCTCGACGTAGAGTCCCACCAACACGCCCGGCCGGGTACCCAGCACGCGCAACCGGCGCGCCAGCTGGTCGGCGCGTTCGTCGAGCTCACGGTAGGTCAACTGCTGCTGCTCGAATACTAAGGCCACGCGCTCCGGAGTGCTCCGGGCCTGCTGCTCGAACAACTCGTCCACGAGGCGATCGCGCGGATATTCGGCCCGGGTTTGATTCCATTCCAGCAGCAGCTGCTGACGCTCGGCGGAACCGAGGAGAGAAAATTCGGCGAGTTTCCGCCGCGAGTGGGTGCCGAACGCTTCGAGCAGGGTCTGCAGGTGGCTCAGCGTGCGTCCGGCATCCGCGTCGTCGACTCGGCTGCGGTCGAAATCGAGCCTCAGGCTAAGCTCTTTGCCGTCGTAGGCGCCCAGGCCAAGCGCGTGGTTGGTCTGCATGAAACCCGCGCAGCGCCGATTCTGCCAGCCGCCGCCCTGCCGGCGGAGCAAGGCGTCCATCCTGTAGTTCTCGAATACCACGGTACTTTGGAACAGTGCGCCGGATCCGCCCACGTCGCTCCACGCGTGAACCTTCGCCAGCGGCGTTTGTTCGTGGTCCTGCAACTCCGTCCAGCGCAGGCGCACTTCGTGCAGCCACTCGATCAGCGTCGAATCAGGATTCACGCGAATGCGCAGCGGCAGGGTGTTGATGAAAACGCCGATCATCGTGTCCGCACCTTCGACCGACGAACGACGGTTCGCGCGAACGGCGCCGAAAATCACGTCCGTCTCGCCGCTATAGCGGCTCAACAGCAACGCCCAGGCCCCCTGGACGATCGTGTTGAGGGTAATCTGGTTCTCCTTGGCGAGCATGCGCAGGGCCACCGTCGTCTGCTCCGGAAGCCAGGCTTCGAGGATCCCCTTGCGCGGTCCCGCGAACCCGCGGGGATCGGGCGCGTGATCAATAGCCAATGGCGTCGGCGCAACGAAGCCTCTCAAGCGCTCCCGCCAGAACGACTCATGTCTGCTGAAGTCCTGCCGCTGCAGCCATTCGACATATTCCGAGTACGGCCGGGGTAGCGGCAGGTCCAAGTGACGGCCTGCGCGGAAGGCTTCATAGAAGGCGAATACCTCCAGCACGAGCAGCACGTACGAGCGCCCCTCCAGCACGGCATGGTGAAACGTCACCACAAAACGGAACTCGGCCTCCGCGCAGAGCAACGACGTGAGCCGGAACAATGGCGCGCGCGCCAAGCTAAAGCCCCGGCGCCGGTCGCTATCCAGAAACTCCGCCATGCGCGCGCTGCGCTCGGCATCCGGCGTGCCACGCCAGTCCTGCTCTTCCCAGGGCAGATCTACATGCGCACGCACTTCCTGAAGAGGCTCAGCAAGGTTCTCCCACCGAAATCCCGTCCTCAAGACCGGATGCCGGGCGATGGCGCAGCGCCACGCGCGCTGGAAGACGGCCACATCAAGGCTCTCGTGGAATTCGTTAACAATTTGCACGATTTCCACGCCCGACCCCGGATCCAGCAGGGTGTTAAGCAGCATCCCCTTCTGCAGCGGCGAAAGCGGATACGCGTTTTCGACTATCGCGCCGCTATCCGGACCTTCGAGTGGCATCGTCGTGATCAGGCATCCGTTATGTCGCCAACAGCAGAAATACGGCTGGCCGCTTGCCTATCGCATGGAGCTTGTGGCGCCACTGCGCGACATCTCTGGTCTCGATATCTTCCGTTGGCAGCGTCAAGTCGCTCGCCACACATAGTAGCGTTCTAGGGGCGCAGACCTCCAGCAAGGAACCAAACAGGACGTCATTGCGGTAAGGTGTTTCGATGAAGATCTGCGTTTCGCGCTCGCGCTGTGAGCGGCTCTCGAGTTGCTTGATGCGCCGCTTGCGCTCCTGCGGCTCGCGCGGCAGGTAGCCGCAGAACGCGAAACGCTGGCCTTCCAGCCCGGAGGCCATCAGCGCCAGCACGATCGACGAAGGCCCGACGAGCGGCACGACGCGGATGCCTTCGCGCTGCGCGGCTGCCACCAGCGCGGCGCCCGGATCTGCGATCGCCGGGCAGCCTGCTTCGGAGAGCAAACCGATCGATTGATCTGCTTTAAGAGCTCTCACATGCTTTGCGACGTCAGAATCGAGAACTGCGATCTGCAACTCCTGCAGCGGATGTGGCATCCCGACATCTTTCAGAAAGGCCCGGGCGCTCTTCGCGTTTTCGACCACGAAGTACCTGACAGTTCTTACTGTATTCAGAGCCGATGCGGGCAAAGCGCCGGCAGCCGTGCTGCCAAGCGGCGTCGGAATGGCGTAGAGCGTGCCTGCCATCAGCCCAGGACGGGAGCGCCGGCTTGCGCTAGCAGTTCGCTGAGCGCGATCAGCGGCAGGCCGATGAGGGACGTCGGGTCTTCTGTATCTATGCGCTCGATCAATGCGATGCCGAGCCCTTCCACCTTGGCACTGCCGGCGCAGTCATAGGGCTGCTCCTGGCGCAGGTAGCGCTCGATCTGCTGCGCGCGCAGCGTGCGGAAGGTGACGCCGCAGCCGACCAGGCGCGCACCCAGTTCCCCGGACGCGGCATCCAGCAGCACGACGGCGGTGTCGAATTGGGCGCGCTTGCCGCTCATTGCGGTGAGCTGCCGTCGCGCGTTTTCGTGATTGCCCGGTTTGTCGAGCCGCAGGCCGTCGCACGAGGCCACCTGGTCAGAGCCGATCACCAGGGCTTGCGGGAACCGGCGCGCGACTGCGCGCGCTTTGGCTTCGGCAAGCCGCAGCGCCGTCGCGCCAGCTGCCTCGCCCGCCAGCGGCGCCTCGTCGGACTGAGGGTCGGCGCACTCGAAGGGCAGGCCCAAGCGTTTCAGCAGCGCCTGGCGATACTTCGAGGTCGAAGCCAGTACAAGGGGCCGGGGTGGACGTGGTTTTGACAGGGCTTTGTTTTGACAGGGATTTTTGAGGATGATACCATTCGCTCCGTATGTCGCACCAGCCGGTCATCGACGGCCTTGATTTCGCGAGGACCGGCTCGAAGTTGCAGGGAGCGTTGCCGGTTGCCGGGTTCATGCGCTTGCGTGATGCGCTGTGCACGAACAAGGGTGTGGTCCAGTATGAATTGCTGGGCGTGCCCGAAGAGCTGGGGCGGCCGACACTCAGGCTCAAGGTTGCCGGCGAATTGCAGTTCGTTTGCCAGCGTTGCCTGGGCGCCCTCGAGTTCCCGCTGCGTATTGACGTGTCGTTGCAACTCGCGGCGACGCAAGCCGAACTTGACGCAGAGCCGCTGGCAGCCGAAGGACCGGAGGGGATCGTCGCGGGACGCGAAATGCCGGTGCGCGATCTGGTGGAGGATGAGTTGTTGCTTGCGATTCCGCTGGTGCTGCGGCATGAACGCTGCGCGGGTGGCGGAGAGCAGGTGCCGAATGAAAATCGCTCGCCGTTTGCCGGGTTGCGCGGGCTGGTGGGCGGCACGAAGCATTGAAACCTTACTCGAGGAGCAGAACATGGCAGTCCAGCAGAACAAGAAATCGCCTTCCCGGCGCGGCATGCACCGCTCGCACGATTCCCTCGGCGTGCCGCCGCTTGCCGTGGAACCGACCACCGGCGAGACGCACCTGCGCCACCACGTCAGCCCGACAGGCTACTACCGCGGCAAAAAAGTCGCCAAAGGCAAGGAAGAGTAAACGCGCCCGTTCTGCGCGGTGGACATCACCGTAGCAGTCGACTGCATGGGGGGTGACCATGGCCCCCATGTCACGGTCCCCGCCGCGCTCGAGTTCGTGCGTGCGCGTGGCGATGTCTCCGTCATCCTGGTCGGCCCCGGCGTTGCGATCGAACGTGAATTGGCGGCGCATGGCGCGCGCCCGGGCCCGAGCCTGCGGGTGCAGCACGCCGCCGAGGTCGTGGCGATGGACGAGCCGCCGGTGCAGGCCCTGCGCTTCAAGAAGCATTCCTCGATGCGTATCGCGGTGAACCTGGTCAAGAGCGCAGAAGCGCGTGCCTGTGTCAGTGCCGGCAATACCGGTGCGCTGATGGCGATCTCGCGCTTCGTCCTGAAGACCCTGCCCGGCATCGACCGCCCCGCCATCGCCACGATACTGCCCAACGTGCGCGGCGGCTACACTACGGTGCTCGATCTTGGCGCCAACGTGGACTGCACGCCCGAGCAGTTGATGCAGTTCGGCGTCATGGGCGCCATGCTCGTCGCGGCGCTGGAGCACAACGAACGGCCCAGCGTCGGCCTGCTGAATATCGGCGTAGAGGACATCAAGGGCAATGACACGGTGCGCCAAGCGGGCGACCTGCTGCGCGCGAGCGGATTGAACTTTTATGGCAACGTCGAAGGCGATGACATTTTCAAGGGCACCACAGACGTGGTGGTGTGCGACGGCTTCGTCGGCAATTCGGTGCTCAAGGCTTCGGAGGGCGTGGCGAAGATGATCGTCGCCTTCCTGCGCCAGGAGTTTTCCCGCAATGCGCTGCGCAAGCTCTCCGCGCTCGCCGCCGCACCGGTGCTGAGCGCGCTGCGCGAGCGCATGGATCCGGGCCGCTACAACGGCGCCAGCCTCGTCGGCCTGCGCGGCATCGTCGTCAAGAGCCACGGCTCCGCAGACAGGTACGCGTTTGGGCAGGCGCTCAAGCGCGCTGCGGAGGAGGTCAGCAACGACGTCGTCGCGCGCATCACGCACCGCATGGCCGCCTTGCAGACGGCGGCACAGAGGCCGGGCGCGGCAGCATGATCTTTTCGCGCATCGTCGGCACCGGCAGCTACCTGCCGCCGCGCGTGCTTACCAACGAGGAGCTGTCGAGAGAGCTCGACACCAGTGACGCATGGATCCGGGAGCGCACCGGCATACGCCAGCGCCACATTGCCGATCCGGCGCTGGCCTCGAGCGATCTCGCGCAGGAAGCGAGCCGTCGCGCGCTCGACGCGGCGGGCGTGAGAGCCGCCGATATCGATCTCATCATCGTCGCCACCTCGACACCCGATTTCATCTTCCCCAGCACCGCTTGCCTGCTGCAGGCGAAGCTCGGGGTGAAAGGCTGCGCCGCCTTCGACGTGCAGGCAGTTTGCAGCGGCTTCGTCTACGCACTGGCGACCGCGGACAGCATGATCAAGAATCAATTGGCAAGAAAAGCCCTGATCGTGGGCGCGGAAGTCTTCTCCCGCATCCTCGACTGGAACGATCGCGGCACCGCCGTGCTTTTCGGCGATGGCGCGGGGGCCGTGGTGCTTGCCACGGGCGCGCAGCCTGGCGTGCACGCTTCCGTGCTGCACGCCGACGGCAGCCAGGTCGGCATCCTTTCGGTGCCGGGCAACGTTTGCGGCGGCAAGATAATCGGTTCTCCGTTCCTGCAGATGCAAGGCAAGGAAGTTTTCAAGTTTGCGGTCAAGGTCCTCGATGAATCGGCGCGCGAAGTGGCGGCCGCATCGGGCATGAAGCTTGAAGAGATCGACTGGCTGATCCCGCACCAGGCCAACGTGCGTATCCTCGAAGCGACTGCGAAACGCATCGGGCTGCCGCGCGAGCGGCTGGTGGTGACGGTCGATCACCATGCGAATACCTCCGCTGCTTCGGTGCCTCTCGCACTGGATGAGTTCGTGCGGGCGGGGAAAATCCGCAGCGGCCACAAAGTCATGATGCAGGGCGTGGGCGGCGGATTTACCTGGGGCGCTTCCCTGGTGACGATGTAATGAAACTCGCAATGGTATTACCGGGACAGGGTTCTCAATCGGTCGGAATGCTCAAGGCTTACTCGGGCTTGCCCGAGGTCGATGCGGTGCGCGCGGAGGCCGTGACCGCGCTTGGCGATGGGTTCGTGAAGATTCTTGACGAAGGACCGCCGGATCAGCTCAATCTGACGGTAAACACGCAACCCGCGATGGTGACGGCCGCGATCGCCGCGTACCGCGCCTGGCGCTCGCTCGGTGGCCCGGCGCCCGCAATCGTTGCCGGGCACAGCCTTGGAGAGTACTCGGCGCTGGTGGCCGCGGGCGCACTGAAACTTGCCGACGCGCTACCGTTGGTTCGATTCCGCGCGCAGGCGATGCAGGAGGCGGTACCGGAAGGTCAGGGTGCGATGGCCGCGATACTCGGGCTGGATGACGACGCTGCGCGTGCTGCTTGCGCGGAAGCCGCGCAGGGAGAAGCGGTGCAGGCGGTGAATTTCAACGCGCCCGGACAGGTCATCATCGCCGGGCACAGAAGCGCGGTCGCGCGCGCGATCGAAGCCTGCAAGGCGCGCGGCGCGAAGCGCGCCATGCCGCTGCCGGTAAGTGCTCCGTTTCACAGCAGTCTTATGCAGCCCGCAGGGGTGAAATTAGCTCTTTACCTTAAAGATCTTTCAATAGAAGGGCCGAAAATCCCGGTCGTGAACAATGTCGATGTAAAAATCGAGGTCACTGCGGAGCGCATCAAGGACGCACTGGTCCGGCAGGCGGCGGCGCCGGTGCGCTGGGTCGAAACCATCCGCGCCATGGCAGCGCAGGGCGTAACCCATGTCGTGGAGTGCGGGCCGGGCAAGGTTCTCGCCGGACTCGTCAAACGCATCGATCCGAAGCTGCAGGGGATCGCGGCGGCGGATCGCGCTTCTCTCGAAGCGGCGCTGGCGGCGATCAAGGGAGGTTGAGCATGCTGGAAGGCAAGGTAGCGCTGGTCACTGGAGCCTCGCGCGGCATCGGACGCGCCATCGCGCTGGAACTGATGAAGCAGGGCGCCCGGGTCGTCGGCACCGCGACCACGGACGAAGGTGCGAACGCGATATCCCTGGCCGGACTGACCGGGAAGGTGTTAAACGTCCGCGACGCTGCGCAAAGTGACGCGCTCATTGCCGCGATCCAGAAGGAACTCGGCGACATCGCGATTCTGGTCAACAACGCCGGCGTGACACGGGACAACCTGGCGTTGCGCATGAAGGACGCGGATTGGGACGAGGTTATGGAGACCAACCTGCGGCCGGTGTTCCGGCTTTCGCGCGCAGTGATGCGCGGCATGATGAAGGCGCGCTGGGGCCGCATCATCAACATTACATCCGTCGTCGGCGCATCCGGCAATCCCGGCCAGGCCAACTACGCGGCAGCCAAAGCGGGCGTCGTCGGCATGGCGAAGTCGCTAGCGCGCGAGCTGGGCAGCCGCAACATCACGGTGAATTGCGTCGCGCCCGGATTCATCGATACCGACATGACGCGTGCGCTGCCGGAGGAGCAGAAGCAGGCGCTGCTCGCGCAAATTCCGCTCGGCCGGCTCGGCCTGCCCGAGGATGTCGCCGGCGCGGTCGCCTATCTGGCGTCTCCCGCGGCTGCGTACGTCACCGGCACCGTGCTGCACGTCAACGGCGGGATGTACCTGTCCTGATTCCGGTAAAATATGGTCCCCGCAGAAGCTGAATTTCGCGGATCCACACAGGCAAGGAGCGCAGGATGGACAATGTCGAGCAACGCGTAAAAAAAGTCATCGCCGAACAGCTCGGCGTCAACGAGGCCGAGATCAAGAACGAGTCTTCGTTCGTGGACGACCTGGGCGCGGACTCCCTCGACACCGTCGAACTCGTCATGGCTCTCGAGGAGGAGTTCGAGACCGAGATTCCGGACGAGGACGCGGAGAAGATCACCACCGTGCAGCTGGCCATCGACTACGTCAAGTCGCACGCCAAGGCCTGACCGCCCAACATTGTGCAGCGCCGCCGAGTCGTCGTCACCGGGCTGGGCGTCGTCAGCCCGGTGGGAAATTCCGTCCAGGAAGCCTGGGCTAACGTTCTGGCCGGCAACTCCGGCATCACCCGCGTCACCCGGTTCGATCCGTCGCGCCTCGCCTGCCAGATTGCGGGCGAGGTAAAAGGATTCGAGATCTCGCAGTATCTTTCCGCCAAGGAAGCGCGCCGGATGGACCGCTTCATCCACTTCGGCATGGCGGCGGGGCTGCAGGCCTGGAAAGATTCGGGCAACGCCGTCGCGGCGGACGCCGCCGAGCGATTCGGCATCATTTTCGGTTCCGGCATCGGCGGCCTGCCACTGATCGAAGACATGCACAACGAGCTGCTCAAGAGCGGTCCGCGGCGCATCTCGCCCTTCTTCATTCCCGGCACCATCATCAACATGATCGCGGGAAACCTGTCGATCATGCTTGGCACCAAGGGACCGAACCTCGCCATCGTCACTGCGTGCACGACTTCGACGCATTGCATCGGCGAGGCGGCCAAGTCGATCCGCTACGGGGAGACCGACGTCATGATCGCCGGCGGCGCCGAAGCGACCGTCACCGAACTCGCGATGGGCGGTTTTGCATCTGCGCGGGCTCTGTCGACGCGCAATGACGATCCGGCCGGCGCGAGCCGCCCCTGGGACAAGGCGCGCGACGGCTTCGTGCTGGGCGAGGGCGCCGGCGCGGTGGTGCTCGAGGCGCTGGAGCACGCCAGGCGGCGCGGCGCCCGGATCTATTGCGAACTGGCGGGCTACGGCGTGTCCTCGGACGCGTATCACATGACCGCGCCAGCCGCGGATGGCGACGGCGCCTTCCGTTGCATGGCCAACGCGATGCGCGACGCCAGCCTCGGCACCGATACGATCGATTACATAAATGCGCACGGCACTTCGACGCAACTCGGCGACATCGCCGAGACCGTGGCGGTAAAGCGTCTGCTTGGCGCACGGGCGAAGGCGGTAGCGGTAAATTCGACCAAATCGATGACCGGGCACCTGCTTGGCGCCGCGGGCGGCATCGAGGCCGTGTTCAGCATCCTTGCCCTGCGCGACCAGGTTTCGCCGCCCACCATCAATCTGCAGAATCCGGATCCTCAATGCGATCTGGATTACGTGCCAAATGCGGCACGCAGGATGAAAATCCGGACCGCGGTTTCCAATTCGTTCGGCTTTGGCGGCGCCAACGGCACCCTGGTTTTCTCGTCTATTTGAACTTGCGCGGGCTGCAACGGCTGGAACTATCGCCTTCCGCTTTTCTTGCCGGCGCGGTGATGGCTGTACACGCGACCGCTGCCGGCTGCTTCCTTGCAACTCTGTCAGGGATCTCCGGTCCCGCGCTGGCCGCCCTGATCCTTGGCCTTGGAGCCACGTCGGCGTGGGAGCGCGCGCTGCTGCGGGGATCAGGCTCACCCCGTGCCATAGAGATTGCGGCCTCCGGTTCAGCCGCCGTGATCCTTGCCAACGGCAAAGCGATCCCGGTGCGTGCAGTGCGCGGCATAGGCGTGACGCGCTACTGGGTGGCACTTCGGTCCAAGTCTGTCGCCGGGCGCTCCGTGCTGGTCACTGCTGGCATGCTAGGACCGGCGCAGATGCGTATGCTTAGGCTCTGGGCGCTCTGGGGCAGGCTTCCGGGGCTGGCGTGGCGGGCGGCATGAGGCTGTTACAGGCGGTGCGCCGAACTATTTTTCCGGCATATTGTCTGTCGCTGGTAGGGGTTCCGGGCAGGGGGTCCGGCAGCTGTGTCTGAGCGTGAGATTGACCAGCAACTGGTCGAACGCGCGCAGCGTGGCGACAAGCGGGCCTTCGAGTTGCTGGTGGAGAAATACCAGCGCAAGCTTGCGCGCTTGGTTTCGCACCTTGTTCGTGATCCGGGCGAAGTCGAGGACGTGACGCAGGAGGCGTTTGTAAAGGCCTACCGTGCGCTGCCATCTTTCCGGGGCGACAGCGCTTTCTATACCTGGCTGTACCGGATCGGCATCAACACCGCCAAGAATTACCTGGTGGCGATGGGCAGGCGGGCGCCGACGTCCACCGGGGTGGACGCCGAGGAAGCGGAAGGGCAGGAAAGCGGGGAGTTGTTGCAGGACATCAATACGCCGGAGAGTTTGCTGCTGACGAAGGAGATTGCGACGACGGTGAATGCGGCGATCCAGTCGCTGCCTGAGGAATTGCGCAGTGCGATCCAGCTGCGTGAACTCGAGGGCATGAGCTACGAGGAAATCGCGAAACTGATGGATTGCCCGATAGGCACGGTGCGGTCGCGGATTTTCCGGGCGCGCGAGACGATCGCGGAACGCCTGAAGCCGCTACTCGACATGGCGCCGGACAAGAGGTGGTGATGAAACAGAAAATTTCAGAACTGATGGACGGAGAACTCGGCGGCGGTGAGGCGGCCGGGCCGCTGACTGCGCTGCGTGACGAGGGCGAAGCGCGCGATGCCTGGCGCAGCTATCACCTGATCGGCGATTCGATGCGCGATACGGGCATGCTCTCGGCAGGATTTGCGGGCCGCGTCACGGCCAGGCTCGAGAAGGAGCCGACCGTGATCGCGCCGGCGCGCGTCGCGCAGCTGCGGCAGAGGCCTCGCTGGCAGTTCCTCTCCGCGGCTGCGAGCGTGGCTGCCGTGGCGCTGGTGGGCTGGGTGGCGTTCGGCCTGCAGGACGGCGCACCGCAGGTCGCGCAGGCGCCGCAGCAGAATCCAGCGGCGGCTCCCGTCGCGGCGCAAGTCCTGCCCCCTGATACTGCCAACGACTATCTCTACGCGCACCAGGGCTACTCGCCCCGCAATTCTCTGCAGGGCGTGGCGCCGTATGTGCGCACCGTGTCGGGCAAGGCCCTGGTACGCAAGCAATGAGGCGCGCGCTCGGCGCCGTGGTGCTCGTGTGCTCCGGACTGGCGCAGGCCCAGGTCCAGGCGCCGGCAGACGGCATGACGCTGTTGCGCAGAATCTACGAAGCGACCGAGAAGCTGTCCTATTCGGGCACCTTCGTCTACCAGCAAGGCGAGCGCACGGAGACCTCGCGCATCACGCGCCTGGCGGGTCCCGGCGGGGGGGTCGAGCGGGTGGAGGTGCTGGACGGAATGCCGCGCGAGATCATCCGCACGCGCGATACGGTGCGTTGCTACCTGCCTGAGAGCCAGACGGTGAAGGTGGAGCGCAGAACAGACCCGCGCGCATTTCCGGCGATGCTGCCGGAGCAGGTTTCCGAACTCGCGCGCAACTACACGATTTCGCGCGGCGAACCGATGCGCATCGCGGGCTACGATTGCGAAGCGGTAATCCTGACGCCGAAGGACCAGCTGCGCTACGGCTACATGCTGTGGAGCGACGTCAAATCGGGCATGTTGCTCAGGGCGCGTACCTTCAATCACAAGGGCGAGACAGTCGACCAGTTTTCCTTCGCCCAGCTTGGCGTCGGCAACGTGCCGCGCGACAGCATGAAGCCGCGGCACCAGGCCCAGAACTGGCGTGTGGAAGACGCCGCGGTCACACCCGCCAATCTCGGGCGCAGCGGCTGGACGGTGGGCGCGGATTTGCCGGGATTCCGCAAGATCATCGAAGTGACGCGCAAGCTGAGCGAGGCGCGGCCAGTCGGGCAGATGGTGTATTCGGACGGCCTGGCGGCGGTATCGGTGTTCATCGAGCCGATGTCCGGCCGCGCCGAAACGACGCGGCCAGGTCCGTCCAGCCTCGGCCCATTCCAGATCTATACGCGTGAAGTGGCAAATCACATCGTAACGGTCGTGGGCGAGGCGCCCGCGATCAGCGTGCAGCGCATCGCCACCGCGGTCGAATACCGACAACTTGCAAAGTAACGGGGGTTAGCACATGAATTGGGTCAAAAACCGGTTGACGCTGATGGCGTTTGCCTTTGTCACTGCCGGCGCTGCGTTTGCACAGGGACGCGAGTTGCCGGACTTCGTGAAACTGGTCGAGGACCAGGGCGCTGCGGTGGTGAACATCAGCACCACACAGGCGATGCGCCGGGCGGCGGCGGTGCCGCAGATTCCCGGCGTCGAGGACGAGGAGGTGCAGGAATTCTTCCGGCGCTTCATCCCGCGCCAGCAGCCCGGTCCGCAGCAGGGGCCCCGCCCCGAAAGCCGTTCGCTCGGCTCGGGTTTCATCATATCGGCCGACGGCTACATCCTCACCAATGCACATGTCATCGACGGCGCCGAGGAAATCACCGTCAAGCTGACCGACAAGCGCGAATACAGGGCGAAAGTCATCGGCGCGGACAAGCGCACCGACGTCGCGCTGATCAAGATCGAACCCAGCGCCGGCCTGCCCGCGGTGAAGTTCGCCGATCCGAACAAGCTGAAGGTCGGCGAGTGGGTGGTGGCAATCGGCTCGCCGTTCGGCTTCGAAAATACGGTGACCGCCGGCATCGTCTCGGCGAAGGGCCGTTCGCTGCCGCAGGAAAATTTCGTACCGTTCATCCAGACCGACGTCGCGATCAATCCCGGCAATTCGGGCGGGCCGCTGTTCAACATGCGCGGCGAGGTGGTCGGGGTGAATTCCCAGATTTACAGCCGCACCGGCGGCTTCATGGGCCTGTCGTTCGCCATTCCGATCGATGTCGCCCTGGACATCCAGAAGCAGCTGCGCGACAAGGGCCGCGTGTCGCGCGGCCGCATCGGGGTCGTGATCCAGGAGGTCAGCAAGGATCTGGCCACATCCTTCGGCCTGGACCGGCCCCGCGGCGCGCTGGTCAATTCGGTGGAGAAGGGCAGCCCGGCAGACAAGGCCGGGATCGAGGCGACCGACATCATCACCAAGTTCGACGGCAAGACCGTGGAAGCCTCCAACGACCTGCCGCGCATCGTCGGTTCGACGCGCCCGGGCGCGAAAGCGGACCTCGAAGTCTGGCGCAAGGGCGCCGCGCGGACCCTCAGCCTAACGGTGGGCGAACTGCAGGAAGAGCGCGTTGCCGCGCGCGATGCGCCGCGCGTGCAGAAGCCGGCCGAACTGGCGGCGAATCGCCTCGGCCTCGTCGTGAGCGAGCTTACGAGCAAGCAGAAGGAAGACTTGAAGCTCTCCAGCGGCCTGCTGGTGATGGAGGTCAAGGCAGAGGCGCGCGCGGATGTACGTCGCGGCGACGTGCTCCTGATGCTGGTGCACAAGGGACAGCACACGGAACTCAAATCGAGCGAGCAGCTCAACCGGCTGCTGGCAGGACTCGACAAGAGTGCAGTGATCACGCTGCAGGTGCGCCGCGGCGAGGCGGTGGCGTTCGTCACGGTGAGCGGCCTGACCGACAAGGGCTGAGCTAAAATAGCGGGCTACGGGCAGAGGGTGCCTCCGTACGGAGGCACCCTCTTTTCTTATGGACCAGAGCCACATCCGGAACTTCTCGATCATCGCGCACATCGACCATGGCAAGTCGACGCTCGCGGATCGTTTCATCCAGCTCTGCGGAGGCCTGTCGGACCGGGAAATGGCCGAGCAGGTGCTCGATTCGATGGACCTCGAGCGCGAGCGCGGCATCACCATCAAGGCGCAGACCGCTGCGCTGGCCTACCAGTCGCGCAACGGCGAAACCTACCTGCTGAACCTGATCGACACGCCGGGCCATGTCGATTTTTCCTACGAGGTAAGCCGTTCGCTCGCGGCCTGTGAGGGGGCGATTCTGGTCGTGGACGCCTCGCAGGGCGTGGAGGCGCAGACCGTGGCCAATTGCTACACCGCCACCGAGCAGGGCGTCGAGGTGGTCCCGGTGCTGAACAAGATCGACCTGCCCTCCGCCGACCCGGCCAACGCGATCCAGGAAATCGAGGATGTGATCGGTATCCGCGCCCAGGACGCCTTGCGCGTCAGCGCCAAGACAGGGGAGGGGGTGCAGGACATCCTCGAGGCGGTCATCGCGCGCGTCCCCGCGCCGCGCGGCGATCCCGGCGCGCGGTTGAAGGCCCTGATCATCGATTCCTGGTTCGACAACTATGCCGGCGTAGTGATGCTGGTACGGGTCTTCGAGGGCACGCTGCGGCCCAAGGACCGCATCGAACTCATGAGCAGCGGCGCGGGCTACCTTTGCGAGCAGGTCGGCGTCTTCACGCCGAAATCGAAGCAGAAGGAGAGCCTGTTCGCGGGCGAGGTGGGCTTCGTCGTGGCGGGCATCAAGGAGCTGCGCGCCGCCAAGGTCGGCGACACCATAACGCGCGCCGGCAAGCCGGCCGCCGAACCCCTGCCCGGCTTCAAGGAAATCAAGCCGCAGGTAT